>FTJN01001974.1_pt2:0-45000 | contig 48969 bp, 40 predicted proteins | sample 1658361 | NCBI WGS metagenome assembly FTJN01 (sample SAMEA3914819, study PRJEB12502) | metagenome | biome: forest; material: soil | place: Canada | collected 2010-06-26 | depth 0.3 m
GTGGTCTTCTGCTCGATCGAGATGGCCGGCGACAGGCCCTCGATCAGGTCGACATCCGGCTTGCTCATCAGTTCCAGGAACTGGCGGGCATAGGCCGACAGGCTCTCGACGTAGCGGCGCTGGCCTTCGGCGTAGATAGTGTCGAACGCCAGCGAGCTCTTGCCCGAGCCCGACAGGCCGGTCAGCACGACCAGCTCGCCGCGCGGAATATCGACGCTGACGTCCTTGAGATTGTGCTCCCGCGCGCCGCGCACGCGGATGAAGTTCAGTTGTTCAGCCATGTTTTCCGGAACGCGTGAGAGCCGTGGGAGGAGCCACGGCGCGACGGCTATATGTAGGGCGCAAGCCGCCGATTAACACAAGAACAAGGTGCGAACAAATGTCGCGATGGCGGCACGTGGCGGCAGGATGCTGACATCAGGTGTCAGTAGAGCCCAGTTTACCGATGTCCTGAGCGAAGGCACTTGCGAGAATTCCAAAATGGAATATATTTTGACGTTACCTAGGAGCCGCCCTGCATCGTGCAGGGCTCAGCAAGGAGCTGACCAAATGACCATTCATAGAGGGTCGCCCAAATGGCGGATCGCTGGACCATCGTCTTCAACATCGAAACCGTTCGAAAGATTGAGCAATGGCCTCGTCAGAACCGCTTCGATCTCCTAGCCATTCTCGACTTGCTGACCGCAGAGGGCCCCACGGGCTTGGGGTGGGATTCAGCGATCGTCGGCGTCTTGTCGTGGTCGGACTTGGAAGAACCATATCGGCGGGTTTTCTGGACTGCGGACTAGGCGCGTTTCTATCGTTTGAGTCTGGAGATTCTGCCGGGGAATGCGGTGAGGGTGAACGACGCAGCCCACGGCGTCAGTCGCTACTGGCGCTGAAAATATCCCGCCGAAAGGCATCGACATGACCGACATCAAGTATTCCGAATGGCGCCCTAAGCTAACTCTCGAGGAGGAGCGTGAGGTCGCTGCCGGCGTGATCGCGCTGAAGAACCGCATCTCTCTGCTCAAGGACCTGCGCGAGCAACTCGGTTTGTCGCAGCTAGAATTGTCCGACATCCTTGAAACCACGCAGTCCAACGTCTCCAAGATGGAGGCCAAGGCCGATCCGCGTCTGTCGGTGATCCGCAAGCTGGTCGAGCATCAGGGCGGACGCCTTAAGATCGTCGCGGAGTTCCCTGACAAGGAACTGGAGCTGCCACTCTAGAGCCGTGCCGCCGCCAGGATCGGGCCGCCATTCCTGGCCTGGACCAGCACGGCGGTGCGCAGACCCGGGTCGGTCGGCGACATCGTGGCGAAGGCCACCGGAGCGCCAGTCCAGCCGCCCAGCCGGGTCAGCTCGCGGACCACGTCGCGGTGCGGCAGGGTCTTGCCGTTGTTCTCGCCGCGCTGGATGGCCACCTGCCGGACGCGAGGATCGTAACGCACCAGCCAGACGTCGGCGCCGGCCTTGGGCGCCTGGCCGCCGCCGATCTCGACCCGGCCGCGCGACAGGGCCACCGTCGCGTCCATGGCCGGGCGGGCGCGGCGCACGGCCATCTCCACCTCGCGGGCGTCCGTGCCGATCAGGTCCTCGCGGCCCTCGACCACCATTTGCGGGGTGCCCAGCTGGGCGCCCAGGCCTCGGGCATAGGCCTTCTGGCGGTCGGTGAAGGCGGTCTGGGCGAAGGTATCCTTCCAACCGAGCTGGTCCCAGTAGGTAACCCCGAAACTGAGGGCCAGCACGTCGGGCCGGTCGGCGATGGCGTTGAGGTTGGCGTTGGCCGGCGGACAGGACGAGCAGCCCTGGCTCTGGAACAGCTCCAACACCACCGGGCGCTGGGCCGTGCCGCCCGATCCCGACAGCGCCGAGGCCCCGACGGCCGCGGCCAGTGCCGCCCCCATCGCCAGACTGGCCCAGGCCATCTTCCGTATCGTCGTCCGTGTCATGACCGCGTCCTTGCTTGATCGTCACGAACCAGTTCGCGGCGGGCCGGGCGAAGGTTACAGCGTTCATGAACGCTAAACCGTCTTTGGAAGCGCAACCTTCAGCACCGGGGGTGTCTATGGCCCGAGCAGGTCGCGCGTCGGGCGCGCCGCACGGGGATGACGGACGTGGCCAAGGCGGCGGCGAAAGAGGCGAAAGCGGCGCCGGAGGCTCCCGCCGCGAAGGGCAAGGGCGGCAAAGGCGGCAGGACCGCGAAGGTCGCCCGTCAGCGTTCGGAAATCGACGACATCATCACCCTGTTCGTCTGCATCGCCTGCACCCTCTGGGCCTTCAAGGCCATCGTCGCGCTGGGCGCGCAGAGCTTCTAGGCGCGGCTTTGGTCGGCGCGAGTTCACCACCCAAATCATCAAACCCTGTCATCCCGGACGAGCGCGTAGCGCGAAGATCCGGGATCGACGCGTGAGCTCAGAGCTTTCGGCGGTCCCGGATCGGCGGCCCTTTGGGCCTTGTCCGGGATGACAGCTTGTTGGGACGCGGACTACGCCAGCGCCGCCGCCGGTGCGTCACCGGCCGACCCGGCCAGCGCCGCGTCCAGGGCCTCAACCAACCGCCGCGCCGCGATCGGCTTGGCGACGAAGCCGTCCATGCCGGCGGCCAGGTAGCGGTCGGTCTCGTGGGTCAGGACGCTGGCGGTGACCGCCAGGATCGGCGTGCGGGTCCGGCCCTGGGCCGCCTCGCGCGCGCGGATGATCCGGCCCGCTTCTAGTCCGTCCATGCCGGGCATGTGGATGTCCATCAGGATGGCGTCCCAGGGGCTGGCCTCCCACAGGGCCACCGCCTCATGGCCGTCGCGCGCCAGGCCGCAGACCACGCCCAGATGGCCCAGCATGGCCTGCAGGACCGTGCGGTTGGTGGCGTTGTCGTCGACCACCAGGATCTTCAATTCGCCGCCGGCCTGGCTGATCGTCGCCACCTCGGGCGCCCCGAGCGGCATGCTCGGGGTCTGAACCGCCAGGGCCGGGCACCGAATCTGGAACGTGAAGCAAGCGCCGCCGACGGCAGGGCTCTCAAAATCGATGCGGCCGTCCATCAGCGTCACCAGCTCGCGGCAGATCGCCAGGCCCAGGCCGCTGCCACCGGTGCGGCGGGTGCTGGACCCGTCGACCTGGACGAACTTCTCGAAGATCTGGGCGCGACGGCTCTCGGGCACGCCGACGCCGGTGTCGGACACCGCGCAGGACAGGCCCTGGGCGTCGCCGGCCAGGCGCACCGTGACGCCGCCCGTGTCGGTGAACTTGATGGCGTTGGAGATCAGGTTGCTGAGCACCTGGCGCAGGCGCGCGGCGTCGCCGTCACGCCAGCCGCCGCCGGGCGCGACGTCCAGCGTGAAATCCAGGCCCTTGTCGTGGGCCAGGCCGCCATAGAGCTGGCGCAGGGTGTCGGCCAGAGTGTCCAGGTCGAACGGCGCGCGGACGATCTCCATCTTGCCCGCCTCGATCCGCGAGATGTCGAGCACGGCGTTGATCACGTCCAGCAGGGTGGCGCCGGAGTCGTGGATCACGGCCAGGCGATCACGTTGCCTGGCCGACAAGACATCGCGCTCCATGGCCTGGGCCATGCCCAGCACGCCGTTCAGCGGCGTGCGGATCTCGTGGCTCATGGTTTCGAGGAACTCGGTCTTCACGCGGTTGGCGGTCTGGGCGACGACGGCCAGGTCCTGAGCCTCGGTGCGCAGCCGGCGGTTCTCCTCCAGCTCGGCCTCGAGCTTGCGGTTGAGGGCGTCGGAGGCCAGGCGGGCCCGCAGTTCGCGCATCACCGCTCCGCGCATCAGGGTCGACATGCCGAAGGCGGCGAAGGCGGCGGCCGTGCCCATGAAGCCGTATTGGCCGACCAAGTCGCCGGGCGCCTCGCGGGCCATCAGCAGCAGGCCGGCGATCGCCGCCGCCACGCTGACCAGGGCCACGCGCCGGGTCGGGGCCGAGGTGGCGAACACCAGGGCCATCAGGATGAAATAGACCAGCTTGGCCGGCTCGAAATGCAGGATCTGGTAGGCCACGACATTGGCCATGAAGAGGGCGTTCATCCCCAGGGCGGCGGCTTCCAGGCCGAGCATCTGGGGCGGGTGGCTCTTCAGCCGACGCCACAGCCAGAAGCCGGTCACGGCGGCGACCACCGCCAGGCCGTCCAGCAACACCAGGCCCAGGCCCTTCTCGTAGAAGGGATGAGACAGGCTGATCAGGCTGTAATAGGTCGCGGCGGCCACCAGATAGCCGCGCAGGATCGGCACGTAGGACCCGACGATTTCGCTGGCCGGGATGGGTTCCCGTCTGCCGAACAGCCGCACCATAGGCCCCAACCCGTCCTCTCGACCCCCCGGTCTCGAAAGTAACATGGGTTAGCAAGGTTAAGTTGCCATTGAGACCACCGTTACTCGAGGTTCAGTCGAAGACGGAGGCCTGGTCGTCGGGCGTCAGGCCCTTAAGGTCGCGGTAGATCACGGCCGCCGGTGCGTACAGCATGGCGGCGCCCGCCGCGCCCAGCACCGCCGAGAGAATGGTGAAGGTTAGCGTCTCGGGCTGGAACACCGCCGCGACCGAGGTTCCCGCGGTCACCAGCTTGATCGAGAACGTGCCGCCCATCGCACGGACCAGAACGGCGTAGAGCGCCCGGCAGGCCCAATAGACCGACCCCACGATCAGCCAGACCGACAGGTGGGCGCCGGCGATCTTCCAGGCCCGGCCGCGCGTCAGCCGCCAGGCGCGAGGCAGGCTCCAGCCGCCCTCCATGATCGCCAGCGGCCCCGCCACCGACAGCCGCGCCAGGAGCAAACCGGCCACGAACACCGCGGCCAGAAAGGCGGTCAGGTCGACCAGGAAGACGCCGAAGGGGTGCCGCTCCGCCTCCCCCGTCGTCAGCACGAACACCGGCGCGATGACCAGGAACGGAACCAGCAGCAACACGCCCTGCACCAGCCAGACCAGCGCCAGGCGAACCTCCTCGCGCCCGAGCCGGATACGCGCCCGCGTCCGATCTTGAGGCAGCAGGACGGCGCGATAGGCGGCGGCCGAAAAGATCGCCAGCGCGCCGATGGCGATCAAACCGCCGGCCAGGCTGAGCACGACCGCGGTCAGGCTGGCGGGATTGACCTTGCGGAAGATCTCGGCGTTCACCGCGATCACCTGTTGCGCCACGGCGAGGACCAGCCCCACCACGCCCCAGGTCAGCAGGATGCGCGGCTCGCGGCGCAGCACGCCGAGGCCCGCGACCGTGGCTTGCGACCAAGCGAAGTCCGCTTTCACGCCCCCCGGCCTTTCGATCAAGCGAACGGGCTCGAGGGATCGGCCCGCAGCTGGCGATAGACCGTCGGGATCGGCGAATAGAGGATCAGAGCGATCAGCACCTGCACCGTGCCGGCGAACAGGGTCTGGACGATGCGGGCGGGGGTGAAGAAGGTTTGCAGGCTGGTGGTGTCGGGCTTCACCAGCGCGGCCAGCGAGTCCATGCCGCCGATCGCCAGGCCGACCGCCGCCAGGATCACCACGATCAGCATATAGACCACCGCCCCCAGGGCGATCGCCACGGCGCAGGTACCGATCAATGGTGCGCTGATCCCCTTGCTCATCGCCCAGGCCGCGCGCGGCGAAATCTTGCCGGTGTCGAAGGCGATGGAGCTGAGGAACGACAGCCTCAACATGACGAACAGCACGCCCGCCGCCACGCCGACTAGGCCCAGCATGCTGACGGCGGTGATCACCGCCGGGCTGCCGCCGGCCAGGACGCCGAAGATCACCGCGACGATCACCACCCCGATCGTGAAGACGAACGAGGCCGCCAGCATGATCAGGTACAGCACCACGAACACGCCCACTTGGCGCAACTCGTCCACGCCCAGGCGCAGATAAGCGCCACGGTCGTCCTGCGGTCGCAGGATCAGACGATTGAGCGCCGTCATCATCACCGCATACAGTCCGACCGTGTAGATCAGCGAGATCCCGTAGAACGGCGCCAGGGCTTCCAGCGTCTTGGCCAGCTCGGCCGGGTCGGCATCGGCGCCACTGGCCTGCAGGTCCATCAACTGGGCCAGGTCGGCGCCGAAGAAGCGCACCACCAGCACGGTGTTGAGGATCGAGACCACCGTCATGATCACGGCCCACACCGCGATTGTCCTGCGATGTTCGCGGGCAAGTCGGAAGCCGGAAACGGCCGCGTCGGACGCGGAGAACTGGGGAGTCATGACATCCTCGATAGCATAGCGCGGTTTACGCCTAACAAGGTTCGAGCCGCTTCGACAGCGGGACCTCGCAAAATCGACCACCGCCGTAAGCGTGCCTTGCCGTCACGCCCCAGTTCGCCCTAACGTTTGTTTGAAATCGGTCGAAACGGACCGGATCGAACACAGCGGGAAAAGCGTCCATGAAACTCTACGGCGAGGCCAATCCCGCTCCCAATCCGCGCCGGGTGCGGATCTTCGCGGCCGAGAAGGGGTTGGAGCTGCCGCAGATCCAGATCGCCCTGCGCCGGGGCGAGCACAAGTCGCCCGAGCACAAGGCCCGCAACTCCCTGGGCCAGGTGCCGGTCCTGGAGCTGGACGACGGCGAGATGATCAGCGAGAGCGTCGCCATCTGCCGCTATCTTGAGGCCCTGCATCCGACGCCGCCGATGTTCGGGACTTGCGCCCTGACCCAGGCACGGACCGACATGTGGGTGCGCCGCATCGAGTTTCAGCTCATGATCCCGGTGGCCATGTACTGGCGCCACGCCCACCCGCTGACCGCGTCGCTGCTGGTTCAGAACAAGGATTTCGGCGAGTCCAACAAGCCGATCGTCGGCAAGACGATGTCGTGGCTGGACCGCGAGCTGGCCGACGGCCGCGACTGGATCGCCGGCGACGCCTACGGCATCGCCGACATCGTCGCCCTGACCACGATCGACTTCGCGGGTTTCATCGGGCTGGACGTTCCGGAGGACGCCGAACGGCTGAAGACGTGGCGGGCGCGGGCCTCGGCCCGGCCCAGCGCGTCGGCCTAGGCGAAGACCTCGGGCGACAACTCGCTGGCGTGCAGGTCGTAATAGGCCCGGGCCGGGGCGGCGGTCAGGATCACCATCTGGATGGTGAAGAAGAACGGCGCCAGCAGCAGGTTGGCCAGGCCCGTCAAGGCCAGCATGACCATGTTGGTCACCCCGCCCGAGAAGCCCAGGATCAGACCCGCGACCACCGTCTGGGCGACGCTGACCAGGATGGTGATCAAGAAGGCGGCGGCGTACATGCCCAGCAGGTGCCAGAAGTGGTGGTCGGTCAGGGCCCAGGTGCGGCGCAAGTCGATCTTGCCCTCGGCGAAGGTGGTGATCGACAGCAACGACAGGCGCACGCCCGCCCAGATCGACAGGCAGGCCACGGCGATGGCGCCCAGCACCTCGACCCAGCGATTGGTCTCGACCGCGCCCAGGCTGATCAGGCCGGCCCCGATCAGCACCAGGACGGCGCTGGGCAAGGCGGTGGCGACCAGGGCCACGGCCCAGCCGACCAGGGCGACGATGAACTGCCGGCCCTCCTCGGCGCCGATCCGCAAATAGGCCAGCCGCCGGTCGTCGGGCCGCACCACCGCGCGCATGATCGCCACGGTGATCACCGATTGCAGGGCCACGGCCAGGGCGATCAGCGGCAGCAGAGTGCCCTTGCGCCGGGCCACGATGTCGATCAGCTCGCGCAGGTCGTTGGTCCGCGACAGCATGGCGAGATCAGCCCGCACCGTGCCGCCGAACGCGAAGGCCACCACCAGCCCCAGGGCGACCAGCATGGCGAAGTAGCAGGCGGCCCAGGCCAGTACGACCAGCGGCTTGCGACGCGTCATCCGGAGGCCTTCGAGGGCGGCTTGGACGGGCGAGAAGGTGGTCATATCCGGAAGGTTCCAGGAGTCGGGGCGGGCTGGCGGCGATAGACCTCGACCAGGGCCGCGGTCCAGACCGGGATGAGATAGAAGAACAACAAGGCGACGCTGACCAGTTGCGGAACCAGCGCGCCTTCCGAGAAGCCGGCGATCGCTCGCACATAGCCGATGGCGATCACCAGGATGCAGGCCGGCGCGGCCAGCACCACCCCGGTCACCGCCAGCGCCAGGACGGCGCCGCGCGCCCGGCCAAAAGCGCTGAGCACCTGGATCCGCCCCAGATCGACCGTGGCCGCCGGGGCCAGAGACAGGCGCAGGAACAGCCAGACCATCACGACCATCGACAGCAGCGGCGGCAGGCTGGCGGGCAGAGCGCCCGGACCGTCCAGCGCCGCGCGCCAGGCTTCCACCGAGGTGATGTCCAGGTTCGGAGCATTGACCTTGGCGATGCCCACGACCACCGCCCCGACCAGCACCGCCAGCACGGCGGCCACGACGGTCAGGATGACGGTGACCAGGGCCTGCACGGCCAGCAGCCGCCATTCCACCAAGCCCCAGCGCAGACCGTTCCAGCCGCTGGGGCCGGCGAAGGCCGCGCGGTACAGCGCGCCATAGGCCAGGGTCGTAGCGATATATTCCAGCGGCAGGCTCAGGAAGGCCAGCTCCGGCGGCAAGGCGCGCGGCAGCAGGCCCAGCACGGCGCCGGCCACCAGCGCGGCCCAGCAGGTCCGCACCCCTGGCGTCCATCCGGACAGCCCGGCGCGAACGGTGCTTCCGATCGCCGCCGATCCCTCGCTCATGAAGCCCCTCTCCCGTCCGCGACCCGCGAACTCCGTACGATCCGGAGTCTAAGCGGTTCGTCCCCGGGTTGGCGACGAGTCGCGGCGGGTGTCACGCTGAATTTCGCCGGACGTGGCTCTGGCGCCGCGCGGGGTGGTTCAGGCCGAGGCCTTCAGGTCGCGATAGGCGGTGGCCCAGGGGGCGAAGACCAGCGCCATGGCCGGCCCCGACAGCAGCGATCCCACGAACGCGAAGCCGGCGACATAAGGCCAGAGCAGTCGCAGCCAGGCCTCGGGCGGCTGGCCCGTCATGGCCTGCATCCGCGGAACCAGCTGGAGACCAAACGCGAAGAGCCCGACCCCGAACACCGCATAGAGCACCAGCTCCAACGCCACGATGATCAGGCCCAGCAGCAGGGTCATGCCCAGCAGCGGCAAGGTCTGGCCGCGCGTGAAGGTCCACGACTCGAACAGGAGGAACTTGCGCTCGGAAAAGCTCATCGGCCCGGCCATCGACAGGCGCAGCATGGCCCAGATCAGGAAGCCGCCCGCCGCCAAGCCGAGAACCACGGCGACCAGGATACAGGCCCCGACACCCGCCGCCTGCCCCGATTGGGCGCCGGCGAAATAGGCTATGGCGGCGCAGATCGCGACGACGATCATCGCCGCCATGCAGGCCATATAGGCCAGTATGCCCATGACCAGCGACACCAGGGCCAGCCACAGCTCCTGCGCGCCCAGCTTCAGATAGGCGAAACCTTTCTGACCCGGCTCCAGCACCGCGCGGAACACCGCCGCGGCCAGCACCGCCTTCACGCCCGTGCCGCCCACCAGATAGATCAGGTTGAACAGCATCATCTTGCTCTGAAGCTGCATCATCTGGCTGATCGCCGCTTGGCCCGACGGGTCGCCGCCCGGGGCCTCGGTGAGCTTGGCGAAGGACACGAAATCGGGAAAAACGGTCCAGACCAGGCCAAAGCACGGCAGGATCAGCACCACCAGGACCACCAATCCCCAGACCAGCACCGCCAGCGGCTCGCGTCCGATCAGGCCAAAGCCGGACGTCGCCGCCCCCGTCGCCGAAAATCCCGCCATGTGCATCCCCCAACTCGCCCCTCGATAGGCTCGCAACCTACACGCAGGTTTCGCCGGATGACCAGCGGGGGTATGAGGGCGCCCATGAGCACTCCCCCCTCTTCCATCCCCCCCATTCACGTCATCGGCGGCGGCCTGGCCGGGTCCGAAGCCGCCTGGCAGATCGCCCAGGCCGGCGTTCCGGTCGTCCTACACGAGATGCGCCGCGACGCGTCCTCAAGCACCAAAGCGGTAGGACAAACAAAGACCGACGCCCACCAGACCGACGGCCTGGCCGAGATGGTCTGTTCCAACTCGTTCCGGTCCGACGACTGGCAGTTCAACGCCGTGGGCCTGCTGCACGCCGAAATGCGCAAGCTGGACTCGCTGATCATGTCGGCCGCCGACCAGCACCAGGTGCCCGCCGGCGGCGCCCTGGCCGTCGACCGCGACAACTTCTCCGCCGAGGTCACCCGCCGCATCGAGGCCCATCCGCTGATCACCATCGTTCGCGAGGAGATCGCCGGCCTGCCGCCAGAAGACTGGGACAGCGTGGTCGTCGCCACCGGCCCCCTCACCTCGCCCGCCCTGGCCGACGCGATCCTGGACCTGAGCGGCGAGGGCCAGCTCAGCTTCTTCGACGCCATCGCACCCATCATCCACGTCGAGTCGATCGACATGGACATCGCCTGGCGCCAGTCGCGCTACGACAAGGAAGGCCCCGGCGGGGATGCCGCGGCCTATATCAACTGCCCGATGGACAAGGCCCAGTACGAGGCCTTCATCGACGCCCTGCTCGAAGGCCCCAAGGCCGAGTTCAAGGAGTGGGAACACGTGCCCTATTTCGACGGCTGTCTGCCGATCGAGGTGATGGCCGAGCGTGGTCGCGAAACCCTGCGCCACGGCCCGATGAAGCCGGTCGGCCTGACCAACCCACGCGACCCGCTGGTCAAGTCCTACGCCATCGTCCAGCTGCGCCAGGACAACGCGCTCGCCACCCTGTGGAACATGGTGGGCTTCCAGACCAAGCTGAAGCACGGCGCGCAAGCTGACGTGTTCCGGATGATCCCGGCCTTGGCCAACGCCCAGTTCGCCCGCCTGGGCGGCCTGCACCGCAACACCTTCATCAACAGCCCGCGCCTGCTGGACCGATCCCTGCGGATGAAGGTCGCGCCGCGCCTGCGCTTCGCCGGCCAGATGACAGGCGTCGAGGGCTATGTCGAAAGCGCCGCCACCGGCCTGCTGGCCGGCCGCTTCGCCGCCGCCGAACGCCTAGGCAAGACGCTCGAGGCGCCGCCGCCGACCACCGCGCTCGGCGCCCTGGTCGACCACGTCACGGGCGGCCACATCGACGCCGAAGTGCCCGAGGGCAAGCGCTCGTTCCAGCCGATGAACATCAACTACGGCCTGCTGCCACCGATGGAGACCCCGAAGATCGGCGACGACGGCGTCAAGATCCCCCTGAAGGAACGCGGCCGCGCCAAGAAGCGGCTGATGAGCATCCGGGCGCTGGCGGATCTGGATGCGTGGATGGGGGCATAAGACCCCCTCAGTCGCTCCGCGACAGCTCCCCCAGAGGGGGAGCATCTACGCCACGCCAGCCAACAGATCCTCCCCCTCTGGGGGAGGTGGCCCGGAGGGCCGGAGGGGGTTCGCCCCCGCGCTCCCCGCCTTTGGCCCGACAAACAGCCGAAACCCCTTCAACGCCATCTTCACCGCTTCCCAGTGGATCGCCGCCAGCACGCCGGCCAACTGCCAGGGGTGCGACACCACCGCCCTCAACAGCGCTCCATCCGTCAGATCCCGCCGCTCACCCGCGAAGCTGGCGGCCAGCAGCATGCCGGCATCGTCGTGCACGGTGACGCCGACGCCGACCCGCTCACCGGGCGGCAGCAGGTCGAACTGATAATCCAGGTCTATCGGCATGAACGGCGAGACGTGGAAGGCCTTGCCGCAGGCTTGGCGAACGCGGCCGTCGGGCGAGGCCTCGACCGGCAGCACATAATCGTGCCGTTCGCCGAAGGTGTTGCGCACCGCGTGGATCGTCGCCGCCAGCCGCCCGTCGCGGTCGTGGCAGAAATAGACGCTGAGCGGGTTGAAGCCCTTGCCCAGCAGGCGCGGCATGCACACTAGGGTGATGCGGCCGCCCGCCAGATCGTAACCGGCTTCCGCCAGCTTCGTCTCGATTTGCGGGCGCAGAGGCGCGCGAACCTTGCCGGCGAAGTCGCGGTCGTGGAGGGACACCAGGTTCCATCCGTTATGCGAGAACAGCGTCAGCCGGCGTCCCAAGGCCTCCAGTTCATCGAGGTCCAGCGCCAACATGAACACCCGATAGGCCAGCCGATGCCGCCGGGGCCTCAGCCGCTGGTGGGCGACGACACCGCCGTAGAGCCCTGACCTCACGCCACCACCCGCTCGGATCTGGGCGGCGCGATCGCCGGCGTCAGGAAGATCCGGCCCGATGGATTGGGGGTCAGCCAGGGACGGTGGACCCCGCCCAGCTGCTCGGCCACGGCCAGGCCGGCCTGCAAGCCGTCCTCATGGAAGCCCGACCCGAAATAGGCCCCGGCGAACCAGGTGCGGTTGGCGCCCTGCAACGACCACAGCTCCCGCTGCGCCATCATCGCCGCGCCGTCGAACAGCGGATGCTCGTAGGTCTGGTCGTGCAGGATCTCGGTGGCCGCCGGTCCGCGCGAGGGGTTCAGCGACAGGAAGAACGGATCGCGGCTCGGGGCGCCGTCCTTGGCCAGCGGCTGCAGCCGGTTCATCCAGTAAGTCACCCCGCCGTCGCCATCACCACCGCGCCGCCCCACATGGTTCCAACTGGCCCAGGCCGCTTTGCGGCGCGGCATCAGACGGGGATCGCGGTGCAGCACCGCGCGGTTCTTGCTGTAACGGAAGGCCCCCAGCAGCCGCGCCTCCTCGGCGCTGGGCCGCGCCAGCATCGACAGCGCCTGGTCGGCATGGGCGGCGATCACCACCTGGTCGAAGCGGCGCGACTGACCTGCGGCGTCCTCGATGGTCACCCCGTCGGGGCCGCGCAGGATGCGGCGCACCGGCCGGCCGGTCAGCACCGCCCCGTCGAAATCGGTCAGCACGCGGTCGACATAGGCCCGGCTGCCGCCGACCACCGTGCGCCAGATCGGCCGCTTGTCGACCGGCAGCATCAGGCCGTGATTGTCGAAGAACCGCAGCAGGCTGGCGGCCGGAAACTCGCGGATGTCGCGCAGCGAGGCCGACCAGATGGCGGCGGCCTGGGGCAGCAGGTGATCTTCCTGGAAGGCCTTCCCGAACCCCTGAGCGTCCAGATACTCCGACAGGCAGCACAGACCGCCCTTCTCGAGCGCCGCCACGTCGCGTGTCCCGGCCCGATAGAAGCGGGTGACGTCCAGCAGCATCTTCAGGAAGCGCGGATTGAAGAGGTTGCGCTTCTGGGCCAGCAAGTTGGTGCTGCTGTATTCCAACGCCCCGTCGTCCAGGGAAACGCCGAACGACATGTCGCTGTCGATGGTCGGCACGTCGAGATGCCGAAACAGCGCCGTCAGATTGGGGTAGTTGGGCTCGTTATAGACGATGAAGCCCGTATCGACCGCCACCCCGCCGACCTCGACCGTATTGGCGTGACCGCCCACTCTGGAGGCGGCTTCGTAGAGTGTCACGTCATGCCGCTTGGCCAGCAACCAGGCGGCCGAGAGCCCCGAGATCCCGCCACCGACCACGGCGACCTTCAAGCGTTCGCTCTTTAAGCGTTCTGGGGGACGATCAAGGGTCAAGGCGGGCTCCAGGGCGTCCGTGCGACGCCATGTCCCAGCTACGCGGCGGCCTTCGATTTGGACGCGTCGCATCCAAACACCCGTGGCTCTCGTACCTGCACGCGTGAAGGCGAACCACGCGTGCGGTTCGTCGGACGGGGAGAGACTTGATGACGACGACTTCGCCCTTTGACGGGGGGGCGGACACGACCGAACGCGAACGCGACGAAGCCCCCTTCGCCGCCGAGGCGCCGACTCCGCGCCGCGTAACCGCCGAAGCGGCCAAAACCTCGCACCGCAACGCCAGCCAAGGCCGGCGCATGGGCCTGACGCGCGCGGTCATCCGCGCCTTCGAGGACGCGCCGATCCCGGACGTCCTCTCCCGCGCGGCCATCGACCATCTGGTCGGCGACGCCCGCCGGCGGCTGTCGGCGGTTCCCACCGGCTTCGACGCGGCCTTCGCCCGGGCCATGGACGCCTATCCGATCGCCGCCCACACGGACGTCGCCAACGCCCAGCACTACGAACTGCCCGCCGCCTTCTTCGAACAGGTGCTGGGTCCGCACCTGAAATATTCCAGCGGCTTCTATCCGCCCGGCGCGCGCACCCTGGCCGAGGGCGAGGCCGCCGCTCTGCGCGAGACCGAGGAACATGCCGACCTGCGCGACGGCCAGGACGTCTTGGAACTGGGCTGCGGCTGGGGCTCGCTGTCGCTGTGGATGGCCGAACGCTTCCCCGGCTCGAAGATCACCTCGGTGTCGAACTCGGCCTCGCAAGCCCGCTTCATCCGCCAGCGGGCCGACGCGCGCGGCCTGGACAACCTGATCGTCATCACCGCCGACATGAACGGCTTCGACACCAACCACCGCTTTGACCGCGTGGTGTCGGTGGAGATGTTCGAGCACATGTCCAACTGGCGGGCCCTGCTGACCAAGGCGCGGGACTGGCTCAAGCTCGACGGCCTGCTGTTTCTGCACGTCTTCAGCCACCGGACCACGCCCTACCGCTTCGACGTCGACGATCCGTCCGACTGGGTGGCCCAGCACTTTTTCACCGGCGGGGTGATGCCCAGCCACGATCTGGCGGGTCAGTTCCCCGACCTGTTCACCGTGGCCATGGACTGGCGCTGGAGCGGATCGCACTACGCCCGTACCGCCTTGCAATGGTTGGAGAACTTCGACGCCCACCGCGCGACGATCGATCCGGTGCTGCGCGAGGTCTATGGACAGGACGCCAGATTGTGGGCGCGACGCTGGCGACTGTTCTTCCTGGCCACCGCCGGCCTGTTCGGCCATCGCGGCGGCGAGGAATGGGGCGTCAGCCACTATCGCCTGCGGCCCGTGCCCCGGAGCTAAATGATGCTGCGCTACGTCCTGACCTATCTCGGAACCGCCGCGACCTTCCTGGCGATGGACACCGCCTGGCTGACCCTGACCGTCAACCGACTCTACAAACCGCGCCTGGGCGCGATGATGGCCGACAAGCCGATGCTTGCTCCAGCGGCGGTGTTCTATCTGATCTATATCGCCGCCCTCTTGGTGTTGGCGGTGCTGCCGGCGGCCAAGGCGAGCAGTTGGAGCCAGCTTCTCTTCCGCGCCGCGGTGTTCGGCCTGGCCGCTTACGCCACCTACGATTTGACCAACCAAGCCACGCTGAAGGACTGGTCGCTGGTCGTCACCCTGGCCGATCTGGCCTGGGGGACGGTGGCCACCACGGTCGCGGCGAGCGTCGGATTCCTGATCGCGCGAAGGATGACCTGAGCCCTGATCCGGCCAGATTGCATCACCGCGAACACCGTGCGACCGTCTGTCGCGGTCGAGTCCGAGGAAGCTCCCAACGATGGACGTAGAAACCAGTCGCGCCTTGCTTTCGCGCGCCATGGCGCGGGTCGCCAATCGCGACGATGACGCCCTGAAATACGTCTACCGTCATACCTCCGCGAAACTGTTCGGCGTCGTCCTCCGTATCTTGAACGATCGCGAGGAGGCGGAAGACGTGCTTCAGGATGTTTATCTGACGGTGTGGAACAAGGCCGATCGGTTCGATCCGGAAAAGGCCAGCCCCATCACCTGGCTGGTGGCCATGGCCCGCAACCGCGCCATCGACCGCCTCCGCGCCCGGGGTGGCCGCGTCATGGCCGGCGTCGATGAAGCCGAGGCCCTGGCGGACACCGCGCCTCTGGCCTCCACCCTCATCGAAACCGACGAGGACAAGGCCCGTCTCGACGGCTGCATCGACGGCCTCGACCCCAAACATGCCAGCGCCGTGCGCACGGCCTTCTTCGAGGGCCTGACCTACGACGCCTTGGCCCAGGCCGTGGGCGTTCCCCTCGGCACCATGAAAAGCTGGATCCGGCGCGCCCTGATCAGCCTGCGCGCATGTCTTGAAGCATGACCGACGTTGAAACCCCCATCGCGGACGCGGAACGTCCCTTCGCCGGCGAATATGTGCTGGGTGTGCTGGACTCCGCCGAGCGCGCCGAAGCCGAGCGCCGCATCGCCGCCGAACCCGCCTTCGCCCGCGCCGTGAGCTGGTGGGAGACTCACCTGATCCCCCTGGCCGCGGAGGTCGGAGCCATACAGCCCTCCGCCGGCCTGTGGCCGAGGATCACCAACCTGATCGGCGGTCCAGCCAAGCCGAACGCCATGAACAATGTCCGCCTGTGGCAAGGCCTGTCGGCCGGCGCGGTGGCGGTGGCCGCCGCGGCCCTGGTGTTCGTCGCCCTACCCCGGCCCGCGCCGCCGCCCGTGGTCACGCCGGCCCCGGTCGTGGTTCAGCCCGCCGAAGTGGCGGTCATCGGCGATCCGACCAGCAAGCAACCGCGCTTCGTGGCCACGCTCGACCACGCGACGGACGAACTGGTGATCACGCCGGTCAACCTGACCATGCCGACCGGCCGCGACGCCGAGCTGTGGATCATCCCTGAAGGCGCCGCGCCGATCTCGCTGGGCGTCGTGCCCCAGGACGCCGCAAAGCGCATCGCCGTGCCGCCGGGCCTGAAGGCGGCTGGGACCTACACCGCGACCCTGGCCATCACCGACGAACCGCTAGGCGGTTCGCCGTCGGGCGCGCCGACCGGCTCGATCCGCGCGGCGGGCAAGTTCACGCGGGCCTAGATCCGGGCAAGACCCCCTCAGTCGCTTCGCGGCAGCTCCCCCAAAGGGGGAGCATCTGATCGCGCGAGCTCCTCCCCCTCTGGGGGAGGTGGCCCGGAGGGCCGGAGGGGGCTCGCGATGTTTCCGCAGAACCCTCCGCGTCGCCTATGCGTTCTGACCGCATGTCGTCTCCTCCCCCCTGGCTCGAAGACCTGGCGTTGCGCCTGGCCTGGGCCCCGCCGTGGACCGTCAGCGCAGGCCTGATCGTGGTCGCCGTCGTGGTCGCCCTGGTGCTCCACTTCATCGCGGTGCTGACCGTCCGCCGGTGGCTGGCCAGGGATCCGTTCTGGGCCGCCCTGGCGGTCCGCAGCCGCAACCCGACCCGCCTGGCCTTCATCGTCGCGGCCTTGAGCCTGGCGGCCTCGATGGCGCCCCTGACCGCCGGTCAGGCCGCCGGCGCCAAGCACGTGCTGCTGATCCTGTTCATCGTGCTGATCGGCTGGATCGTGATGACCGCTCTGGACATCAGCGCGGCGCTCTACATGCGGCGCTTCAATGTCGACGTCGAAGACAACCTGCTGGCCCGCAAGCACCTGACCCAGGTGAAGATCCTGCGCCGGGCGAGCGCGGTGGTCGTCGGACTGGTCACCGTGGGACTGGCCCTGATGACGATCCCCGGCGTGCGCCAGTGGGGCGTCAGTCTGCTGGCGGCCGGCGGGGCGGCGTCGCTGATCGTCGGCCTGGCCCTGCAACCGCTGCTGACCAACCTGATCGCCGGCATCCAGATCGCCATTACCCAGCCGATCCGCCTGGACGACGCGGTGATCGTCGAGAAGGAGTGGGGCAATATCGAGGAGATCAACGCCACCTATGTGGTCGTGCGGCTGTGGGACTGGCGGCGCATGGTGCTGCCGCTCAGCTACTTCATCCAGACCCCGTTCCAGAACTGGACCCGCGAGAGCGCCGCCCTGATCGGCACGGCCATGCTCTATGTCGACCATGCCGCGCCGATCGACCGCCTGCGCGCCAAGCTCGACGAGATCGCCAAGGCTTCACCGCTGTGGGACGGCAAGGTGGTCAATCTGCAGGTCACCGACATCACCGCCCAGGTGCTGGAGGTGCGCTGCTTGGTCAGCGCCCGCAGCGCGCCCAAGGCCTTCGACCTGCGCTGCGAGGTTCGCGAGAAGATGATGGCTTTCCTGCGGGATGAGGTTCCCGAAGCGTTGGCGCGTCAGCGGTTGGGGTTGGGCAACGAGATCGCGACGGCCTAACGCGCGGAAGTATCAGATTAGCGGCAACCCTTCGCGCGCCGCGCCACGATTGCGCCATGCCAATAGCTGCATCGAGCGCCCTTCCTTGAACGCGACCCAAGCCTTCATGGTAAGCGCGGCGCGCTCGTTCTCCGCCATGCGAAGGCGGTAAGAGCCTTTATTCTTAAGTAAACGTTCTCTTAGGAGGTATATTGGGCTTTTCGCGTCAAGATTCACTCCATCAATTAGCCTAGAAAAGAATTCATCCGCATAGGTCGCATCAACTCTGCTAAAATTGTAGTGCATATCCGCAGACATTCCGCCACTTATGATATCCCTGGCTGCCGATGTAAATTTTATACTATCTCGTATACCGGGACTTTCCTCGAGAATTTCCAACATTTCACCGTTGGTTGGTGAGGTATTGGCCGCTAGGAGCACCTCATGGCGCAACATCCAGAGCCATCGAAGCGCCGAGGCCAATACCGTCGTATTGACCTCCTCGCGATCCCGTAGGATCTCATTAAGCGCCCGACGACGTCCCGCGTCCAAGGAGCCAAAGGTGCTTGTCAACACGCCGCGCACCACGATCACCTTGAAGGGACGACCGGCCTTCTTGACCGCTTCGAGCCGATGCTGCCCATCCAACAGCTTTCCGTCCGCGCTAATCTTGATTGTCTGGCCATTGAGCTGCCAACGCCCGTCCCGCATGTCGCGTGCGTACTTCTCAACGATGGAGCCCGCGATGCTGCGGTTCATGCAGTTCGCGGCGAGCATCTGTTCCGCCAGCTCCGGCCCGATCTCCTCTAGTCGCGCGGAGATCCGAGCCTTTGATGGTTCGGGTTTCGCCGCGACTTCATCAAAGAGCGACCCGATCGGTGGCGATCTCGGCTCCTGGCCCCGCAAGCCTGCTATGGTGGGAAAGGGCTCGCGTTCGGGATCGTAGCGCAGCAACTTGACGTCTTTGCCGGCATAAAACGCGTTCCAGGCCTTGATGGCGACCGCCAAAACATAAGCCGGTTTCCGCTTCCCTCCACGTTGCTTTAGCTCTTTAAGTACCCGCCGCAAGTAAGCGGCAGGTGTGTTTGGCGCCGCGAGGGCCTCCTCGGAGAGCTGGCTAAAAAATTGATCGCACTTTTTCGGATCGGCCAAGCCAAAAAGATAATGCAGCGCGATCCCCGCCCCGTGCGGCAACAATGGCGAAGCTCTAAGACTAAATCTCACACTATCTTGTATTTCTGGATGACTTTCGATCAGCTCCAACAGCCTGATTGACGATGGGCTGCGGCCATTGACGATGGAGCCCGTCAGATAGGCCCAGATGACCCTGAGTCCGGCGCCGAGGGCGCGCCCGTGATGATAACTGCGAATGTGCAGAACATCTGCCAGAGTGCGCTTTCGAACGGCGTCCATGGTCTCGAAAGCCGCTGCTGGAATGCCTTCGACGACCAGGGTCTCAAAGGACGTCTGAGCTAGCACGCAGGCCAGCAACCGGATACGTCCGTCAAGCACCTCGCCCCTTGGAGACAAGACGATCGATGCGCCGTTGGTAAGCCATTGCCCGGCCCGCATATCGTCGGCGTAGGTCCGAACTAGCTTTTGATCGGCTTTTCCGGTCGCGAGAACCTTGGTCAAAAGCTGCTGGGCGTCAGCAGGGGTCAAAACTGCCAATCGCGACGTGACAGAGAGATCTAGAGTCATTGGAGCCTCCCAGGAAGCGCATCTTCAGCGCGCAACCAGGACTCAAGTCAACTCAAAAGGGATGTCTTGAAGCATCACAAATGGTACGGTGCTCCAGCCCTTTCCAAGGCAAATTAGTCGGCAGTAATTTCATCATGTCACGAATTCAGGCGAAAGCCCTGCTCAACATGGCGCTCGCGAGATTTAAGTAAGTGAATTATGACTTACCGTCAGGCGCCACGCACCTGGGTTGGCGCTTGAACGAGCAGTGATGATCGGATCGAGCGGATCGGTCCAAGCGAGTGTTGCACGCCCTGGGTGTTAGTCCATCGGTGGATTGCGAAACGTCAAACTGGGCAGGAGGTCCACCACATTGGCGCAAGCCTTCGAAATCGGCGCCTTCGTACCGGGGGCAAGGGCCAAGACCCGCTGCGACCTGATGGGCGTGGCGCCCTACAGCGAAGCCGACGGCATGTTGGTGCGCCGTTTCCTGACCCCCGCCCATGACGAAGCGCTCAAGACCCTGGCCTTCTGGATGCAGCAGGCCGGCATGAGCGCCCGCCGCGACACGGCCGGCAATCTGGTGGGCCGCTACGAAGGCGAGACGCCCGACGCGCCCGCCCTGCTGATCGGCTCGCACATTGACAGCGTCCGCAACGGCGGTCGCTATGACGGCGCGCTGGGGGTGATGCTGGGGCTGGACGTGGTCGAGGCGCTGAGCGCCGCCGGCCGCCGCCTGCCTTTCGCCGTCGAGGTGATCGCGTTCGGCGACGAGGAAGGCTCGCGCTTCCCAGCGTCCATGGCCTGCAGCCGCGCCGTGGCCGGAACGGTCGATCCGATGGTCATGGAGATGGTCGATGGCGACGGCGTCAGCCTGGCCGAGGCCTTCGCCGCCTTTGGCCTCGACCCCACGCGCCTAGAGGAAGCCGCACGCAAGCCCGGCGAAGTGTTCGCCTTCCTGGAAGCCCATATTGAACAGGGGCCCGTGCTTGAGGCCGAGGGCCTGGCCCTGGGCGTGGTCACCGCCATCGCGGCCCAGAAGCGGCTGATGGTGCGGTTCACGGGCATGGCCGGTCACGCCGGCACCACGCCGATGAACCTGCGCAAGGATCCCGGTCCCGCCGCCGCCGAGGCGATCCTGGCCCTGGAGCGGATCTGCGCCCCCCTTGGAGATTTTGGCGGTCAGGACGGGCTGGTCGGCACGGTCGGCCGCATCACCGCCCTGCCCGGCGCCTTCAACGTCATTCCCGGGGCGGTCGAATATTCGATGGACATCCGCGCCGAGGTCGCCGCCACGCGCGATGCGGCCGTCCTGGCGGTCACCGCCGAGATCGAAGCCATCGCCGTTAGGCGCGGGCTGGGGGTCAGCGTCACCCTGATGCAGGACCTGGCCGCCAGCCCTTGTGACCACGACCTGACCGCCTTGCTCGAAGAGGCCGTCGACGCTGTGGGCCAATCCCCGCGCCGCCTGCCCAGCGGGGCCGGCCACGACGCCATGGTCATCGCCGACCTGTGCCCCACGGCCATGCTGTTCATCCGCTGCGAGGGCGGGATCAGCCACAACCCGCGCGAGGCCGTGACCGAGGCCGACTGCGCCTTGGCGGCGGAGGCGATGATGGGGTTCGTGGATCGGCTGGCGGCGCGAAATCCTCGTCCCTCGACAAGCTCAGGATGAGGATTTCGAATGCGATCACAGCCTGATTTCCAACGCCTCCGTAGCCCTCATCCTGAGCTTGTCGAAGGACGAGGGCGGCCCCACGACCGCCCCATGAAGACCACCGCATGACCAACACCTTCGGCGAACTCGATCACCCCGCCCGCCTGCTGATGGGCCCCGGCCCGATCAACGTGCACCCGCGCGTGCTGCGGGCCATGTCGGTGCAGCTGCTCGGCCAGTTCGACCCAGAGTTCACCGGCTACATGAACGAGACCATGGCGCTGTATCGCCAGGTCTTCCAGACGAAGAACCAACAGACCTTCCTGATCGACGGCACCTCGCGCGCCGCCATCGAAGCCGCGCTGGTCTCGGTGCTGGCCCCAGGCGACGACGTGGTGATCATCAACGCCGGTCGCTTTGGCCTGCTGCTGTCGGAGATCGCCGAGCGCTGCGACGCCAAGGTCACCTTGGTCGAAGGCGAATGGGGCACGGTCGTCGATCCACAGGCGGTGGAGGACGCGGTCAAGCGCGTGCGCCCTCGCCTGGTGGCCTGCGTGCACGGCGACACCTCCACCACCATGGCCCAACCCATCGAGGCGATCGGGGAGATCTGCCGGCGCTACGATACCTTGCTGTATGTCGACGCCACCGCCACGATCGGCGGCATGAGCGTGCCGGTCGATGCGTGGCGGGCCGACATCGTCACCGGCGGCTTGCAGAAGTGCCTGGGTGGACCTTCGGGCTCCGGGCCGATCACCATCTCCGACCGCGCCGCCGACCACATCTTCAGCCGCCGCCACGTCGAGGCCGGCATCGCCACGGCCGGCGCCGTCAGCGGCAATGGCCGGCGCATCGCCTCCAACTATTTCGACCTGGCGATGATCATGGACTACTGGTCCGACAAGCGCCTGAACCACCATACCGAAGCCGCTTCGATGCTCTACGCCGCGCGCGAATGCGCCCGGGTGGTGCTGGAGGAAGGGCTGGAAGCTCGCTTCGCCCGCCACGCCCAGGCCGGCGCGGCGGTGGTCGCCGGGGTCGAGGCCATGGGCCTTCAGGTCTACGGCGACCAGGCCCACAAGATGACCAATGTCACCGCCGTGCTCGCGCCCGCCGGCGTTGACTACGACCGGGTGAAGGCCCGCATGCGCACCGAATTCGAGATCGAGATCGGCGCCGCCTTTGGCCCCTTGGCCGGCAAGGTCTGGCGGATCGGGGCGATGGGCGTGAACGCCCGCAAGCACGCCGTGCTGCAAACCCTGGCGGCGCTGGAGGCGGTACTGCGTTGGGAAGGCTTTGGGGCGCCGGCCGGGGCGGGCGTAGACGCGGCGGCGAAGGTGCTCTCATGAGCAGCCGCGAAGATATCCTGGAGACGGTCACCGCGATCATCGATCTCTTGACAGCCCATGGCGACGTCTACGTCGTCAAGCGTTTGCGGGCCGACAGAGATCGGCTGGAACGGCACGATCCCGGCGCAAGGCGCTCACTGCTCAGCGAAGCGACAGGCAGCATGGGTTCGCTGCGAGATCGCTACCTGTCGGCAGGCAACGGCGACCGCGTTGCCGAGGCCGAGCGGGAAAATGTGAACACACGGCTCGGCGCGTTGGTCGCGCTTTTGGCGCAGCAGACCCAACCGGCCCGCACCTCGGACCTGCAGCCATGACCTACCCCCGCGACCTCATCGGCCACGGCGAGCACCCGCCCCACGCCCAGTGGCCGAACGGCGCCCGCGTCGCCGTGCAATTCGTCCTCAACTACGAGGAGGGCGCCGAGCGCTCGATCCTGCATGGCGACCCCCAGGCCGAGCACTTCCTGTCGGAGATGGTCGGCACGGCGCCGATCCCCGACATGCGGCACATGTCGATGGAGAGCCTCTATGAATATGGCTCGCGGGCCGGGTTCTGGCGCATCCGCCGGCTGTTCGAGGAATTTGGCCTGCCGCTGACCGTCTATGGCGTGGCCCAGGCCATGGCCCGCAACCCCGACGCCGTCGAGGCCATGCTGAAGTCGGGCTGGGAGATCGCCAGCCACGGCTATCGCTGGATCGACTATCAACACTTCCCCGAAGCGCTGGAACGCGAGCACATCGCCCAGGCCATCGAGATCCACGAGGCCCTGACCGGCGAGCGGCCGCTGGGCTGGTACCAGGGCCGCACCAGCCCCAACACCGCGCGGCTGATCGCCCAGGAAGGCGGCTTCGCCTACGACGCCGACAGCTATGCCGACGACCTGCCCTATTGGGACGACCAGCACGGCAAGGCCCAGCTGATCGTGCCCTACACCCTGGACGCCAACGACATGCGCTTCGCCGCGCCGCAAGGTTTCAACAGCGGTGACCAGTTCTTCGCCTATCTGCGCGACAGCTTCGACGCGCTCTACCTCGAGGGCGAGACCGCGCCGAAGATGATGAGCATCGGCCTGCACTGCCGCATCGTCGGCAAGCCGGGCCGGATCATGGCCCTGCGCCGGTTCCTCGAACACGTCACGCGCCACGACAAGGTCTGGGTGGCCAAGCGCATCGACATCGCGCGGCACTGGATCGCGACGCATCCCTACAAGGCCCCATCCAACAAGGAGAGCGCCGCATGAGCGCCCCGCCCCTGACTCTCGCCGACCTGAACCGGATGAACCGCACGGGGTTCGCCACCACCCTGGGCTTCGCCTTCGAGCTGTCGCCTTGGGTGGTCCAGCGCGCCTATGACGCCGCGCCGTTCGACAGCGTCGAGGCCCTGCACGCGGCGACGATGGCCGTGCTGGAAGCGGCCCCCGAAGCCGAGCGCCTGGCCCTGATCCGCGCGCACCCCGAACTGGCCAGCAAGGCGGCCATCGCCAAGACCCTGACCGCCGAGAGCAACGCCGAACAGGCCAGCGCCGGCCTCGACAAGCTGACGCCCGAAGAGTTCGAGCGCTTTCACGCCCTGAACGCCGCCTATCGCGAGCGCTTCGGCTTTCCGTTCATCATCGCCGTGCGGCTGAACGACAAGACCTCGATCCTGGCCGCCATGCAGGCGCGCCTGAACAACGACCCGGCCGCCGAGGTCGCCGAGGCGATCACCCAGATCGGCCTGATCTCCAAAAATCGACTGCAAGACGCGGTGACCGGCTGAGATGGAATATGACGTCACCACCTGGCTGAACCTGTCCCTGCGCTGGCTGCACGTGATCGCCGGCGTCGCCTGGATCGGCGCCTCGTTCTACTTCGTCTGGCTGGACAACAACCTGCGCCCGCCGGTCCCCGAAAAGGACGGCGTGAAGGGCGAGCTGTGGGCCGTGCACGGCGGCGGCTTCTACCATTCGCAGAAGTACATGACGGCTCCCAGCCACATGCCCGATCACCTGCACTGGTTCAAATGGGAGGCCTACACCACCTGGCTGTCGGGCTTCGCCCTGCTGATCGTCCTCTACTACGTGGGCGCGCCGGTCTATCTGATCGATCCCGCCAAGCACGCCTTCAGCCAAGCCGGCGCCATCGCCACGGGCCTGGCCTTCATCGTCGGCGGCCTGTTGGTCTACGAGGGCCTTTGTCGCTCGCCGCTGGGCGCGAGGCCGCGCCTGTTCGGCGTCGTCTGGTTTCTGACCCTGACCGCCGCGACCTGGGCCCTGACCCAGCTGTTCAGCGACCGCGGGGCCTTCATCCACGTCGGCGCGATCATCGGCACGTGCATGGTCGGCAACGTCTTCCTGATCATCATCCCCAACCAGCGCAAGATCGTCGCCGACATGCTGGCCGGTCGCGAGGTCGATCCGCGCCTGGGCGCGATGGGCAAGCAGCGTTCGGTGCACAACACCCACATGACCTTGCCGGTCATCTTCATCATGATCAGCAACCACTATCCGGCGGTAACAGGGAATCAGATGGCCTGGCTGCTGCTGGCCATGATCAGCGCCGGCGGCGTGTCGATCCGCTACTTCTTCGTCCTGCGCCACCACGGGATCATCAAGCCCGACTACCTGTTCATCGGCGCGATGCTGATCTTCAGCGTCAGCCTGCTGGCCAGCTTCAAGCCGAAGACGGCCGAGGTGGCGATGGACGTCCCGTTTCCGGTCGCCCAGGCCATCGTCCAGAAGCACTGCGTGATGTGTCACGCGGCGGTTCCGACCCATCCGGGCTTCACCGCCCCGCCCAACGGCGCGGCCTTCGATACCCCCGCCGGCATGGCCCGTTACGCGCCGAAGATCCGCGAGCGGGCGGTTGATAGCGCCAGCATGCCGCTCGGAAACGAGACTCACATTACCGATGCCGAGCGCGCCCAGCTGGGCGCCTGGATCAAGGCGGGAGCAAAGACCCAGTGACCACCGTAGAGACGCCCTCGGCCGACCCGACCGACGACGCCGCTCCGGCGCCGCGCAAACGCAATGCGGAGCGGACTCGCAAGGCCATCCTGACCGCGGCTCTCAGGGAGTTCTCCCAGGCGGGTTACGCCGGCGCGCGGATCGAGAAGATCGTCAAGGCCGCCAAGTGCAACATCCGCATGCTCTACCACTATTTCGGCGACAAGAAGGGCTTGTACCTGGCGGTGCTGGAAGCCGCCTACGAGGATCTGCGCGGCCGCGAGTCCGAGCTGAAGATCGACTTCGAAAAGCCGCTTGAGGGTTTCTTCGCCCTGCAGCGTTTCACCTTCGACTATTTCGAGAAGAACCCGCGCATTGACGGCCTGCTGCGCAACGAGAACTTGCTGCAAGGCAAGTTCGTCTCACAGTCCCGCAAGGTCACCGAGACGGCCTTTCCCCTGCGCCGGACGATCGAGCGGCTGATCGACAGCGGCCAGCGGCAGGGCATCTTCCGCGACGGCCTGGACTGGGCGCAGATCTACGTGACCATCGCGGCCATGAGCCGCTTCCACCTGGCCAACGGCTATTCGCTGTCGGTGACGCTGGACACCGACATGAGCAAGCCTGAGTGGCGCCGCGCGCGGCTGACGCATGCGCTGGATTTGCTTGAGGGGTATCTGACGAAGGGGAAGTCGTAAGAAAGGCCCCCTCAGTCGCTCCGCGACAGCTCCCCCGGAGGGGGAGCATCTGATGCGTAGATCCTCCCCCTCCGGGGGAGGTGGCCCAGAGGGCCGGAGGGGGTTTGCACCGCCCCCTAGAACAGCACGCCCTTCTCCAGCATGCCGTGCACGCCCTTCTCGCCGTTGACCATCTGGGTCACCCGGAAGTCCACGGCCAGCGAGCAGAACTGATAGGCCTGCACCCGCGTCAGCGAAGACCGCGAAACGATCAGGTCGATCATCGCGCGCAGGGCCTGTTTCATGGCCAAGTCCAGGTCCTCGTTGAAGCCCAGGGTCAGGTAATGGGTCGGGCTCTCGGCGCTGGGCCAGGTGCGTGGCCCCACGTCGGCGGCCTTGTGCAGGATGAAGGTGAAGGTCCCGGTCAGGCCCATCTCCAAGGCGTTGACGCAGACCTCGCCGTCGCCCTGGCGTCCGTGGCCGTCGCCAGCCGAGAAGTTGGCGCCCGCGACCCAGACCGGCAGGAACAGGGTCGAGCCGGCGATCAGTTCCTTGCAGTCCATGTTACCGCCGTGTTCGCGCGGTTCACGGCTGGAGATCTTGCCGTAGCGCGGCGGCGGGGCGACGCCGGTCGTGCCGAAGAACGGCCGCAGCGGCAGGGTCGGACCCCAGGTCGGCTTGCAGGTTCCGGCCGCCGCATCGACGGCGATGTGGCTGACATAGCGCTCGGGAAAGTCTTCCGGCAGGGTTCCGGCCAGAGGCCGGACGGCGCAATAGCCCCAGCTGTTGTTGGGCTCGATCGCCTCGATCCGCACCTCCAGGGTGTCGCCGGGCTCGGCGCCCGTGATCGCCACCGGGCCGGTCAGGATGTGCGGGCCGATGCGCTCCAGGCGGGCGTCGTGGATCGCCTGCAAGGCGGGCGGGATGACCAGGCCGGAGTCCGGCGCCGGCATGACCTCGGGTCCGCCCGAGACGCAGTCGATGACCACCGTATCGCCGGGCGCGACCGTCAGCACCGGATCGAAGGCGGCGTCGAAGATTCCGAAGCGCACGGTGTCCGGAGCCGAGGCCAGGTGATGCCGCATGAAGTAAGCCTTCTATTACCAGAGGCCAGTTGGCGCGCGGTGGCCGGTCGGCCCTAGCGCCAACCACTGTCCACGGGCTGTGAAGATCGCCGGCGCCCATCCCGCGAGCAGGAAGGCACGCGACCTGACGCCGAGGCGAGCGTCGACGCGCTCGAGGCCGGATGACGGTGGCGGGCGCGAGATATCCCAGATATGAAGAAATTTCTTACTTGTGGAGTTCGCCCGCATGGCGACCGATCCGGCGCTCGCAGCGTTCCTGGCCCTCGATGACGACGCGGTGGCGGCCTATGCCGACGCGCGCGCCGAGGCCCTGGGCCTGTCGCTGCCGCTGGAAACCCGCGTCGAGGTGATCGAGAACCTCGCCCTGCTCCGCCGCCAGACCGCGACCTTCGTCGCGGGCCTCGACGACGCCAGCGACGACGTGCCCGAGGCCTTCGAGCCATGAGCGCCGCCGACTTTCGCTCCGCCCACGCCGTCGCCGCCGATGTTCGAAGCGGCAGGACCACCGCCCGCGCCGAAACCGAAGCCGCCCTGGCGCGTGCACAGAACGATCCATTCAACGCCTTCACCGCCGTGCTCGCCGATCGCGCCCTGGCGGAGGCCGAGGCGATCGACGCCAACCTGGTCGCCGGTCGCCCGGTCGGACCGCTGGCCGGCGTGCCGTTCGCGGTCAAGAACCTGTTTGATATCGCCGGCGTGACCACGGTCGCCGGCTCGAAGATCCGTCGCGACGCCCCGCCCGCCCCTCACGACGCCACGGCCGTCCAGCGCCTGACCGCCGCCGGGGCGGTGCTGGTCGGGGTGCTGAACATGGACGAGTTCGCCTATGGCTTCGTCACCGAGAACGCCCACGACGGCCCCACCCGCAATCCGCACGACCTGAGCCGCATCGCCGGCGGCTCGTCGGGCGGTTCGGCCGCGGCGGTCAGCGGAGGCCTCGTGCCCCTGACCCTGGGCTCGGACACCAACGGCTCGATCCGCATCCCCGCCAGCCTGTGCGGAGTGTTCGGCCTCAAGCCCACCCTGGGCCGCCTGTCGCGCCAGGGCGCCTTTCCCTTTGTCGAGAGCCTGGACCACATCGGACCGTTCGCGCGGTCGGTGTCGGACTTGGCTCTCGCCTACGACCTGATGCAGGGGCCCGATCCGCAGGATCCCCTCTGCCGTCGGCCCGCCGAGCCAGCCGCCCTACGCCTGCAAGCCATAGCCGACGGTCCTCTCCGCGTCGGCGTGCTGGGCGGCTGGTTCGCGCAGGGGGCCTTTCCCGAGGTGCTGGAGGCGTTGGAGATCGTCGCCGACGCCCTGCAAGCCCGGCGCGGCGTTGAACTTCCGGGCGCCGAGCTGGCCCGCGCCGCCGCCTTCTGCCTGACCCCCGTCGAGGCGGCGCACCTGCATTTTGACGACTTGAAAGCCCGGCCGCTCGACTACGATCCCGCCGTCCGCGACCGGCTGCTGGCCGGGGCGCTGGCGCCGGACGCCATCGCCCAGGCCGCGCGACGATACCGTCCGATCTTCCGCGACGCCGCGCGCAAGCTGTTCGAGGACTTCGACATCCTGTTGGCGTCAGCCTCGGTCTGTCCCGCCCCAGGTATCGGCCAGGCGACCATGGAGATGGACGGCCAGCCCGTCTCGGTGCGCAAGAACCTCGGCGCCTATACCCAGCCGATCAGCTATATCGGCCTGCCGGTGGTGGCCGCGCCCGTCAACCGCCCCGGCAAGCCGCCGATCGGCGTGCAGATCATCGCCCCGGCCTGGCGCGAGGAGCTTGCCCTGGCCGCGGCCCTGCGCCTGGAACAATCCGGCGTGGTCGCCGCTCACAGGCCTCCAGAGGTACGCGCATGACCGTCAACGAGCCCGAAGTTCTGGCCGAGGTGACCGCCGCGGTCGACGCCTACGAGACGGCGCTGATGACCAACGACGTCGAGGCCCTCGACGGCTTCTTCCGCGATGCGCCGGAAACCGTTCGCTATGGCGTGGTCGAGAATCTCTACGGTTTCGCGGAGATCGCAGCCTTCCGAATCGGCCGAGCGGGCGGTTCGCCTCGGCGTTCGCGCCTAAGGACTGAAATCACCACGTTTGGGCGAGACTTCGCAATCGCCAACGTCGAATTCCTGCGCGAGGGGGCAAAACAATCCGGCCGGCAAAGCCAAGCTTGGATTCGTACCGAAAACGGTTGGAAAATCGCCTCGGCCCACGTTTCTCTTCTTCAGGACGGCGTTGATCAACGCCTTTCCCGGTAAGCGATAGATCGTCCGCCCCATGACGATAAGTAATAATCCTCTGACTTCTGATCTGCTTTTGAGCAGCCCTGTCACGGCGTGGTCAAATAGTAACATCCGGAGCAAAAACTTCGCGAAACGGCAGCCCAATCGTCATCAAAGCTTTGGATTCGCCTCTGGCATTGTGCATTGCACCCTTAAGCGTCGGGCCGCCGACGCATGAAGGGGATACTTCAATGACCACCGCCACCAAGCTGCGCAGCCGCCTCCACCGCGGCGCCGCGCTCACCGTCCTGGCCCTCGCCGTCGCCGCTGTCGCCGCCCCGGCCTTCGCCCAGGAAGCCTCCGTCACCCTAGACGACGTGATCGTCACCGCTCAGAAGCGCTCGGAAAATATCCAGGAAGTGCCGGTCTCGGTCGCCGCCGTCTCGGGCGAGAAGCTGGACGCCGTGTTCGCCGGCGGCGAGGATGTCCTGGCTCTGTCGAGCCGCGTCCCCAGCCTCTACATCGAATCCTCCAACGGCCGCGCCGCCCCGCGCTTCTACATCCGGGGCCTGGGCAACGCCGATTTCGACCTGGCCGCCTCGCAGCCGGTTTCGGTGATCATGGACGACGTCGTCATGGAAAACGTCGTGCTCAAGAGCACGCCGGTGTTCGACGTCGAGCAAGTTGAAGTGCTGCGCGGCCCGCAGGGCACGCTGTTTGGCCGCAACACCACCGCCGGCATCGTCAAGTTCGACAGCGTCAAGCCGAGCCAGACCTTCAAGGCCAACGCCACGGCGACCTACGGCTCCTACGGTTCGTGGACGGCCGAAGGCGGCGTCGGCGGCCCGCTGATCGCCGACAAGCTGTCGGGCCGGATCTCGGTGCTGGGCCAGCACCGCGACGACTATATCGACAACACCTTCACCCACGTGAAGGACGCCATGGGCGGCTATGACGAATACGCCATCCGCGGCCAATTGCTGTGGACCCCGACCGAGAACCTCAGCGTCCTGCTGAACGCCCACAACCGCTCGCTGGACGGCACGGCCGCGATCTTCCGCGCCAATATCCTCACCAAGGGCAGCAACAAGATCAACGGCAACTTCGACCGGGATTCCGTCTTCTACAACGGCGGCGGCAGCAACCCGCAGAAGTACGACGGCAATGGCGAGTCGATTAAGGTCGACTACGACTTCGGCGGCGTGACCCTGACCTCGATCAGCGCCTACGAGACCACCAACGGCTACAGCCGCGGCGACATCGACGGCGGCGTGGCCGGCACGGGCCCTGGCTTCATCCCGTTCGATTCCGACACCAAGGACGGCATCGACGACCTGGACCAGTACACCCAGGAAGTTCGCCTGGCCTCGGACACCGAAGGTCCGCTGACCTGGCAGGTCGGCGGCTACTACTTCAAGTCCGACTTCCTGCTGACCACCGACGCCGGCTTCAACAAGGCGACGCTGAACCACAAGAACACCGCCTGGGCCGGCTTCGGCCAGGTGGCCTACCAGGTGACTCCGCAACTGAAGATCACCGGCGGCGCCCGCTACACCGACGACAAGAAGACCATGACCGTGGTCGGCTCGACCGCGCCGGAGATCTCGGTGTCGGACAGCAAGGTCTCGTGGGACCTGTCGGCCTTCTACGGCGTGACCGACGACTTCAGCCTCTACGCCCGCGCCGCCCACGGCTTCCGGGGCCCGACCATCCAGGGCCGCGACGTCGTGTTCTTCAGCCCCGCCTCGGTGGCCCAGTCGGAAACGATCCAGTCCTACGAAGTCGGCTTCAAGAGCGAACTGCTGGACCGTCGCGTCCGCCTCAACGGCGCGGCCTTCACCTATGAGGAAAAGAACCCGCAGTTCAGCGCCATCGGCGGCGTCAGCAACGGCACGCTGCTGATCAACGCCGACAAGGGCAAGGCCTATGGCGTCGAGCTCGACGGCGAGTTCAAGGTCACCGAGAACCTGCTGCTGACCGCCGGTTACAGCTACGCCCACACCAAGATCGAAGACAAGAACCTGGCCGTCGCCGTCTGCGCCCAGTGCACCGTGACCGATCCGCTGAACGGTTCGGGCCAAGCCCTGGTCGACGGCAACCCGTTCCCGAACGCGCCCAAATACGTGCTGAACTTCACCGCGCGCTACAGCTACCCGATCGGCGACGGCGAACTGTTCGCCTACACCGACTGGTTCAAGCAGGGCTACACCAACCTGTTCCTCTACGAGAGCAAGGAATTCAACTCGAAGGGTGCGTTCGAAGGCGGTCTGAAGCTTGGCTACGCCAAGAAGGACGGCGCCTACGAGATCGCCGCGTTCGCCCGCAACATCACCAACGAGGTGAACCTGCGCGGCGGCATCGACTTCAACAACCTGACCGGTTTCGTCAACGAGCCTCGGATCGTCGGCATCTCGATCAGCGCCAAGCGGTAATCTGAAAAGACCCCGCCCGGCCTCACCGCCGGGCGGAACACTCGAAGGATTGCCATCGTCCCGCCATGCTCCCGGTTCGCGCCGGGAGCATGGTTCGTTTCGGAGGGTCTCCCCCTCCCTCGCACGATGAGATAAATCCCTCGGATGACGACCTCCAAAATCATCTTCGACACCGATCCCGGCATCGACGACGCCATGGCGTTGCTGTTCATCCAGGCCAGCCCCGCGCTCGACCTGGTGGCCGTGACCACCGTGTTCGGCAACGCCGACATCGAGACCACCACGCGCAACGCCCTCTATCTGAAGGACCGCTTCGGCCTGAAGGCTCCGGTCTTCAAGGGCACGGACAAGCCGCTGACCCGGCCGCGCAACCCCTCCCCCACCTTCGTGCATGGCGAGAACGGCCTGGGCGACGTCGAGCTGACGGGCCTGGTCCCGGCTCAGCCCGAAGCCAAGCCGGCCTACCGGGCGATCATCGATCTGGCGCGCGAGAACCCCGGCGAGATCACCCTGGTCGCGGTCGGACCGCTGACCAACCTGGCCCTGGCGCTGCAGGCGGATCCCGAAGTCGCCACGCTGCTGAAAGCCGTGGTGATCATGGGCGGCGCCTTCGCCGTGGCCGGCAAGCCGGGCAACGTCACCCCCGTGGCCGAGGCCAATATCTGGAACGATCCGGAAGCCGCTGACCTCGTCTTCACCGCCCCCTGGTTCGTCACCGCTGTCAGCCTGGACGTCACCACCCAGGTGGTGATGACCCCGGCCTATATGGAAGACCTCGAAGACAAGGCCGGCCCGGCCGGCGCGTTCCTCAACGCCATCTCCAAACCCTATGCGGCGTTCTACGGCGGCCGCGACGGCATCATCGGCTGCTGCGTGCACGACGCCGCCGCCGTGGCGTTCGTGATCGATCCGTCGCTGTTCGAAACGCGTCGCGGGTCGATCCGGGTGATCACCGATGGGATCGCCCTGGGCCAGACGTGCCAGAAGGTCGAGGGGGAGCTGTTCGGGCCGTCGGCGTGGGATGACCAGCCGATCCAGGCGATCACGGTTGGGGTCAACGAGGCCGGACTGTTGAAGCTTTATGCCGACACGATGAGGGCCTGAGGCTCACTCACCTGCCCCCACCTGACCGCTTCGCGGTCTGTCCGCCCCCATAGGGGGCGGAGCCTTCGTGCTTAGGCTCTTCCCCCTATGGGGGAAGACGGCCGAAGGCCAGTAGGGGGCAAGTGGCAGAGCTACCGCCGATACCGCTCCACCCCCGCCACATACGTCCGCTCCACCACCCGGTCATCCCCCAGCACCGTCAGCGCGAACAGCCGATCCTCCAGGCTCTTCGCCGCCGGCATCCGTCGCGCCAGCAATGGCGTGGCGGCCAGGTCCAGCACCAGGAAGTCGGCGATCTTGCCGGTCTCCAGGCTGCCGATCTCGTCCTCAAGACCGAGCGCCCGCGCCCCGCCCAGGGTGGCCAGGTACAGGGCATGGAACGGATCCAGGGCCTCGCCGCGCAGTTGGCCGACCTTGTAGGCCTCGCCCAGCGAATGCAGGACCGAGAACGTCGTCCCCGCCCCGACATCCGTGCCGATCCCGACCTTCACCCCATGGGCGCAGGCGGTCTCCAGCGGAAACAGGCCCGAGCCGAGGAACAGGTTCGAGGTCGGGCAGAAGGCCACCGAGGAGCCCGCCTGCGCGAGGCGCTGGAAAGCGTCTCCCTGCAAGTGGACGCAGTGGGCGAAGACCGAGCGCTTCCCGACCAGGCCGAAGCGGTCATAGACGTCCAGATAGTCCGTGGCCTCGGGGAACAGCTTGGCCGTGTCGACGATCTCGCGGATGTTTTCCGACAGGTGGGTCTGCATCCACACGGTCGGGTGCTCGGCCAAGACCTCGCCGGCCATGGCCAGCTGCGCGTCGCTGCAACTGATCGCGAAGCGCGGGGTGACGGCGTAGCCCAGCCGCCCCTTGCCGTGCCAGTCGGCGATCAGCGCCTGCATGTCGGCCCGGCTGCTCTCGACCGTGTCGGTCAGGCCGGGCGGGGCGTTGCGGTCCATCAAGGACTTGCCGGCGATCATCCGCATATCGCGCTTCAGGGCCGAAGCGAACAGCGCCTCGACCGAGGTCTTGTGCACCGAGCCGAACACCAGGGCGCTGGTCGTGCCGTTGCGCAGCAGCTCCTCGACGAAGAACTCGGCCGTCTCCTTCGCATGGACCGGATCGGCGAAGGCGGCCTCGGCGGGGAAGGTGTGACGCTCCAGCCAGTCGAGCAGCTGCTCGCCATGGGCGGCGATGATGTCGACCTGCGGGAAATGGATGTGGGTGTCGACGAAGCCAGGGACGATCAGCTTGCCGGTCAGGTCCTCGGGCCGGACGTCGCCCAGTTCGTCGGTCAGCTTGGCGTAGTCGCCGCAGGCGACCACGCGGCCGTCCTCGACCAGCAACAGGCCGTCCTCGTGGAAGGCGTGCGCCTCTCCGTCGGTGGTCTTCGGGTCGGCCTCCAGGTGGAGGATCGACGCCCTATAGGCTTGCAAGCTTCAGATCCTTTGTACGTTCGCGGCGGGCGGCTTCGAGCCGCATCAGCAGGTCGGCGACCACCGAGACGGCAATGACCTCCGGGGCCTTGTTCTTCAGGTGCGGCAGGCCGATCGGGCAGGTCACGCGGGACACCGTCCCGTCGCCAAAGCCGTCCTTGCGCAGCCGGCTCAGGAACCGGGCCTTCTTGGTGTCGGACCCGATCAGGCCCAGATAGCCGAACGCTCCACCAGCCAGCGCCGAGGACGTCAGGGCATAGTCCAGATTATGGTCGTGGGTCATGACAAGGATGTAGGCGTCGCCTCCCGCGCCCATGGCGGCGGCGGCCAGATCGGCGGGCGTGCCGACGGTGACGCCAGGGATCTCGGCCGTCTCGGGGCGCGTGTCGTACCAGGCTAGGCGGAATGGCAGTGGCTCCAGCGCGCGCGCCACGGCCTGGCCGACATGGCCGGCTCCGAACAACAGCACTGGCGGGCGCGGCAGGTCCTGCGGCTCGACCAGCACGTCGCCGACCACCGGCCGCGCGCCGCGTGCCGTGGCGGGTTCGCCCGCCAGGGTGATCAGCGCGCCGTCGGGACGCAGGGCGGTAACCGGGGCGATGGTCTTGGTCAGGGCGCCGGGATTGAAGCGCGTGCGGACCTCGAACGGCTGGTCGGCGTCGAGCCGTCGCGCCGCGTCGGTCAGCCAGTCGATGGCGGTCTTATCCAGCCGCTCGATCAGCAGCCGCACGCGCCCGCCGCAGCACTGGGCCAGCAGCGGCCCCAGCGGATAGTCCTGCAAGGCGAAATGCACGGGGCTCAGCAGCATCTTGCGCGCCTGGTCGGCGACCTGATGCTCCAGATTGCCGCCGCCGATCGTGCCGGCCTGGCCCTGCGCCCAGACCACCATCTTGGTCCCGGCGTCACGCGGCGCAGAGCCCTCGGTGGCCAGGATGGTGACCAGGGCGACGGTCTCGCCTTGGGCCAGTTGAGCCAGGGCGGAGCGGGCCCAGTTCACGACGCCGCCCTCTTCTTCACATCCTCGACCGCCATCAGGATCCGCTCGGGCGTCGCCGGCGCATCGAGGTCGGGGAACACCTTGTGATCGGCCACCGACGCCACCGCCCGGCTCACCGCCGACAGCACCGACAGCGCCAGCATCAGCGGCGGCTCGCCCACGGCCTTGGAGCGGTGGACCGTCTCCTCGACATTGCGGCCGGCCTCCCACAGCGCCACGTTCAGCACCGCCGGCCGGTCGCCGCAGGTGGGGATCTTATAGGTCGAGGGGGCGTGGGTCAGCAGCCGGCCGTCGTCGCCGAACACCAGTTCCTCGGTGGTCAGCCACCCCATGCCCTGGATGAAACCGCCCTCGATTTGGCCGAGATCAATGGCCGGGTTCAGCGAGCGGCCGGCGTCGTGCAGGATGTCGGCCCGGGTGACCTTCATCTCCCCGGTCAGGGTGTCGATCAGCACCTCGCTGCAGGCCGCGCCATAGGCGAAGTAGTAGAACGGCCGGCCGGTATGGGTGGCGCGGTCGTAGTGGATCTTGGGCGTGGCGTAGTAGCCGGTGGACGATAGCGACACCCGGCCCATGTGCGCCTGGCGGCATAGCACGTTGAACGGGATCAGCTCGGCGCCCGCTCGCAGGCCTTCCAGCGTGAACTCGACGTCGCTCTCGGCGCAATCCCACTTCTTGGCGGCGAACGCCACGAGCCGTGCCTTGATGGTGTTGGCCGCGTTGAGCGCCGCCATGCCGTTGAGGTCCGTGCCCGACGAGGCGGCGGTGGCCGAGGTGTTGGGCACCTTGTCGGTCACGGTCGAGGTCACCTTCACCCGCGCCACGTCGACCTTGAAGGCCTCGGCGACGATCTGGGCGACCTTGACGAACAGGCCCTGCCCCATCTCGGTCCCGCCATGGTTCAGCAGGATCGAGCCGTCGGCATAGAGGTGGATCAGCGCCCCGGCCTGGTTCAGGTGGGTGGTGGTGAACGAGATGCCGAACTTCACCGGCGTCAGGGCCAGGCCCTTCTTCAGCACCGGATTGGCGGCGTTGAAGGCGTCGATCTCGCGCTGCCGGGCCTCGTAGTCGCAGGAGGCGGCCAGCTCTTCGAGAAGCCGCGGCGCGACATTGTCCTCGACCACCTGGTGATAGGGCGTCAGGTCGCGACCTTCGCCATAGAGGTTGCGCTGGCGCACCAGCAGCGGGTCCAGCCCGGTGGCCTGGGCGACGGCGTCCATCACCCGCTCGATCGCCGCCATGCCTTGCGGTCCGCCGAACCCCCGGAAGGCGGTGTTGGACACCGTGTGGGTCTTGAAGCGATGCGAGACGATCTCGACGGCCGGCAGGAAGTAGCAGTTGTCGGCGTGGAACATCGCCCGGTCGTTGATGGCCATCGACAGGTCGGTGCTCGACCCGCAGCGCGAGGCTAGTTCCAGGGCGAGGCCCGTCAGTCGTCCCTCGTCGTCGAAGCCGACATCGTAGGCGATTTCGAAGTCATGCCGCTTGCCGGTCATGACCATGTCCTCGTCGCGGTCGGGACGGGCCTTTGCCGCGCGACCGGTCTTCACGGCGACGAGCGCGGCGGCGGCGGCGAACAGCGAGGCCTGCGTCTCCTTGCCGCCGAACCCACCACCCATCCGCCGCACCTCGACGGTGACGCTGGTGTGCGGCACGTCCAGCACGCGGGCGACCAGGTGCTGGACCTCGCTGGGATGCTGGGTGGACGACCAGACGTGGACGTCGCCACCCTCGCCCGGCGTGGCCAGGGCGACCTGGCCCTCGAGATAGAAGTGGTCCTGCCCGCCGATGGCGAACGCGCCTTGCAGTCGTCGGGGCGAAGCCGCCAAGGCGGCGGCCGCGTCGCCACGCGCCATGCGCTGGCTGGCCTCGATCTTCAGGTCGGCGGCCCGCGCGGCGGCGATATCGATGGCCGCTGGCAAGTCCTCGTACTCGACCACGGCTTTTGCGGCGGCGGCCCGGGCGGCGGCGATCGAGGTGGCGGCGACCGCGAACAGGCTCTGGCCGACGCAGACCACCTCGCCTTCGGCGAACAGCTTGTCGTCGTGGATCACCGGGCTGACATCGTTCTCGCCGGGAATGTCGGCGGCGGTCAGCACCACTACCACGCCAGGCGAGGCGCGCACGGCGTCGAGGTCCATCGACACGATCCGGGCGTGGGCCTTTCGGCTCATGCCCAGGTGGACGTGGAGCATGCCGGGCGGTTCGGGAATGTCATCGACATAGATCGCCGCGCCAGAGACATGGCGCAGGGCGCTGTCGTGCGGCAGCGAGGCGTGGACGCCTTGGAAGACGACCGGCTCGATGACGGTGGTTCCGGAATCAGCCATGGGCCACCTCCGGCACGCGCGTGCCCAGATCCGGCCGAGCGGTCTCGATATAGACCTTGCGCAGCATGTTGCCGGCCGCCAGGGCGCGATAGGCGGCCGAGGCGCGGGCGTCGCTCAACGGCGTGAAGTCGCCGGCCAAGGCCTCGACGGCGGCGTTGATCGTGGTCGGGTTCCAGAGCTGGCCGACGAAGGCCTCCTCACAGGCGGTCGCGCGCTTGGGCGTACCGGCCATGCCGCCGAACGCGATCCGGGCCGAGATCACGACTTCGTCTCGGAGCTCGATCGCGAACGCCCCGCACACGGCTGAGATGTCCTGGTCGAAGCGCTTGGACAGCTTGTAGACCTTGAAGATCGTGTCGGGGTTCGGCTCAGGAACCAGCACCGCCTCGACGAACTCGCCCGGCCGACGGTCCTGCTTGCCATAGGCGAGGAAGAAGTCTTCCAGCGGGATCGTGCGCCGCGCGTTCCACTGGCGTAGGATCAGGCTGGCTCCCGCCGCGATCAGGGCCGGCGGCATGTCGCCGATCGGCGAACCGTTGGCGATATTGCCGCCGATCGTGCCGCTGTTACGCACCTGGGTGGATCCCAACCGGCGCATCATGACGCCGAGATCCGGATAGAGCGCGCTCAGACTCTCCAGGGCGTCGACATAGCGTACGCCCGCGCCGATCCGCAGGGCTCCGTCCTCGCGGGTGACGGTCTTCAGTTCCTTGACCCGGCCGATGTCGATCAGGGTCTTCAGCGGCTTGCGGAGCTTCGTGACCCACAGGCCTATGTCGGTGGCGCCGGCGACGATCACCGCCTCGGGATGGGCGGCATAGGTCTGGGCCAGTTCGTCGACGCTTCGCGGCGCGAACCAGCGACGGGTGACGCCGGCAATGACGTCCTCATGCTCCAACTCCAGCATGGTGTCGCGACGCAACGCCCCTAGCTTGTCGGCAACATCGGGCGCCGCCTCGCTGGGGATCGCCCGCGCCGCAGCGATGATCGCGCCATAGCCCGTGCAGCGGCACAGATTGCCGGCCAACACCTCGTCGACTGGCGCGTCCGTGCCCTTGGCCGCCACGGCCCGGCCGTACAGCGACATGACGATGCCTGGCGTGCAGAAGCCGCACTGCGAGCCGTGATGCTCGACCATGGCCGCCTGCACGGGGTGCGGCTGATCCTTCGACAAACCCTCGACACTGATCACCGCCTTGCCGTCCAGCATCGGCACGAACTGGATGCAGCTGTTGACCGCGCGCCAGGCTGTGCCGCCCTCCCCGTCCAGTTCGCCGACCAAGACGGTGCACGAGCCGCAATCGCCCTCGGCGCAGCCTTCCTTGGTCCCTGTCTGGCGCAGGTCACCGCGCAGGTGCTCCAACAGCGTGCGGGTGGGATCGACGCCCTGGGCCTCGACCATCTCGCCGTTCAACAGGAAGCGCACAGCTGTCATCGTCAGCTGCCCCGATAGGTGGAATAGGCGAATGGCGAGACCAGCAGCGGCACGTGATGATGCTGGGCCGGATCGGCGACCGCGAAGTCGATCACCACCACGTCCAGGAACGGCGGATCGCTCAACGCCGCGCCCGACGCCTTGAAATAGTCGGCCACCGCGAACTCCAGCCGATAGCCGCCGACCGCCAGGTCCGCGCCCTCGACCAGACGCGCCCGGCCGTCGGCGTCGGTGCGGGTTTCGCTCAGCAGGCTGACAAGACCAGCGCGCCGCGCCGAGACCCGCACGACCACGTTCGCCGCCGGGCGTCCCGCCGCGGTGTCGAGGATATGGGTGGTCAGGCCGCTCATGCGTTCGTCGTTCCTTGCTCTGGCCTTGCCCGGCGTTCCGGCGCGCCAGTCTAGACCCTTGGCCTCGCAGGCGATGCTGAAACCGCCTCGCCCGCAAGTCCAGTCCGACGCGCCCTTGGCTCGCGCAAGACCTCCAACCGCCCTACACAGCGGCGTTCGGCGCCCACCGGATGGGCGTTATATAAGTCTTTTATTACTTATCGAGCCATCACCGATCGCTTGTCGGGCGCCCTGATATGCAAAAAACACCGAAACCACGGGCGTAAGGTTGGAAATGCCGCGCCAACACCGGTAGCTAGGCCCTGACGGATCGCGACCAGACGATCCGCGCCGCTTCTACCTTGCGCAGGCACCGAGGAACGACCCATGGACGAGGATTTCCGTAAAGCCGCCCTGGACTATCACCGTCTGCCGCGGCCCGGAAAGCTGGCGATCGAGGCCACCAAGCGCATGGCGACCCAGCGCGACCTCGGCCTGGCCTATTCCCCCGGCGTCGCCGCGCCATGCGAAGCCATCGCCGCCAATCCGGATCTGGCCCGCGACTACACCGCACGCGGCAACCTGGTGGCCGTGATCTCCAACGGCACCGCCGTGCTGGGCCTGGGCAATATCGGCCCGCTGGCCTCCAAGCCGGTGATGGAGGGCAAGGCGGTGCTGTTCAAGAAGTTCGCCGGCATCGACGTCTTCGACCTCGAAGTCGACGCCGAGGACCCCGACAAGTTCATCGAAGTGGTCGCCGCCCTCGAGCCCACCTTCGGCGGCATCAACCTCGAAGACATCAAGGCCCCGGAATGCTTCATCATCGAGCGCAAGCTGCGCGAGCGGATGAAAATCCCAGTCTTTCACGACGACCAGCACGGCACCGCCATCGTCTGCGCCGCCGCCGTCCGCAACGCCCTAGTGGTTCAGGGCAAGACCCTTCAGGACGTCAAGCTGGTGACCTCCGGTGCCGGCGCGGCCGCCTTGGCCTGCGTCGACCTGTTGGTGTCGATGGGCCTACCGGTCGAGAACGTCACCCTGACCGATATCAAGGGCGTCGTTTACGCCGGTCGCGATGACGACATGCTCGACAACATGGCCCGCTATGCGCGCCAGACCGACGCTCGCACCCTGTCGGAAGTGCTGGCCGGCGCCGACATCTTCCTGGGCCTGTCGGCCCCGCGTGTCTTCAAGGCCGAGTGGCTGCCGCTGCTGGCCCCCAACCCGCTGATCCTGGCCATGGCCAATCCCGAGCCGGAGATCCTGCCCGAGTTGGTCGTCGCCGCCCGCCCCGACGCGATCATGGCCACGGGCCGCAGCGACTATCCCAACCAGGTCAACAACCTCCTGTGCTTCCCGTTCATCTTCCGGGGCGCGCTGGACGTCGGCGCCTCGGAGATCAACGAGGCCATGAAGGTGGCGGCCGTCGAGGCCATCGCCGAACTGGCCCGGGCCGAGGCTTCCGAGGTGGTGGCCAGCGCCTATGGCGGCGTGGCCCCGATGTTCGGCCCGCAATACATCATCCCCAAGCCGTTTGATCCGCGCCTGATCCTGCAGATCGCCCCGGCCGTGGCCCGGGCGGCCATGGACAGCGGCGTCGCCACCCGGCCGATCGCCGACTTCGACGCCTATCGCCAGGAGCTGGAGCTGTTCGTCTACCGCTCGGGCCAGCTGATGCGGCCGGTGTTCGAACGGGCCCGCAAGGCGACGAAAGCCTCGACGGTGCGCGTGGCCTATGCCGAGGCCGAAGACGAACGCGTGCTGCGCGCCGTGCAGACCGTGCTCGACGAGAACCTCTGCAAGCCGGTGCTGATCGGTCGCCGCGAAGTGATCACCGCCAAGGCCGCCGAGATGGGCCTGCGCCTGGAGCTGGGCGATCGTGTCGAGATCCTCGACCCCTCGGCCGACACCGCCCTGTTCGCGCCGCTGGTCGAACGCTACCAGGGCCTGGTCAGCCGTCGCGGCGTGCCGCCCCTGGCCGCCGAGCGGCGCGTCGCCAACCGCCGCACGGTCGCCGCCTCGATGCTGCTGCAGGCCGGCCATGTCGACGCCGCACTGGTCGGCGGCAGCGGCGACTGGTGGCAGCACATGACCTATGTCCTGCCGATCATTCCCAAGCGCGAGACCGTCGGCCGGATCTATGCCCTGTCGGCCCTGATCATCGACAACGGCACCCTGTTCTTCTGCGACACCCACGTGAACGTGGATCCGACCGCCGAGCAGGTGGCCGAAATGACGCTGCTGGCGGCGGAATCGGTGCGCCGTTTTGGCCTGACGCCCAAGGCGGCCCTGCTGTCGCACTCCAGCTTCGGCGCGTCGAACTCGCCGACCGCCCGCAAGATGCGCGACGCCCTGGCCCTGGTGCGCGAGCGCGCGCCCGAGCTCGAGGTCGATGGCGAAATGCACGCCGACGCCGCCCTCTCCCAAGCCCTGCGCGACCGCCTGGTGCATGACAGCGCCCTGAAGGGCTCGGCCAATCTGCTGGTCATGCCGACCCTGGACGCCGCCAACATCGCCCTGACCCTGCTCAGCGCCGCCACCGAAGGCCTGCTGGTCGGGCCGGTGCTGCTGGGCATGAGCCGGCCCGTGCACGTGCTGACGCCCAGCGTCACGGCGCGCGGCATCGTCAACATGACCGCTCTGGCGGTGAACCAGGCCGCCGCCGAACGCGAGGTTCGGCAGGGATAAGGCCCGCTTGAGACCATGGCTCAAAGGGCCAAACTCCAGACGCGAAAAGGCCCCGCAGGAACCGCCCCCTGTCTCAGCGACAAGGAAGAGGTCCCTACGGGGCCTAGTTCATGCTCCGAAAGGCTCGGTCAGGCGCTCCGCGCCCAACCGGATCCTTACAGGATGCGCAGGTTGCCGGCCGAGGTCTTGCCCGAGCGACGGTCCTGTTCCAGTTCGTAACCGACTTGTTGGCCTTCGTTCAGGCCGCGCAGGCCGGCGCGTTCAACGGCCGAGATGTGCACGAAGATGTCGCCGCCGCCGTTGTCGGGCTGGATGAAGCCGAAGCCCTTGGTGCTGTTGAACCACTTCACCACGCCGGTGCCGGCTTCGCCCGAGGCGCCGCCACCGCCGCCGCCGTAACCGCCGCCGCGCGGGGCGTCATAGCCGCCGCCACCGCCGCGAGGGGCGTCATAACCGCCACGCGGGCTGTCAAAGCCGCGGGCCGCCGGACGACGCGGGGCCGAAGGCGCGGCGCCTTGGCCGGTCACGCGTAGATTGCCGGCCGAGGTCTTGCCCGAACGGCGATCCTCTTCCAGCTCGTAGGCGACCTGGTCGCCTTCGTTCAGGGCCGACAGGCCCGAGCGTTCCACGGCGGCGATGTGGACGAAAACGTCTTCACCGCCGCTTTCCGGCTGAATGAAACCGAAGCCCTTGGCCGGGTTGAACCACTTAACGACACCGTTCGCCATCTTATCCTCAAAACCTTATTCGGCGGGCCAGTTGCCGACCCGCGTCCTTCCATCCTGCTCTCATGACGCAAAACTTCGGAACGCGCTACGGGGTTTGAATGCAGAATCTCAAGCGGAAGCCGGTCCGGGCGATAAATTTTCGCGTGACACGGGTCGATCGAGCCCGAAACGCCACCGGAAGTGGCATTGAAGCCACACATCGGCGTGCGTCTAAAGGCTTGGCTTTTGGGGAGACTTTGGGTGCGGGGACAGGATTTGAACCTGTGACCTTCAGGTTATGAGCCTGACGAGCTACCGGGCTGCTCCACCCCGCGGCAGAGGTGATGATCGTGGGTAGGGTTGGACTTTGGAGCGTGAGCTCTACAAGAAGCATCCTTTTAGCGGACCTGGCGGCGACCTACTCTCCCGCGCCTTGAGACGAAGTACCATTGGCCCTGGGGGACTTAACGACCGAGTTCGGAATGGGATCGGGTGGGGAACCCCCGGCATAGCCACCAGGTCAGCAAAAAGGATGCTGCCGGCGAGCTTTGAGGGCTCGCCGAGCATTATGTGAAGAAGACATCGTATGTCTGAGCGTTAAAACGCATTTGCATAGGTTTGGCTGAAGAACGATCAAGCCTATCGAGCTATTAGTACCAGTAAGCTACACGCCTCACAGCGCTTCCACACCTGGCCTATCAACGTGGTGGTCTACCACGGCTCTCAGCGAGACCTTGTTTTGAGGTTAGTTTCCCGCTTAGATGCTTTCAGCGGTTATCTATTCCACACTTAGCTACCCTGCTGCACAGCTGGCGCCATGACAGGTCCACCAGAGGTGTGTCCATCCCGGTCCTCTCGTACTAGGGACAGATCCTCTCAAGTCTCGTACACCCACGGCAGATAGGGACCAAACTGTCTCACGACGTTCTGAACCCAGCTCACGTACCACTTTAATCGGCGAACAGCCGAACCCTTGGGACCTGCTCCAGCCCCAGGATGTGATGAGCCGACATCGAGGTGCCAAACTTTGCCGTCGATATGGACTCTTGGGCAAAATCAGCCTGTTATCCCTAGAGTACCTTTTATTCGTTGAGCGATGGCCCTTCCACGCAGGACCACCGGATCACTATGGCCGACTTTCGTCTCTGCTCGACTTGTCAGTCTCGCAGTCAGGCGGGCTTATGCCATTGCACTCGACGACCGATTTCCGACCGGTCTGAGCCCACCATCGCGCGCCTCCGTTACACTTTGGGAGGCGACCGCCCCAGTCAAACTGCCCGCCACGCCATGTCCCGGACCCGGATAACGGGCCGCGGTTAGACGTCAACAACAATAAGGGTGGTATTTCAAGGATGGCTCCCCCGAGACTGGCGCCCCGGATTCATAGCCTCCCACCTATCCTACACATGTTGTTGCTAACGCCAAGGCGAAGCTGCAGTAAAGGTTCATAGGGTCTTTCCGTCTGACCGCGGGAACCCCGCATCTTCACGGGGAATTCAATTTCGCTGAGCCCATGCTGGAGACAGTGGGGAAGTCGTTACGCCATTCGTGCAGGTCGGAACTTACCCGACAAGGAATTTCGCTACCTTAGGACCGTTATAGTTACGGCCGCCGTTTACCGGGGCTTCAATTCGCAGCTTGCACCACTCCTTTTAACCTTCCGGCACCGGGCAGGCGTCAGACCCTATACGTCGCCTTGCGGCTTCGCAGAGCCCTGTGTTTTTGATAAACAGTCGCTACCCCCTGGCCTGTGCCACTCTACTCTGGTTGCCCAAAGCAGAGTCACGCTTATCCCGAAGTTACGCGTGCAATTTGCCGAGTTCCTTCAGCATGGTTCTCTCAAGCGCCTTGGTATACTCTACCTGCCCACCTGTGTCGGTTTCGGGTACGGTCTCCGTTGGAGTTATTTCCAGGGACCTGTTCACTGCCCGGAGCAATCCAATAAGCCCAGACAATTTACCAGATCCGTCACTTCCAACTGGTTCAGGAATATTCACCTGATTCCCATCGACTACGCCTTTCGGCCTCGCCTTAGGGGCCGACTAACCCTGCGCAGATTAGCTTTACGCAGGAACCCTTGGGCTTTCGGCGAGAGTGTCTCTCACACTCTTTATCGCTACTCATGTCAGCATTCTCACTTCCGATACCTCCAGCAAGGCTCGCGCCTCACCTTCACCGGCTTACGGAACGCTCCGCTACCGCTTGCTCAAAGAGCAAACCC
>FTJN01003199.1_pt1 | contig 48939 bp, 53 predicted proteins | sample 1658361 | NCBI WGS metagenome assembly FTJN01 (sample SAMEA3914819, study PRJEB12502) | metagenome | biome: forest; material: soil | place: Canada | collected 2010-06-26 | depth 0.3 m
TGTCGGTCAAGACCGGCGGCTGCGCCGAGAACTGCGGCTATTGCAGCCAGTCGGCCCACTTCAAGACCGGCCTGAAGGCCGAGAAACTGCTGGACGCCGAGCTCGTCATCGCCAAGGCCCGCGAGGCCCGCGACGGCGGGGCCCAGCGCTTCTGCATGGGGGCGGCCTGGCGCGAGCTGAAGGATCGCGACCTGCCCAAGCTGGCGGCGATGATCGGCGGCGTGAAGGCCCTGGGCCTGGAGACCTGCGCGACGCTCGGCATGCTGACGGCGGAGCAGGCCAAGGAACTGAAGGACGCCGGGCTCGACTACTACAACCACAACCTCGACACCGGCCCGGAATATTACGGCGACGTGGTCACCACCCGCACCTACCAGGAGCGACTGGACACCTTGGCCTATGTCCGCGACGCCGGCATGAGCACCTGCTGCGGCGGCATTGTCGGCATGGGCGAGACCCGCCGCGACCGCGCCAGCCTGCTGCGCCAGCTGGCCACCCTGCCCTCCCATCCCGACAGCCTGCCGATCAACGGCCTGGTGCCGGTCAGCGGCACGCCGCTGGGCGACAAGGTGCTGAAGGACGGCCAGATCGACTCGCTGGAATTCGTGCGCACCATAGCCGTGGCCCGGATCGTCTGCCCCAAGTCGATGGTCCGCCTGTCGGCCGGCCGCGACGAGATGAGCCGCGAGCTGCAGACCCTGTGCTTCCTGGCCGGCGCCAATTCGATCTTCGTCGGCGGCAAGCTGCTCACCACCCCGCTGCCCAACATGGACGACGACAGCAAGCTGTTCCAGGACCTGGGCATGCGGCCGATGACGGTCGGGAGGCGGGTCGATCGCGGCGCCGAGGCCTTCGAAATTCCGATGGGCGTGGCCTAGTTTCCACCGCCCCTAGGTCGCGGCGCGCCCCGCGGTTCTGGCGATGATGTCGGCGAACTCGTCCCACAGCGGCAGGGCGATCTCGTGCCCCATGCCGGGATAGACGTGGAGTTCGGAGGTCTTGAGCCGGCGGCCGAGCTCGAACCCGGCTTCGATCTTCACGAGCCGGTCGGCGCGACCGTGGAAGATGGCGACCGGCATCGTCAAACGCTCCAAGGCCTCGCGCCAGTCGCCGGCCTGCATCATGGCGGCGCCTTGGCGGGTCACGCCGTCGGTTCGGTCGCAGCGATCCAGGCTCATCTGCGCCAATTGAGTGGCCCAGGCCTCGTCGAAGGGATGGTTTGTCGAGGCCGCCAGACGCGCGCGCGACACCAGCTCATCGACTTGCTCCTGTCGGGAAACGGGAAGGGTCGGAGTGCCCGCCAGCAGGATTTCGCGGATCTCGTCGGTCACGAATTCAGCGCCAAAGGCGGGTGCGGTGTAGAACAGCCCCAACGATCGCACGCGCCCTGGCTGGGCGAGCGCCATGGTCTGGGCGATCGCGCCGCCCATCGACTGGCCGACGATGTGCGCCGACTCCAAGCCGAGTCTGTCGAGCACGCCGAAGACGTCGTCGGCCATGTCCGCCAGGGTGTAGCAGGCCTCCAGTCGGTCCTCGCCCGCCAGCTTGTCCGACAACCCCACATCCCGATTGTCGAGCCGTATCACGCGAAAGCCCCGGGCGATCAGGCGGTCCACGAAACCGTCTCGCCAACCGATCATCTGGGCGCCCAGACCCTCGATCAGCACCAACGGGTTCGCGGCGGCGTCGCCACGGGTCTCGAAATGGATATGCGGTCCGGCGGCGATGTCCGACATGGGGGGACCCATCCTATTTGACGCTCTTGATGAAGAAGACGACCAACCCCGCCAGCAGCGCCATGAGCGCGCCGAACAGGAACAGCGACGAATAGCCGAGGGTGGCGATCAGAGCGCCGGCGATCAGCGGAGACAGGATCTGCGGCCCGGAGGTCGCCACCGCGAGGATGGCCATGTCGCGGCCCTCCGCGTCACGGTTCGGCAGCACCAAGGACATCAGCGCCAGGTCGACGGCCAAGTAGGCGCCGAAGAACAGGCCCGTGCAGGTCTGCAAGACGATCATGCCCGTCCAGGTCGGGCTGAACACCGGAACCAGGAAGGCGAACGCCAGGCCGATGGAACTGGCCCAGACGAACAGCTTGGGACGTCCCAGCCGATCGGCGAGCCAGCCGGCCACGCCGGCGCTGAGCAGGCAACCGACCATCTGGATCGAGATCAGGACGCTGACGGCCTGCCGCACGCTCATGCCGTGCAAGCCGGCGACGCCGATATGGTCCTGGAGGATGTAGTAGGTGTAGCCCGTGACGCTGAAGCACGAGAAGAACATCAAGGCGCGGCCGACGAAGGCCAGGGTGAAGTCGAGGGTGCGAAAGCTGCTGACGAAGTCCAAGACCGTGCGCGGGATCGTCCGGCTGGCGGCCGGCTTCCCCGCGCGCGGCTCGGCCGGCGCCTCGCGGGCGAACCACACCAGTCCGGCGGTCGCCAGGATGAACAAGGCCGCCAGGAAGACGTAGGCCATCTGGGTCTTCGCCTGGGCCGCGACATTGACGCCGAGAACCACGCCCAGCGGCATGCCCAGGGCCATGACGGCGGACCCCGTGCCCCGCCTTTCGATCGGAACCCGATCGGGCAGGATGGCCGTCAGGGCGCCCTGGTAGTAGTTGGCCACGAACCAGAGGGCCGCGTACAGGGCCAGCAGCGGCCCCAGCGCGCGCGTCCCGCCCATGGCCAGCATCAGCACCGCCGAAACGATGGCGCTGAACACCAGGGACGGCGTTCGCCGACCCCAGCGCCCGAATGTCCGGTCCGACACCACGCCGCCCGCCAGCAGGCCCAGGACGGCCGTGATCGAAGAGACGGCGGTGACCAGGGCCAGGTTGGACACCTTGCTCGCCGCGTCGATCGCCTCGATCTGCGCCGGCATCAGGATCTGTTGAATGCCTTGGAATCCCGCCGTCATCGCGGCCACGGCCGCCAGCAGCCAGCTCAGCAATCGGCGCTGGGACACCGCGGGCGGCGGGAGCTGCGCTTCGGTCACGGAACCGCCCTCCGAGGCCAGGCTCGGCGAGGCCGCGGGCTGGAGGGTCATTCGGTCAAGGCCGCATAGACCAGGTCATGCATCTCGGCATTGATCGATTGCGGATCCAGCCCCGGTACGAACAGGTGCTGGGCCAGGGCGACCACGATCAGATCGCGCGCCGGATCGACCCAGAAGATCGTGCCCGCCGAACCATCCCAATAGAACGTCCCGGCCGTGCCCGCGAAGCCCATGTCCGCCGGCTGTTTGACCACCGCGAACCCCAGGCCAAAGCCGAGGCCCTTGACCTTCCAGTCCATGGGAATGTCGCCCAGCTGGTCCGTCGCCATCAGCTTGACCGTGGCTTCGGAGAGCAGCCTTTGCCCGTCGAGCACGCCGCCGCCCAGCAGCATCTGGGCGAACCTCATATAGTCGCCGAGGGTGGAATAGAGGCCGAACGCGCCGCGTTCGAACGCCAGATCGCGCTCGTCCAGGCGCAACAGTGGTTCCGGCCAGTCTATGCCGGGCAGCGCCGGAGGCATGGTCTTCTCGGCCCAGCGCACCAGCCCGTCGGCGCCCATCCAGTAGGTGGCGGCTAGGCGATCGGCCATGTCCGGACGAAGCGCGAAGCGGGTGTCGGGCATCCGCAGCGGGTCAAAGACGCGGGTCTGCAGGAACCGCTCGAAGGTCAGTCCGCTGAACACCTCGACAAGCCGAGCCTGGATATCGGGGCTTAGGCTATAGTTCCAGAGCGCGCCCGGCTGGGCCTCCAATGGTACGGTCGTGATCTTCGCCATCTCGTCGGCCAGGGTCTCGCCGGCCACGTAGATCGCGGTCTTGGCCAACAGCTTTTCGTGGGTTCCGCCCATGCCGAAGCCGAGGCCATAGCCGGTGGTGTGGCGCAGCACATCCCGGATCATGATCGCGCGCGCCAGCGGGACGACATCCTCGGCCGGCGCATCCGGATCGCGCAGCACCGTCAATCCGGCGAATTCCGGCAGGTACGAGGCCAGGGCGTCGTCGAGCCCGAACCGGCCTTCGTCGTACAGCATCATCAGGGCCACGGCCGTGATCGGCTTGGTCATCGACATCAGCCGGAAGACACTGTCGAGAGCCAGCTCGGCACGGGTTTCGAGGTCGGCATAGCCGATGGCCTTGGCATGGACCACGCGGCCCCCGCGCGCCACGGCGTAGGCGATGCCGCTCATCTGGCCCGCGGCGACCTTGCCCTCGTAGAGGCGATCAATCTCATCGAGCCTGGAGGCGACGAAGCCTTCGGCCTCCGGAACTTGGGTCGGCAGGCCAAGGACGCTCGTATCGTCGGATAGAGGATGCTGTTTAAAGGTCTTCCGGTCCATCTGCTCGCCTTCCAATTCTTACGCATGGGTCATGGTGGAACAGGCGTTCCGGCATATCGGCCGCCCGTCGACGGGCGGATCGCGGACCGACCTTCGCGAGGCCGGCCCGCGGATGTTCAGAAGTCGAGGCTGACGCTCAGCCCCAGGGTTCGCACTGAGTTGTATCCCCAGGTCTGGACGGTCGAGTTGACGTTCAGCAGGGTGGCATCGAGCGGCTCGGGCCCGATGAACATGGGATAGACCTCGTTCGTGCAGTTCTTGCAGAACAACGACAGGCGCAGGTTGTCCTTCAGCTCCGCGCCGGCGCTGAACCCGAACACGTCGATGGCGCCCAGACCGGTCAGCGGGTTCTCGTTGCTGCTGAAGTTCAGGGACGAGCGGTGATAGTAGTCGCCCGACACAAACAGCGTCACGTCGCCGGAGACCGGATGCTCGTAGCGTGCCCCGACGGTCGAGGTGAACCGGGCCGAGCTGGGCGTGCGGTTTCCCGAGGAGTCCGTCGTTCCGGCCGGGGTGCAGGACGACTGGCCCGGATAGCACTTGTCGTTCTTGTAGTTCTTGAACCGGGAGTCGAGCAGAGCGATCGAGGCGTTGAGCGTCAGGGCGCTGATCGGCCGGGCTTCGGCGAAGATCTCGATACCCTGCGATTTCACGGCGGCGGCGTTGTTCGTGTAGAAGGTCGTCGTCACCGGATCGAAACCCTGGACCTGGAAGTCCTCGAATTCCTGGTGGAAGGCGGTGACGTTCAGGCGCAAGCGCCGATCGAACAGCATGCTTTTGACGCCGATCTCGGCGTTGCGCACCGTCTCCGGACCGATGGCGAGGTTCTGGCCCGGCGTGCTGACGGTGTCGTTGAACGCCGGTCCCTTGTAGCCCTTGCTGTAGGTCGCATAGGTCATGACGTCGGGCGACACCGCGTACTGCAGGCCCAGCTTCCAGCTGACGTCGTCGTTCTTGGTGGACTGCTGGGTCGCGTAGTGGGGCACGCCCAGCGCGATGGGGTAGAATTTCTGGTTCTGGATCAGGTCGATCGAGGCCTTGTCGTGCGTCAGTCGGCCGCCGACGATCACGGTCAGGTCTTGGGTCGGGTGGATATTGAACTGCCCGAAGGCGGCGTAGCTGTCGGCCTTGACCCTGGAATTCAGGTCCAGCCCGAAGAGCGGATTGTTGAAGGAATCGAACGGGCCAGCGGCGCCGAAGGCCCCCGCGCTCACCGAGTCCCGGCTGTGGATGCGGGATGCGAAATAGTAGAACCCCGCCTGCCCGTCGATGAGTTCGTTGCCCGAGAAGGCCACGCGGAACTCGTTGGAATACTGGTCGTACTGGCCCGTCCGGTTGTTGTTGTCGACACCGTCGAACGAAGTGAAATCCAGGTCCGCGCCGTTGGCGACATCGTAGGATCGCCAGGCCGCGACGTTGCTGATCGTAACGCCGTCGGAGAGCCTGTAGGAGACGTTCGCCGAAAGCCCACCGCCCTTCAGGACCTGGCTGGCCGGGGCGTCGTTGCCGTATTCGAGGTTCTTGGGGCCGGCGGTGACGCCATCGAGGCCCGTGAAGACGCCCGTCAAGCTGCCAGGCGCGAAGGATCGATAGGTGCGGTCGTAGATGCCGCCGACGCCGGTCTGCGAGGCGTAGTCCGCGATGACATAGACAGACAGGTTGTCGCTGGGTTCGACCAGAAGCTTGGCCTTGACGCCCTGGCGCTTCTGGTAGTCGGCGACGTCACTGCCGGGCTTGGTCACGACGGCGTCGGCGATCGGATCCTGGTGGGAATAGATCGCGTTCAGCCGCAGGGCGGCGATCTGGGTCAGGGGGATGTTGAGCGTGCCCCTGACGATGGTCCCCCACTTGCCGCCCGGAACGGTGTCTCGATAGTCCTGCTCGCCATAGATCCGCCCGGAGAATTCATTGAGCACCGGCCTGTTGGTCACGATGTTCAGCAGGCCGGCGGAGGCGTTGCGGCCAAACAGCAGACCTTGCGGACCCAGCAGGACCTCGACCTGGGAGACGTCCTCGAAGCCGAAGTTGTTCATGAAGGTGGGAATGGCGAGGGAGACCTCGTCGATGGAGACCCCGACGCTGGAGTCCACGTTGGGGCTGAAGACCAGACTGCCGACGCCGCGCAGGGTGATGGTGTTGTCGGTGCCCGTTTGCAGGCTCGGCACCGAGGTCTGAAGCTGGATGACGTCGCCGATCCGACGGGCTTCCAGCTCGGCGCCCTTGACCGCCTGGACGCTGACCGGAACACGCTGCATCGATTGCGCGACACGTTGGGCGGTGACGATGACCTCGGCGACTTGGCTGACGTTATTCGTCGAAGGCGCCGGTCCAACCTGGCTGGCTCGCCCCTCGCCCCCCGAGGTCGGGTTGGCGATCTCCTGGGCGAGCGCCGCCGCCGGCAGCATCGCCGCCAGGATCGGGATCATGCTCGCGCGGAGCAGGCGCGGCGACCTTGCCGCCCTGGACCGAACGTCGCCTCTGTAGCCTCGCTTCATGGTCGAACCCTCCCTTTTTTGTTTCGGCTGGTTCGCGCCGCCGCGGCAGCACGAAGATACCGATTGGAACGTTAGTTACCAGTGAGTAAGCTGATGTGCAAGGCGGTTCGTGAAAGTGAATGACGATCACCCGAGATAGCCACCTCGATGACCGACTGGTATTCTGACCGGACCGTGGGTAAAAAGCCTGTCGGCGCGCCGTTTTCGAAACGACCGGCGGCTTCAAGGAGAGATCAATGCCCGCTCGGCCCAGCAAAGCCCCTTCGCCCTGGGCCACCGCGCGAGACAAGGTCGCGGAGCGGGAACAGAAGCGGGAAGCGGTCATCCAGACCGCCGCCCAGGCGTTCAGCGAAAACGGCTATCACCGCACCTCGCTGGACGGCATCGCCAACCTGTTGGGCGTCACCAAGCCGACGCTCTACTACTACGCCCGCAACAAGGAAGACTTGCTCGACCTGGTCATCGACCGCGCCTTGTCAATGATCCTGGCCCTGCCGCCCGGCCACGACAGCGTGCCCGGCCTGGACCAACTGAAACACCTGATGCGCAAGTACGCCGAGGTGATCGGCACCGATTTCGGCCGCTGCCTGGTGGCGGTCAACGAGTACGACCTCAGCGCCGAAGCCTTCGGACGCAGCCAAAGCGGCAAGAAGCGGATCGACGAACGCATCCGCTCGCTGATCCTCAAAGGCCAGGCGGATGGTTCGATCGGCCCCTGCGATCCCAAATATATCGCCTTCATGCTGGCCGGGGCGATCAACTGGATCGGCCGCTGGCATCGCGAAGGCGGCGAAATGAGCGCCGGCTCGGTGGGCGAATTGTTCGCCAATCAGATCGCCGTCGGCCTGATGCCCCGCCCCTGATTTAAATTTGCATGTTGCTACTATTCAGTAACCTGGCTACCAATTGGTTAGTCGTGGAAACTGATGATGGCCGATATGCAGAAAGTGATTGTCGCCGGAGTGGGCATGACCCCCTTCGTCAAGCCCGGCACGGAGAGGCCCTACGACGAGCTGGGCGCGGCGGCGGCGCGCATCGCGCTCGATGACGCCGGCCTGACCTATGCCGACATCCAGCAGGTCTATGCCGGCTATGTGTACGGCGACTCCACCTGCGGCCAGCTGGCGGCCTATCGCCTGGGCTTGACCGGGGTGCCGATCGTCAACGTCAACAACAACTGCTCGACCGGCTCGAGCGCCCTCTTCCTGGCGCGCCAGGCCGTGGCCAGCGGCGCCGCCGACTGCGTCCTGGCGATGGGCTTCGAGCAGATGCGTCCCGGCGCCCTGGGCGATGTCTGGCCAGACCGTCCCAGCCCCCTGGCCCCCTTCCTCGCCGCCGTCGAGACCGTGCGGGGTCCGGCCGAGGTTCCGCCCGCCCTCTACCTGTTCGGCGGCGCCGGGGCGGAATACGCCGAGCGTTACGGCATGGCGCCGGAGAGCTTCGCGATGGTCGCGGTCAAGGCGCGACGCCACGCCGAGCACAACGACAAGGCCATCTTCCGCAAGGCCGTGACGGTGGAAGAGGTCATGGCCTCCCCCGCCCTCTACGGCCCCCTCACCCGCCTCCAGGCCTGTCCGCCGACCTGTGGCGGGGCCGCGGCCATCGTCTGTTCCGAGGCTTTCGCCCGCAAGCACGGGATCAGCACCGATGTCGCCATCGTCGGTCAGGCCATGACCACCGACTTCGCCTCCAGCTTCGAGCCGGCCAGCGCCATCCGCGCGATCGGCTTCGACATGACGGCCGACGCGGCCCGGCAAGTCTATGAGCAGGCGGGCGTCGGCGCCGACAACATCGACGTCGTCGAACTGCACGACTGTTTCACGACCAACGAGGTCCTCACCTATGAAGGCCTGGGCCTGGCGCCGATCGGCGGCGCCGAGAAGTTCATCCGCGACGGCGACAACACCTACGGCGGCAAGGTGGTGACCAACCCCTCGGGCGGCCTGTTGTCCAAGGGCCATCCGCTCGGCGCCACGGGCCTGGCTCAATGTACCGAGCTGGTCCAGCAGCTTCGCGGCCGCGCCGGTCCCCGGCAGGTCGACGGCGCGCGGCTGGCGCTGCAACACAATCTCGGCCTCGGCGGCGCCTGCGTCGTCACCCTCTATCAGTTGGATGGAGCGGCGCGATGATCGGCAACGACGCCATAGGCCGCCGGTTCGGTCCCTACACCGGCACGGTCGACGCCAACCGCCTGCGGTTCTTCGCCAAGGCCACCGGCGAGACGCGGGCCGAATATCTGGACAGCGACGCGGCGCGCGCCGCCGGCTGGCGCGATATTCCGGCGCCGCCGACCTATCCCTTCTGCCTGCAAATGCTCGACACGCCAGACCCGTTGGACTGGCCCAAGACGCTGGGCATCGACATCGCCCGCGTGCTGCACGGCGAGCAGAGCTTCACCTACCACGGCGACATCTGCGCCGGCGACGTGATCGGCTTCGAGGTCGAGGTCGTCGATGTCTACGACAAGAACAACGGCGCCCTGACCTTCGTGGTCAGCACCCTTTCCGGCCGCGACCCGACTGGGCACCTGGCCGTCGAAGGCCGCCAGACCCTGGTGGTGAGGAACGCATGACCCAAGCCTCGCAGTGGACCGTCGGCGACACCGTCGCCGACCACACCTACCCGCCGATCAGCCGCTGGACCCTGGCGCTCTATGCCGGCGCCTCGGGCGATCACAACGACGTCCATGTCGATATCGACGCGGCCAAGGCGGCCGGACTGCCCGACGTTATCGGCCACGGCATGCTGACCATGGCCTATCTGGCGCGCGCCGTGACCGCCGTCGCGCCGCAACGGCGGCTTCGTCGCTGGGGCGTGCGTTTCGCGGCCCCGACCCACATCGGCGACATCCTGACCTGCCGGGCCGTGGTGGCCGACCTCACCGAGGTCGATGGTCGCCCCGCCGCGCTCCTGAACCTGTCGACCATCAACGCGGTCGGCGAAATCAAGCTGTTCGGCGAGGCGTTGATCCTCCTTGCCGACCCCGCCTAGAGGAAAAGTCCCATGTCAAAACTCGCGGGCAAGATCGCCCTGGTCTCCGGATCGGGACGCGGCATCGGCCGCGCCATCGCGCTGAAACTGGCGTCGGAAGGCGCAAAGGTCGTGGTCAACGACCTGGACGACACCCCGGCCAACGAAGTCGTCGCCGAGATCCGGGCCGCCGGCGGCGAGGCGATCGCCTATAACGGCGACGTCACGGCCCCCGACTTCGGCGACCGCTTCGTGGCGGCGGCGATGGAGACCTATGGCGGACTGGACATCATCGTCAACAACGCCGGCTACACCTGGGACAGCACCATCCAGAAGATGACCGACGCCCAGTTCCAGGCGATGGTCGATGTCCACATGATGGCCCCCTTCCGCATCCTGCGGGCCGCCGCCGAACCGATCCGCCTGCTGGCCAAGCGGGAAAAGGCCGAGGGGCGTTCGGTCCACCGCAAGGTGGTCAATATCTCCTCGATCGCCGGGCTCTACGGCAATGCCGGCCAGGTCAACTACTCGGCCGCCAAGGCCGCCATCGTCGGCATGACCCACACCCTGGCCAAGGAATGGGGCCGTTACGGCGTCAATGTGAACTGCGTCGCCTTCGGGATGATCGAAACCCGGCTGACCCAGGCTATCGACACGGAACAGGCGACCATCGAGGTCGGCGGCCAGGAACTGAAGGTCGGCATCCAGAAGTCGCTGATCGCCACCTTCAACGCCCTGATCCCGCTCGGCCGGGCCGGCACGCCCGAGGAGGCCGCGGGCGCGGTCTATCTGCTGTGCATCCCGGAGTCCGACTATATCAGCGGCCAGGTGGTGGTCGCCGGCGGCGGGCTGTTGATCTGATGACCTCGCGCAATCCCGCCCTGTTCGGTTCGGACCACGACCAGTTCCGCGACTCCATCCGCCGGTTCCTCGCCGCCGAGGCGACGCCGCATCGCGAAGCGTGGGACGCGGCCGGCCGCATCGATCGCGGCCTGTGGCGAGCGGCCGGCGCGCTGGGCATGCTGGGCTCTGACATTCCCGGAGCGTACGGCGGCGCGGACGCCGACCGCCTGTATCCCTTCATCGCGGCCGAGGAACTGGGCGCTTCGGGCTTCGCCTTCGCCGGCTGGACGGTGCAGGACATCTGCTGCCACTACATCCTGCGCTACGGGACCGAGGTCCAGAAACAGGCCTGGCTGCCCGGGATGTGCGCCGGCGAGATCATCGCCTCGGTGGCCATGACCGAACCCGGCGCGGGCACCGACCTCAAGGCCATCCGCACCACCGCCCGACGCGACGGCGACGACTACATCCTCTCGGGCCAGAAGACCTTCATCACCAATGGTCCGAGTTGCGACGTCGCCATCGTCGTGGCCAAGACCGATCCGGCGGCCGGCGCCCGGGGCGTCAGCCTGTTCATCGTCGAGGCCGAACGTCCAGGCTTCGACAAGGGCCGTAGCCTCGAGAAACTGGGCCAGAAACTACAGGACACCGGCGAGCTGTTCTTCAACGAGGTCCGCGTGCCCGCCAGCAACCTGCTGGGGACCGAGGGCCAGGGCTTCATGCACCTGATGTCCGACTTGCCGTTCGAGCGACTGCTAATCAGCGTGCACGCGGTCGCCGCGGCCCGCGCCGCCTTCGAGATGACCGTCGAATACGCCAGGACCCGCCCGCTGTTCGGCGGCGTGCTGCTGGACCAGCAAAACAGCCGCTTCCGCCTGGCCGAACTGAAGACCGAGATCGCCGTCGGCCAGGCCTTCGTCGACCAGTGCCTGGCCGGCTATCTGGCGGGAACGACCGACGGCAACGACGCGGCCATGGCCAAGTACTGGACCACCGAACTGCAGTGTCGCGTGGTCGACGCCTGCGTTCAGCTGCACGGCGGCAATGGCTACATGATGGACTACCCGATTACCCGGGCCTACGCCGACGCTCGCGCGCAGCGCATCTATGGCGGATCCAACGAGACCATGCGCGACCTCATCGGTCGCACCCTCTAGCGGAGACAGGCCGTGCAAACCGACACCCTGGGCTATGTCGACGCCATCCGCCGGGCCCGCGACGCGCGGCCGGACGCCACGACCTCGATCTTCGGCGCGCGTCGAACGACCTGGTCGCGAACCGTTGATCACGCCGGCCGCCTGGCCGGTGGCTTGCGCGCGCTCGGCGTCAAGGCTGGCGACCGCGTGGCCGTCCTGGCCAGCAACAGCGACCGCTACCTGGAACTCTATCTGGCCATCCCCTGGTCGGGCGGGGTCATCGTGCCGCTCAACAGCCGCTGGACCGCCGAGGAAAACCGGCTGGCCATCGAGGACTGCGAGCCGACGGTCATCTGCGTCGGCGAGGGCGTCGATCCCGCCAGCCTGGCGCTGATCGAGACGCTTGGCGCGAACATCCCGGTCGTTCTGATGACCGACGCCCTCGCGCCCGAAGGCTGGACGTCCTGGGCCGCTCTATTGGCCGTTGATCCCATTGAGGAGGCCGGCCGGCGGGGCAGCGATCTGTTCGGCATCTTCTATACCGGCGGCACCACCGGGCGCTCAAAGGGCGTGATGCTCAGCCACGGCGGCGTTGTCAGCAACAGTCTGGCCTTGCGCGAGACCGGCCTGTTCCCGCACGGCTGCACCGGCCTGATCATCCCGCCCCTGTTCCACCTCGCCGCCGGTGGAGCCATGTCCGCCATGCTGCTGGCCGGTGGCGCGATCGTCATTCTTCCCGGCTTCGATCCGGAAACCACCCTGGAGACCATCGGCGAGCACGGCGTGACAGACGTTCTTCTGGTGCCGACCATGATCCAGATGCTGCTGGACAGTCCGGGCTTCGCGCCTGAACGGCTCGGGGACCTGCGGCGCGTCGTCTACGGCGCGTCCGCCATCGCCGAGAGCACTCTGGACCGGATCATCGCCGCCGCGCCTCACATCGGCTTCCATCAGGCCTACGGCATGACCGAGGTGTCCTGCGCCGCCACCCTGTTGCCGCCGGCCTTCCACCTGGGGGAACACCGCGCGGCGGGGCGGCATCGGTCGGCCGGGCGGGCGATGTCGATCACCGAACTGAAGATCGTCGATCCCTCGGGTAAGCCTGTCCCCACCGGCGGTGTCGGCGAGATCCTGATCCGGGGATCAGGCCTGATGCTCGGCTACTGGCGCCAGCCCGAACAGACCGCCGAGGCCCTGGCCGACGGCTGGATGCATACCGGCGACGGCGGCCGGATGGACGAACTGGGCTTCGTCTATGTCGTCGATCGGCTGAAGGACATGATCGTCACCGGCGGCGAGAACGTCTATTCGGCCGAGGTCGAGAGCGTGCTGGCCAAGCATCCGGACATCGCTCAATGCGCCGTGATCGCCGTTCCCGACCCGCGCTGGGGCGAACGGGTGCACGCCGACATCGTGCCCAGACCTGGAGCCACCCTGACCGAGCAGGAGGTGATCGCCCACTGCCGCGCCGCCATCGCCGGCTACAAATGCCCCCGCAGCATGGAAATCTGGACCACCGCTCTGCCGATGTCCGCCGCGGGCAAGGTCGCCAAACAAGTGCTGCGTGACCGCTTCAAGACGGCTTGAGCGGCGTCTCGCGCCTCAAGAGGAGTGCGGTAAACACGGAAGCCGCCTACCCTCCCAGGCCGGCCTTGAGCACCTCATAGACACGAGGATCCCGCATCTGGGCGACGTTGAAGCGCATGAAATCGGTGGCTTGCTGCGCGGCGCTGAAGACGTTCCCCGGCGCCAGGATCACGCCCTCCCGAAGCGCCACTCGAGCAAGGTCTGTCGCATCGCGGCCATCCGGTAGTTGGCGCCAGAGATAGAAGCCGCCGCGCGGCGCGACCCATGCCGCAAAGCCAAGATTGTCGAGCTGGGCTCCCACTTCGCGCCTGGCCTTGGAAAGGCGTTGCCGCAAGGACTCCATGTGTCGGCGATAGCCGCTGTCCATCAGGCTGTCGAAGATCAGCTGGGCCGCCATGGGGCTGGCCCCGCCGAAGTTCGTCGCGACCTGCAGATCGACCAGCGCCTCGATCCAGTCGGGCCGCGCCGCGATGTAGCCGCAGCGCGCCGAGGCGGACAGCGTCTTGGAAAAGCTGCCGATGCGGATGACATTGACCAGACCGTCGAAGGCCGCCAGGCGAGGCGACGGCTCCGGCTCGAACTCGGCGAAGATGTCGTCTTCCACGATGATCAGGCCGTGGGCCGATGCGAGGGTCAGCACCTTGTGGACGGTCTGGGCCGACATCGTCGCCCCGGTCGGATTGTGGATGGCGGAATTGGTGATGTAGAGCCTCGGCCGATGCTCGGCGAGGATCTCCGCGAACCGCGTCGTGTCCGGACCGGTCGGCGTGTAGGGCACGCTGACGATCCGGGCCTGGTGGGCGCGGAGCAGGGCCTGGAAGTTGAAGTAGCAGGGATCGTCGACCAGCACCGTGTCGCCGGGCCGCAGCAGGAACCGGCAGATCAGGTCGATCGCCTGGGTGCCGGACGAGGTCAGCAGCAACTGGTCGAGGCTGACGTCCAGGCCCTCGCTCGCGCAACGGCGCGCCAGGAGTTGCCGCAGCGGCGGCAGCCCGCGCGTGCCTCCATAGTCGGCCAGAATGGTGTCGTCGGCGCGGGCCAGGCCCCGCATGGCGCGCCGGAGGATCGTGCCGGGCATCCAGTCCGGCGGAAGCCAGCCGCATCCAGGCTTCAGCGCCTCCGGCGCGGCGTCCAACGACTGGCGCGAGACCCAAAGCGGGTCAATGGCGCGCTCTGTCCTGGGTTGGAGATCATTGAAGGCCGGGGACGCGACGTCGGCCGAGACGTAGAAGCCCGCCCCTGGCCGCGAGAGAACAACGCCCTCCGACACCAGGCGGTCATAGGCCTCGACGACGGTCGAGGGCGACACCTTCAAGGCCGTGGCGAGGCCGCGGATCGAGGGCAGTTTGTCGCCTTGGGACAAGGACCGGCTGGCGATCCGCTCGCGGATCGCCGCCATCACCTCACCGGTTCGGGTCAAAGCCTTGCTCATCACGCCGCGCTCCAACTGTATGGTCAGGAATGGCATACAGTTTGGTCGTGATTGTACCGACTGTCGCTGTTCTGGCCAAGCACACGACGCCTATGGCTACCGCTCATTTCAGGCGGACAGACCCATGGAACAGACATCGAAGGGATGGGGCAGCGGCCTTGTCGGCGTGATCATCTTCAGCGGCTCGCTGCCCGCCACCCGGGTCGCGGTCGGCGGCTTCGCGCCTGTGTTCCTCACCTCGGCCCGCGCCGTGATCGCCGCCCTGCTGGGCTTGGCCCTGCTGCTGGCGCTGAGGCAAAAGCGCCCGGCCAGATCCGACCTCCGCGCCTTGGGGATTATCGCGCTGGGTGTCGTGGTCGGCTTTCCGCTCCTGACGGCCTTGGCGCTCCAGCACGTCACCGCCGCCCATTCCATCGTCTTCATCGGCCTCCTGCCCCTGGCGACGGCCACCTTCGGCGTCCTGCGCGGCGGCGAGCGACCCAGGCCGGCCTTCTGGATCTTCTCGATCATCGGCAGCCTGTCCGTGGTGGGCTTCGCCGTCTCGCGGGGCGGTTCGGGATCGCTGGCGGGCGACCTTTTGATGGTGACAGCGGTCATCGCGTGCGGCCTGGGCTATGCGGAGGGCGCGGTTCTGTCCCGCAGGCTGGGCGGCTGGCAGGTGATCTGCTGGGCCCTGGTGGTGGCGCTTCCCGTCATGGCGATCATCGCGCTCGTCACCCTGCCCAAGGCATGGAACGGGATCGGCGCGCCGGCCTGGCTTGGCCTGGCCTATGTCTCGGTCTTCAGCATGCTGATCGGCTTCGTGTTCTGGTATCGCGGCCTGGTCCTGGGCGGCATCGCCAAGGTCGGGCAACTTCAGTTGCTCCAGCCGTTCTTCGGCCTGGCGCTGGCCGGGCTGCTGCTGCACGAACCCGTCGCCCCGAGCATGGTGGCCGTCACCGGCGTGATCGTCCTCTGCGTGGCCGGGGCCAAGCGGTACGCATGAAGCCAGCCCCGTGATCTGGCCGCCATGCGGCGGTCCCAGGCAAGCCAATCCGCTTGCCTGGAGGCCGGCCTCAGACCAGTCGGGCGTCCAGGAGCACCGCGCCCGTGGCGAGGCCGGTCGCGGCGTCGGCGAAGGAGCCGGTCCGCAGCACGCCTTCGACCCAGACCGGGCCGGCGACGCGGAACTTTTCGGCATCCGTGGGCAGGACCCGCACGCTGTCGCCGCGCCAGTCGCGCAGGGACAGATCGCGCGAAGGCTTGGCGCGGCGGTCGGCGGTCAGGGTGAAAAAGTGGCTCTTGCCCTCGCCGGCAGGTTGCAACCAGCCCTTGAGGCGGACCTTACGGCCGTTCATCTGACGCAGGGCCGGAGCGGCGAGGGCGCAGTTTGGCGCCGTCACGGCCACGCCCGTACAGGCCAAAGCCCCCGCAGTTCCGATAAACGCGCGACGATCCATGTGTCTGAGCCCCCTCATTGACTGAACATTGGTCTATCAGTTGACCAACAGCGACACCAGACAGCCCTGGTTGCAGGCCTCGGCTAAAATCCTAGGGGAATCAGAGCGATGCAACCGGTCAGGCTCAGCCAGAATCCGAAGGCGATGGGACCGCGTCGACGCGTGATCGCCATGATCAGCAGGGGCGCCAGGGCCGTGAGAGCGATGGCCAAGGGTGCAAGCCGCCAGCCGGTTAGCAGCGCGACGATCCCAGCCAGCGCCACATCGCCCGCCCCCATGCCCGCGCCCGCGCCTCGGCCCGGACCCAGCCTGCGCAACACCAGCATCATCGCCATGACGGCGGCGGCGCCCAGCAGATCGCCTGGCAGGTCCGACCAACGGGTCAAGGCGCTCAGCCCCAGGCTCAGCGCCGCCGCCGCGCTCAGGGCGGGGATCGGCAGGCGATAGCGCCGCAGGTCGACCAGCCCGAGATAGAGGAAGCAGAAGCCCAGCAGCGCCGTCAGTCCCGCCAGCAGCGGCTGCGGCCAGAGCGCGGCGATCAGGCCCACGGCAAGCCCTCCGCCCTCCCCCAGCGGAAAGGTTCGCGGGATGCGCCCGTCGCAGCAGGCTCGCCGTCCGCCCTTGAGAGCGTAGGACAACAGCGGGATCTGATCGATGGCGCGGAGCGGCGCGTGGCACCGGTCACAGCGCGACTGGCCCACCAGGGGCCGAGGCCAGCGCGGCCAGGCCGCCGCGAAGGTGGCGACATAAAGCCCGGCGAACGGGCCGATCAGCACCCAGAACAGTCGGCTGGCCAACGCCATCTCGTTCATGGAATTAGGACGCCGGCAGCTGGCAGGCCGGCTGGGTCCGGGCCAGGGTCAGGCGTCTCCAGTCGTGATCGCCAAACACCCTTCGCGGGGCTCCGAAATAGCGCACCCGGCGCCAGAGCACCTGGCCCCGGCCAAAGCCGTCGCGGGTGGCGACGCGAAGCTCGAAGACCTGTCCCGGAAGCAGCGGCTGACGGGGAATGACCAGCGGCGCGGGCGTCTCCGGTTGCAGGGGCGTGTCAGAGTCGCGACCTAAGGTCGCCAGCATCCGCAGGCAGTCCTCCTGCACCGCGTCGCCCCCAAGCCGCGCGACCAGGTCTGTCAGGCGCTGGACGTTGATCGGCAAGGGGACATCCTCCGGGACGTTTGCCTCCGGAGCGGCCCGCCCCCCCAGGGGGCCGGACACTCGGACCCGGGACGCCGCCTGGTCCAGGCGCTGGCGCAGATCCGACGACGCCGTCTCGGTCGCCGTCGGCGCGGTGGGCGGCGGCAGGATCGACGCCAGCCCTTCGGCCAGCCTGGCGGCCTCCGGCTGACGGTTCGCCGCGGCGAGCAGCGCCTGGGGTTCCTTGTTGATGTCGAGCTTATAGGCGGTCGCGAACTGGTCCACGACGACGGTTCGCCCCGCCCGGTCGACCTCCTCGCGCCAAGTCGGGGCCTGGGGAACGCCGTCGCGACGCAACGACAGCAGCGCGATTTCCGACGCCGATTCCAGGGCGATCATGGTGTCGACCGCGTCCATGGCCCGGCGCGCGGCGCGTTCCTGGGTGATCGACAGGCCCACCACGCCGGCCGCCAGGCTCATCAGGGAAAAGGTCAGCACGATGGTCAGGGGCAGGGTGAAGCCCCGCGCCGCGCCGTCCGAGGCCCTGGAGCGCCTAGCGCCCCTCACGTCCGAACCCCAGGGCCTTGATACGCGCGGCGATCTCATCGGTGACGCGATCGGCTTCCGAACGGGTGACGATCAACTGCGGCTTGAGGAAAACCACCAGCTCGGTCTGTCGGTCGTTGCGCGTGGTCTGGCCGAACAGCCCGCCGATGATCGGCGCTCGACTGAGGATCGGCAGGCCGGCCGCGCCGCGCGTGCGCCCCGATCGCAGCAGGCCGCCCAGAGCCACCACCTGACCATCATCGACCTGGATATGGGTGTTGAACCGCCGTTGCTGGATAGTCGGCGAGTCGATGTTGGAGCTGACCGTGTCGGTGACGTCGCTGACTTCCTGGGCGATGTCGATGAAGATGCGTCCGCCCTCCCCGACCCGGGGCGTGACCGTCAGCACCACGCCGGTGTCGCGATAGACCACGCTGTTGATCACGCGGCTGTTGACGTCGGTGTTCTGGCTCGACTGGGTGATGACCGGCACCTGGTCACCGACCTGCAGGGTGGCCGTCTCGTTGGCGGTCACCAGGATGCGCGGGGTCGAGATCAGCTCGACGTCGGTGACGGTCGACAGAGCGTTCAGCACGGCCCGGAAGTCGCCGTTCAGATAGCGCAGCGACAGCCCAGGAAAGCCGGACGCACCGACGGCGGAGTCGCTGGCCGACAGCCCGCCCGTCAGCTTGCCGCCGTCCAGGAAGGCCTGAACGCCGTATTTCAGCTGATTGTTCAGGGTGACCTCGGCCACCGTCGCCTCGATCAGGATCTGGGGAGCCGGCACGTCCAGCTGGCGCACCACCTCCAGCAGGCTCTGATATTCGGCGTCGTCGGCGAACATCAGGATGGAGTTGGACCGCTCGTCCGCCGTCAGCGAGCCGTCGGCGCGTGGCCGGTTGGGACCGGCGACGGTCCCCGGGACCGGGGCGCGGGCAAAGAGCTCGGCCAGGGTCTTGGCCAGATCGGTCGCCGACAGGTTGGACAGGCGCACCACCCGCAGGCGGCGATCCGACGGCTCGGCCGACTGGTCCAGGCGCTGCACCCACACCAGGGTCTGGTCCAGCAGTTCGGGCGACTTGGCGGCCACGATCAGCGCGTTCAGGCGATCGATGACGATCAGCTCGACCTGGCTGCCGACCGGACCTGACGTGCCGCCCATCACCTTCTGAACGTCGTCCGCCACGGCCTTGGCCGCCGCGCGCCGCATCGGATAGAACTGAACGCTGCGGCCCGCCAGCCAGTCGACGTCGAAGATGCCGGCGGCGCGGGTCAGGCTGCCGACCATGGCCGGCGAACCCGAGATGTAGATCTGCTCGCGCGCGGCGTCGGCCCGGACGCGCGCGCCCCCCTCGGCCAGAGGCTCCAGCAGCTTGGCGATCTCGGCGGCCCCGAGGTGGCGGGCTCGATAGACGGCCAGCCCGCCGGTCAGATAGGCCGTGGGCCCGCCCTCGCCGGGCGTGACCGACGAGAAGGCCGGCGCGTTGCGGGCCGGGACCACCGCGATCGAGCCGCCGGATCCCGCGGTCATCGCCGCGCCGGTGGAGCGCAGCGCCTGATCGAACAGGCCCAGCACCTCGGCCTCGGTCAGGTCGCCGATCAACCGGACGGAGACATTGCCCTGGACGCCAGGGTCCACGCGATACGAGCGCCCCAGCGCTTCGCCCAGGACAGCGTCGGCCGCGGCGGCGATCGGCGCGTTGTCGAGACTGATATTGATCTTGAGCCGCGGCGCGACGATCGCGCCCGCCGCCATCGGACGCGTCGCCGGCGGTTGGGTCGGGTCCAGTCGCCAGGTCTCGCGGGGCGGCTCGGGCGGCGCCTGGGGATGCAGGCTGGGCGGACGGGGCGGCTCGGACAGCGGCAGCGCGGTCGGGCCTTGCGGCACGCGCGGCGCGGCGCAGCCGGACAGCATCGCGCCAAGGGCTAGACTGGCGCTCAGAAGGTGGCGACGGCTCATTGAACGGTAATATCGCGGTCGCCGCCAATGCCACCCGGAGCGCCATCGGCCCCCAGCGTCTGGAGCGTGAAAGTAGAGCCCTCGACGGTGTAGATCAGCGGACGCGACCAGGGGTCCTTGAGCTGTTCGGGCTTGCGCAGATAGGGGCCCATCCAGGCCTCCTGTCCCGGCGGCGGCGTGATCAGGGCCTTGAGGCCTTCCTCGGCGGTGGGTGGGTGTCCGACGTCGCCGGCATAGAGCTCGACGGCGGCGGCCACCGACTGCATCTGCAGCTTGGCGGCGCGCGACTGGGTCTTGCTCAGCTGGCCGATGGTCTGCGGCACGACCACCGCGGCGATCAGGCCGATGATGGCCACCACCACCAGCATTTCGGTGAGGGTATAGCCGGATAAGGCTTTTTGGCCACGCGGGCTCTTACGCCGCCGATCACAATGCGCCAAGTTCACAGCCCTTCATGGTTTCCCCCGATCGCCATATGACCCGAACTCAAGCCACTGATCTATCAGGCGCTTCCAAAACAGCGATTGATACCCTCGCCCTTCGCCCCACGCTTGCATCGCAAGCGGCGATGGCCGCCGATCAGTTGGCCGATAAGCTCGAGTTGCCTCCTGCCCGACGTGAACGACTCGTCCAATCCGTCGGCCTGACCGGACAACCTGCTGCCGTGGCGGCCAACTTGCTAGCCCTCGCGCCGGAAATCGCCATCGCCCAGGCCACGGCTGACCTGCACGCCACGCCGCTGTGGTCGGGGCCCCTGCCCTCCCGCCAGGACCTGGCCGGCGCCCACCGCCTGAACCAGCAGTTCCTCGACGCTCATCACGCCGTCGTGCTGCAGGCCAGTGGCGCGGGACTGGTGGTGGGCCTGGTCGACGCCGGCGTCGAGGCGGCCCGGCGCGGCATCCTCTACGCGGCCGACCAACCGGTGACCTTCGCCACCCTGCCCTTCTCGGCCTGGCGCAATCTCAGCGCCCGGGCCCTGCACGACGGTCCGAGCCCCGCCCTGGACGCGGCGGACACCGAAAGCGCCGCGTCCCAGGACCCCGCCGCGCGCGACGCGCCGGTCGTGGCCTATCTGGACAGCCTGCTGGAACGCGCCATCGCCGAACGGGCCTCCGATATCCACCTGGAGCAGAAGATCGACCGCTGCGTCGTGCGCTTCCGGATCGACGGCGACCTGCGCGACTCCGACATCCTGCCGGCCGCCTTCGGCTTGGGGGTGATCGCGCGCATCAAGGTGCTGGCCGACCTGGACGTCTCCACCGTGCGCTCGCCCCAGGACGGCCGGGCCATGGCGGCGGTGCGGGGCGAGGCGATCGACATGCGGATTTCCACGACGCCCACGGTCCACGGCGAGTCGGTGGTCGTCCGCCTCCTGGCCCGACAGGGCGTCGATTTCACCCTGGACAGCCTGGGCTTCGACGAGGGCTTCATCGCCACCCTGGGCCGCCATCTGCGCAAGCCGCACGGGCTGATCCTGGTGACCGGCCCGACCGGCAGCGGCAAGACCACCACCCTCTACGCGGCCCTGCGACGCCTGGGTACGCGGCAGCGCAAGGTCCTGACCATCGAGGATCCCATCGAATATGTCTTCGAGGGGATCAACCAGACCCAGGTCAACGAGGCGGCCGGCGTGTCGTTCGCCTCGGCCCTGCGCGCCTTCCTGCGTCACGACCCCGACGTGATCCTGGTCGGTGAGATCCGCGACGCCGAGACCGCGCGCCTGGCCGTGCAGGCCGCCCTGACCGGCCACCTGGTGCTGGCCACCCTACACACCAACGACGCGGCCACCGCCCCGGCCCGCCTGATGGACATGGGCGTGGAGGGTTATCTGCTGTCCAGCGTCCTGGTCGGCGTCTCGGCCCAGCGCCTGACCCCGCGTCTTTGCCCGGCCTGCTCCACCGCCCGCCCGGCCACCACCGAGGAGCGGGCGCTGTTCGCGCGCCACGGCGTGGCCGTGCCCGAAGGCGGACTGCGCGAGGCCGAAGGCTGCCGCGCATGCGACGGCACCGGTCGCGCCGGTCGCGCCCCGGTGGGCGAGGCCTTTGACAACGACGCGACCATCGAGCGGCTGATCGCCACCGGCGCGCCGACCGCCGACATCCGCGCCTATCTGGCGACCAATCCGAGCTTTTCCGCCATGGCTGGACGCGTCCTGGACCGGGTCGCCAGCGGCGAGCTGTGCCTAGACGACGCCTACCGGACCGTGGGCCTGTGACCAACTTCGCCTTCCGGGGCCTCGACAGCCAGGGCCGGGCCGTTCGCGGCCGCCGCAGCGCCCGCGACGAGACCCATCTGCGCGACCTGTTGCTGGGCGAACAGGTCACGCCGCTGGCGATCACCCGGACCGAACGCAGCGACATGGCGCATTCAGCGGTGCTGCGCCTGGACGACGCCTCGGCCGCCAGCCTGACCACGGACCTGGCGCGGTTCATGCGCAGCGGCCTGTCCCTGGGCCAGGCCCTGCAACTGATCCAGAACGGAACCGACCAGCCGCGCCAGGCCCGGTTGGCCCAGCGCCTGCACGACGACCTGCTGCGGGGCCTGTCCCTGTCGGCGGCCCTGGAGGCCGCGCCCGGCCGCACCGGACGCTTCCTGCAGGCCCTGGCCCGCGCGGGCGAGGCCACCGGCCGCTTGCATGAGATCCTGGCGGGCGGCGCGGTGGCCCTGCGCGCCTCGGCCTCCCTGAAGCGTCGCCTGCTGACCCTGGTCCTCTATCCGGCGTTCGTGCTGGTCATGGCGCTGGCGGCGATGCTGCTGTTCGCCATGGTGGTGTTGCCGGCGCTGGAACCGGCCTTCGCCACCGTCGGCGACCAGCTGCCGGCCTCGACCCGCGCGGTGCTGACGGGCGGCAAGATGCTGCGCATGGGCGCGCCCTATGCGGGCCTCGTGCTGGCGGCGGCGATCCTGGCGATCGCGGGATTGCCGCCGGTCCGGCGCGCCGTCCTGTCAGGGATCGAGCGGGTCTTGCTCAGCCGCCTGGGCGGCGGCGTGCTGGCCGACGCCTTGTTCGCCAGCCTGGCCCAGCGGCTGTCGATCGCCCTGACGGCCGGGGTGCCGACCGTCTCGGCCTTCCGGGTCTCGGTCCTGGCCATCGGGGTGGACGCCGTGCGCCGCCCCCTCGCCGCCCAGGAACCCCGCCTGGCCGAGGGCGCGCGGCTGTCGGACGCCCTGGCCGCCTCGCCGCACGCGCCGCCGCTGCTGCTGAACCTGGTCCGGGTCGGCGAGCAGGCCCAGGACCTGCCGCGGGTGCTGGGCGAAGCGGCCACGACCCTTTCGGAGCGCGCCCACGAACGCACCGAGCGCCTGCTGTCGCTGCTGACCCCGGCCATCGTCCTGCTGATCGGCCTGATGGTTGGCGGCGTCGTGCTGGTGATCTTCCAGGGCCTGCTGGCGATCAGCGCCGGGGTCGAGCCGTGAAACCCCGTCGCCAGAGGGGAGCCGCCGGCTTCATCCTCGTCGAGGCCCTGGTCTCGACGGCGATCGCGGGCGTCGCGGCCGCTCTGGCGATCCTGGTGCTGATCACCGTGGCGCGTCAGCTGGAACGCGCGGCGGCCGAGCGCGGCGCGGCGCAGCTGACCCGCGCGGTCTACGAAGAGGCCCGGCTAGCCCCCGCGGCCCAGCTCAAGGGCGTCGCCACCGGCCAGGTCGGGCGCTATGCTTGGCTACGCAGCGGCGGCGGGGCGCTGTCCCAGGATCTGCCCGACAGCCCGATCAATGTCAGGATCGACGTGCGATGGACCGTACAGGGCCGCCCCTATCGCCATAGCGTGCAGGCGGTGATCGCCCCGACGAGCGCCCGATGAAGCGCGGTTTCGCCCTGTCCGAAACCCTGGTGGCCCTGGCGATCGGGGCCCTGATCCTCAGCGTGCTGCTGGCGCTGCACGTCAACTACATCGCCCTGGTGCGCAACCTGACGACCGGGATCCTGGACAGTCGGGCCGGCGCGCGCCTGGCCTCCCACCTGAACGCCGACCCGTGCGCCCAGCCCAGCGCGGTGTTCGTCGACACCGAGAACGGCGTCGCGGTCCAGTTCGGCCAGACATCGCAACCCGTGCTGGCCCTGCAACCGGATCCGGAGCACGGCGATCGGGTCGACCTGATCGCCGCCGGCCTGGGTTCCATTGGCTTGCGCGACCCGGTAGGCTTGCGCGTGGTAACGGCGTGGGACGACGCCGGCCAGGCTCGGCCAGGCCGTTCGGCGGTGATCGTCGAGACGTCGCGTGGGGTGGTCGCAACGGGGGCGATGCGCTGTGATCTTCCAGAAATCTGTTCCAGCGCGTCTGGGAATCCGTGCCGCGTGACCGAAGCTCCATCGGGTTCGCCGCCATGAGGTCGCGCGCCGCGTCGTCCCGCTTCAGATCCTTCGCGCCGCCGGTCCTGGACCTGACCCCGACGCCGGGCGAAGCGCCGCGCCCCCTGCCGGCCCCAGCGCCGATCCAAGCCCCCGCGCCCGCGCCGCCAGAGTTGTTCATTCGCGCCATCGACCTGCCGGTCGCGGCCTTGAAGAACGCCCGGGTGGCCGTCGCCTTGCAGCTGGACCGCCTGTCGCCGCTGCCGCCGGGCCAAGGCGTGGCGGGCGTGGCGCTGATCGGCCCGGCCGAGGCGGGCCTGACCCGGTTCGCCGTGGCCATCGCGCCGATATCGATCTTCACCCCCGCGCCAGGGGCTCGCACGGTGCGACGGGTGTGGATCGAGGGCGCGTTGGACGGCGAGACCTTCCAGTTCCGGTTCGACCATCCCGAGACCGCCCGCGATCGCGCCGAAACCCTGCGCGACAGACTGGCCATCGTCGCCACCAGCGCCGCGTGTCTGTCGCTGATCCTGGGCGGCGCCAGCGTGGGCCTGGACCGCTACCTCACCAAGGCACAGGACCAGCTCGAGCAAGTCCGAGGCGCGGTGGCCGCCGCCCGCCGCCAAGCCCAGAACCAGTCGGCCGCGATGCGCCGGTGGACTCAGCTGGGCCAAACCAGCCAAGCCGGCAGGGTCGGCTGCGTCCTCGACCGCCTGGTCGGCGGTGGCCGCGAGCGCGTCTATCTGACCGCGCTGTCGATCTCGCCCGAGCTGGTCACCGCCCAATACGGCCAGTCGCTGGGACCAGATCGCCTCTCGGCCTTGGCCGCCGAGGGCGTCGCGCCCTCCGTCCAGGCACCCGGTCCCGTGTCCGCCCAGAACGCTCCGATGGCGGCCCCGGGCGTGCCGGGACCGTTCGAGACCGCGCCGGGTTATCCCATGCGCGGACCTCCACTGCCGCAAAGCGCCTATGGCCAGAACCAAACGCCCTATGGCGACGCCTTCGTGGGGCCGCCGGGAGTCCTGGCCACGCCGCCGTCCGAGGCCACCGCGATGACGATCGCGCGTTGGGCCTGCCCATGACCGACGCCCCTCGCCTGTCGACGCCGAGGCTGGTCGCCCTGACCCTGGCGGCCGTGGTCGTCCTGGGCGGCCTCACCGTGCGGGTGGGGCTGCAACTGCGCGAAAAGACCAGCCTGGCCCAGGAGCGAACCGCCCAAACCGATCTGCGGGATCGCTATCTGCGCGCCGCCACCCGGCCGCTGGGCGCGCGCGCCATGGTCGTCGACAAGGCCACGGCCGGACCCGCGGTGGAACAGGCGGTGGAGCGACAGCTGCGCGCCGCCGGCCTGTCCAATCTGAGCGCCCGGTCCGTCGACCTGACCAACCTGAACCGGGAAACCGCCCTGGCCCGCGTCAAGGTCACGGGCATGGCCAGCGCCGCCGGCGTGGATCGCTGGAGTCGCGCGCTCGTCGAACAGGGCGACACCGTGGTGCTCGAACGCCTGACGATGCAGACCCCACGGCAGATCAGCCTCGAGGCCGAAACCGCCGCCGAGCTTACCGTCTTGGTTCGCCTGCGCCCCGCCGATGCGGGGCAGCCATGAAGGCGCTGGCGTTGGGAAGCCTGCTGGCTTCGGCCGTCATCGGCGTAGCCCTGTCCTATGGGCTGGCCAAGACGGACGGCGCGTCGGCGACCGCGTCGGCGGTCCCAGTCACATCGACCGCACCGCCGCCGCCCGCCTCGGGCGTCGCGGCCGCCTCGTACGCCGCCCGGCGGCTGGCCTTCGCGCCGCCCGGCGCCGTCGAGGCGCAGGCGTTGGCCGAGTCCACGCCGCCTACCCTGGTGGGCCTGTCGCGCGGCGCGCGGACCGTGGTGTTCCTGAGCTTGCAAGGCCAGTCGGCGCGGCTGGCGGTGGGCGAGAGCCTGCAGGGCTGGCGCGTGCTGGCGATCACGTCCCACGGCGTGGTGGTGAAGCGCTCGGGGCGACCGGTGCATCTGGATCTCTACGACCGCCAGGCCCGCTAGATTTTCGAGCGACCCACGAACGCGCGGTGCAATCCCGAGCCGGCGTCCTATATGTCGGGTTCAGCCAGGACCGGACCGCCCCATGACCAAGCCCCTCAAGATCGACTTCGTCTCCGACGTCTCCTGCCCCTGGTGCATCGTCGGTCTGGGCGGCCTGGAAGAGGCGCTGGAGCGCGTGGGTGACCTGGTCGAGGCCGACATCCACTTCCAGCCCTTCGAACTCAATCCCGACATGCCGCCCGAGGGCCAGAACATCGTCGAGCACGTGGCTGAAAAGTATGGCTCCACCCGCGAGCAGTCGGCGGCCAACCGCCAGGCCATCCATGACCGGGCCGCCGCCGTGGGCTTCTCCATGGTCACCGACGAGAACAGCCGGATCTACAACACCTTCGACGCTCACCGCCTGCTCTACTGGGCCGGGCTGGTCGGCGACCAGAAGGCCCTGAAGCACGCCCTGTTCGAGGCCTATTTCACCGACGGCCAGAGCCCGGCCGATCACGAGGTGCTGGTCGAGGCCGCCATGAAGGCGGGCCTTGATCCCCATTCCGCCCACCAAGTGCTGACCTCGGGCCAATACGCCAAGGAGGTCCGCGAAGCCCAACGCGCCTGGCAGGCGGCGGGGATCAGCTCGGTGCCGGCCGTGGTGATCAACGATCGCTACCTGATCTCGGGCGGCCAGCCGGCGGAGTATTTCGAACAAGCTCTCCGCCAGATCGCCGCAGAGGCTTGATCCAAGGTCGAACGGCGGTCGGTCAAATATATTTACCGTAAAGCGGAGCCTTAGTGGATCGGGCGCGTTTATCCTCCGAACGGGGAACATCGCCATGACCAATCAGACTTCGGCCCAGACGACTTCGGCTCACGCGACGTTCGAGCGCGAACTCGTCAGCCTGATCCCTCACCTGCGCGCCTTCGGCCGCTCGCTGACCGGCAACGCCAGCCACGGCGACGACCTGGCCCAGGACGCCCTGGCCAAGGCCCTGGCCTCGCGGGCCTCCTACACACCCGGCACCAACATGAAGGCGTGGACCTTCATGATCCTGCGCAACGTCTTCTATTCGGAAAAGCGCCGCTCGTGGCGTTCGTGCCCACTCGACCCCGAGGTCGCGGAGCGGACGCTGGTCTCGGTGTCCAATCCGACCGCCGCCCTGGAGCTGGACGAGATGCGCCGGGCCCTGGACATGCTGCCGGCCGACCAGCGCGAGGCGCTGATCCTGATCGGCGCGGCCGGGATGTCCTACGAAGAAGTCAGCGAAATCACCGGCGCGGCCCTGGGCACCATCAAGAGCCGCGTCAGCCGGGCTCGCGACCGTCTGGCGCTGATCTTCGCCGAAGGCCAGATCACCGAGGACCACAAGCCGGCCCACGACGCCATGGCCTCCATCTTCCGCCGGATCGACGGCTACCGCGAAGCCCGCGCCGCCTAACCGAACTCACACGACAACAATGACGAAGGCGGCGCCTAGTGCGCCGCCTTTTTCTTGCGTGGGATCAGGTGCAGGACGCCGACGATCACGCCGCCTACGATCAGCCCGACCACCGCCGAACTCGCCGCCATGGCCAGCCAGCCGGTCACGGCTCCGATCACCGGGACTCCGCCGGCCCAGTGCGACGCGGCCTCGACCCAGTGCGGGACGGGGGTCAGGTGGAAATGCTCCAGCCCGTGGACGATGATGCCGCCGCCGACCCACAGCATGGCGGCGGTGCCGATCACGGTCAGGGCTTCCATGGTCACCGGCATGGCCTTGACCAGGCCGCGACCGAAACCGCGCAGCGCCGCGTTCTTGCCCTTGGCCAGGTGCACGCCGATGTCGTCCATCTTCACGATTAAGCCCACCACGCCGTACACCGCGATGGTCAACGCCACCCCGACCAGAGCCAGAGCGGCGGCTTGGATGGCCAGCGGCTTGTCGGCGACGTCGGCCAGGGCGATGGCCATGATCTCGCCCGACAGGATCAGGTCGGTGCGGATCGCGCCGCCCACCTTCTGGGCCTCCAGTTCGGCGCTGCTCAGGGCGAAGTCCTCGACCGCGTCGCCGACCACCTCGTGCTCCACGAAGGCCTCGATGATCTTCTCGGTGGCCTCGAAGGTCAGATAGGCCCCGCCGCACATCAGGATCGGCGTCACCGCCCAGGGCGCGAAGGCGCTGAGGATCAGGGCCCCGGGCAGCAGGAACAGCAGCTTGTTGCGGAACGAGCCGACCGCGATCTTCCAAACGATCGGCAGTTCGCGCTCGGGCGTGAAGCCCATGGCGTAGCCGGGCGTCACGGCGGTGTCGTCGACCACCACGCCCACGGCCTTGGTCCCCGCCTTGCCGGCGGCCCCGGCCACGTCGTCCAGCGAAGCGGCGGCCAGCTTGGTGATGCCGGCGATGTCGTCGAGCAGGGCGGCGAGGCCGGAGGGCATGGGATTCTCTGTGTCGGACGGGACGGGTCTACGCGAATAGACCGGACCGCTCGCTCCGGTCGAGCCCTAACCCTTGTTGAGGACGGCGTCGGCCTTCTTGTCGATGCGCTTTTCCTCGGCCTTGGACATTCGACCGGCCTTCACCGCCTGGCTGGCGCGGGCCTTCGCATTGCGGGCGTGGGCCTTGTCCTCGATCGGATAGGCGCGCTTCTCGGGCTCGGCGAAGGCCTTCTCCGGCAGCTTGTCGCGTTTCTCGGCATTGAGTTCGGCCATCACGTCATTCCTTGGGATGGGCGAGACCCAGCGCCTCGACGGGCGCGTCCTCGTCGCTGTCGTCGCCGTCGGGCGTCACGATCTCGACCGGCTCGTCCTGCCGGGCCAGGTCGCGGGCGCCGACCCCGCCGCCCTGTTGGATGTTGCGGTTAGCCTCGACCGTCGAGGGATCGTAACTGTCGTCGGTTTCGTCGCCGTTGGTCACATCAAGGTCGGCCATGGGAAGTTCTCCAGATCTCGTCCCAAGCCAACGACCGGCGGCGCTCAGGCGTTCCCCTCAGATTCCCTGCGGCGACCGTCAGAATAAAATCAGAGCCTGTGGCAGTTGCGATCGACCCGCGGCGCTCCAAATATTCGAAACGCCGGCGCGTTGTCGGCCAAACCCTTCAGGGACTGCTTCATGCCCACTCTGTTCGATCCGCTTCGCCTCGGCGATCTCGAGCTTCCCAACCGCGTCGTCATGGCGCCCTTGACCCGCCTGCGGGCCGGGCCGACCCAGATCCCCAACGCCCTGATGGCCGACTACTACGCCCAGCGCGCCTCGGCCGGTCTGCTGATCAGCGAGGGCGTCCCGGTCTCGCCCCAAGGCGTCGGCTACCAGGGCGTCCCCGGCATCTGGTCGCAGGAGCAGGTCGAGGGCTGGAAACAGGTCACGAAGGCGGTGCACGACAAGGGCGGCCGTATCTTCATGCAGATCTGGCACGTGGGCCGGGTTTCCGATCCGTCGTTCCAGGGCGGGCAAGCGCCAGTCGGCCCCAGCGCCCTGCCGGCCAAGGGCCATGTCAGCCTGCTGCGCCCCGAACGCCCCTACCCCACGCCCCGCGCCCTGACGACCGAGGAAGTGGTCGAGGTGGTGGAGGCCTTCCGCAAGGGTGCCGAGAACGCCAAGGCCGCCGGTTTCGACGGCGTCGAGATCCACGGCGCCAATGGCTATCTGCTCGACCAGTTCCTGCAGGACGGCTCCAACCAGCGCACCGACCGCTACGGCGGCTCGATCGAGAACCGGGCTCGCCTGATGCTCGAGGTCGCCGATGCGGCGGCTTCGGTGTTCGGCCCCGGCCGGGTCGGCATGCACCTGGCCCCGCGCGCCGATAGCCACTCGATGGGCGACAGCGATCTGGCCGCCACCTTCGGCTACGTGGCCACGGAACTGGGCAAGCGGAAGATCGCCTTCCTCTGCGCCCGCGAATATGACGGTCCCGACAGCCTGGGCGTGGACCTCAAGAAGGCGTTCGGCGGCGTCTATATCGCCAACGAGCGGTTCACCGCCGACACCGCCCAAGCGGCCCTGGACGCCGGCAAGTTCGACGCCATCGCCTTCGGCAAGGCCTACATCGCCAATCCGGACCTGGTGGAACGCCTGCGACAGGGCGCGCCGCTCAACGATCCGGACCCGTCCACCTTCTACGGCGGCGATGGTCGCGGCTATACGGACTACCCCACCCTGAAGACGCTCGTCGCGGCGGCGGCTGAATAGTTCAAAGCCGGGATTTCCGTTCGAGTCTGTATCCGTTGCGCCATTTGCCGCGTTGGGTCTTCACCCCGCGACGCGCAGCGGATACAGGCTTAACCATGAGCGATACCAACGATCACTGGAAGACCGTCCTGCACCGCGGCGTCGCCGCCCTGGCCTTCCGGATCACCAGCCCTCCCAACGCCGCCAAGCCGACCATGGTCGCCGAACCGGCGCCGCAGAAGCGTTCCCTGCCGATCATGGTGTTCCACGCCGTGGCCGCGTGCGCGTTGGTCGACGGCTGGGTGGTGACGGGAGAAGGCGAGGTCCTGATCGACCGGCCGGCCATCCTGACTCGCCAACGCCTGCTCAACGCCAAGGCCGCCGAACCGCCGGGCAGCACGCCCTCGCCGTTCTCGACCGGCTATGCCGCCGACTACCGCCTGGAACTGGCCCGCCTGACCTGGCTGGCGATCATCGACGACCCGGCCAGCCGGATCGAGGCGCTGGCGGCGACCTACAAGCCGCCGGAGCCGCGCATCAAGCTGGTCTAGGGATCGTTACCAAACCCCAGTATTCGGCATCGAAGCCCACGGCTCCGCCGGTTCCAGATTGCCCGCCTGCAGCAGTTCCACCGAGATGTTGTCGGGCGAGCGGATGAAGGCCATGTGGCCGTCGCGCGGCGGGCGGTTGATCGTCACGCCCAGGTCCATCAGCCGCTGGCAGGTCGCGTAGATGTCATCGACCTGGTAGGCCAGGTGGCCGAAGTTGCGGCCGCCGTCATAGTCCTCGGGGTCCCAGTTGAAGGTCAGCTCGACCAGCGGCGCCTTGCGGTCGCGGGCCAGTTCGGCGTCTTCCGGGGCGGCCAGGAACACCAGGGTGAAGCGCCCCTTCTCGTTCTCCATCCGGTACATCTCGGTCAGGCCCAGACCCTCGCAATAGAACCGCAGCGAGGCGTCGAGGTCCTTTACGCGGACCATGGTGTGCAGATAGCGCATGAGGGAGCTCCCAGGATCGGATAGCGCAGGATACCGCGACGGCCGGCCGTCCCGCACCCCACAATTGTCGGCTGGAAGAGCCGGAGTGCTTATTCCGCGCCGCTAGCGGCGGCCCCTTGCAGGACTCGCTGGGCCCGCTCCACCGCGTCCATCAGGTGACCCAGGGCCAGGCCCTCGGGGCTGTCGGCGCGGTAGATCTCGCGCAGGGCCGGCACCCGGTCCTTGCAGGCGGCCATGGCGTCCAGGGCCTGATCGATCTTCCGCGTCAGCATGACAGTAACCGCCGTTTTTGTTCTATCTTTGTTCTAGCTTGGCGGTTTTCGGAATTCAATCGCCGATCGCCTCCGCCGCCACCGGTTTCTCCCGAGTCTGTCGCCGCCACAACGCCGCGTATTCGCCGCCGGCCTCCAAAAGCGCCGCGTGAGGACCACGCTCCACAACCTTTCCCCGACGCAGCACGATGATCTCGTCGGCGTCGACGATGGTCGACAGGCGGTGGGCCACGACCAGGGTGGTGCGGCCGGCCCTGGCCTTGCGCAGGGTGGCCTGGATGGCGGCCTCGGTGCGGCTGTCCAGCGCGCTGGTCGCCTCGTCCAGGATCAGCACCCGGGGATCGGCCAGCAGGGCGCGGGCGATGCCCACGCGCTGACGCTCGCCGCCCGACAGCTTCAGACCGCGCTCGCCCACCTTGGTGGCCATGCCCTCGGGCAGGCCCCGGATGAATTCGCCCAGTTCGGCGGCCTCGGCGGCGGCCCAGACATCGGCGTCGGAGGCGTCGGGGCGAGCGAAGGCGATGTTGGCCATCAGGGTATCGTTGAACAGCGCCACGTCCTGCGGCACCAGGGCCACGGCCCGGCGCAGCGAGGTCTGTTTCAGCGCCTTCAGGTCATGGCCGTCCAGGGTGACACGGCCCGCCTGCGGGTCGATCATCCGCAGGGCCAGGCGCACCATCGTGGTCTTGCCCGCGCCGGACGGACCGACGATCGCCACGGTCGTGCCGGGCGCGGCGGCGAAGGTCACGGTCTGCAGACCCTCCGAGCGCTGGCCATGGCGGAACGACACCGCCTCGAAGGCCACCGCCCCGCCCCGCCGGTCGGCCAGAGGCGGCAGGTCGACGGCGTCCACGGCGTCGGCCACGTCCGGTTTGGCGCGGCGCAGGTCCAGCATGGCCTCCATGTCGATGAACGACTGGCGGATCTCGCGATAGGCGAAGCCCAGGATGTTCAGCGGTCCATACAGATTGACCAGGATCAGCACGGCCGCGGTGACGTCGCCAGGACCGATGCGGCCGCTCGCCGCCTCGGCCCCGGCCAGGATGGCCATCACCCCCAAGCCCAGGCTCATCACCGCCGACTGGATGGTGTTGAGCAGGGTCAGGGAGTTGGTCGCCCGGATATTGGCGTCGCCGTAGGTGCGCAGCGCCGCGTCATAGCCGCCGACCGCCCGGTCCTCGGCTCCGAAGGCCTTGACCGTCTCGTAATTCAGCAGCGCGTCGACGGCGCGGCCAGCGGCTTCCGCATCGGCCTCGTTCATCACCCGCCGGTGGCCGATCCGCCAGTCGGAGATGGTGAAGGTCACCACGCCATAGACCACCACCGTGACCACCGCCGTCAGGGCGAAGCGCCAGTCATAGGCCTTGGCCAGCACGATGGCGGCCATGATCAGCTCGACCGCCGTGGGGGCGATGTTGAACACCAGGCCGCGCAGCAGGAAGTCCATCGACCGCGCGCCGCGATCGATCACCCGCGACAGCGAGCCGGTGCGCTTGGTCTGGTGGAAGTCGATCGACAGCGACAGGGCATGGGCGAAGGTCTCGACGGCCGCCCTCGTCTGGGCGGCCTGGGCCACCGGGGTGAACACCGCGTCGCGGGCCTGAGGCGCGACGGCGGCGATGAAGCGGATCAGGGCCCAGCCGCCGGCCAGGGCCGCGAAGGACAGGCCCAGTTGAACACCGGCGTTCTGGCCGGCGCTCAGCGCGTTGACCGCCTTGCCCAGCAGCAGCGGCGCGATCACCCCCAGGAACTTGCCCACGAAGGTGAAGGCCAGGGCCAGGGTCACCCGCCAGCGCAGACCCGGCGCCTTGGAGCGCATGACCAGGCTGAACAGGTCGGCCAGGGCCTTCCAGCCGTTGGCCTTGACCTCGGGAGCCGCGACCGCGCCGGCCACGGCGCCGGCGCGTGGAGCCATGCCCCTCATCGCGCGCCTTCCAGCAGTTGGGTGGTCTGTACGCCGCCGCCCGGCGTGATCCAGTCGACCCGCCAGCCCACCGGCGTGGGGGTCGAACGCACGGGACCGGCCGACGGCGGCTGGGCCGCGCTGACCTCGACCACGATCTGCTGCTCGCCGCCTTCCCCGGCCACCTGGATGGTCCGCGCGCCGGCCTCCAGCGCCTGGCTGAGCGAGATGGTGAAACGGCCGTCGTCGTCGACCTTGCCCTCGCCGCGCGTCGAGCGGTCAACGCGGATCCCCAGGCCAGCGCCCGGAGTTCCAACGCCGGAGATCACCGCGCCGCCGCCACGGTCGTAGTCGACGGCCAACACCCGAGGCGACGGCGAGGACTGGCCCAGCACCTGGGCCCCGGTCCCGGCGCGCAACAGCACCGCGTTGGCCGCCGGCGTGACCATCAGATAGCCCTGGGCCTGCACCGTACGGTTCTCCAGCGTCATCGACAGGCCGTAGAGTCGAGGCTCGGCGGCCAGCGGGGCCGTCAGCCGCCAATGGCCGGTCGCATCGGCCTTGCCCACCAAGGCCTCGCCGGTCGGGGCGCCCAGCCGCACGCTGGCCAAGGGCTCGGCCTCGCCCGACAGCACGACGGTCGCGCCCTGGCGGGCCGCCGACACCAGCCGAGGCGGCTTCAGATAGCCGGCATGAGGCGCGGGCTGTTCGGAATTGACCCCGCCGGGATCCTGTCGCCAGCCCTTCTCGCCGCGACCACAGGCCCCCAGCGCCAGCACGGCGACCGCCGCGACGGTCCAGGCCGACTTGAAACCGATCTCGCGAATCCTGATCATGGCGTATCCAACGGCCGACGACGCCCCGGCGGCCTATTTTCCTGAGTGCTCACGTGCGGCGCGCCGACCTTGCTCACAAGGACCGGAGCGCTGTTTATTTTCTGGAGTGGACGACGATGCCCGACCTGTCCAGCGGCCAAGATTCATCGGGGGCCTCTTCCCTGAAGTCGGTCTGCGTCTATTGCGGCTCGTCCAACGCGGCCGACCCGGCGTTCCTCCAGGCGGCCTTCGAGATCGGCGGCGATTTCGCCAAGGCCGGGCTGAAGCTGGTCTATGGCGGCGGCGGCGTCGGCCTGATGGGCGCGACGGCCCGCGGCGCGCACGAGGCCGGCGGTCAGGTTCTGGGCATCATCCCCGAGTTCCTGCGCGGCCGCGAGCAACCGTTCGACGATGTCGAGACCGTGGTCGTCACCTCGATGCACGAACGCAAGATGCTGATGTTCGAGCGCTCCGACGCCTTCGTGGTCCTACCCGGCGGCATCGGTACGCTGGAGGAGATCATCGAACTGCTGTCCTGGCGACGCCTGGACCTGCACCGCAAGCCGATCGTCTTCCATAATCCGGGCGGCTTCTGGGATCCGCTGTTCGCCCTGCTGCGACACACCATCGACCAGGGCCTGACCCCGCCGTCCCTGGTCGATTGCTGGCGCGTGGTGGAAAAGGCCAGCGACATAACGCCTACCCTACTGGCCTGGGGCGCTGAAAACGTGCAAACAGATGTTTCAGCACCGCTTCGTCAGTTGACTTAGTTTCGAAAAGAAACGAACCTGAGGCCGGGCCGCCCTCCCGTTGTCGGCCCGGGGATATAGGAAACCATCATGCGTCTCTTCATCGCCGCGCTGGTCGCGGCTTCCGCCATGTCGTCGGCCGCCCTGGCCGCCGAAGGCGCTGTCATCAAGCTGCAGGCTCCGGCCAAGGTCGCGAGCCTGATCCAGGACGGCGCCGCCTGGCGTTGCACCGGCGACGTCTGCGCCGCCCCCCTGGTCAAGTCGCTGCCGATCGGCCGCGCCTGCCGCAAGGTCGCCGCCGAACTGGGCGCCGTCGTGTCGTTCAACTATCGCGGCGCCGAGCTGGACGCGGCCGGGATCACCGACTGCAACACCGCCGCCAAGCCTTAAGACGCACTCGATTCAAGCCCAGAAATGTGGGGGCGGTCCGCCAAGCGGGCCGCCCCCTTTTTCTTGCCCGCTCGCCTACTTGCGGCCTGAAGGCTTCGGCTCGCTGACCGGCGGCTTGGTGGCCGGCCTTCCGCCGACCAGCATCCCGCCGATCAAGGCGAAGGACAGCATGGCGTGGTTCATCTTCGATACGTTCATGGCGGCGTCTCCCAGATAGCCGTTGGACCAGGAGACGCGCGCGGCTCACAGGGGCTCCCACCCTCCCAGTCGTCAGCGCGTCATGGCAAAGCATGCGCCGATAAGCGATTGACGCAACAGGAATAATCCGAACACGGACGAAATCCGTGCACGGAAAATCACGTTCAGGTGGTATTTCGCTTCCGAAATTTCGATCTGCCTACGGATCAATCTAGTGAACCGTCGAGCTGACTTCGACCGCGATGGAAGCGGGATCGGGCTTGCCTGCGGCGCTGATCACCCCGGCCGCGGCCCGCAGCATGGCCGCGTCGATGCGGGCGATGTCGCAGCCCACCAGCTCGGCGGCCATCTCCGGCAGGTCGGCGCATAGCCGCAGCTGGCCCGCGATCCGTTGCAGCACAAGGCCTTCCTCCAGGTCGGGATCATTGGCCACGACACCCACCACCAGCGACAACGCAATCTCCAACCGGTCGGCGCGAGCCTTGGCGTCGCGCACCTGGTCGAGCAGCAGCCGGGCGCTGGCGTCCATCGCGTTCAGGGTCTCGGCCAGTGGGAGAGCGTCTTTGTCGAAGCGAGGATCAGTCACGGCGGGGTCCATCTGTTGTGCTCTGCCGCGTTGAACGGTCGCACCCCGGCCGGCGGGGCGGTGAATCCTCGAAACATCAAAAGAAAAGGCCGCCCCGTCGGATGACGTGGGCGGCCTCTTCCACATTGAGCGCTGATCCGTGCGCGGCTTACGCCGCTTGACCGAACGACAGGCCCTCGTAGCGCTTCAAGTGGTGATCGACCGAGCCGAACAGACCCTCGATGATCGAGGCGCGCTTGAAATAGTGGCCGATGGCCAGTTCGTCGGTCATGCCCATGCCGCCGTGGATCTGGATGGCGTTCTGGCCCACGAACTTGCAGGCCCGGCCAATGCGGACCTTGGCCGCCGAGACGGCCTTGGCGCGCTCGGCGTCGCTCTCGTCCAGCTTGATCGTGGCCATGTAGGTCATCGACACGGCCTGCTCGACCTCGATGAACATGTCGACCATCCGGTGTTGCAGCACCTGGAAGTTCGAGATGGCCGTGCCGAACTGCTTGCGCTGCTTGGCGTAGTCCAGCGTGCCCTCGTGCAGCTTGCGAAGCACGCCCACGGCCTCGGCGCCGACCGCGGCGGTGGCCTCGTCCAGCACCTTGTTGACCAGGGGCAGGCCGTTGCCCTCCTCGCCGATCAGGGCGTCAGCGGGGATCGAGACGTTCTCGAAATAGACTTCCGAGGCACGGCCACCGTCCACCGTCGGATAGTCGCGCGTGACGATGCCCGGCAGGGTCTTGTCGACCAGGAACACCGAAACGCCGCCGGTGTCACGCTGGGCGCCGCCGGTGCGGGCCGTGACCACCAGGTGGCTGGCGAACGGCGCGCCGACCACCACGGCCTTGTGGCCGTTGAGCACGTAGCCCGAGCCGTCCTTCTTGGCCGTGGTCTTCAGGTCCTGCCAAGTGTAGCGGCCTTGCGGCTCTGCATAGGCGAACGCGATGGTGGTCGTGCCGGCGATGATGCCTTCGATGACCGACGCGGCGCCGGCATAGCCCGAGTGCTTCATGAAGCCGCCGCCGATCACCACGGTGCCCAGATAGGGCTCGATCACCAGCGCCTTACCGAACTCCTCCATGATAATCATGTTGTCGATGGCGCCGCCGCCCAGGCCGCCCAGCTCTTCGCTGAACGAGGCGCCCAGGATGCCCAGCTCCTCGGCGAAGGCCTGCCAGTAGTCGGCGCGCCAGCCGGTCTCGGAGGCCACGATCTTGCGGCGGGTCTCGAAGTCGTACTTGTCCTGCAGGAAGCTCGCGACCGTGTCGCGAACCATCGACTGCTCTTCGGTGAAGTTGAAGTCCATCCCTAGGTTTCCCGTCTTTGTCTTGCCCCGCGCGGCGCCGCCGGCATCGGGGTTGCGGTGATCATGTCGGAAGTCGCGGCGAGCGGCCCGGCCGCTCGCCGTCGTTTCAGGTCGCTAGAGCCCCAGCACCATCTTGGCGATGATGTTGCGCTGGATCTCGTTGGAGCCGCCATAGATCGACGTCTTGCGGACGTTGAAATAGGTCGGGGCGGCGCGGTGGGCGAAGTCGGGGCCGATCGGGTGGGCGTTGTCGCCGTCCTTGGGGAAGCCCCGGAAATACGGCGCGTCGTAGTGGCCCGCGGCTTCCAGCACCAGTTCGGTGATCCGCTGCTGAATCTCGGTGCCCTTGATCTTCAGGACCGAGGATTCCGGACCAGGACCCTTGCCGGCGGCTTCACCGGCCAGGGTGCGCAGCTCGGTATATTCCAGGGCCGTCAGGTCGATCTCCAGGTCGGCGACCTTGCGCTTGAAGGCCGGGTCGGTCAGCAGCGGTTGGCCATCGCCGCCCAGTTCGGTCTGGGCGATCTGGCGGATGCGCTCGATGCCGCGCTTGGAGCGCGCCACGCCGGCGATGCCCGAACGCTCATGGGCCAGCAGGAACTTGGCGCAGGTCCAGCCCTTGTTCTCGTCATAGATGCGGTTCTCGACCGGCACCTTGACGTTCTCCAGCCAGACCTCGTTGACCTCGTGCTCGCCGCCCAGGGTGATGATCGGCCGCACGGTGACGCCCGGCGACTTCATGTCGATCAGCAGGAACGAGATGCCTTCCTGGATCTTGGCGACAGGGTCGGTGCGGACCAGGCAGAAGATCCAGTCACCGTGCTGGGCCAGGGTGGTCCAGGTCTTCTGGCCGTTGACCAGGTAGTAGTCCTTGCCGTCGTCGCCGGTGAAGCGCTCGGCCTTGGTCTTCAGGCTGGCCAGGTCCGAACCCGCGCCGGGCTCGCTGTAGCCTTGCGACCACCAGATGTCGCCCGACAGGGTCGGCGGCAGAAAGCGCTCCTTCTGCTCGGGAGTGCCAAAGGTGTAGATCACCGGCCCGACCATGTTGATGCCGAACGGCAGGATCGGCACGCAGTCAGCGCGGGCGGTCTCTTCCGACCAGATGTAGCGCTGGACCGAGGTCCAGCCCGGGCCGCCGTACTTCTCCGGCCAGGCCGGAGCCACCCAGCCCTTCTTGGCGAGGGTGCGGTGCCAGGACAGGAAATCTTCCTTGGCCATCTCCTCGCCCTCCTCCTGCTTTTCGCGCAGGCCGGCGGGGTAGTTTTCGGCGATGAAGGCCCGGACCTCGTCGCGGAAGGCGACGTCTTCAGGCGAGAAATCGAGGTTCATGGCGGACTCCCGGTGCTCGGCCCTCTTTGGGGCCGTCTTTGGCTTCGGGAGTCACCTTAGAGTTCGAACGAGCGTTTGGAAAGATGACCTTAGCGTCAACGTAAACAATGATCAGTTTGCGTGGCCGCGAGCCCCTAACGGACTTCGCAAGCCAGACGCACCAGGGCCAGGGCGGTTACCCCGCCAACGCCCTCTTCCTCGGTGATATCGAGGTTGATCAACGGCCGCTTGCCCAGCGCCTCCAACAGGCGCGCATGGCCCTTGGCGGCTCCCACGTGGCCGGCCTGACAGTGGGCGATCAGAGCCGGGTCGATGGCATGCAGCACGGCGGCGGCGGCGGCGGCGGCGTAGCCGTCCAGCAGCACCGGGATCTTCTGGACCCGCGCGGCCAGGATCGCCCCGACCAGGGCGGCGGTCTCGCGCCCGCCCAGCTGACGCAGGGTCTCCAGCGGATCGGACAGGTCGCCCTCCCCGGCGGCGCGAGCCACGGCGGCGGCGATCGGCTCGGGTGCGTCGCTCCAGTCGGAGGCGTCGCCACCGAACAGCGCCAGGGCGATGGCCCCGGCGGCGCGGTCGGTCTCGGCGGCGATGACGCTGGGGATCAGCAGGTCCGGCTGCTTGGCCAGGGCCTCCATGCCGAACGCCATGGTGGCGGCACATTCCTTCTCACTCATCGACGCCTTGGAAACCGCGTCGGGCGTCAGGCGGTCGATGGCCAGGTCGAAGGCTTCCAGACCCGCGCCCTGGGCGCCGGCGATGCGGCAGACATTGGCCCCGCCGGCGGCCACGGCCTCCAGGCGCTCGCGGGCATAGCCACGGGGGCCCACGCCCTGGCGCGCGCCGGCATAGAGCGCGACGACCGGACGCAGCACGACCGGCGGCGTCTTGCCGGTCCAGGCCGTCAGCCATGCCGAGATCTCGGTCAGGCGATCGCCGTCTTCGAAGGTCGAGGTCGGAACGGCCGGCGCGTCGGCGGCCAGCTTGCGGATGTCGTCGAACGGGGAAGCGGAAGAAGAGGTCATGGGGCGCGGACTTAAGCCAGGCCGAGCCCGATGCAAAGGCCGCCTCTTGCGCGGGCGGCGGCGAGCGGCGAAATTCCGGCGATGACCTCGACGATCGAGACCCCCGCCCCGCGCCCGCCTCGCCCCATCGCCACGCCTTGCGTCAAGGTCTGCGCGGTGGATGGCGCGTCAGGGTTTTGCCTGGGCTGCCGACGGACCCTGCCGGAAATCGCCGGGTGGGCGCGCTATACCGACGAGGAAAGGGCGGCCATCATGGCCGCCCTGCCCCATCGTCCAGATCCCATGGCCAGCCTGATGGCCGGCGCGGGGTCGACGTCCGCCTGAGCGGATTTCAAGTTTAGTTCGACGTATTGACCGCGGCGCCGGTCGCCGCGCCGCTCAGGAAGGCCGAGCAGGCGCCCGAGCGTTCGGCCAGCAGCTTGTCCTTCTTGGCGCCTTGAGCCTTGTCGGCTTCCTTCTGGGCGGCGGTGACCTTGTTGCCGGCCGAGATGCGCACCGACATGTCGCGCGCGTCGGTTTCCTGCTTCAGGAAGGCGTCGATATTGGCGGTGTCGACCTTGCCAAGACCTTCCGAGATGGCGAGGCCACGGCAGCGGGCGGCTTGCAGGTAGTTCATGTCGCTCACACCGGTTCCGGCCTGAGCCGCGCCGGCAAGAGCGGAAATGGCGATAGTGGTCGCGATAACGATCTTCTTCATGGCGGCGTTTCCCTCGATAAGCCTTCACTTTTGATGAGGCTCATATGCCGGAAAACTTATCCGACTTTAAGTTAAATCGAAGTCATCTTGAACATTACATGGAATTAACATTGGTATTCGACAGTATTACAGATTTTTAATTTGTCGTTTAGTTACCCTTGCGTTAACTGTACTGACTTGCGAAGCGCCCCGTTCACGGGTTGAAAACCCATTCGCGACTAATCTCCCCGCAACGGTCGTAGAAACGACCAGCAAGCCTGTAAGGCGGGGTGACTTCGATGCTCAAGTTCGCGACCATCGCGATCGTAGGCGCGCTCTCGGCGGTCGGGGCGGCGAAAGCCGTCGTGTCGCTGGACGACCTGCGCCAACCGGACCTGCGCGGCCCCGCTCCGGTCGCGGCCTCCGTCGATGACGGCGCCGCTCAGATCGTCAAGGCCGCCGACGGCCACTTCTGGGCCGAAGCCAAGGTCGACGGCCGCGCCGTGCGCTTCCTGATCGACACCGGCGCCACCGCCGTCGCCCTCAGCCAGACCGACGCCAAACGCCTGGGCATCGACACCAAGGGCCTGGACTACAGCTACAAGGTCATGACCGCCTCGGGCCAGACCCGCGCCGCCAAGGTGCAACTGGCCAGCGTTTCCGTGGCCGGCGCCAAGGTGCGCGACGTCGACGCCCTGGTCATCGAAAGCGGCCTGGAAACCTCGCTCCTGGGCATGAGCTATCTGGGCCGGCTGTCCAGCTTCCAGGCCACGCCCCGCGCCCTGATCCTGCGGTCCTGAGCCTCTCGCCCTAAAAACGGTAGTTCAGGCCCACCTGGACGATCGGGAAATATTTGAAGCCCTTGGCGTCGTCCCGGACACTGTCTTCTTCCAGCTGAAGCTGCTGCAGGAAGGTCGGGTCGTTCGACAGCGTGCCGCCCGACGTGGTCAGGTCCACCTTGGGCTCCTTGCTGAACGACACCCCGCCCAGCACCCGAAAACCCCAGGCGCCGTTGCGGCTAAAAGTGTTATCCCAGCCCAGGCCCGCGAACGGTTGGGTTTTGGACATCTCGACATCGCCTGTGATCGTGCCGATCTGGGCGGGCGTGAACGTCACGCTGCCGATCTGGGTCGGCCCGGTCGGAGTACCGCCCAACTTGGCCTTGCGCTCACCGAAATACGACCCGCCCGAAACGAAGAAGCCGCCGCCGCCCGGGTGCCAGTCGAGGAAGGCGCCGCCGGTGCTGGTCTTCAGCTTCGCCGAATAGTCGACGCCGCTGTAGGTGTGGTCGTAATCGAACTTCATCCAGTCGCCGCCGCCGCGGACGACGAAATTGTCGTTGAGCTTGTATTGCAGCTCGGCGCCCACGCCGGGCGTGCCGATATTGCCGCCGACCGCGAACCGGCCGTCCTGAGCGTGAGCGGCTCCGGCCAGAAGCGTCGCGCCGAGCGCGGCGGCCAAGGTGAGACGTAACATTTCGTGACCTCGCATCAGGGTTTTACCCGACCTCGAAGTCCGTAACCGCACTCCGGCGCGGCTTGTTCCCAAGGCCTAGTTCGCGGCGGCTTCCAGCGAGCGGGCCTCGCGCGCGTCGACCGCCTGGCGCACGGCGGCCAGGGCGCGATCGACCACATCCAGCCCGGCTCCAGCGCCGACGCCTTCGACCGTGAGGATGCGGCGCCAGGCGCGCGCGCCCGGCATGCCGTGGAACAGGCCCAGCATGTGCCGGCTCATCGCCGCCAGATGCACGCCCGCCGCCAACTGCGCGGCCATATAGGGCTTGTAGAGCTCGACCGCCTCGAAGGCGTCGACATCGCGTCCCTCGCCGAACACCCGGCGATCGACCTGACCCAGCAGGCCCGGCTCGTGATAGGCCGCCCGACCCAGCATCACTCCATCGACATGCTCCAACTGGTCCAGCGAGACGTCGAGGTCGGGGATGCCGCCGTTGATGACGATGGTCAGATCCGGTCGCTCGACCTTCAGGCGGTGAACCAGCGGATAGTCCAGCGGCGGCACGTCGCGGTTTTCTTTCGGCGACAGCCCCTTCAGCCAAGCCTTGCGGGCGTGGACGACGAAGCTGGTCACGCCGGCCTTCGCCGACAGGTCGACCAGCTCGAACAGGCTCTGCTCGGGCTCCTGGTCATCGACGCCGATCCGGCACTTGACGGTCACGGGCACCGACACCGCCGCGGCCATGGCCGCCATGCAGTCGGCCACCAGCTGAGGCTCGCGCATCAGGCAGGCCCCGAACCGCCCGCTCTGCACACGGTCGGACGGGCAGCCGACGTTCAGATTGATCTCGTCATAGCCGTAGTCCTCGCCGATCCTGGCGGCGGCGGCCAGGTCGGCGGGCTCGGAGCCGCCCAGTTGCAGCGCCACCGGGTGTTGGCCGGCGTCGAACCCTAGCAGCTTGTCGCGATCGCCGTTCAGCACCGCGCCGCTGGTCACCATCTCCGAATAGAGCAGCACGCGGCGCGACAGCACCCGGTGCAGCGATCGGCAGTGGCGGTCGCTCCAGTCCATCATCGGGGCGACAGATAGCCGGTGGGGTTGGTATTGCTGCATTTCCATCGCGTCGGAGATCGGTTGGCCCGCCAAGAGGGGCGACTTGAGGGGCGCTATATAGGCGAGACCGTCCTCCAGCGCGAGGCGGCGTATCGTTTGGATCCGCGCCACAGACCGCCCGGGCGATGCGCCCTCGTCTTGCCGGGCCGGCGGAGCGCTCTAGAGTCCGCGCATGAAATCCCTGGCCGAGCTTTGCGAGCAGACCCTGGCCATCGCGCCATCGCGCCCCGCCATTGAATATGACGGCCGGTGGCATGACTGGGGCGCGGTCCAGACTCTGGCACAGGGCGTGCGGCGCACGCTGTCCCGGAGCGGGGCCGGCGCGCGGGGTTCGGTGATCTTCGTGCCGCGCAACAGGCCTTCGGCCCTGGCCGCCCTGGTGGCCATGCTGGCCGATGGGCGAAGCGTGCGGATGATCTACGCCTTCCAGTCGCCCGCCGCGATCGCCGCCGCCATCGCGCGGCTGGACGCGTCGGTCGCGGTCATGGCCGAGGAGGATTTCACGCCGGAGGTCCGCGCGGTGTTGACGACCAAGGGCATGGCGGGGATCGGCCTGGGCGAGATGCGAGCGCGCCTGATGTCCGGCCTCGAAACAGGCGTGTCACGCCCCGAGCCGACCGACGCGCCCCAGGTCGAGATCCTGACCAGCGGCACCACCGGTCCGCCCAAGCAGTTTCCGATTCCGCATGGCGTCATCGCCGGGTTCGTCCTGAACCAGGGCATGACGATGATCGAAGATCCGGACGAGCCACCGTTTCTGATGTCGTTCCCGATCGGCAACATTTCGGGCATCTACAGCGTCGCGGCCTCGCTGCTACGGGGCAAGCGCGTGGTCCTGCTGGACCGGTTCTCGGTGGAGAAGTGGCGCGATTTCGTGGTTCGCTATCGGCCCAAGGCCGGGGGCGCGCCGCCGCCGGCGGTGGCCATGATCATCGACGCCGACCTGCCGGCCGAGGACCTGTCCTCGCTGAAGGTCTTCAGCACCGGCGCCGCCCCGCTGGACCCGACGGTGCAGCGGCGTTTCGAAGAAAAGTACGGGATCCCGATCCTGCTGTCCTATGGCGCGACCGAGTTCGGCGGCCCCGTCGTGGCGATGACACCGCAACTTCGCGCCGAATGGGGCGACGCCAAGTTCGGCAGCGTCGGGCGAGCCATGGCCGGCGTCCACCTGCGGGTGCGTGATCCCGTGACCGATGAGATCCTGGACCCAAACCAGGAAGGCATCCTCGAACTGGTCTCGCCGCGCATGGGGGCGGACTGGATCCGCACGTCCGACATCGCCGTGATCGACAGCGATGGCTTCCTGTTCCATCGCGGGCGGGCCGACGGCGCGATCATGCGGGGCGGGTTCAAGGTGCTGCCCGAGACGATTGAGCGGGCCTTGCTGCTGCATCCGGCGATCTCAGCCGTCGGGGTGGTCGGGGTGGCCGACCCCAGGGTGTCGCAGGTGCCCGGCGCGGCGATCGAGCTCAAGCCCGGCGTGGCCGCGCCGGAGATCGGCGACCTCGAAGCCCTCCTTCGCCAGCACCTGCCCTCGACCCACATCCCCGTCCATTGGCGCTTCGTCGAGACCCTGCCCAAGAACCCCTCGTTCAAGGTCGACCGGCCGGGCCTGAAGCGATTGTTCGAGGCCCAACAGCCCGCCTAGATCGCCACGGCGGTCGATGGGGCGCGTCGCTTGCCCAGGCCCAGCACGCCCCCCATTAGTTCGGCGAAACGATCACGCAGAGAGATGGGCGCGCTCATGACGCAGACGGATGACGCGACCCGCACCACCCCGACCGGATGGCGCATTCGCTGGAACGCCGTGCTGGCCGAGCAGGCCTATGCCGACGGCTGGTGGCGGCCGGAAACCTGCGCCGACGCCCTGCGCCGCGTAGCTGCTGAAGAGCCAGACCGCATCCTGGTCATCGATGGAGTGACGAGCCTCGGCGCCGCCGAGCTCAACGACCAGGCCAACCGCTTGGCCAGCGCCATGCTCGTCCGCTTCAAGCCGGGTAGCGTCGTGTCGTTCATGCTGCCCAACTGGCACGAGGCGGCGGTGATCTACATGGCGGCCACCCTGGCTGGCATGGTCGCCCACCCGATCCTGCCGTCGCTGCGCGATCACGACCTGCGCTTCATGTTGGCCGACATCGGTAGCCGCATGATCTTCGTGCCCGACACCTTCCGCAATCACGACTACGTCGCCATGCTGGGCCGGGTGACCGAAGCCCTGGAAGCGCCGCCGGAAGTCGTCGTCGTGCGCGGCGAAACGGGCGGCCACACAGCCTTCGCCAGCCTGCTCGCCGAGGACGCGGCGGCGGCCCTGCCCGCGCTGGATCCCGATGACGTCCGCATGGTCATGTACACCAGCGGCACGACGGGTCGCCCCAAGGGGGTGATGCACACCCACAACTCGCTCAACGCGCTGATCCGCCAGATCGGCCGGCACTGGCTGGTCGAGCCCGGCGACCGCTTCCTGGTCCCCTCGCCCATCAGCCACATCGGCGGCTCGATCTACGCGTTCGAGACCCCCCTGATGCTCGGCGCCACCGCGATCCTGATGGAGAGCTGGGAGCCGGACGCGGCGGTCGAGATCATGGTCCGCGAGCGCTGCACCCACATGGCCGGCGCCACGCCGTTCCTGCAGCACCTGCTGGCCTCGGCGCGTAGGGCCGGGACGCGTCTGCCCGACCTGAAGCTGTTCATCTGCGGCGGGGCCTCCGTGCCGCCCGCCCTGATCCGCGAGGCCGCCGGCTATTTCGAGCGCGCCGTCGTCAGCCGGGTCTACGGCTCGACCGAGGTTCCGGTCACCACCGTGGGCGTCATTGATCGCTCTGATCTGGACCATGCGGCCGAGACCGACGGCCGTCCCGGCATCGCCAGCGTTAAGATCGCCGAGGACGGCGAGATCCGGGCGCGCGGCCCGCAGATGCTGGTCGGCTATGTTCACGCAGAGGACGAGGCCAGCACCTTCGACGATGAGGGCTATTATCGCACCGGCGACCAGGGCCGGCTGGTGGACGGCGACCATGTCGTCGTCACGGGCCGGATCAAGGACCTGATCATCCGCAACGGCGAGAACATCTCGCCCAAGGAGATCGAGGACCTGCTGATCGGCCATCCGGGGATCGCCGAGATCGCCATCGTCGGCGTCCCCGACGCGCGGACCGGCGAGCGGGCCGTGGCGGTGATCGTGCCCCACGAAGGCGCGACGCCCGACGTCGCCAGCCTGGCCGCGTTCCTGGCGGACTTCGGCGTCGCGCGGTTCAAATATCCCGAGGCCGTGGCCCTGTGGGAGGCGCTGCCCAAGAACGACGCCGGCAAGGTGTTGAAGCAAGGGATCCGGGCGACGCTGACGGCGGGTTAGACGCAGCGGAACCGCCCTCGTCCTTCGACAAGCTCAGGATGAGGGCTATCTCAACGGCGGTTCAGTCGAAAACCTCATCCTGAGCTTGTCGAAGGACGAGGTTTTCGAACCGAGGTCAGCCCTTGGTCATCCCAAAGCTGTAGCCAATGTGCTCGGCGTGGCCGTTCGGAACCGGTTCAAAGATCACCGGATCGGTGCGGTCGCCGATTTCGCCCATCCGCTCTCCGACCTCGTCGATCGTCCAGGACGGCTGATAGACCCCCTTGGTCTCGGCGACATAGGCCTTGGCCACCCGCCCGGCGATCGAGACCAACAGCTCGCCGGTGATCGAGCAGGACTCGTGGGCCAGCCAGGCGACCGACGGGGCGACCAGATCCGGCTCCATCGGCGGATAGATCGACGTGTCACGCCCTTCGGCCATGCGCGTCACCGCCGCCGGCACGATGGCGTTGCTCTTGACGCCGAACTCCGCGCCCTCGATGGCGGCGACATGCGACAGGGCGAACGCGCCCGCCTTGGAAACCGAATAGTTGGCCTGGTTGCGGCTGCCATAGAGACCGCCGATCGAAGAAGTCTGCACGATGCGGCCATAGCCGGCGTCGCACATCAGGGCATAGGCCGGTCGCACCACGTGGAAGGCGCCGCGCAGGTGGACGTCGAGGACGGAGTCGAAGTCCTCCTGCGACATCTCTTTCAGCGGCGCGCCACGCACATTGCCGGCGTTGTGGATCAGGATGTCGATCTTGCCGAAGGTGTCGATCGCCGTCTGGATGATGGCTTGACCGCCCTCGGGGGTGGCGACCGACGCGGTTGAGGCCACGGCTTCGCCGCCGGCCGCCTTGATTTCCTGAACCACTTCCTCGGCCACGCCGATGTCAGCGTCGCCGCCCTTCATGCTGGCGCCGGGATCGTTGACCACGACCTTGCAGCCCTTGGCGGCCAGCAGCAGGGCGTAGGCCCGGCCCAGCCCTCGGCCCGCGCCGGTGATCACGGCGACGCGGCCATCGAATCTGAGTTCAGTCATGCGGATACCCTTCGCTTCAAGAGCGTGCAGACGGCCGTATCACGCCGCAAATCGCGCGGGGATCGGCTGGCGCGATATTTCGATGCGGCGATGAATGTCCAACTCCAGCGGGCGATGATTGACACCACCGTCGAAAAGCGGCGCAGCAAGGGTGACACGAGGCCGAAGGGACAGCTCATCATGCAAGTAGCCATCATCACCGGCGCGGGAAGCGGCATCGGCTTGGGCACGGCCAAGATGCTGTACGACGCGGGCATGGCCATCGTCGGCGTGGGCCGCGACGAAGCCAAACTGGCGACCCTGACCTCGACCATCAACGACCCCGATCGCCTGGCCACCCTGTCGGTCGACGTCACCGCCGACGACGCGCCCAAGAAGATCGTGGACCTGGCGCTGGAGCGCTTCGGCAAGATCGACTTCCTGATCAACAACGCCGGCGCCGGTAGCCCCAAGCCGCTGCATGAGACCGACGACGCTCTGCTCGACAGCTTCCTGGACGTGATGCTGCGCGCGCCGTTCCGGCTGTGCCGCGAAGCGATCGTCCACATGGGTCCCGGGTGCGGCATCGTCAACGTCACCTCCACCTACGCCATGATCGGCGGACGACGCGGCGGGGCCTATTCGGCGGCCAAGGGCGGCCTGACCTCGCTGACCCAGCACATCGCCTGCGACTACGGCCCCAAGGGCATCCGCGCCAACTGCGTCGCGCCGGGCGTGACCATGACCGACATGGTCCGTCACCGCTTCGACGACGAGATGTTCAAGCGCGTGAACTTCGAGACCACGCCCTTCCCCCGCCTGGGCGAGGTCGAGGACATCGCCAGCACCATCGCCTTCCTGTGCTCGCCGGGCGCGGGCTTCATCAACGGCCAGACGATCGTGGTGGACGGCGGCTGGACGACCACCAAGTACATGTCAGACCGGGCGCTGCGGACGACGTGGGTCGAACCGGACGCCGAATAGCCGGCCGGGGCTAAACGCCTGGTTCTTCGTCATGTCCGGGGCAGCAGGCGTCCGAGCAAATTTGGCGGAGCAGCGCGATCATTTCCGTGCGCTTCTCCGCCGAGAGTCCACGACCGATCCGGGCCTCGTGTCGTTCGAACACCGCCTTGGCCTTGTCATGCAGGTCTCGCCCCTTCGCGGTCAGGGACAAGGCGATAGCCCGTCCCTGCCCTGGGACGCGCTCCAATACACCCGCCGCCGCCAGTTGATTGATCAACGGCACCAGATTGGCCGGCTTGGCGCGCTGCGCGCGGCTGATCGCACTTTGCGTGCAGCCAGGATTGGCCCCGATCAACATGATCAGTGAGGCTTGGCTCGGGTTCAGACCGAGGGGATCGAGCTCGTTGGCCAGGGTCGACATAGCGGCCACCGAGGTCCGCCGCAGCTGAAAACCCAGCATGGCCTGGAAAGGATCGGCGAAGGTCTCGATGTCGTC
>FTJN01000963.1_pt2 | contig 48758 bp, 49 predicted proteins | sample 1658361 | NCBI WGS metagenome assembly FTJN01 (sample SAMEA3914819, study PRJEB12502) | metagenome | biome: forest; material: soil | place: Canada | collected 2010-06-26 | depth 0.3 m
GGCGCGATCGCGCTGGCGCTGAAGAACGCTTGCCCGCGCGCGCGGGTCTGGGCGGGCGAGCGCAGCGCGGACGCGCTGGCGGTCGCGCGTACGAACGCGGCGCGCCTGGGATTGGACGTGCGCTTCGCGCTCGGCGACTGGTGGGACGCGCTGGCCGCCGCCGCGGACGCCCCGGAGTTCGACCTGGTGGTCAGCAACCCGCCCTACATCGCCGCCGACGACCCGCACCTGGCGGCGTTGACGCACGAGCCGCTGGACGCGCTGGTGGCCGCCGACGACGGCCTGGCCGACATCGCCCGCATCGCCGCAGGCGCCCGCGACCGGCTGCGCGCCGGCGGTTGGCTGTTGTTCGAACACGGGTGGGAGCAGGCGGGCGCGGTGCATGCCCTGCTGCTGCGCGCCGGGTTCGGCGACGTCGAGACGCGCACGGACATCGAAGGCCGGGCACGTTGCACCGGCGGTCGCCTGATCTCCTCTTTGTAGCCCTTGCCGGGGTCGCACGCAAGCGCTGAATCGGCGCTATCGTGACAGCGTCTCTGCAAAGTCACAGGAGGTAATTGGTCACGAAAAAGCCTGTTGTTTGCCGATATCTCCAACACGACAACAGGCGTAGCATCGTTTTCGCAGAGTCTGTTTTCCAGCCTTCCGGGGCATTCACTGGAGCCGACCATGGGACATTCAACTTCGACAGGGCGCCGCTCGCGCGCTCCCCTCAAGGCCGCCGCGCTGGCGTTCCTGGCGGTATCGGCGATGAATTCCCAGGCCGAAGGATTGACACTGCGTGCGCAGGAAGGCGCTTACCCAGCCCGCCCTATCGGCGAGTATGCGCTCACAAACTACCACGCGCCCGCCAGCTCCATCCACTTGTTCGGCGACTACTACTTCTTCGATCCGGCCCACAGCAACATGGGCCCGGCCCTCGGCAGCCTGGTCGGAGGCTTCCGCGCCAGCACCGGCGTCGTGGGCCTGGCCCAGCCGATGTCGCTCTACGAGACACGCCCCGATCCGCTGCAAAGCCTGCCCTACATCGGCCTGGGCTACAGCCACCTGTACTTCCACAGCGCGCTGAGCCTGAACGCCGATTTCGGCCTGGCATCCCAGAACCACGGCCACGGCCTGTTCAACAGCGCCAGCAGCCTCGACGACGTCACCAGCCAGCTGCGCTGGGCGCCGGTGATGGCGGTCAACGTCCGCTACTCGTTCTGATCGTTCCGGGCTAAGCCTTTCGGGTGCGAAGCCCGGCCATTTGGCATATAAACGCAGGATCCGCGCCCGTGTGCGCCCTCTCCTGAATTGCCCCGCCATGTCCGACGTCCAGCAACGCATCGATGACCTCGTGAAGAACAACCATGTGGTGTTGTTCATGAAGGGCACCGCCCAATTCCCGCAGTGCGGCTTCTCCGGCCGCGCCGTGCAGATCCTCAAGGCCTGCGGCGTGACCGACCTGAAGACGGTCAACGTCCTCGAGGACGGCGAAGTGCGTCAGGGCATCAAGGACTACGCCAACTGGCCGACGATCCCGCAGCTGTACGTCAACGGCGAGTTCATCGGCGGCTCGGACATCCTGATGGAGATGTACGAATCGGGCGAACTGCAGCCGCTGCTGGCCGCCTGACTTGAATCCCTCCCGCGCACAGCCGCGGACTGCCGGGTCCCCGGCGATCGTCGTGGGCATCACCGGCGCCTCGGGCGCCGCGTACGGCGTGCGCCTGCTCGAACGGCTGGGCGAACTGGGCGCCGAAACACACCTGGTCGTCACGCCGTCCGGCGTGATCAACGTGCACCACGAGCTGGGCCTGTCGCGCGACGAACTCGCCGCCAAGGCCACGCACGCCTGGCCGGTGGGCGACATCGGCGCCTGCATCGCCAGCGGCAGCTTCGCCGCGCAGGCGATGGTGGTGGCGCCGTGCACGATGAAGTCGCTGGCCGCGATCGCGCACGGCTTCGGCGACAACCTGCTCACGCGCGCGGCCGACGTCATGCTCAAGGAGCGCCGCCGCCTGGTGCTGATGGTGCGCGAGACGCCGTTCAACCTCGCCCACTTGCGCAACATGACCGCCGTCACCGAGATGGGCGCCGTCGTGTTCCCGCCGCTGCCGGCGTTCTACAACAAGCCGCAGACGATCGCGGAGATGGTGGACGACACCGTCGAGCGCGTCATCGAGATGCTGGGCGTGGCGGGCGCGACGCCGCGGCGCTGGAACGGGCTGTAGCCCTTCGCACGCCGGGTCGATGCTGGGAGGGGTCTGGCACCTCGTCGAATCGCGCCGAAGTGCTGCCTACCAGCCAGGCCGCGTCGCGCGATTCGACGAGGAGCCAGACCCCTCCGGCTGCCCTGGCCGTCCGTTGATGGCTGGCGCCGACGAGTCTTCGAGAAGTCAGTGCGGCGCCGACGCCGGCATGGCGCGCGGATCGGCCCACTCCCAGCGCTTGCGCGCGCCGAGCACCATGTTCGGATACGCCGCCTGTCCGCGGCTGCCGTTGTAGCGCCCCAGTGCCATGAACAGGTCGCCCTTCTCGACGTCGAGGTAGTGGCGCAGGATCACGCAGCCGAAGCGCAGGTTGACCTGCATCACGAACAGCCGCGCGGCGTCGCCGTCGCCGATCTGGCGGGCCCAGAACGGCATCACCTGCGTGTAGCCGCGCGCGCCGGCCGAGCTGATCGCGTATTTGTGGAATCCGCTCTCGGCCTGCACCAGGCCCAGCACCAGCGCGGGTTCCAGGCCTGCGCGCCTGCTCTCGTACCAGACCGTCTGCAGGAACTCGAGGCGCTCGTGGCCTTCGCTCTTGTTCTTCTTCAGGCGCTCGCTCATCGCCCCGAGCCAGCGCAGGTAGGCGAGGCGCTGGTCGATGTTGTCGAACCTCAGCTCCGGCGGCGGCGCGCTCTGCGCGATCGCCGCGCTCAGCGCGCTGCGCACGGAGTCGGCCAGGTTCTCCTCGACCTGCGCGCCCGCATGGGCGCGCGTCACGCACGCGAGCGCGAGGACGCCGGCCGCGAGGCCGGTGGCGGCCGCGCGCCGGCCCGCTGCGAGCAACGTCATGCCGCCAGGCGGGCTCGCACGTCGGCCACGATGTCGCCCAGCGCCACGGTGCTGGCCTTGTCTTCGCGACGGCCCTGCACCTCGAGCTGGCCTTCCTTGAGGCCGCGGTCGGAGATCACCACGCGTTGCGGCACGCCGATCAGCTCCCAGTCGGCGAACATCGCGCCCGGGCGTTCGCCGCGGTCGTCGAGCAGCACGTCGACACCCACCGCGGCGAGCTCATCGTGGAGCTTGTCGGCGGCGGCCTTCACCTCGGCGTTGCGGTCGTAGCCGATCGGGCAGATCACCACCGTGAACGGCGCGAGCGCGACCGGCCAGATGATGCCGCGCGCGTCGTGGTTCTGCTCGATGGCGGCGGCCGCGATGCGCGTGATGCCGATGCCGTAGCAGCCCATCTCGAACGGCTGCGGCTTGCCCGTCTCGTCGAGGAACGTCGCGTTCATCGCCTTCGAGTACTTGGTGCCGAGGTAGAACACGTGGCCCACCTCGATGCCGCGATCGATCGCGAGCACGCCCTTGCCGTCCGGCGACGGGTCGCCGGCGACGACGTTGCGCAGGTCGGCGACGAGGTCGGGCTCGGGCAGGTCGCGCACCCAGTTGGCACCCGTGAAGTGGAAGTCGGGCTCGTTGGCGCCGATGACGAAGTCGCTCATGTTGGCGACCGTGCGGTCGGCGATCACCTTGACCGGCTTCTTCAGGCCGATCGGCCCGAGGTAGCCGGGCTTGCAGCCGAAGTGATCCTCGATCTCGGCCACGGTGGCGAAGCGGAAGCCTTCCTTGAGGCCGGCGACCTTGCCGACCTTGACCTCGTTCATGTCGTGATCGCCGCGCAGCAGCAGCAGCCACACGGTGGTCTTCTTCACGTCGCCCTTGTCGTCCAGTTCGTCGGTGGCCAGCACGAGCGACTTCACCGTGTTGGCCAGCGGCAGGCCCAGCAGCGTGGCGACGTCGGCGCAGGTGCTCTTGCCCGGCGTGGCCGTCTTCGCGAGCGACGCCGTGGCGGCGCCGCGGCCGGCGATCAGCGCCACGGCCTCGGCCAGCTCGATGTTGGCCGCGTAGTCGGAGCCGGTGCTGTAGATCAGCGCGTCCTCGCCGGTGTCGGCGATCACCTGGAATTCCTCCGACAGATCGCCGCCGATCGCGCCGGAGTCGGCCGCGACGGCGCGGTACTTCAGGCCGAAGCGGTCGAAGATGGCACGGTACGCGCCGCGCATCACGTCGTAGCTCGCCTTGGCGGCGGCCTGGTCGCGGTCGAACGAGTAGGCGTCCTTCATCGTGAACTCGCGGCCGCGCATGATGCCGAAGCGGGGGCGGCGCTCGTCGCGGAACTTGGTCTGGATCTGGTAGAAATTCTTCGGCAGCTGCTTGTAACTGCGCAGTTCCTGGCGCGCGATGTCGGTCACCGCCTCCTCGGAGGTGGGCTGCAGCACGAAGTCACGATCGTGGCGATCCTTCAGGCGCAGCAGCTCCGGGCCCATCTTGCCGAAGCGCCCGCTCTCTTCCCACAGTTCGGCCGGCTGGACGAACGGCATGGTGAGCTCCACGGCGCCGGCGCGGTTCATCTCCTCGCGGACGATGTTCTCGACCTTGCGGATCACCCGCAGGCCCATGGGCATGTAGTTGTAGATGCCGGTACCGAGCTTCTTGATCATGCCCGCGCGGGTCATGAGCTTGTGGCTGGTCACTTCCGCATCGGCGGGGGCTTCCTTGAGCGTGGAAACGAAGAACTGGGAGGCTTTCATGGGCGCAAGGTTACCGGGTTGTCATCGAGTCGGCGCGATTCTCGCGGGCGGCATGCGGAAAAACGCGAACTCGTGTTTTATGTACTGCCAGTGCAATAATGGCGACAGTTAAAGAATCGGGGTCAGATTATGCTCGACCGAGAGGGCTTCAGGCCCAACGTCGGCATTGTGCTGCTCAACTCGCGCAACCAGGTGTTCTGGGGAAAGCGTCTGCGAACGCATTCCTGGCAATTCCCGCAAGGGGGCATCAAATACGGCGAGTCGCCCGAGCAGGCGATGTTCCGCGAGCTCCACGAGGAAGTGGGGCTGCTGCCCGACCACGTGAGGATCCTCGCGCGCACGCGCGACTGGCTGCGCTACGAAGTCCCGGAGCACTACATCCGCAAGGACGCGCGGGGGCACTACCGGGGACAGAAACAGATCTGGTTCCTGCTCAAGCTCCTGGGCCGCGACAGCGACATGAACCTGCGCGCCACCGATCACCCCGAATTCGACGCCTGGCGCTGGAACGATTATTGGGTCCCGCTGGACGTCGTCATCGAATTCAAGCGTGGCGTGTATCAACTCGCGCTGACGGAACTCGCACGCTTCCTGCCCAAGACCAATTATCACAACCGGTATCTGCGGGGCGGGCCGCGCGGGCCGCGGGACGACCACGACCAGCAGAGCGACTTGCCGGACGACGCCGCCGAACCCGGCGAAGGCCGCATCGACGTGCTGCCGGCGGCCGGCGACGACCGGGCCGCGCACTGAACATATTCAAAGAATGACGCCGCACCGGCCCCGGCCGGTGACGAGCGAAAGGGTCGCCGCGATGACGTGCGCGGCGCCGGAACGGGAGGAAAGCAATGATTCGAATTCGACACCAGGCCGTCGTCGCGCTGGCGCTCGCCTGCGCGCTGGCGCTCGCCGGCGTGCACGCCGGTGCCGCCGGCGCCGCCCCCAACGCCGCCGACAAGACAGTCAAGGAGCCGGATCCGGCGCTGCTGCCCGAGATGCGCAAGTCGGCCGCGGGCGGCAACGCCGTTTCGCAATTCAACCTGGCGCGCCGCTACGCGCTCGGACAAGGCGGCGTCGACAAGGACGCGTCCCTGGCCGCGCAGTGGATGACCCGATCGGCGGACCAGGGGCTGGCCATCGCGCAGAACGCGCTGGGCTTCTGGTATGCGCGGGGGTTCGGCGTGCCCCAGGACGACGCGAAGGCGTTCGAGCTGTTCCAGAAGGCCGCGGCCCAGGACAATGCCTCGGCCCAGTTCCAGGTCGGCATGGCCTGGCGCCGCGGGCGCGGCACCGCCAAGGACGACAACGAAGCCTTCCGCTGGATACGCAAGGCCGCGGAACAGGGCGATTCGGACGCCCAGGCGGAGTTGGGACTTCTCTATGAGGGCGGCGTCGGCGTCGACGTCGACAAGCACGCGGCGCAGGAGTGGTACCGGCGTTCCGCGGACAACGACAACGAGCTCGGGATGTTCAGCCTCGCGCGCGCCCTCGAGAAAGGCATCGACGGCACGCCCGATCCGGCGGCCGCCCTCGCCTTGTACCGGCGCGCCGGCGAGCATGGCCTGCCCGCCGCGTTCAACAACCTGGGCGTGATGCTTCAATACGGGCGCGGCACGGACATCGACCTGTCGCAGGCGGTCTCGATGTACAGGCAAGCCGCCGACAAGGACTACGCGCTGGCGCAGTTCAACCTGGGCAAGATCTACGAGCAGGAAGGTCCGATGCACGACGGCCACGAGGCGTGCTCGTGGTTCGAGAAGGCGGCCCGGCAAGGCGACGCCGACTCCGAGTTCCTGTGGGGCTACTGCCTGTCCAGCGGCGAAGGCGCGGCGCGCGACCCGGCCTCGGCGGTCGAGTGGTACCGCAAGGCGGCGGCGCAGAACGTCGCCGGCGCGCAGTTCAACCTGGGCGTGCTGTACGACCACGGCGACGGCGTGCCGCGCGATCCGGCCGCCGCGCGCGCTCTCTACGAGAAGGCGGCGAGCCAGGGCCTGCGCGAGGCCCAGCACAACCTCGCCGTGTCGCTCGAGCGTGCGAACCCGGCGCCCTCGGCCACCGAGGCGGCAACGATCATCGGCTGGTACCGCAAGGCCGCGGACCAGGGCCTGCCCGCGTCGCAGAACAACCTGGCGCTGCACTACGCGCACGGCCTGGGCGTGCCCAAGGACGAATCGATGGCCTTCCGGTTGAGCCAGAAGGCCGCGGAGCACGGCCTCGCATCGGCGCAGAACAGCCTCGGCCTGGCCTACTACCGCGGCCGCGGCACGGCGGTCGACTATCGGCAGGCGATCGCCTGGTTCTCCAAGGCCGCGGCGCAGCACGACGTCCAGGCCGAATACAACCTGGGCGTGCTGTACCGCGAGAGCGACGCGGCCACCCAGGACAAGGCGCTCTCGCTGTCATGGACCACGAAGGCCGCCGAGCACGGCTCGGCGATCGCGCAGAACAACCTCGGCGCGTACTATTCCGCCGGCAAGGGCGTGGCGCGCGACGACCGCGCCGCGGTCGACTGGTACCGCAAGGCCGCGGCCCAGGGAAGCGCGTTGGGCCAGGCGAACCTGGCCAACATGTACCGCACGGGCCGTGGCGTCGGCAAGGACGCCGCGGCGGCCTGCGACTGGGCCCGGCGCGCGACGGCCAGTCACAACGTGCCGGAGACCATCTTCAAGCCGAAGGAAGTGGCCGAAGACGGCGAAGCCTTCTTCACGCGCACCCTCACGCTCTCCTGCGGGGCGGCGCGCTGACGCGCGCGCCGTCAGTTCAGGACGAGGTTGTCCCGGTGCACCAGCTCGGGTTCGTTGGCGTAGCCGAGCGCGGCTTCGATCTGCGATGACGGCTTGCGCGCGATGAGACGGGCCTCGGCCGACGAGTAGTTGGCCAGGCCGCGTCCCACCATGCGGCCGTCGAGCGCACGGATGGCGATCACGTCGCCGCGGTGGAACTCGCCCTCGACCTCCCGCACGCCGATCGGCAGCAGGCTCTTGCCTTCGTCGCGCAGCTTGATCGCCGCGCCGTCGTCCACCACCACCGTGCCGCGCAGCTGCAGGTGGTCCACCATCCAGCGCTTGCGCGCGGCGACCTTGGCGGTCTGCGCCGCGAGCAGCGTGCCGATCGGCTCGCCGGCCGCCAGGCGCAGCAGCACGTCCGGCTCGCGGCCCCACGCGATGACGGTGCTGGTGCCGGAGCCGGCCGCGCGCTTGGCGGCGAGGATCTTGGTGAGCATGCCGCCGCGACCGATCGCCGAACCGGCGCCGCCGGCCATGCGTTCGAGCTCGGGGTCGCCCGCGCGGGCGCGCGCGACGAAGGTCGCGTCGGGGTTCCTGCGCGGATCGGCGGTGTACAGGCCGGGCTGGTCGGTGAGGATCACGTAGGCGTCCGCGTCGACCAGGTTGGCCACGAGCGCGCCGAGCGTGTCGTTGTCGCCGAACTTGATTTCGTCGGTGACGACGGTGTCGTTCTCGTTGATGACGGGGATCACCTTGAGCCCGAGCAGCGTCACCAGCGTCGACCGCGCGTTGAGATAGCGCTCGCGATCGGCCAGGTCGGCATGCGTCAGCAGCACCTGCGCGCTGCCGAAGCCGTGTTCGCGCAGCTTGCTCTCGTACATCTGGGCCAGGCCCATCTGGCCGACGGCCGCAGCGGCCTGCAGCTCGTGCAGTTCCTTCGGACGCGCCGTCCAGCCCAGGCGCTTCATGCCTTCGGCGATCGCGCCGGACGAGACCATCACGATCTCGCGGCCGGCCTGGCCGAGCGCGGCCATCTGGCGGCACCAGTTGCCGATGGCCTCGGCATCGACGCCGCGGCCTTCGTTGGTGACGAGGCTGGAGCCGACCTTGACGACGATGCGGCGCGCGGTGCGCAGTTCGTCGTTGACCGCGGCGACGCCGGCCGCGGCGGAGGACGCCGCGCCGCTGGTCATGCGGCGCGCGTGCGGCGCCGTGCAGGCGCGGGGGCAGCGACTTCCGCCTCGGCGGGCTCGTCCTCGATCGGCGCGAAGCGCGGATCGATCGGCTCGTCGTTGTCGGCCTTGGCCGCCTTGGCGACGACCTTGCGGGCCGTGCGCACGGGGCGCACCGGCTCGTCGACCACCGGCGCGACGACGGGCATGGTCTCCTCGAAACGCGGATCGACCGGCGGGGCGGGCTGCTCGACCTGGGTGTGCACGTGCTCGTAGATCGCGTGCAGCATCGGTTGCAGGCCCTCGCGCGCGAGCGCCGAGATCTCGAAGACCGGGCCCTTCCACTTCAGGCGCTTGACGATGTCCTTGCAGCGCGCGGCGCGGTCCTCGACCGCCACCATGTCCAGCTTGTTGAGCACGAGCCAGCGCGGCTTGGCGGCCAGCTCGGGGTCGTACTTCTCGAGTTCCCTGGCCAGCGCCTTGGCCTCCTTGACCGGATCGACGCCGGCGTCGAACGGCGCCGCGTCGATCACGTGCAGCAGCAGGCGGGTGCGCTGCAGGTGGCGCAGGAACTGGTGACCGAGGCCCGCGCCTTCGGCGGCGCCCTCGATCAGGCCCGGGATGTCGGCCACGACGAAGCTCTTTTCCGGGGCGACGCGCACGACGCCCAGGTTGGGATGCAGCGTCGTGAACGGGTAGTCGGCGATCTTCGGGCGCGCGTTGGAGATCGCGGTGATCAGCGTCGACTTGCCGGCGTTGGGCATGCCCAGCAGACCGACGTCGGCCAGCACGCGCAGTTCGAGGCGAACCTTCTTCTGCTCGCCGGGCCAGCCCGGCGTCTTCTGGCGCGGCGCGCGGTTCGTGCTGGTCTTGAAGTGCATGTTGCCGAAGCCGCCGTCGCCGCCCTTGCAGAGCAGCACGGGAACATCGGGCTCGATGAGCTCGGCCAGGATCTGGTCGGTCTCGAAATCCTTGACGATGGTGCCCACGGGAACGCGCAGCACGATGTCTTCCGACGCCGCGCCGAACTGGTCGGAGCCGCGGCCGGCCTCGCCGTTGCGCGCCTCGTGGCGGCGGGCGTAGCGGTAGTCGATCAGCGTGTTCAGGTTGCGGTCGCCCACGAACCAGATGCTGCCGCCCTTGCCGCCGTTGCCGCCGTTGGGGCCGCCGAAGGGAATGCACTTCTCACGACGGAAGCTCATGCAGCCTGCGCCGCCATTGCCGGCGGCGATGTCGATCACGGCTTCATCAACGAATTTCATGGGAGGTCTTCCTTGCGGCGACGCCGACTTCAGAACAATAAACGAGAAAGCCCCGGCATGCCGGGGCTTACGCAAACCGAACTTGAGCCAGCGTTGCGAATTACAACGGGGTCACGAACACGGTTTGACGGTTCAGGCTGCCCTTGGTGGCAAACGAGATCTTGCCGTCGACCAGCGCGAACAGCGTGTGGTCGCGGCCCATGCCGACGTTGTCGCCGGCGTGGAACTTGGTGCCGCGTTGGCGAACGATGATGGAACCCGCCGAAACGGTTTCACCGCCGTAGCGCTTCACGCCCAGCATCTTCGGTTGGGAGTCGCGGCCGTTCCGGGTGGAACCGCCGCCTTTTTTCTGTGCCATGGTGCATTAGCTCCTGTGCTTTTGAGTCCGGGCTGATCGACGCTTACGCGTTGATGGCCGAGATCTCGAGTTCGGTGAAGTGCTGGCGATGGCCGCCATGCTTCTGGTAGTGCTTGCGACGGCGCATCTTGAAGATGCGAACCTTGTCGTGACGACCTTGGGCAACCACGGTAGCCTTCACGCTTGCACCCGCGACCAGGGGCGCGCCGACCGTCAGTTCCGCGCCGTTTCCGACAGCGAGAACCTGGTCCAACACGATTTCCTGGCCAACGTCCGCAGCAATCTGTTCTACCTTAATCTTTTCGCCGGCTGCAACCTTGTATTGCTTGCCACCGGTTTTTACGACCGCGTACATATATGACCTTTCTGTTGACTTCATCGCCGTCCGACGGCTTGGTCGGCGTGGCCTGCCTCCCGGACGACGCGGTCGAAACTTGCGATTTCGAGGGAGTCATCCTGGCCGGGAACGCTCCGCATGTGGTCATGCGGTAACACCCGGCCCAGGCACGCTTGGACCGCCATTGGTCGGCGAAGCCCTCGATCATATCATTGAGTGCCTCGATCGTCAAAGCACCCCGCGTGGACAGGCGGATGGGCCGCCGGGCTTCCTATAATGCCGGCATTCCCACCTCGCGAATCCTCGTGAACGCCCCCCTCACCCACGCGCCCCTGCCCGCCGATCCGATGGCCGCCGAAATGCGGGCCGTCGATGACGTCATCCGTCGCCGGCTGACATCGGAAGTCGCGCTCGTCGACCAGATCGCCAACTACATCGTGGGCGCCGGCGGCAAGCGGATCCGTCCGCGCCTGGTGCTGCTGTTCTCGCGCGCGCTGTCGTTCTCGGGCCCCAGCCGCTTCGAGCTGGCCGCGATCATCGAGTTCATCCACACCGCCACGCTGCTGCACGACGACGTCGTGGACGAGTCGGCGCTGCGCCGCGGGCGCGCCACCGCCAACGCGCTGTTCGGCAACGCCGCCAGCGTGCTGGTGGGCGACTTCCTCTATTCCCGGGCCTTCCAGCTGATGGTGGAGGTGGGCCGCATGCGCGTGCTCGACGTGCTGGCCGACGCGACCAACGTGATCGCCGAAGGCGAAGTGCTGCAGCTGATGAACATGCACGACGCCGACCTGGCCGTCGAGGACTACCTGCGCGTCATCCGCTACAAGACCGCCAAGCTGTTCGAGGCCAGCGCCCGCCTGGGCGCCGTGATCGCCGACGCGCCGCGCGAGATCGAGGAAGCCTGCGCCAACTTCGGCCGCTCGCTCGGCACCGCGTTCCAGCTGATCGACGACCTGCTCGACTACGAAGGCGACCCGACGGCGCTCGGCAAGAACGTCGGCGACGACCTGCGTGAAGGCAAGCCGACGTTGCCGCTGCTGTTCGCCATGTCGCACGGCACGGCGGAGGAAAGCGCGCTGATCCGCCACGCCATCGAGCAGGGCGAGGTCGAACGCCTGAGCGAGATCGTGCAGATCGTGCGCCGCACCGGCGCGATCGACGCCACCCGCGAGGCCGCGCGCCGCGAGGCCGACCACGCGCGCGAACAGCTCGCCGCGTTGCCCGATTCCGAGGCCAGGACGGCGCTGCTGGACCTGTGCGAGAAGTCGCTCGAACGCTCGTCGTGACGCAGCCTCTTGTCGGCGCCGCGAAAATTGTGCGAGAATAGTCAGCTCAGCGAAACGGGGGTGCGCAAGCATAGGCCCGAATCGAACGGACGCACGAAAGCGCGCTCGGCTGAAGAATCGGGGTGTAGCTTAGCCTGGTAGAGCGCTACGTTCGGGACGTAGAGGCCGGAGGTTCGAATCCTCTCACCCCGACCAGTATTTCTGAAGAGTTCACGAGTGAAGAACGCCAAGGCCCAGCAACCACGCGGGTCAGCGCCCCGTGAACATGTCCAGTCACCATGTCAATTCGGCTCCAACCCGGAGCTTGACGTGCCCCTTCCGACTGGACTCAGCCGCGACGAGAAAAGCGGCCTTTTCCATCTCCGCATCGGCGTCCCCGACGACGTTCGGCCGTACTGGCCCCCGAAGCCCAGCGGCAAGCCGGCAACGGACGCCTACCGTCGATCACTGCAGACCCGCGACCGCCATGAGGCGCTGACGCGAGCGCACGCCCTGATCGCCGACTACAACCAGCGGTTCGCCTCCCTCCGCGCTCGAAACCAGCCTCAGTTCACGCCGCTGACGCCGACCCTGATCGTCCATTTGCACAGTCGGCTGAAGCACGAACTGCTGCGCCTGGACGACATCCGCCGGGTCGTTGGCAACGTGCTCGACAGCGTCCCGTTGGACATGGTCGGCGACCTCCCCGAGGAATTGACCGAGACCGAACGGCTCCAGATGTGGGCGAATGTCGCCAGGACGCTGCAGGCCAGAGGCGAGTACGGCCTGACGATCTATGTGATGAATTCGATGCTGCGCTTGATGGGTCTGCCCATCGCTTCATGGACGCAGCACCCGGCCGCGCTGGCTCTCTCGGGACGCGTCGTGGCGCAGGTGTTCACGGACATTGCAAATCGGTCGGCAGGCGAGATTGTTGAAACGCCCGGTGCGCCCCAGCCCTACGTCGCGGCAACCGCCGAGCCCGAAGCACCTACAGCCCCCGCCGTCACCCTTCGATCCGTGGTGCCCGACTGGAAAAGCCTGAACGACTCCAACGAGGAGGCCGTCAGCCGGATGTACAAGGCGCTGGATCTGTGGGAAGCGGCGGTCGGTGTGCTCCCGATTGACCAGATCACCAAAGCGACAGGCGGTAAGTTCGTCCTCTTCCTGCTCGATGAGAAGGCCCGCAAGTTCAAGGACAAGACCGCGAAGAACCACGCCTCTAACATCAACGCGGTCATGAACGTCGCTGCGAAGTTGGGCATCGTTCCGGCGAACCCTCTCGACCTGAGTTTCCCCGTCAACGACAGCGAGAAGCGGACGCCCTGGACGACCGAAGAACTGGCTCTCCTTCATGGCACGCCGGTCACTGGAGAGCAGCCCGAGGGGGTAGACCCTGCCGACGCAGAAGTCCTCAAGTCCATGCTGCTCTGGTCGGGCGCACGGATCGGCGAGGTCGCTGGCCTGCGCGTTCAGGACATCCAGGAGCGCGACGGCATCCTCGCTGCCTTCATCCGCTTGGAGACGACGAAGAAGGCCAAGCACGGGGCCAAGGACGTATCCGTCCGCTGGGTGCCCATCGCATCTGCGATTCGGGCCATGGTTCTAGAGCATCGGGATCGCCGACGCGACGAAGGCATCGAAGCCCTGTTCCCGTCGTTCAATCGCAAGATCAAGCTGACGCCGAGCGACCAAGCAGGCCGCTGGTTCCTGGCGCACCGCGAGCGCCTTGGCCTTTCCACTGGCCGGCTCGATGGCTCGCACAAGTGGAGACATACCGTGCGGTCGAAACTCGTGGCCGAGGGCCTTGGCGAGGCATTGATGGACGCAATTACAGGCCACCAAGCGGCAGGCGGCAGCGCCGGGCGCAAGAACTACACCCACCTCGACAGGCTCCCGCTGGCGAAGGTTCTGGAGGCCATCGAGCGCCTTGCTTGGCCCTGGCCGACCCCGCCCCTGCAATCGAACTGACCTCTCGACCGATCACAGACGAAACGACCATGACCAACAAGCACGCTTCCTACACCTTCGGCTACGTCGACCCAACATCCGGCGATGACCCCGTCGTCCACAAGTTCGTTCTGGACTCCCCCGAGGACATGCCGACCTTCGACAGCGTCACCCAGGCGTTCTTGGGCTTCCTCAGCGAGGTGCACGGCTACGAAATCACGGTCGACAGGCTCATGGAGCAGACCGCAACGGCCTAAGCGTTCCGAGGCGGAGTGATTCGCAGCCTCACCGACGCGATTTGAAGCCCCAAACAGCCCCGAACGGCAGCCCGGCAATACATGGGTAGCCTTTGTGGCTGTTTTGCATCTAGGGGGCAGCGGAGCGGTCAAAGCTGAACACTGACCAGGGCGACCGATCTGACCCATTCTGCCAAATTCAGCCCCCTTGAGTATCTTCAGATTGTTTGAGCTTGCACCTTGGCAATATTATTGACCGACCACCAAAGTTGGACAGTTATTGGATAGACCAAAACTTGGCTCCCAAGATTACTTAGAACTTGTTTGTGGATGACCATCTACTTTAAATGATCAACTTCGGTGAAGACCAAAATTAATATTTTTGGCTGTCTGACTGAGGAGCCCGAAGACTGCTTAAGGTCGTACTTATTTATTCATCCAAGATAATTTTTATAGTGGTCGATGTGGGTCTCACCTTGGTCAGTGTTTAAGGTCTTGAGTGTCTAGAGAATTCTCGAGTTGGGGTCTTTAGACTGAGCCCTTAACGACCGGTCAAGACGGTATGTCGTCGTCCTGAATGCTGGGATGTCGGGTCAGATCGTATCGGTCTTCGGCTTCACGACTGCGGTACATCCGTTCGAGTTCCTCGGCGGGGTCGCCCGACCATGCGAGCGGTTGCCTTTCCTGATTGCCCGAGAAGCACTGGATGACTTGTCGCCGACCGTTGCCGAGTCCGACGGCCTTTCCCTGGCTGATCCCTGCAGCGGCCATCTGGTCGACGATGGTTCGCATCACCTTGGGCGTGGCGAATGAAACACGCTGGTTCATCTCAACGTCGTAGCCGTATCGTAGGGCGTGGGCTTGGTTGCCCAGGACGATCCGCAGGGCGTCGAGATACTTCTCGGAGATTCGCTGGGCTCCAAGGTCATCGCGAGCGTACTCCTTGAGAAGGTCTTCAGAAAGGTTGGTGGTGTGTCGCTCCTGCAGCCTTCGTCCCGCTGCTCCCTGGATCGTTGGAGCCTTGTGGGTAACCGGCGGGAGCGCAGCCATCGCGGCATCTAGGTCGAACGGTGGTGCTGAATTTGACGGGGAGTGTGTCCGGTCGAATATCGCTGAGTGCATTACTGGATTGGTAGAAATAGAAACGGCCCGGAACCGCTTGGATCGCCAGGGCGCAGAGGTCGAATGAAGGACGCCGAGAAGGGGTATCTTATTCTATGGCGCGACCATATTCGCAAGTCATTGATTCAACTAAAGTTTCACTAGATGGACGAGATAGTGCCCCACACCTTCGCAAGCTATTGATCTAGAACAACTTTAAGTAGATGAGAATGGTTCGCGTCTCATTCGACTAACTCATAAGCTATTGATTCGACTCAAGCTTCACTAGAGGTCAGCCTGGAACGCAAAGGGCAGCACACAGGACTATTCACAGACGCCACAGATCCCGCCGGGCTGCTCTTCGGGCTGGCTTGGCCTGGGGCTCCTGGGTTCATCGATCCCCTTCAAAGAGCCGTCCTAAAACCCTTAAGGTTTCCGCCTCTTTTTTGTGCAGCCTGAAGCGCCAATATGACCACTGCTCGGCAGTAACATTCACCGATACAACAGGGAGACCCATGCAACTCACTACCGATGTCGTCGTCTTGGCACAGACGCCCCCAAGCGCCTGGGCGTCGGCCTGGGAATGGGCCAAGGAATATGTAAAGCCAGCCGCTGTCCTGATCCCGCTGGCCTCGGCCTACTTCGGCGCGAAGACGGCGCAGGGCACCGCAGATAGGAACAAGTTCCGCGACGAGCTGACCAAGGAGATTCGGAACACGAATGCCTCCATCTCGCTCGCCTTTGCCGTTGCCAACAGCGCGATGGCCCTGCAGCGGCAGCACATACGTGACCTCAAAGCTGACTTTGATCGCGGCAGGTCAGACCTGATCGAGTTCAAGAGAAGGCTGGCGGCTCGGGAACCCCAAGCGAACAACCGTTTTGAGCCCGAGGTCAGGCTCAACACTCTCCAGGTGCCCAAGTTCCCATCCTCGGCTTTGCGCTCGCACGTCCTTGACCGCCTCTCAGTGACGGGTCGGGCGTTGCATCTTGCGATCACGCTGGACGAGAACGTAGAACATCTTCAGGACGTGATGGAGCGGCGGAACTCGCTCGTGCCGACGTTCGCAAAGACGGAAGGGGTCAACGATGAAGAAATCGTCCACCGCTACTACGGCGTTGACACTGGAAAGAGTGCGACGGATACGTCATACGCCGACCTGATTGACGGGATGGCATCTACGCTTGACGCAGTGATCTTCTTCGCTGCCGCACTCTCCTCCGACCTCCATGATCACGGGAATGCGCTCGCAGCCAAGTTCAGGAAGCGCCTTCGCTGGGAGGACGCGCCACGTGTGCACAGCGTGAACTTCGCGACACAGAAGGCCAGCGGGCTGATGCCAGGGCATGAGAATTACGACTCAATCATGAAGGCATTCGTGAAGTTGCCGCCAGTCCCACCGAGCCGGTGGCGTAGGGCTCTGCAGATCGTTCGGCTTCGACGTGCGGACGATCCAACTTCTTCCGGGATGGATGTCCCGCCCGAGGGTCAGAAGTTGTAGGAAACGAGCCAGGGCCATTAGAGCCCTGCCGGGTGGCTCAAAAGATACTTGACTCGACTTCTGGAGTGGCTCATAATTAAATCACTAACTTGTGATCCAAACCATGAGCCGCATCGCCTACTACCGCGTTTCCACGACCGACCAGTCCATCGACTCCCAGCGCCACGCTTTGGCCCAGGGGAAGCCTTTCGACAAGGAGTTCTCCGACGAAGGCGTGAGCGGTGCCATCCCTGCGGCCCAGCGCCCCGAGTTCGCCAAGTTGCTAGCCTACGTCCGTGAGGGCGACACCGTCCATGTCTACGCCGTCGACCGCCTTGGCCGTGATGCTCTGGATGTCCAAGCCACCGTCCGCGCCCTCCTGCTCCGTGGAGTCTCCGTGGAGGTTCACGGCCTGGGCACCATCGCCCGAGGCGTCGGAGAGTTGATCCTGGCCGTTCTTGCCCAGGTGGCGGACATGGAGCGCAATCGGATCGTCGAGCGCACCGCAGCGGGCCGAGCGACCGCCAAGGCGTCCCTGGAGGTCACCGGCAAGACCCACAGGGGCAAGGCTTCCCTGGGTCGCCCCCTGGAAGGCGATCCTGCCGCCGTGCGGGCCTGGAGGACGCAGCACGGGGCCAGCATCAGCGCCACGGCCCAGGAGTTCAAGCTGTCCACGGCCACTGTGAAACGCTATCTCGCTGCGGCGTGAGCGCCCCTGGTCAGTTCTGACCAAACCGGTTCGCCCCGATGCGCTCTTGAAGCCATTCGCAGAATCGCTCGACCTCCGCGACCGCCTGCATCAGCGAGTCACGATTGACGTGGATTGAGGGGCTCATGAAGCTGTTCGGGTTGTCATCGAACGGCGGCTCGTCTGGCCTCATGAAGAACGGTCGGGGAAACCGCTCCCGTGTGCGGGCGCTGTGTTCGACGTGCGTCAGGACTAGATCGCCCTGGTGCTGCGAGTCGTTGCGAGCCAAGACTACCTGCTCAATCACCGCAAGGTCTGCAGGGCATTGCTTCCAGTCGATGCCGAAGGTGTCCCCGAGACACGCGAGGTAGCCGGCGACGAAGCCTTGCTTGCTGAACGTGCTCGGGAACGCCTGCTGGCACGGGCGGACGCCCTGTAGGGACTCCCGCTCTGTGGTGGCGAAGAACTGCTTGAGCGACTCCGACAGCATCGAGATGGCCGTGCGCCCCACGACCTCGACTTCGGCATCGGCCTGCAGCCACTCTTCAAGGTAGGCAGGTTCGCCGCTTTCGTCATACGGCGGATCATCGAAGGGCGGCAGGTCGTTGTCGATGCACCGCTTCGTCTCGATCATCGGTGCGGTCGCAGCATCGTAGAAGTGCCGGATGAACTGCGTGCGCTGCAGGAGGAAGTAGTTCACGTCCATCGACGCAGTTTCCCGCGCCGCGTCCACGGCGTCCACAGCAACCGAATGCGTGAGGCCGAATGCCTGGAATCCATCCACCGGTTTCCGTCACAGGTTCACTGAGAATTCGGGCCACCTCGACATCCTCCGCTCGTCCCGAGCCGATGACCAAAGCAGCACTGCGTGAGATTTTGGATTCGATTTCCAACAGTACCCCATACCCACCCGGCATCCGCCCGTCTTCCAAAATGCCGCTAAAGCCTCGACCGTTCTTGTTGTTGAGGCGCGTGCATGAGTGCGGATTCCCAGGAAAAAAAACGGATCGGACATAGGGGCCTGGGTATGCCGGGGGGCCTCAGCAGGTCGATGGGGGGCCGTGTTTTCCATAGAGGTCGACCCCGGGGGGCGGGCGGGCCTGTTCTGGAGAAACCCGTCTCAGGGAGTCTCACGCGATGGAAGTGGCTGCTTCCGCCGCTCACGCAGGTTGAAGCGAGCCACGATACAGACAATGCCAAGCACCGCCACAACGCCGGGCACGAAAGCATAGTCGCTCATGCCGGCAGCGTCGCTCATGATGAACATGACCAGCAGGCCCAGCAGCACCATAGCCCACGGCAGGAGTATCCAGGCAAGCCGGAAGAGGATCACGCCGCCCAGGATCGCCAGGGGAACCAGGGCTAGGAACACGAGGATTGAGAGCATCGGCAGCAAGGGCTGTTGAGGGTGATGCCGAAGTGTCCGAGGATTCGTCCCGGAGGTCCAGTTCTGGCGGCGTGAATGAGGTCACACATCACCTCAGACTCGACGGCCCCGAGTGTCCGCCCATGAGCAGCCGCGAGGTTGCCGAACTGACGGGGGAATAACGCTTCAACGTGCCGAACGACGACAGTGGTGCACTTGCGCTATGGGCAGCACGTTGGCGACACTATCGCAAAGCAAAGGGAGGCGTCATGGGATGGAAGGCACTGGCCAGCAAGCTCTTGATGGGCTACTCGGTGGCGTTTGGCCTGTTTTTCGCGATCCTCGTTGGGGTGTTCGCGTGGCCCGACATCCAGCAGGCCTGGATCAATCATGAGGCTGCACTTCGGACTGAACAGCAAGAATCAGCACGCAGGGATGAGGATCAGAAACGGGCCAAATTGCTTTCGGTGATCGGCGAAACCGCCACGGTCACAGCGGACGCACTGCTTGATGCCCAAAGGGGCTGCGCCGTTATCGGGGTACCGGACATCGATCAGTGCGCTACCTACGTCGGCCCTCTGCCGCAGGAGCAAGCCAGCCAAGCGGGCGCGAAAACAGCAGTAGAACGCAGAGCCACGTACATGGGGCAATGTCAACAGTTGTACCCTGACGGGGAGTACTGTTGGTCGCTCCTTAGTCGTGCCGTTGACATCGCCCAACGTCAACGAAAGGCCAAACGGGAATAGCCGGCAGTGACGGATTCAATGCCCCGGCTGACGACCAGATTACGAGAATCCCCACCGGTGAATTTGCTCGTGTCGGAGGATTTTGTGGGCGGCAATCAGTTCACCGCCATCGGAGCCCATGAAGGCCCCCATCACTATGAGTCGGGTGCCAATTGGAGCATGCAGCCCCCACAACGCCCGCTTGCAGCCAGGATTCGCTGCCGACGCAGCGACCCATGATGCAACGTCCAGATCTTTCGTGGGCGAGTTGAAGTCCATCTCATCCTCGTGAATCCAGATCTTGCTGGAGGATGCAGTGAGCGACTTGCGCCTGTTCTTGACCTCGTTGACCTCAATGTCGGAGGACTGCGCCGCCGCCCTCAGAAGTGGGTCGAGCAATGCTGCGAGGATCATGCGATTGGCCTCCACGCCGTCCAAGGGACTCCGAAGGTACTGCGCTCGATAGCCGCCTGCAGCGTTAAAGAACAGGTCGTGAGCGCCCCCGGAAACCGTGATGTCGAACTCAAGTCGCATCGCACCCCTTAACTCTTCGGCGCACGCACGCGTTCCAGAGACCTTGATACAGCGAATCGAGGACGATACGAGGTCTACAACGTCCGCGAACGACTCGCTCCCGAGCAGGCGGTCGCGCCGATCTGCGGGGAATTCAGGGACGAACCTCCACGCAGTCAATTTCCTCGGACTCCTCTTGCGGCAATGCGCAAGTATGAGCAAAAACCAACCCTTCGGTTCGGAGCCGAACTCGGCGAAGACGGGACGGCACACGAATGGACTTCGGCGTGCCAGTCTCCGCGCGGAAGCGAATTCAGCGCGACCTCGATCTGGACGCACAGCAGCGGGACGGATTTCGCCGGCGTCTACTCAGGTTCGACATGAACAACCTGCGCCGAAGCCTGGGCGGCCATTAGGCTTGACCCCGAAATTGAGGGCATTCGCGGCCTCGGCTCAACGCTCATCTCGGAATCCGGCCTCTACAAGCTCGTGCTGCGCTCGCGGAAGCCCTACGTCGCGATGAACGGCTACTTGATCCGATGAGCCCCCACCGTCTCGTTGTCTTCGGTGTTGATCAACTTGTCCGTGCAGGCGGTGATGTCGGTTGTCTCAAGCCATAGAGCGGAGTCCACCGTGTCCACATCGTCGACCTCCCAGACCGAGCCATCATCCAGCTTGATGATCGACCCGTCGCTCATGACGGACTCGATTGAAAGCCCTGTTTCACAACTGCTCGTGCGCCGAGATGCCGCCCGCTTGGTCGAGGGCAAGGGCGGAATGTCCCCGTAGAGCGGCACGTGGTTGACCCGGCAGTCGTATCGTCCTTTGATCCGGGCGTTGTAGAACCCGCCCACTGACGCCGCCGAGACCCAATCCGCCACCAATCCTCCTGGCACATCGCAGTAGTGGTAGTAAGTGCCACCGATCTTGGCAACGACGTACCGTTCCGACGGGTCGTAGCAGACGCGGCTCACCACAGCGCCCTTGGTGGCCGAGCAGGCAAAGGGTTTGAGGTCGACGAGCCCCCTGTATTTTACGAACACGGCCTCCGCCAGACCGGAGGAGCAGGCGAGCGAAAGGGCAACTCCGGTAAGCCAACCGAGGAACTGCCTACCCGATGTCATAGATCGCCCCGGACGCCGCAAGGCCGCGCTGGTGGCGACCAAGGACGATGCAGCAGTTCGCCCTGCGCGGATGTTGACAAGCTATACGAGCCACACGCCCGTGATGCGGACGGTGTGTGCGTCCAAAAGGTCGTAGACGATCGCCGTCGTGGGAACGCCATAGTTCCCGAAGCCGGGGTGGCTCTTGAACAAGTAGTGATTGGCGAATCCGGGAACCGCGTAGCCCCAATCCGGCCCACGAGAGATGCGCCATGTCCACCCAAACCATGCCTCTTCGAACCGTGGAAACCGGGCCTCAAGCGTCTCGCGGTCTTGCGATGCATCAGCGGTTTCGAAGATGGTTCGGGCTTGGGGCATGCCCTCAATGTACGGGATGAATTCCCAAGCGGGCGGTGATCAGGGCCTGCGCGTGTGCGATGTCGTCTTCATTGACCTCGCTCTCTGCCGAGGCGAACACGGTCTCGTATGGAATCGCCTCGCCCATTTCTGCCAGCGACCAGATCACGCGATGCGTCTCCTCGCTGATCGACCGCGCCGTGTGATTCAGGCACACATGCTCGAATGCCTCATCAAGAATTGCGACCTCCGCCGAGTCGAAAACGCTCAGATCGGGCTCCTCGATGGGAATGAACTCGTTCTTGACGAAGCCGAAGTGGTCGACCTTGCCCCGAGCGATCTTTCCGGCGTCAACGAGCTGATCCAGCGCCCCAAGGACGTGCCTTGGAACCGGGCCGTGCTGCCGCTTCACGTACTGTTCGCCCGTGATTGATGCGCCTGTGCTCATGTAATGCAGCACGTCGGCGTACCACAGCACCTTGTTCAGCTTCACAGCTCCAAGGACGCTCGGATCGTCGGCCTTGTTGCACACGTAGTGAACAGCCGCAACGAATTTCTTCCAGTTCATACCTCGCCCCTCCATGGAAACGCCCGGTTGGATGGGTACACAGCGATAGTCACACAACGGCAGCCCCGACGCGACCCCCTCGGGCGTAAGTCCTTGCTACATCGTTGCGTTTTGCTCGACTTCAGACGGATAGTACGTAGCAAGAGCTACGCCCGATCAACGGGGAAACACCTGCTCGGCCCCGCATTTCGATTCGATGCCGTCTCGCAAGGAACGTTCCGGGAGGGGTGGCAGTTGACTCATTGGCTCCTGCTGCGGTCGTCCGAGGTCTGGTCGGCGTCCTCCCGCCGCCAAGCAGGTGCCTAGCAACGCGCGTAACGATCGGTGATAGACTTCGCCACCTTGTCAACCAACGCCGAATTGTCGGTTGACTGGACAGCGGTAACCCGTTGATTCATAAAGAATTCAGGCCGGTTCAGCGAGGTTCGAATCCTCTCACCCCGACCAGATCATCGAGGTTGCCGCCGACGCGAGTCGACGGGCAGCAGACGCGCGAGGCCTCGGTCCTCCAACGCGAAAATGACAAAGGAGCCCTCGGGCTCCTTTTGTCATTTCTGGCTTCGAGTTACTTCCTGAATCTATTTTCATTGGAATTCGCGAATTAACTGACGATTCAAGAAGCTTTTGCCGCTCGGGGGAAACGAGCGGGTTATCGTAGGCTTCTCGCGATTTACTTCGCCTTATTCATCGGCGATGATCGCCGTCTGGCGCCTCTGGGCGCCCTCCACACCCCTGCGGCTCCTCGAAGATGGCAGTTGACACGTTCCTCGACGCACCACAAACCAACCTCTCGGGGGTTGCGCGCATCCTGGTGCGCGCGGGTCGCATCGAACCGAAGGCGGCCGATGAGCTGACGAAGCTGGCGCACGACAAGCGCAGCTCGTTCGTCGCCCAGCTCATCGAGACCAACACGATGAAGCCGCTGGCGCTGGCGCACGCGCTGTCCACCGCGCTGGCCGTGCCGCTGCTCGATCTCGACGCGGTCGATCCCAAGCAATTGCCGCAAGGCATCGTCGACCAGAAACTGGTCTCCCAGTACCGGATCTTCCCGCTCGGCAAGCGCGGCGGACGCCTGTTCATCGCCTGCGCCGATCCCACCGACCAGGAGGCCGTCGAGCGCATCAAGTTCGCCACGCAGCTCGCGCCCGAGTGGATCGTCGTCGAATACGACAAGCTGATGAAGCTGGTCGCCGACCAGCAGACCACCACCGGCCAGTCCATGGAGGCGCTGGTCTCGTCCGACTTCGAATTCGAGGTCACCGACGAGGATCCGCAGGCCGCCGCCGAAAAGCCCGACGTCTCCACCGAGGTCGAAGACGCCCCGGTCGTCAAGTTCCTGCACAAGATGCTGATCGACGCGATCAACCTGCGCGCGTCCGACCTGCACTTCGAGCCCTACGAATTCAACTACCGCGTGCGCTTCCGCGTCGACGGCGAACTTCGCGAGATCACGCAACCGCCGATCGCCATCAAGGAAAAGCTGGCCTCGCGCATCAAGGTCATCTCGCGGCTCGATATTTCCGAGAAGCGCGTCCCGCAGGACGGCCGGATGAAGCTGAAGTTCGGCAGCAAGACGATCGACTTCCGGGTCAGCACGTTGCCCACCCTGTACGGCGAGAAGATCGTGATCCGGGTGCTCGACCCGTCGAGCGCGCGCCTGGGCATCGAGGCGCTGGGCTACGAGCCCGCGGAGAAGGAACGCCTGCTCGCCTGCATCGTGCGCCCGTACGGCATGATCCTGGTCACCGGCCCGACGGGTAGCGGCAAGACCGTGTCGCTGTATACCTGCCTGAACATGCTCAACCAGCCGGGCGTCAATATCTCCACCGTGGAAGATCCGGCCGAAATCAACATGCCGGGCGTCAACCAGGTCAACGTCAACGACAAGGCCGGCCTGAATTTCGCGGCCGCCCTCAAATCCTTCCTGCGCCAGGATCCGGACGTGATCATGGTCGGCGAAATCCGCGACCTGGAAACCGCCGACATCGCCATCAAGGCCGCGCAAACGGGCCACATGGTGCTGTCCACGCTGCACACCAACGACGCGCCCACCACGCTCACCCGCCTGCAGAACATGGGTGTGGCGGCGTTCAACATCGCCTCGTCCATCCTGCTCATCACCGCCCAGCGCCTGGCGCGCCGGCTGTGCGAGAGCTGCAAGGTGCCGGCCGACTACCCGCGCACCTCGCTGCTGCGCGCCGGCTACACCGAAGAAATGCTGGACGATACCTGGCGCCCGTATCGCGCCGTCGGCTGCTCGAATTGCAACAACGGTTATCGCGGCCGCGTGGGCATCTACCAGGTGATGCCCATCACCGAGCAGATGCAGCAGGTGATCCTGCAGCAGGGCAACGCCACCGACATCGCCAGGTGCGCCAAGGCCGACGGCGTGCGCAACCTGCGGGAATCGGGACTGGTCAAGGTGCGACTCGGGGTGACGACGCTCGAGGAGGTCATTTCCTGCACGAACGAATGAGTCGCTTACAAGTCGAGCTCAAATCACGCCTTCTCCAAGGCAGAATCGCGCAACCATGCCCGACAGGGCGGTTGGAGGACTGATGGCTACTGCAATGGCGGCGAAGAGCGCCCCGGATTTCATTTTCGAGTGGGAAGGCAAGGACCGCAGCGGCAAGCTCGTGCGCGGCGAACTGCGCGCGGGCGGCGAGGCGGCGGTCAGCGCCAGCATGCGCCGCCAGGGCATCATGGTCACGAAGGTGAAGAAGCGCCGGCTGAGCGGCGGCAAGTCCATCGGCGCAAGGGATGTGGCCATCTTCACCCGCCAGCTGTCGACGATGATGAAGGCCGGCGTGCCCCTGCTGCAGGCCTTCGACATCGTCGGCCGGGGGTCCACCAATGCGCGCCTGACGCGCCTGCTCAACGAGATCCGCGGCGATGTCGAGACCGGCACGAGCCTGTCCTCCGCGTTCCGCAAGCATCCGCAATACTTCGACGCCCTGTATTGCAACCTGGTCGAGGCCGGCGAAGCCGGCGGTATCCTGGAAGAGCTGCTGGCCCGCCTGGCGCTGTACCAGGAAAAGACCATCGCGATCAAGCAGAAGGTCAAGTCCGCGCTCATCTACCCGACCTCCGTCATCGTCGTCGCGTTCGGCGTGCTGGCGGTCATCATGATCTTCGTGATCCCGTCGTTCAAGGAAGTGTTCACCTCCTTCGGCGCCGAACTGCCGGCGCCCACGCTGCTCGTGATGGCCATGAGCGACTATTTCATCCACTACTGGTGGCTGATCTTCGGCACCATCTTCGGCGGCGGCTACATGTTCATCCAGACATGGAAGCGCTCCGAGAAGATGCAGTTCTTCATGGACCGGCTCCTGCTCAAGTTGCCGATCTTCGGCGACCTGGTGATGAAGTCGGTGGTGGCGCGCTGGACGCGCACGCTGTCGACGATGTTCGCCGCCGGCGTTCCGCTGGTCGAGGCGCTGGACTCCGTCGGCGGCACCTCCGGCAACCTCGTGTTCGCGATGGCCACGCAGCAGATCCAGCGCGACGTCGCCGCCGGCTCGGCGCTGACCACCGCGATGACCAGCGCCAACGTCTTCCCGACGATGGTGCTGCAGATGTCGGCGATCGGCGAAGAATCCGGCGCGCTCGACGACATGCTGGCGCGCGCGGCCGAGTTCTACGAGGAAGAGGTCGACGAGATGGTCAAGGGCCTGTCGACGCTGATGGAGCCCATCATCATCGTCGTGCTGGGCACGCTGATCGGCGGCATCGTCGTGTCGATGTACCTGCCCATCTTCAAGATCGGTCAAGTGGTCTGACCGTTGGAAGCGATCCTCTCCGACCCGTGGTCGCTCTGCGGGTCTCCCGTCGTCCTGGGCATCTTCGGCCTCCTGGTCGGCAGCTTCCTCAACGTGGTGATCCATCGCAAGCCGATCATCATGATGCGGGAGTGGCTGCTGGACACCGGCGGCATGCTGGGCGAGGGCGAGGTCTGGAAGACCGTCTTCGGCAAGCCGCAGCCGGCTGAGATCACCAGCGCCGGCAGCTCGATCGATGCGCACCTCGAGGTCCTCACGCCCCTCGGGCTGGCCACGCCGCGCTCGCGCTGCGGCAACTGCGGACACCTGATCCGCTGGTACGAGAACATCCCGCTGGTCAGCTGGCTCGCGCTGCGCGCGAAGTGCTCGGCCTGCAAGACGCCGATCTCGGTGCGCTACCCGCTCGTCGAGCTCGCCACGGCCGTGCTGTTCGCGCTGGCCTCGTGGAAGTTCGGGCCCAACCCCGCGACGCTCGCCTGGTGCGCGGCGCTGGCGCTGCTGGTGTCGATGTCGATGATCGACCTCGACACCAAGTACCTGCCCGACGACCTCACCTATCCCTTGCTCTGGGGCGGCCTGCTGGCCGCCGCGCTCGGCTGGACGATTCCGTTGTCCACGGCCGTCTGGGGCGCCGTCGCGGGCTACGTGCCCCTGTGGCTGATCGCCAGCGGCTTCGCGCTGCTCATGAAGCGCCCGGGCATGGGCGGCGGCGACCTGAAGCTGCTCGCGGCGCTCGGTGCCTGGCTGGGCTGGCAGGCCATCCTGCCGATCATCCTGATCGCCTCGATCGTCGGGCTGTGCGTCAACGTGCCGCGCATGTTGCTGGGCAAGCACCAGCGGCACCAGCAGTATCCGTTCGGCCCGTTCCTGGCCGGCGGCGGACTGGTCGTGATGTTCGTCGGCGCCGACACCTTGCTGGCATGGGCGGGCATCAGCTTCACCGGCTGAGGTCCGGCGTCCGATGATCGCTCCGAAGATCGGCCTGACCGGCGGCATCGGCAGCGGCAAGAGCACCGTCGCCCGCCGGTTCGCCGCCCTGGGCGCGCTGGTGGTCGACACCGACGCCCTCGCCCACGCGCTGACCGCCCCCGGCGGTGCCGCGATCCCGGCGATCGCCGCGGCCTTCGGCGCCGACATGGTCGCCGCCGACGGCGCGATGGACCGCGCGAAGATGCGTGCGCTCGTGTTCGACCAGCCGGCGCAACGCCAGCGGCTCGAGGCCATCCTGCACCCGATGATCGCCGCGGAGACGCGCGCGCAGGCGTCTCGCGCGGGCGCGGGCCAGGCCGTCGTGTTCGACGTGCCCTTGCTCACCGAATCGGCCACCTGGCGGGCGCGCGTGGATCGCGTCGTGGTGGTCGACTGCGCCGCCGCCACGCAGGTCGCGCGTGTCGTTCAACGCTCCGGCTGGACGGCCGAGGCGGTCGAACGCGCGATCGCGCAACAGGCCTCGCGCGCGCAGCGGCGCGCGATCGCCGACGCGGTGATCGTCAACGAGACGCTGACACTGCCCCAGCTGGACCATGAGGTCGAGCAACTCTGGACCGCGTGGACTGCGCAATCCTGACGCCAACTGTCGTGTTCTTGTAGGACAAAGCTGCAGATTGCGCGCAGGAGCACCTTGGGGGGAGCGAAGGCCGTAACGCGTGTGAAACAATCGCGGTCACAGCCGAACCAGAGAACGCCTTGGTCCTATACGAATACCCGTTCAACGAAGGCATCCGCACGATGCTTCGCCTCGAACACCTGTTCGACCGCATGGCCGGCCTCATCGCACGCGACGACCCGGTCGACCACCACTACGCGCTGGCCTCGATGTTCGAGATCATGGACGTCGCCGCGCGCGCCGACCTGAAATCCGATGTCCTGAAGGAGCTGGAGCGCCACAAGACCCAGCTGAACGCGTACCGCGGCAACCCGGCCATCTCGGAAGCCGCGCTCGACGAGGTCATCGCCCGCATCGACGCCGCCTTCAACGGCCTGAACGAGTCGCCCGGCAAGGCCGGCCAGGCGCTGACGGCCAACGAATGGCTGATGAGCATCCGCAGCCGCATCGGCATTCCCGGTGGCACCTGCGCCTTCGATCTGCCCGCCTACTACGCCTGGCAGCAGTACCCGCCCGCCCAGCGCCGCGCCGACCTGCAGCGCTGGACGGACACGCTGGCGCCGCTGTCGGTCGCGCTCCACGTGCTGCTGGGCCTGCTGCGCGAATCGGGCGTGCCGCACAAGGTGGTCGCCAACGGCGGCCAGTACCAGCAGAGCCTGCCCACGGCGCGCACCTACCACCTGCTGCGCGTCAAGCTGCCGCTGGAGGCCGACCTGGTGCCCGAGATCAGCGGCCACCGGCTGATGGTGTCCATCCGCCTGATGCGCGCCGACGGCGAAGGCCGGCTGCGTCCGTACACGGAAGACTGCGCGTTCGAACTGGCGCTCTGCGCCTGAACGCCTGCGAGACGAGGAGACGCACATGAGTGCATCCGCCATTCCCCCTGGCCTGCAAGGCCCCGAACGCGACATCACCTGCCCGGCCTGCCGCAAGCCCTGCAAGTACGGCCCATCCAACGAGGCGCGCCCCTTCTGCAGCATGCGCTGCCGCAACGGCGACTTCGGTGCATGGGCGACCGAGAGCTACCGCGTGGCGGCGGCGCCGGATCCGGTCGACGAGCAGGACTCCGAGGGCAGCTGACGCGTGGCCGCTCTTGCCCGGTCCCGTGCAGCCCTGCGCCTTTTCGGCGAGGACCTGCGGCCGGAGGAGATCACGGCCCTGCTCGGGGCGGCGCCCACGTCTTCGCACCGCCGCGGCGAGCAGGACGACCGCCGGCGCAACGCACGCCTGTGGACCATCGGGGGCTGGGTGCGGGAGGCCGACGACAGCGCACCCGCCGATCCGGATCGGCAGATCGCGCAGATCCTCGATCAGCTCACTGCCGATCCGGCCGTCTGGCAGTCGTTGGCGGCGCGCTTCAAGATCGACATGTTCTGCGGCTGGTTCATGGACGAGTTGAACGAAGGCGTGAGCCTGTCCGTCGCCACGCTGCGTTCGCTCGCCGACCGCGGCATCCTCCTCGACATGGACATCTACGGTTGGGACGGCGGCCCGCCCCCGGCCGAGGACGCGCCCGACTAGGGGGCCGTCCACACCGGCAACGTGCCCACGCCGGCGGCTAGCCGGCTTGCGTCGACACGCCCAGCCACTGCCGGAGGACCTCCGCGGTGTGCTCCCCCAGCACCGGCGGCCCGCGGTCGTAGGCCACCGGCGACGCAGACAGGCGGATCGGATTGGCCACGCCCGGCACCGTGCCGGCCACCGCGTGCGGCAGTTCGATGCGCAGTCCGCGCGCGATCACCTGCGGGTCGGCGAACACCTCGTCGAGCCGGTTGATCGGACCGCACGGCACGCCGGCCGTCTCCAGTGCCGCGATCCAATCGTGGGTCGTGCGCATCACGGTGGTCTGGCGCAGCAGCGTGATCAGCTCGGCGCGGTGCTTCACCCGCGCCGCGTTGGTCGCGAAGCGCTCGTCGGTGGCCCAGCCCGACTTTCCGGCCACCTCGCAGAACCGGGCGAACTGGCCGTCGTTGCCCACGGCCAGGATCATGTCGCCGTCGGCGGTCGGGAAGTCCTGGTACGGCACGATGTTCGGGTGCGCGTTGCCCATGCGGCGCGGCACTGACCCGCCGATCAGGTAGTTGGCGGTCTGGTTGGCCAGGCAGGCGACCTGCACGTCCAGCAGCGCGAGGTCGATGTGCTGGCCCTCGCCGGTGCGGTCGCGGTGCGCGAGCGCGGCCAGCACGCCGACCGTGGCGTACAAGCCGGTGAGGATGTCGGTGAGCGCGACGCCCACCTTCTGCGGACCGGCGCCCTCCTCGCCCTCGGCGCGGCCGGTGACGCTCATGAGCCCGCCCATGCCCTGGATCAGGAAGTCGTAGCCGGCGCGCTGCGCATACGGGCCCGTCTGGCCGAAGCCGGTGATCGAGCAGTAGACGAGCGACGGCTTCATCTCGAGCAGGCTGGCGTGATCGAGGCCGTACTGCTCCAGGCCGCCGACCTTGAAGTTCTCCAGCACGACGTCGGCTTCCATCGCCAGCCGCCTGACCAGGGCCTGGCCCTCGGGCTCGGCGATGTCGATCGTGACCGAGCGCTTGTTGCGGTTGGCGCAGAAGTAGTAGGCGGCGTCGCGCGTCTGCTCGCCGGCGGTGTCCTTGAGCCACGGCGGGCCCCACGAGCGCGTGTCGTCGCCGGCGCCGGGGCGCTCCACCTTGACGACGTCCGCGCCGAGGTCGGCGAGCAGCTGTCCCGCCCACGGGCCCGCGAGCACGCGCGAGAGGTCCAGCACCTTGATGCCTTGCAAGGCGCGCGGCGACGTCGTCATGTCAGGCTCAAAATGCTGCGATGCCGGTCATGGCGCGACCCAGGATCAGCGCATGGATGTCGTGCGTGCCTTCGTAGGTGTTGACCACCTCGAGGTTGACCAGGTGGCGGGCGATGCCGAACTCGTCGGAGATGCCGTTGCCGCCCAGCATGTCGCGCGCGACGCGGGCGATGTCCAGCGACTTGCCGCAGGAATTGCGCTTCATGATCGACGTGATCTCGACGGCCGCCGTGCCCTCGTCCTTCATGCGGCCCAGGCGCAGGCAGCCCTGCAGGCCCAGGGTGATCTCGGTCTGCATGTCGGCCAGCTTCTTCTGCACCAGTTGGTTGGCCGCGAGCGGCTTGCCGAACTGCTTGCGATCGAGCACGTACTGGCGCGCGGTGTGCCAGCAGTCTTCCGCGGCGCCCAGCGCGCCCCAGGCGATGCCGTAGCGCGCCGAGTTCAGGCAGGTGAACGGACCCTTCAGGCCGCGCACGTCCGGAAACGCGTTCTCCTCGGGGCAGAACACCTCGTCGAGCACGATCTCGCCGGTGATGGACGCGCGCAGGCCGACCTTGCCGTGGATCGCCGGGGCGCTGAGGCCCTTCCAGCCCTTCTCCAGCACGAAGCCGCGGATCGCGCCTTCGTCGTCCTTGGCCCAGACCACGAACACGTCGGCGATCGGCGAGTTGGTGATCCACATCTTGGCGCCGGTCAGCGCGTAGCCGCCGTCGACCTTGCGGGCGCGCGTGACCATGCTGCCCGGGTCGGAGCCGTGGTTCGGCTCGGTCAGGCCGAAGCAGCCGATCCACTCGCCAGTGGCGAGCTTGGGCAGGTACTTCTGCTTGGTGGATTCATTGCCGAACTCGTTGATCGGCACCATCACCAGCGAGCTCTGCACGCTCATCATCGAGCGGTAGCCGGAGTCGACGCGCTCGACTTCGCGCGCGATCAGGCCGTAGCTGACGTAGTTGAGGCCGGCGCCGCCGTACTGCTCGGGAATGGTCGGGCCCAGCAGGCCCAGCGCGCCCATCTCCGGAAAGATGGTGGCGTCGGTCTTCTCGTGGCGGAAGGCCTCGAGCACGCGCGGCTTGAGCTTGTCCTGGCAATAGGCGCGGGCCGAGTCCACCACCATGCGCTCGTCGTCGGTCAGCTGCTCGGACAGCAGCAGCGGGTCGTCCCAGTGGAAGCTGGCGCGGGAAGAAGTCATGATGGAAGGTCCTTGGAACAAGCGGGTGGGACGCGACGACGGCGTGCGTCTTTCGCATGGATCAAGGACTATAGGCCGCCCCAAATGGCCAAACAAGCGCTTTATCCGCACCGATCTGTGCGTCTTCAGCACTTGTAGAATCGCCGCATGCGACGCAAGCTGCCCTCCACCGGCGCCCTCGAGGCCTTCGAGGCCGCGGCGCGCCACCAGAGTTTCACCAAGGCCGCCGAGGAGCTGTCGGTCACCCAGAGCGCCGTCTGCCGCCAGGTCGGCGCGCTCGAGTCGTTCCTGGACGTGCGCCTGTTCCGCCGCACCCGCCGCGGCGTGATGCTCACCGAGGCCGGGCTGGACTACAGCCGCAGCGTCGGCGCCCGGCTCGACGAGGTGGAGCGCGACACGCTGGAGCTGATGGCGCGGGGCGGCCGCGGCAGCTCGCTGGAACTGGCGGTCGTGCCCACCTTCGGCACGCGCTGGCTGCTCCCGCGCCTGCCCGCGTTCCAGCGCGCGCACCCGCACGTGGTGGTGCACCTGAGCTCGCGCACGCGGCCGTTCCTGTTCTCGGACACCCCGTTCGACGCCGCGATCCACGCCGGCGAGACGGGCTCGGCGGCCTGGCCCGGCACCGAGACGCGCTTCCTGATGACCGAGTCGCTGATCGCGGTCGCCAGCCCGGCCCTGGTCGCCACGCGCCCGAAGACCGCCGCCGACTGGGCCCGGCTGCCGCTGCTGCAGCAATCGACCCGGCCCTACGCCTGGCGCCAGTTCTTCGACGGCCTGGGCCTGGTGGTGCCGCAGGCGATGGCCGGACCGCGCCTGGAGCTGTTCTCGATGCTCAGCGAGGCGGCCGTGCACGGCATGGGCGTGGCGCTCGCGCCGCCGTTCTTCGTGCAGGAGGAGCTGGCCCAGGGCCGGCTCGTCGACATTGCCCCGCACCCGGTCGGCGGCCAGCGCGCGTACTCGCTGATCTACCCCGAGCACAAGGCCGAGCTGCCCGCGCTGCAGGCGTTCTCGGCGTGGCTGCAGGCCGAGGCGGCCGGCTGACCCTGTCGGGCGCGGCTGTCGCGATCGGGCCAAATTCCTTTTCCGATTGAGCTTATCGACCCAGCGAGCAAGCCCGCTCTGCGACAATAGCGGGTTTCCCCGGGGCGTCCCGGGCCGCGACCGTTTCAACGACCTGCCGAACCCGACCATGAGTGCCTTCAACGAAGAGCGCGTGCTGAGCGTGCATCACTGGACCGACCGACTGTTCAGCTTCACCACCACGCGCGACACCTCCCTGCGGTTCTCGAACGGCCACTTCACGATGATCGGGCTGCGCAAGGACGACGGCAAGCCGCTGCTGCGCGCCTATTCGATCGCCAGCGCCAACTACGAGGAACACCTCGAGTTCCTGTCGATCAAGGTGCAGGACGGCCCGCTCACGTCCCGCCTGCAGCACATCCAGGTGGGCGACACCATCATCGTCGGCCGCAAGCCCACCGGCACGCTGCTGATCGACTACCTGCTGCCGGCCAAGCGCCTGTACCTGCTGTCCACCGGCACCGGCGTCGCCCCGTTCCTGAGCATCATCCGCGACCCGGAAACCTACGAGCGCTTCGAGCAGGTGATCCTGGTGCACGGCACGCGCGAGGTCAACGAGCTGGCGTACCACGACTTCATCGAGGAACACCTGCCGCGGCACGAGTTCCTGGGCGAGCTGCTCAGCGGCAAGCTGCTGTACTACCCGACGGTCACGCGCGAGGAATTCCGCAACCAGGGCCGCGTCACGACGCTGCTGGAAAACGGCAAGCTCGCCGCCGACCTGGGCCTGCCGCCGCTCAACCCGGCCGAAGACCGCGTGATGATCTGCGGCAGTCCCGAGATGCTGCGCGACCTCAAGGCGATGATGGAAGCGCGCGGCTTCAACGAAGGCAACACGACCAAGCCCGGCGACTACGTCATCGAGCGGGCGTTCGTCGAACAGTAGGCCCCGACCCCGCGCGCGCGTCGCTCAGGCGGCCTCGCGCCGGAAGCGCAGGTTCAGCACGGTGACCCAGACGGCCACCGCCGCCAGGAATGCGCCCAGCGCGACGAACATCTGCTTCGGCTCGAGCACCGGATCCGAGGGCGCGCCGGCGTTGGCCGCGGCCACCAGCCAGAAGACGTGGCCCAGGAAGACCGTCAAGAGGACTCCGAACCACGTGAAATGCGTGAACAGGAAGCGTACGGTCGCCACGCGGCGCGGCCCCGCGAACCAGTAGCTTGCGTTGGGGATCTTCACCTTCTGGCGATTCACGGCGCGCCCGATCGACACCCACATCAGGAGCGGCACGCCAGCCATCAGCACGCACATGCTCGCGGCGAAGGCGTCCCGCGACATGTGGCCGTTCGCGTCCCCGGCGACGCCGAAGTGGGAGGCGACCTGCGCGGGCAACCGGCCGCCCAGCCAGAGCGCGTAGACCAGCGCCGCGCCGAAGGTGCACAACATCACCAGCGTGTTGACCGGCCCCGGGTACAGGCGATCCGGCGTCTCGGCCACGACAGCGGCCGGCGCGCTGAAGTCCTCCACGGACACGCCCAGCGCCGCGGCGATCGCCAGCCGTGTCTCGGCCGAGGCCGTGCCTTCCGCCTCCACCCGTTGCACGGTCCGCAGGCTCAGGCCCGCGGCCTCGGCCAGGTGGGCCTGCGACCACGCCTTCGCGTCGCGCAGCGTCTTGATCTTGTCGCCGGATACAGCCATCAGTGGGTCCATGGGGGGCTTCGTCGTTGCGGGAGCCCAGTCTTGCCTGTCGAGAGCCGGAATCCTACGCCCGCGGCCGCCGATCGGCCGCCAGCGAGCCGCCAGAACCCCGCCAGCCACGCGACAGGCGCCCGATTCCGGGTGCCGGACGCCGGCGGCGGCGCACGCACGATGCGTTAAGCTCGTCGTTTCCCGGTCTCCCGCCTGTGCAGCTCGACCGCACCGGCCCCGTCGATTTGCCCATGTCGCTGCAAGCCCTTCGCCGCTGGATCGCGCGGCACCCGCTCTCGTGGGTGCTGGGCCTGACGCTGGCGCTCGGCGGCGCGCAGTTCGCGGCGACGGCGCATGCGTACACGCACGTCGCCTCGGCCGCATCGTCCCACGACGACCTGCACGCCGGCAGCACGCACGAGTGCCCCACCTGCCTGGTGGCGGCCGCCCTCGGCGGCGCCGCGCCGGCGCCCACCGCGATCGTCCTGGTCGCTCCGCCGGCCGCGGCGCCCGTCGTGGCGTCGGCCGAGCATCGCTTCGTCGCGCGCGTCACGCTGGCATACGCCTCGCGCGCGCCGCCCGCGCAGCCGGTCCGCACCGCCTGACGCCCGCGTCCCGCCTGCCCCCCCCGCGCAGGCCACGGACGCACCGAACCCGCCCGGTTCGCTTTTCCCCGACCCCTGGCCCGCGCCTTCCGGCAGCGCGCCCCGACGACTCCCGTGCCCGCGCATGCCTGACGCGCGGCGCGCGCGAGTCGGGAGACCGTCCATGTTCCAGCAGCCCCCTGCCGTTGTTCCTGCCCCCTCGACCGCGCCGGCGACGCCGTTCCATCCACTCCGCCTCGTCGCCGCGCTGTCGCTGGCGATCGGCCTGCAGGGCGCCGCGCTCGCCTCGCCGGCCAGCGACATCGCCGACCTGAAGAAGGCCCTCGCGGCGATGAAGTCCGACTACGACAAGCGCATCGGCACGCTCGAAACGCAGCTCCACGACACGCAGGCCGAGCTCGCGAAGGCCAAGGCGGCGAACACCGTCGCCGCGCCGGTCGCGGCCGCGTCCGCGCCTGCGCCGGCGATCGCCGAGGCGCCTGCGCCGGCCCCGGTCGTCGCGACCGTCGACACCGGCGTGGCCGCTCCCGCGGGTGCCGCCGCCGGCGGCGGCGCCACCGCGTTCAACCCGCAGATCTCGCTGATCCTGTCGGGCACCTACGCCCACACGTCGCAGGATCCCGGCCAGGCCCGCATCACCGGCTTCGCGCTGCCGCCGGGCGCCGAGATCGGCGTCGGCTCGCGCGGCTTCAGCCTGGCCGAGTCGGAACTGGCCCTGGCCGCCAACATCGACCCCTGGCTCGCCGGCAACATCAACCTGTCCATCACTGGCGACGACACCATTTCGGCCGAAGAGGCGTTCATCACCACCACGGCGCTGCCCGACGGCCTGGTGCTCAAGGCCGGCCGATTCTTCTCGGGCGTCGGCTACCTCAACAGTCAGCACAGCCACACGTGGGACTTCGTGGACAACCCGATCGCCTACCAGGCCATGCTGGGCACGCAGTACGCCGACGACGGCGTGCAACTGCACTGGCTCGCGCCCACCGACCAGTACATGGAGTTCGGCCTCGAGGCCGGGCGCGGCCGCGGCTTCCCGGGCGACAACTCCAGCCGCAACGCGGCCGGCATGACGGCGTTCACGTTCCACACGGGCGGCGACATCGGCGACAGCATCACGTGGCGCGGCGGCCTGTCGCTGCTGCAGACGCAGTCCAACGGCCAGACGCTGACCGAAGACGCCTACGGCGTGCTGGACGCCACCGCCGCCTTCAGCGGCCGCACGCGCGTCATCGTGGCCGACGGGGTGATGAAGTGGGCGCCGAACGGCAATGCCACGCACACCTACTTCAAGCTGCAAGGCGAGTTCCTGCAGAGCCGCCGCAACGGCAACCTGGCGGAGATCGCGGACGGTCCGCTCGCCTTGCACCAGGTCCAGTCGGGCGGCTATATCCAGGGCGTCTACCAGTTCATGCCGACGTGGCGCGTCGGCCTGCGCACCGAGCGGCTGGATCCCGGCCACGACAACTGGGCGCTGGCACCGGGCCTGACCGACAACTACCACCCGACCAAGAACTCGGTCATGGTCGACTTCAGCGAGAGCGAATTCGCGCGTTTCCGCGTGCAGTTCGCGCAGGACCGCACCCGCCAGGGTTTCGTCGACAACCAATGGCTGCTGCAGTACCAGACCGCCCTCGGCGCGCACGGCGCCCACGCGTACTGATCCCCGGATCCGATTCAAGGAACGACCTCTCATGACCACCGTCTTCAAGACCCGCGCGCTTGCCGCGCTCGCCCTGTCCGCCGCCTTCGCGCTGCCCGCCCACGCCGCCGTCAAGGTACTCGCCTGCGAACCCGAGTGGGGCGCGCTCGCGCAGGAGATCGGCGGCGATCTCGTCGACGTCGGCGTCGCCACCACCGCGATGCAGGACCCGCACCAGGTGCAGGCCAAGCCCAGCCTGATCTCGCGCGCGCGCAACGCCGACATGGTGGTGTGCACGGGCGCCGAACTCGAGATCGGCTGGCTGCCGGTGCTGCTGCAGCAGTCGGGCAACCCGAAGCTGCAACCCGGCCAGCCGGGCAATTTCGCCGCGGCCGACTTCGTGCGCAAGCTCGACGTGCCCAAGCAGGTCGACCGCTCGCAGGGCGACGTGCACCCGGACGGCAACCCGCACATCCAGACCGATCCGCGCAACATCGCGCTCGTCGCCACCGCGCTGGGTGCGCGCCTCGCGCAGGTCGATCCGGCGCACGCCGCGCAGTACCAGCAGCGCACCGCGGCGTTCGCCCAGAAATGGCAGGCCAACCTGCAGCGCTGGGCCAGGCAGGCCGCGCCGCTGAAGGGCGTGGCGGTCGCCGCGCACCACAAGGCCTACGCGTACATGGAGGACTGGCTGGGCCTGAGCGAGGTCGCGGTGCTGGAACCCAAGCCCGGCGTCGAGCCGAGCGCGTCGCACCTGCAGGAGGTGCTGGACACGCTCAAGACGCGTCCCGCGAAGATGGTCATCTACTCCGCCTACCAGGATCCGAAGCCGGACGAATGGCTCAGCGAGCACGCGCACATCCCAGCCGTGAAGCTGGCCTTCACCGTCGGCGGCACCGACGGCGCGAAGGATCTCACCGGCCTGTTCGACGACACCGTCACGCGCCTCGTCGGCGCGCTGAAGTGAATCCGGAGACGACGCGATGAACTGGAACGCGCTCGAATGGGGCATCCTCGGCCCGGCGCTGGTCGCCGGCCTGCTCGTGCTCATGACCCACGTCGCGCTCGGCGCGCGGGTGCTGGACAAGGGCATCGTCTTCATCGACCTGGCCATCGCGCAGATCGCCGGCCTCGGCGTGATCGGCGCCGACGCGCTGGGCCTGCCCGAAGGCGGCGTCGCGGTGCAGGCCGCCGCCGTCACCGCGGCGCTCGCGGGGGCGCTGCTGCTCACCTGGACCGAGAAGATGTGGCCCGAGATCCAGGAGGCGCTGATCGGCGTGATGTTCATCCTGGCGGCGTGCGCGGGCATCCTGCTGCTGTCCGGCAATCCGCACGGCGGCGAGCATCTGAAGGACCTGCTGGTCGGCCAGATCCTGTGGGTCGGCAAGACGCAGATCGCGTGGCTGGCGGGCATCACCGCGGTCCTCGTCCTGGCGATGGCCACCGGCGTCGTGCAGAGGCTGGGCCGCTTCGGCTTCTACGCGACGTTCGCGATCGCGGTGACGGCGTCGGTGCAGCTCGTCGGCGTGTACCTGGTGTTCACGAGCCTGATCGTGCCGGCATTGGCGACGCGCGGGATGACCGGGCGGGCTCGGTACATTGGCGGGTATGCGGTCGGAGCGGTCGGCTACGCTCTGGGGTTGGCGCTGTCGGCCTTGCTCGACCTGCCTTCGGGCGCGGTGATCGTCTGGGTGCTGGCGGTGACGGCCGTCGCGTTTGCGTTCCTGAAGGGGCGCTGGGTTGTCGTGCCGGCTGCTTCTTCCGTTCGGGTACACGGCTGATCGGCCATGCGGTGGCCGGTGCGGCCGGACAGTGCCATGGTGGATGCGGCGATGATCGCACTCCGCCCCGACATCGGACCTCGCCATGCAAGCGCACGACAGCCGCGTCGAGTACGAACGCCGCATCCACCGCGTTCTCGAGCACATCGACCAGCATCTCGATGAACGGCTCGACCTCGCCACGCTGGCCGCGGTCGCGCACTTCTCGCCCTTCCACTTCCATCGCCTCTTCGCCGCCTGGACCGGCGAGACGCTGGGCGACTACCTGCGCCGCCGTCGCGTCGAAGTAGCGGCCCTGCAACTGCTGCGCAGGCCGTCGCTGGGGGTGCTGCAGGCCGCGCTCGGGGTCGGCTTCGGTTCGGGCGAGGCATTCACGCGCGCGTTCAAGATCCGCTTCGGCGTCGCGCCGTCGGCCTGGCGGACCTCGAAAAGCAATTCCAGTCAGGACGCCGGATTCGAGCGTTTGCAGAATGCGCCTTCATCCCATTCCTGCGAAGGCCTGCACGTGCGCCTCACCACGCGAACCCCCACCGGCTTCCTCTACCTCCGGCGTACCGGCCCCTTCGGCGACCCGTTGGGAAATTTCTGGGGCGAGACCGTCCTGCCGCGCATCGTCGCCGACGGCCTGTCCGCGCAGGCGCGCTACGGGCTCGTGCACGACGACCCCGACGTCACCGATCCGGGGCGCTGCCGCTACGACGCCGGCTGCGAAATGCCGGTCGGACACCGGCCGTCCGCCGGCTGGTTGACGAGCACCATCGCGGGCGGCAGCTACGCCGTGCTGGACTTCGAAGGCCTCTCGGCCGAGGCACCCGCTGCATGGAACCGGCTGCTGCGCGACTGGCTGCCGTCCAGCGGCATGCAACTCGACGCGCGGCCCTGCCTCGAGCACTACGCGCCGGACCGGCCGGCCAAGACGGCGAACGGCGTCTTCACGTGCGAGCTGTGTCTGCCGGTGGTGCCGCTGTGAGCGCGCGAAAGATCGGCATTCGGGCAAGAACGCTGCTGCTCGCCGGCGCCGTGCTGCATGCCGCCACCGGGCTCGCCGCCGACTCGCGCGGTCCGCATCCCGTCGGCCTGTCCAGCGCGAAATACGTCGACCCGACCCGGCAGGACTGGGACGACTCCGGCCCGCGGCCGCTCGCGACGGCGGTGTGGTATCCCGCTCCGGACGGCACGCGCGAATCGGACTGGTCCGTCGAGATCTTCAACGCGGGTCGCAACGCCATGGGCGCACCGATGGCGGCCCTGCCGGCCAGGCTGCCGCTCATCGTGGTGTCGCACGGCACGGGCGGCAGCGCCGCGGGCATGGCCTGGCTCGCCGAAACGCTGGCGGCCAACGGCTACCTGGTCGCCGCGGTGAACCACCATGGCAACACGGGCTTCGAGGGCGCGGCGCGGCTCGAAGGCTTCGTCGTCTGGTGGGATCGGCCGCACGACCTGTCGGTGCTGATCGATCGACTGTTGGCCGATCCGCGGTTCGGGCCACGCATCGACGCGTCGCGCATCGGCGTCGCCGGCTTCTCGATCGGCGGCTACACCGCGCTCGCGACGGTCGGCGCACGGATTTCGGAGTCCCGGCATCGCGAGTACTGCACGGCGAATCCGACGAGTCCCCTTTGCGTGCTGCCGCCGGAAGCCCGCGCCGGCGCCGAGGATCTCCGCAAGCTGCTCGACACCAATGCGCGGGTGAAGACGGCGATCACCCACGCGGGAGATTCCCAGCGCGATCCCCGCGTCAAGGCCGCCTTCGCGATCGCCCCGGTCATGGGGCCGGCCATGACGGACGACAGCCTGGCCCGCATCGACGTTCCGGTGCGCATCGTGGTGGGTTCGGCCGACGACCAGGCCGTGCCCGCCGTCAACGGCATCCCCATCGCCGCGCGCATTCCGGGCGGCAGCGTCGAGATCCTGACGGGCGTGACGCACTACGCATTCCTGCCCGATTGCACGCCCCATGGCCGCGACGCGGTCAAGCTGTTGTGCGCCGACCCCCAGGGCGTCGATCGCAACGAGCTGCACCGTCGCGTCGCGGCGGAAGCCGTGTCGTTCTTCGATCGCACGCTGCAGGTCGAGCGCTGAACGACCCCGCTGCGCCGCGACGTTCCCCTCGATGAAAAGGCCAGATCACCGCAACGCGATCTGGCCTTGGCGAGGCGGAGACGGGACGCCTCAACCGATATGCTGGCTCGCCGCCGTCGTCACGCCCAGCTTCTCGAACAACGCACGATCCTTCTCGACATCCGGATTGCCCGTCGTCAACAGCTTCTCGCCGTAGAAGACGGAGTTGGCACCGGCGAGGAAGCACAAGGCCTGCACCGCTTCGCTCATCTGCTGGCGCCCCGCCGAAAGACGCACGCGCGCCAGCGGCATCGTGATGCGGGCGACGGCGATGGTGCGCACGAATTCCAGGGGATCCAGCGGCTTCTCGTCGGCCATCGGCGTGCCTTCGACGCGCACCAGCTCGTTGATGGGCACCGACTCCGGATACGGATCGAGGTTGGCCAGCTGCGCGACCAGGCCTGCGCGTTCGCGGCGGCTCTCGCCCATGCCCACGATGCCGCCGCTGCACACGGAGATGCCCGCGCCGCGCACATGCCCCAGCGTGTTCAGGCGATCCTGGTAGTCGCGCGTGGTGATCACGCGGCCGTAGGCCTCGGGCGCGGTGTCGAGGTTGTGGTTGTAGTAGTCGAGGCCCGCTTCCTTGAGCGACTGCGCCTGCGGCTCGCTGAGCATGCCCAGCGTGCAGCACGCCTCCAGGCCCAGCGACTTCACCTCGCGCACGATGGCCGACACGGCCTCGATGTCGCGATCCTTGGGCGCGCGCCAGGCGGCGCCCATGCAGAAACGGGTGGCACCGTGTTCCTTGGCCGTGCGGGCCGCGGCCGCGACGGCGGCGACGTCCATCAGCTTGGTGGCGTCGACGCCGGTGTCGTAGTGCACCGACTGCGGGCAGTAGCCGCAATCCTCCGGGCAGCCGCCGGTCTTGATGGACAACAGCGTGGCCAGCTCGACCTGGTTGGGCGCGAAGTGTTCGCGGTGGACGGTCTGCGCCCGCAGGATCAGGTCGTTGAACGGCAGGTCGAACAAGGCCTCGACGGCATCGACGCTCCAGCGTTCGGTGTGCGCGTGGCCGCAGGACGTGTCGACCGGCGCCGCGGGTTCGCGGCGCTGGATGTGGATCGGGGAGACAGGTGCGTTCATCCGTGAATTTTGCCCTACCCGATTGACCCGGCTTTCCGGTCGGGTTCCCTAGCGTCAACCGGCGGGTGGCGCCGGTGGCGTGACGCCTCATCCGACCCGCGGGACGAACCGGCGTGCAGACGCGCCTCGCGCGGGCCGACGTGCCGCGGAAATGGCCGGCGACCGGAGCGATCTCTTCGCCTCGGAAGCCGCCTGGGAGGCCGGATTCGCGGCGCCGGACGCCGCGCGCGCCGACGTCGGCCCGTTTCGCGGCCGGCTGGGCGACTCCGCCCGCGTCGGCTCGCTGATCGACGAGCAGGAACTCGCCGTCGCCCTCAGGCCGGCATCACAGGTCGATCTCGAGGTTGTCGATCAGGCGCGTCTTGCCCAGGCGCGACGCGGCCAGCGCCACCAGCGGCGTCTTCGCGGCCAGGTCGTCGGCCGTGGGCGGCAGCAGGTCGGCGCGACGGCGCACCGTGAGGTAGTCGGTCCGCCAGCCGCGCGCGTCCAGCGCCGCGACCTGCGCGCGCTCGACCGCGCTCACGTCCCGCGCGCCCTCGCGCAGCGCGGCCGCGATCGCGCGCAGCGCGCGCGAAAGCGCGGTGGCCTCGGCGCGTTCGTCGGCGCTCAGGTAGCCGTTGCGCGACGACAGCGCGAGGCCGTCGGTGGCGCGGATGGTGGGCGCGCCGACGACCTCGGTGGGCAGCGCGAACTGGTGCGCCATCGCCTTGAGCACCATCAATTGCTGGTAGTCCTTCTGGCCGAACACCGCGACGGCCGGCTGCACGCACTGGAACAGCTTCATCACCACCGTGCAGACGCCGGTGAAGAAGCCGGGGCGGAACTCGCCTTCCAGCAGGTCGGCGATCGCCGCCGGCGGCGTCACCTTGAACACCTGCGGCTCGGGATAGAGCTCGGACTCCGCCGGCGCGAACACGATGTCGCAACCGGCCTGCTCGAGGAGCTGGCAGTCGCGCTCCAGCGTGCGCGGGTACTGGGCGAAGTCCTCGTGCGGCAGGAACTGCAGGCGGTTGACGAAGATGGTCGCGACCACCGGAAAGCCGTGCAACGCGGCCTCGCGCACCAGCGCGAGATGGCCTTCGTGCAGGTTGCCCATCGTCGGCACCAGCGCCGTCTTGGTCGAGCCCGCGAGAACGGCGCGCAGGTCGGCGATCGTGTGGATGACTTGCATTGAGAGTTCGTTCCTGTGGTCGGGCGCGCGGGCGCAGTGTGCCTGAACCGCGTTCAGTACGTGTGGACGTCGGCCTGCGGGAAGCTGCCGTCCTTGACCGCGGCCACGTAGCGGCCGATGGCCGAGGCGATCGAGCCGCCCTCGGTCATGAAGTTGCGCACGAAGCGCGGCTTGCGGCCCGAGCCCAGGCCCAGCATGTCGTGCAGCACCAGCACCTGGCCGGACGTGCCGCCACCGGCGCCGATGCCGATGGTCATCAGCTCGGGATTCTCGGCCGTGACCTCGGTGGCGAGCGCCGCGGGCACCATCTCGAACACCATCATCGATGCCCCCGCCTCGGCAAGTTCGCGCGCCTCGCGGCGCAGCGTCGCGCCGCTGTCGCCGTCCCGGCCCTGCACCCGGTAGCCGCCGATCGCGTGCACGCGCTGGGGCGTCAGGCCCAGGTGGGCGCACACCGGAATGCCGCGCGCCACCAGGTGGGACACGATCTCGGCCGTCCAGCCGCCGCCCTCGAGCTTGACCATGCGGGCGCCGGCGCGCATCAGCGTGACCGCGGCGTCCAGCGCCGGGCCCTTGCCGCCTTCGTAGCTGCCGAACGGCATGTCGGTGATCAGCCAGGCCGCAGGCTGCACCCGGGCGACGCATTCGGTGTGGTACGCCATGTCGGCGAGCGTCACCGGCAGCGTGCTGGTGCGGCCTTGCAGCACGTTGCCCAGCGAATCGCCCACCAGCAGGGTGTCGACGCCGGCCTCGTCCAGCAGCTGCGCGAAGGTCGCGTCATAGCAGGTCAGCATGGCGATCTTCTCGCCGCGGGCGCGCATTTCGCGCAGCTTGGGCAGGGTGACGGCGGCGCGGGCGGTGGCGGCTGCGGGGCTGGAGTGGGCGCTCATGGCGGGTCCTGTGTGGCGGGTGGCCGTCCGGTACCCCGGGCCGGGGCGCCGACGCGACGCGAGGCGGCATTGTGCCTATGTCCGCAGGACCTGGCGCGACCCCGCGCGCTGGTTGGGCAAATGCCCCTAATAGCCGCCGGCGATGGGCCGGCGCGTCAAACCGGCTGCCGGGCCGCGGCCGCCGGGTCGCCGTGTCCGGCCAGCGCCGCGAATGCGCCTTCCAGCGTCGGGTGCCGGAACCGGAAACCGGCCGCCCGTGCCGCCGCCGGGACGGCGTTCTGGCCCTCCAGCAGCAGCTCGGCCATCTCTCCGAGCGCCAGCCGCATCGGCGCATGCGGCACGCGCAGGCGCACGCGGCGGCCGAACGACGCCGCCAGCGCACGGGCGAATCCGGCCTGCGTGGGCACCTGCGGCGCCACCGCGTTGACGGGGCCGGCCAGCCCGCCGTCGACCAGCGCGAAGCGGATCAGGTCCACCGCATCGTCCAGGTGGATCCACGGTGCCGGCTGGCGGCCCGAGCCCAGCACCGCCCCGAGCCCGCAGCGCGCCGCCAGCGCCAGCATCGGATACGCCCCGTCGCCCCGGCCCAGCACCACGCCCAGGCGCAGGCGCACCACACGCACGCCCAGCGCCTCGGCGCGCCGCGCCTCGTGCTCGATGGCCGCGCACAGGTCGGACTGGAACTGGCCCGGGCGCGCCGGGCTGCGCTCGTCGCACGGTTCGAACGACCCGCCGGGCGACGCGCCATAGAAGCCGACCGCCGACGCGCCGACCAGCACGCGCGGAGGCTGCTGCAGCCGGCGCATCAGGTCGACGACCGCCGCCGTCACGCCGGTGCGGCTGGCGCGCAGCAGTTCGCGCCGCGCGGCCGTCCACGGCAGGCCCAGCACGCGCGCGCCGGCGAGGTTGACGACCGCGTCGACCAGCGTCTCCGACGGGATCGCGTCGAGGTGGTCGACCACCCACACGCCCGGGCCGAACGTCGCGCGCGCCTGCGCAAGGTCGCGCGCCAGCACGATGACGCGCCGGCCGTCGCGCCGCAGTTGCGCGACCAGCGCCGAGCCGACGAAGCCGGTGGCGCCGGTGACCAGCACCGCCGGCAGGATGCGGTCGGCGTGCCGGTGCGGGGCCGGCTGCGCGGCGGTGGCGGCCATCTCGCGGCCCCGCGCCAGCACGGCGGCCGCGTTGCGCACGCTCCACGCGAACACGCCGAGCGAGCACGCGCTGAAGACCCAGGAGACGAGGCCATGCGGCGTCCACGCGAGGCCCGTCGGCGCCGCGGCCCATGCGAGCAGATGAGGCGCCAGCGTGGCCAGGAACATGCCGTAGCAGACCGCCAGCACCGTGTGCAGCACGCGCTCGAACGGCGGCAGCTTGCGGCTGCGATCCTCCTCCAGGAAATCGGCCAGCGTGATCACCAGTTCGGCGGCCAGCAGCGCGCCCAGCAGCAGCGCGAGCGCGCCGTGCCACTCCGTCCATGCCAGGCCGAGAAAGACGACACCGTAGATCGCCTCGCGCGCCGCGTGCAACGCCAGCTCGCGGCGAGCCGCGGCGCGCCCGGGCAGCCGGGCATGCAGCTCGTGGTGCCAGAGGTTGTCGAAGCCGCCGAGCAGCGCCTGCACGGCCAGGATGGCGAACACCGCGTTCATTGCGCGCTCCCCGCGGCGGCGGCATCGACGACGGGGTCGGCGAAAACGCCCGATTGATGGAAGGTGTGGCCCCATAGCGGATGGATCATGTCGAGGTCGAAGCGGAACAGGCCGTCGCCGAGGTCGGTGTGGACGACGCGGCAGGTGCCGGGCGTCAGCAGCGCGGGCACGTCCAGGCGCAGCCGGCCCAGCATCAGGGTGAAGCGGCGGCTCTCGAACACCAGCGCGCCGCGCTCCTCGAACACGTCCAGCGCCATGCTCAGGCCGCCGTCGGTGCGCTCCAGCAGGCCGCCGCCGGCGCCCACCTGCTTGGTCGAGCGCACCACGTGCGGCGCGCGGCCGCCGGCGGTGTGGAAGGCGCGCTCCCACACCATGCCGCCACGGCCATCGTCGAACACGCGCACCGAGGTCGGCACCGCTGCCGCCGTCACGCCCGACAGCGGGCTGCCGAACAGCCGCGACAGCAGCGCGAACGCACGGCCCACCGGCGAGCAGCGCAGCGCCATCCGGCCGGCGTAGGTGGCCGCGCCGTGGTCGACGCCGAAGCGGCGGCGCACGGCGGCGGGCAACCGGGCCCAGCCGGCGGGGCCGACCACGGCGGCCAGATCGAGGGGGCGGTGCGCATCGGCCCGGGTGGGCAACGAAGCGGTGACGGTGCGGGTCATGGAGGGCTCGGTTTTCGGTTGCGGATACCTTCTCTTTGCGAAAACCGGGCCAGCCCATCCGTTGCTCGCAAGTTGTTGATTTAATTGAGTATTATTTTTCGACCTGCATACTTGGGATACAGTCCGCAAGCGGCCCGTCGTCAACCGGGTATACAGGCCTCGACCTGCTCATGCTGATCCACCTCACCCTCGCCTTCGCGCTGTTCGAGACGCTCGCCCTGGCCGGCGTGCTGCTGGCGTGGGCGGACCGCGTCGCCGGCGCGCGCCTGCTGGCGGCGTTCCTGGGGGGCATCGCCGTCTGGATCGTCGGCAACGAGCTGCCCAACTGGTTCGGGCACGGCATGGAGCGCGCGGCCATGGCGCTGCTCGCCACCGCGCCGTTCACGTCGGCGTTCTTCTTCCACTTCGTCGTCGTGTTCTGCGGCGTGCGCCTCGGGCCGCGCACGATCGCCGCGGGTTACGCGCTGGGCGCGATCTCGACGCTGGCGTCGGAGTTCCTGCTGCCGGCCTATCTCGTCCACAACCGCTACATCGGCTGGATCGCGTTGCCGTACGCCGCCGGCTGGATCGCCAGCACCGCGTGGGTCATCCTCGGCGGCGCCGGCATCGCGGTGCTGCTCACGTCGCTGATGCGGGCACGAAGACCGGCGTTCAGCCAGATCGCGGCAGTGGCTGCATCGTGCCTGTGGGGATTCGTCTGCCTCACCGGCTACGGCATGGCGGTGCTGGACCTGCCCGTCTACCCGTTTCCGCTGCTGGGCCTGCCGCTGTACCCGGTGATCCTCGTGTACGGCATCCTGCGCTACGGCGTGTTCGTGGCCAACGCCTGGGCGCGGCGAGCGCTCGTGTGGACCTTGCTGCTGGCACTCGGCACCGCGGTCGTCGCGTTGACGCCGCTGCTGCCCTTCGAGTCGCGCTGGCTCGGCGGCCTGGCCGTGGCCGCGAGCTGCCTGGCGCTGAACGGGCCGATCCGGCGCGTGGCGGAGCGGCTGGTCTATCCCGGCGGCACCGTCACCGCAGCCGACCTGATGGCGTGGCGCCTGGCGCTGCAGTCGGCGGAGACGGCCGGGGATCTCGGCCGCCAGGCGTCGGCCGTGCTGAGCCGGCGCATCGGCACCATCGTGCAGGTGGCGATCGCGGACAGCGCGGTCGTGGACGCCAGCGTGCCGCGGCTCGCGACGACGCGCGGCCCCGAGGCCTGGACGAGCGAGCTCACCGGCTGGGACGCGGCGCCGCCCGGCCCGCGCCACGTGGCCGAGCTGTTCGGCTCGGTCGTGGCCGAGGCCGCGGCCCGGGTCGAGCAGACGCAGCAGATCGCCGCGCGCGAGCGCGAACGCCAGTTGCAGGCGCGCCTGGCCGAACTCGGTTCGCTGGCCGCCACGGTGGCGCACGACATCCGCAACCCGCTCAACATCATCGCGATGGCGGTCGCCGGCGCGCCCGCCGACACGCGGCGCGAGGTCGCCGACCAGGTGGCGCGCATCGCCAACCTCGCCAAGGACCTGCTGGACTACGCGAAGCCCTGGAAGCTCGTGACCAGCCGCTTCGACCTCGCGGCCCAGGTGCGCCGCGCCGCGCTGCGCCTGCCCGACGTGAGCCTGGGCGCCGGCCTGGACGGCGAGCTGCCCGTCGACGCCGATGCGCGGCGCGTCGAGCAGGCGCTGACCAACCTGTTCGAGAACGCCCGCGTGGCCGTCGGCGAGCACGCCGGCCACGTGCACGTCGACGCCGAGCGCGTGCCCGGCGCGTTGCGGCTGCACGTCTGCGACAACGGCCCGGGCGTGCCCGCCGAGATCCGCGAGCGCCTGTTCGAGCCGTTCGCGTCGCGCAGCCCGGGCGGCACCGGCCTGGGCCTGGCCATCGTCGCGCGCATCATGGACGCGCACGGCGGCTCGGTGGCGCTGACCGAGCGCGCGCCGTGGCGCACCTGCTTCACTCTCACTTTCCCGACCGCATCATGAGCGAATCACCTGAAGCCGGCCGCGTGCTGCTCGTCGACGACGAGCCGGCCTTCCAGCGCCTGGGCGGCTCGTTCCTGCGCGACCTGGGCCACGTCGTGACCGTGGCCGGCGACGGCGAGCAGGCCCTCGCGTCGTTCGAGCGCCAGCGGCCCGAGCTCGTGCTGCTCGATCTCGCGATGCCGCCGCACATGGATCCCGAGATCGGCCTGGAGATGATTCCGCGCTTTCCGGGCGTGCCCGTCGTCGTGCTCACGGGTCACGGCGAGCACGAACTCGCGCTGCGCGCGACGGAGCTGGGCGCGTGGGACTTCCTCACCAAGCCCATCGACCCGGACATGCTGCGCTTCGTCGTCGCCCGCGCGCTGCGCAAGGCGCGCCTCGACGGCGAGCTCGCGACGCTGCGCGCGGCCACGGCCACCGACGACCTGGGCCTGGTCGGGCAGGCGCCGGCGATGACGCAACTGCGCGGCATGGTGCGCCGCGTGGCGCAGACCTCGGTCAGCGTGCTCGTGCTCGGGCCCACCGGCACCGGCAAGGAACTGGTGGCGCGCGCGCTGCACGGCTGCAGCACGCGCAGCGGCGGGCCGTTCGTCGCGATCCATTGCGGCGCGCTGTCGGCCGAGCTCCTGGAGAGCGAACTGTTCGGCCACCTGAAGGGCAGCTTCACGGGCGCGTACCGCGACCAGCCGGGCCTGGTGGAGGCCGCGCACGGCGGCACGCTGTTCCTCGACGAGGTGGGCGAGATGCCCGCCGCGATGCAAGTCAAGCTGTTGCGCTTCCTGCAGGAAGGCACGTTCGTGCCCGTGGGCGGGCGCGTGCAGAAGAAGGCCGAGGCGCGGGTGGTTGCGGCGACGCACCGCGACCTCGAGGCCATGGTGCGCGAAGGCACGTTCCGCGAAGACCTGTTCTATCGGCTCAAGGGCGTCGTGCTGCGCACGCCGGCGTTGTCGGAGCGGCCCGCCGACGTGCCGCTGCTCGCGTCGCGCTTCCTGCGCCGCGTCGCACCGCGCGCGGGCTTCACCGCCGGCGCGCTCGCATGGCTCACGTCGCGCGACTGGCCCGGCAACGTGCGCGAGCTCAAGGCCGTCGTCGAATCGGCGGGGGCGTTGATCCTGCCCGGGCAGGGCGAGGTCGACGCCGACCTGCTGCGC
>FTJN01929920.1_pt1 | contig 48406 bp, 53 predicted proteins | sample 1658361 | NCBI WGS metagenome assembly FTJN01 (sample SAMEA3914819, study PRJEB12502) | metagenome | biome: forest; material: soil | place: Canada | collected 2010-06-26 | depth 0.3 m
GTCGCGATGCGCGCCTTCCACGCCGCCTCGTCGCGATCGAGATCGGCCAGCCGGTTCGCGGCCTCGGGCGAGGTCGCCGCGGCGCGCATGCGGTAGACGTCGTCTTCGCTGCCGCCCTGCGTGCGGATGCGCTGCGCGGCCTCTTCCAGGTGCACGACGGCCAGCGGCGCCTCGCGTTCCGCGCGCGCGCTCGCGGGCAGGCGCGCGTCGAGCGCGGCCAGGCGCTCGCGGCGCTGCTGCGCGTCGAGCGCGGGATCCTGCTCGATCGCCATGCGGGCGAGCGCGGCCGAGGCCTCGGCGTCCTGCGGGCCGAACAGGGCCCGCGCTTCGGTGTCGGTGAAATACGTGGCGCGCAACGCGAGCATCGTGCGCAGGCCCTCGCGCAGCATGTCGACGCTGCGCCCCGAGGGTCGGGCGGGACGCTGTGCCTTGAGGGCCGTCTTGAACTCGACGTAGCGCGCGAACAGGTCCTTGGCCTGGCGCGCGGCGCGCGGTCCCAGGCGGCCGTCCAGGTCGCGTTCGACGTCCGACCGGATCGCGGCGATCGGACGCTCGCCGACGGTCGTCAGCCAGTAGTCGAACAGGCGGATCAGCGCGGCGTCGAGCACCAGCGACTGGTCGGCCGCGGTCGTGGCGCTGCCGTCGGGCGTGGTGCCGGCGAGCGACGTGGCCGCGAGCGGCCGCGCGTCGGGCAGCGGGGCCGGATCGGGCGCAGGGATCGCCGGCGCGGGCAGCCCCTGCAGGCCGATCACGACCAGCCCCATCGCGGCGATCGCGCCCGCCGCCCACGTCATGGGAAGCTGGCGGCCGCGCATCTCACAGCCCCGCGTTCTTCAGGCGGTTGGCCTGGTTGCGGAACACGCTCTTCGGATCGACCTCGAACCAGTTGACGATGCCGGCCGTCTGGTTCACCTCGTCGAGGTGGTTCATGCCGTAGTCGTCGCGGATCACGGTGCCCAGGTGGCTGCTGCACGAACCGACGAGGCCGTCGTTCTTCGCGCCGCCGTAGACCAGCGCGGTCAGCGCGAGCGGGGCGTCGAGCGGATCGAGCGCATTGGTGTACGGCTGCGCGCCGCTCCACGAGTAGTAGCGCACACCGTTGGACGCCACCGCCGGACCCTGGCCGCAGGCCGACGTCGGCAGGCCTTCCGGATGCGCGGCGTTGAACCTGGCCATGCCGGCGCTGGACAACGAGTTCAGCGCCGCCGACGAGTTCTGCGACGCGTTGTTGCCCGAGATCAGCCCGATCACCGAGGCGAAGCCGTTGACGATGGTGGAAATAACCGTGCGCGACAGCGAGCCTGCCGGCAGCGTGCCGTTGAGCGCGTCGGCCAGCGCCGCGCCCTGGTTCGGGCCGGCGACGCTGGTGACCGAGGCCACGAGATTGGGCGCCACCGACGCGACGTAGCGCACGGTCGGACCGCCATGGCTGTGGCCGATCAGGTTGACCTTGGCCGCGCCGGTGACGGCCAGCACCTGCTTGACGTAGGTGAGCAGTTGCTCGCCACGCACCTCGGTCGAGTTGGCCGCGGCGACCTGCGCGACATAGACCTTGGCGCCGTTGGCGCGCAGGTCGGCGGGGATGCCGTAGAAGTACTCCAGCGGCCCGATGTTGTCGAAGCCGAACAGGCCGTGCACGAGGATGATGGGGTACTTGGTCTGGGCATACCCGGTGGCCCATGAGGGCAGGGCGCACAGGGCGAGCAGGGCCACGGCGAGCCACTTCACGAAAGTCTTGTTCATTGGGGTCGTCTCCGTCAGTTGTGAGTTGGCGGGAGCCGGTGCACGACTCCCGTTCAGGTGGCCGTGGAACGCGCGCGGACGCACGTTTCCAGGCCGAACCCTCCAGGTTCGATCTATGTCGACACGGTCTCAACCGAGGTGCTGGATGCCGGGCCCGGACAGCGGTGGTCCGGGCGAAGGGCGTCGTGGCATGGGTAGCACTGCGGATAGGCAGCGGGCGCAGACGAGTCGAACATCGCGTTCGAACCCTGCAACCTCAGTACGAACGATCGTACGTTTTGCTGCGGCGCATCGTCTGTCAACGATTTGCACTTCGAAAAGGGAAGACCCTATGGCTCGCCTCACGGCCGCGCAACGGCAGACGATGCTCGACAACCCCTGGTTCGGCGCGTTGCCCACGGCCCCGCGCGACGAGGCGCTCGACGTCGCCACGCTTCGCCACCTCAACGAAGGCGAGGTGGTCTACGCGAAGGACAGGCCGGCCGATGCCTGGTACGGCATCGTCGCGGGCGCGATCCGCCTGGGCGCCAGCGGCCCCGACGGCCGCCAGGGGCTGCTCACGTTCCTGCAGCCCGGCGCGTGGTTCGGCGACACCTCGCTGTTCGACCACCTGCCGCGCCCGCACGACGCGGTCGCGCACTGCGCGTCGACGCTGCTGGCCGTCTCGGCGGCGCAGTTCGAAGGCCTGCTCGAACGATACCCGGTGCTGTATCGGAACTTCGTCGAGCTGTTCTGCCAGCGCTCGCGCCTGATGTTCCTCGCCCTGGAGGCGTGGACGGCGTTCTCGCTCGACGAGCGCCTCGCGATGCACCTCGTGCACCTGGCCAACGGCCACGGCCTGCGCGACGGCGCCGACGTCGCGATCAACCTGCACCTGCCGCAGGAGCAGCTCGCGCAGTTGCTGGGCGTGACGCGCCAGCGCATCAGCCAGATCCTGCACGAGTGGGAGCGCCTGGGGCGCGTGCACGTGCGCTACGGGCGCGTGGTGCTGGACGGCATCTGGTTCGCGAGCAATCCGGGCGGCCCGCAACTGCCGTCCGTGCCGGTCGCGAGCCTGCCGCTCGCGCACTAGAAGCCGGTCATCCTGCGCGCAGTCGCAGGATCCACACATTGGAGCGATCGTGGATCCTGCGACTGCGCGCAGGATGACGAAGCCGTCTGGTCAGAACGCCCGCAGCGGTTCCAGCGTCATGTGCTCCAGCTGCTCGCGCAGCTGCGTCGTCTGCTGGTCCCAGTACGCCGGCGTGCCGAACCACGGGAACGCCGCGGGAAAGGCCGGGTCGTCCCAGCGGTCGGCGATCCAGGCGCTGTGGTGGATCATGCGCAGCGCGCGCAGCGGCTCGATCAGCGCGAGCTCGGCGGCGTTGAAGTCCCTGAACGCGCGATAACCGTTCAATACGTGGGACAGCTGGCCCTGCATCGCCTCGCGGTCGCCGGACAGCAGCATCCACAGGTCCTGCACCGCCGGGCCCATGCAGGCGTCGTCGAGGTCGACGAACAGCGGGCCGGCGAAGTCGCCTTCCTCGCGCCACAGGATGTTGCCGGGATGGCAGTCGCCGTGCAGGCGGATGCTTCGCATCGAGTCGGCGCCCTCGAAAGCCCGGCGCGCGGCGTCCACGGCCTGGTTCGCGACGCTGAGCCAGGTGGCCGATTGGGCGCGGGTCAACAGGTCGCTCTGCTCCACGCGGCGCACCGCTTGCGTGCCGTAGGTGTCGCAGTCCAGCGTGCGGCGGTGTTCGAACGGCCGGCGTGCGCCGACGGTATGCATGCGTCCAAGCAGGCGACCCAGCCATGCGAGAGTGTGTGGGCTCTCAAGTTCCGGCGATCGACCCGCAAGTCGTTCGGCGACTGCGAAGCGGTAAACGGGCGATGGCGTACGGTCGTCGTCGTCTGCATCGACTTCAGGTTGCCAATGGCCAAGTGTGGGAGGGTGGCCTACCAACCCCAGCGCCGCGTTGTTGTACGGTGAACTCAGCACCTCCGGCGCAGCGACCGGCAGTTCTTCGGTCTCGAGTTCGATCGCAAATGTGTGCTCTTCGAGAATTTGGTCATCAGTCCAGCGGCGGGGCCGATAGAACTTTGCTACGACCGCACCGCCTCGTTCAAGTGCTGCCTGCACGACGCGGTTCTCGTACGAATTGAGCTGGATCAGGCCGCCGGTGATGGGAAAGCCCGCGGCCGCGAGCGCGTCCAGCATCTGGTGCGGCGTCAGGCGGGCGTAGGGGGCGCGGTCGGCGAAGGCTGTCATGGGGCCATGGTACGTGGCCCGGCGGAATCAGCGCGTCGGAGGGAGAGCTTCGCGTGATCCGATCTCGAGCATCGTGTCGACCTGCCGCGCGCCCTGCTTGAACTGGTAGTCCAGCTCGCCGAGCTGTTGCTCGATGCGGCCGGCCTGCAGGGATGCGAAGTTCTCGGGCGGCAGCCGCAGGTGGGCCTCGGAATCGACGCCGGTGCGTTCGATGCTGGCGCCGGCGTTGCGCACGATCTTGAGCATGGCGACGTTCTCGGCCAGCGCATGGATCACGATGGTGTCGACGCCGCGGTTGCGCGCGCGCAGCACCGCGTGGTCGAACAGGCGCGCGCCGTAGCCGCGGCCACGGCCGCGCACGGCCACCGACACGCCGAACTCGGCCGCGCTGGGGCGTTGGGGCACCGAGTCCACCGTCGGCTCGTAGGCCAGGTGGGCGAGGGCGATCAGCTCGAGGCGGCGGTTGAACACGCCGAAGATCTCGTCGCGCTCGAACTCGATGCGCTCCACGTAGCGGCGGATCTGGTCGTCCGCGGCCGCGTAGCCGAAGCGCAGGTAGCGGTCGTTGGTGTCCAGCGCCAGCAGGTGCGCCAGGATGCGCGGGCGGTGGCGGACGGACAGCGAGCGGATCGGCACCCAGCCGAACACGCGCGAGCGCGCCGGCAGCGGGGCGGGCACCGTTTCCGGGCCGGTGCTGTCGGCGAAATGTCTTTCCTGCGGAATCTCGGACGAGGGGTCGCCGGGAGAGCCCATGACGATTTCCTGAGTGTTTACCCGAAAAGACTGTACACGCAATGCCTGCGGCCCGTCGGCAGCAATGCTGCGTTGCAGCATGCCAATTCCGGGCTTTGCCCGACGTCTCGCACCGGGCGTCGGGACGGCCGTTCGAACCGCGAAACCGGGTGGTTCGGCCGTTCCAGGGAGTCCAGTCTAGTCCTGTCTGCCCGGCCGTGCCGGGGCGGCTGGCGCCGATCCGCCGGTGAACTAGGCAATTTCCCCAAGCTGTGCGATACTCATGGGCTTCCCGTTTTGCGGCGGGGTGAACGCACCTGAAATCCGGTCCCGGATTCCAGGTCGAGAAGATGCCGGGTCCGCCCCGGTTCGAGAGGTTGCCATTCATGAGCAGCGCCGAGAACCACCAGGACAGGCCCGGAGCGTTCGTACAGCCGCGTTTTCCTCTCTCAAGAGAACACTCATGAAAACCTTCAGCGCCAAGCCGGCCGAAGTGGTGCACGAGTGGTTTGTGATCGACGCCACCGACAAGGTGCTCGGACGTGTTGCCAGTGAAGTGGCACTCCGACTGCGCGGCAAGCACAAGCCCATCTACACGCCCCACGTCGACACCGGTGATTTCATCGTCATCGTCAACGCCGACAAGATCCGCGTCACGGGCAACAAGGCCGAGCAGAAGACGTACTACCGTCACTCCGGCTACCCGGGCGGCATCTACGCGACCAAGTTCAAGGACATGCAGGCCAAGCACCCCGGCCGCGCCATCGAGAAGGCCGTCAAGGGCATGCTTCCGAAGGGTCCGCTGGGCTACGCGATGATCAAGAAGCTGAAGGTCTATGCCGGTGACACGCACCCGCACGCCGCTCAGCAGCCCAAAGCGCTGGAAATCTAAGGAGCCGCGATGATCGGTAATTGGAATTACGGCACGGGCCGCCGCAAGTCGTCCGTCGCTCGGGTCTTCATGAAGAAGGGTGATGGCAAGATCACCGTCAACGGCAAGACCGTCGAAGACTACTTCGGCCGTCAGACGTCGATCATGATCGTCAAGCAACCGCTGATGCTCACGAACAACGAAGTCACGTTCGACATCAAGGTGAACGTGCACGGTGGCGGCGAGTCCGGCCAGGCCGGCGCCGTCCGCCACGGCATCACCCGCGCGCTGATCGACTACGACACCGCGCTGAAGCCTGATCTCAGCCGCGCCGGCTTCGTCACGCGCGACGCGCGCGAAGTCGAACGCAAGAAGGTCGGCCTGCACGGCGCCCGCCGTCGCAAGCAGTTCAGCAAGCGCTAAACTGCGCTACCCGGAACGCGCTGGTCGCGTTCCAGGTCTTGCCTCCACAAGGGCCGCTCTCCAGCGGCCCTTCGTCATTTCGGCTCGTACTTGCAACCCCTTACCCCGGGTAAGTTTCATGCGCTGGAAGCTGCTTCGACGTCGTTTGTCCACGCCCCGCGTCACCGTGCGCCGACACCTGCCGTGGCCGATCCGCTGGCTCAGCGGGGCGCTCGTGCTCGGGTTCTCGGCCGCGATCGCGCTGTGGGCGTTCGAGACCGGCAAGGACCTGGCGGGCCTCGACCGCAGCGCCAAGGCCGAGCTCGCGCGCCTGCGCGACGAACAAGCCACGCTGAAGGAAGAGCGCGACAAGGCGCAGGCGCTCGCCAACACCGCCGACAGCCTGCTCAAGACCGAGAAGGCCGCGGAAGACCAGTTGGCCGCGCAGTTGCGCCAGAGCGAGGCCGACAAGCTGGCGCTCAAGGCCGACCTCGGCTTCTTCCAGCAGTTGATCCCGCAGGGCGGCGGCACGCCCGAAGGCTTGAGCGTGCGCGGCTTCCAGGTGCAGGTCGCCGCACCTGGACACGTCCGTTACCAGCTGCTGGTGATGCAAGGCGGCCGCAACGCCGTACAGTTCAGTGGCCGCTACGAGCTCACGCTCAGCGGCACGCTCGACGGCCAGCCGTGGACGTCAGCCCCTTCGGCCACCGTCCAGTCGCTTCAGGTGAAGCAATACGCGCGCGTCGAGGGCATGGTCGATTGCCCGCCGCAGGCCGTGGTAAAAAGTGCGCAGGTCAAGGTCACCGACGCGGGCGGCGCCGTACGCGCACTGCAGACGCTCAAGCTGTAGTCCGTCGGGCGAGACACTTCGAACCATAAAAACGATCGTTTGGGCCGTGCATGCGAGGGCGTCACGGAAATCAGGATTCGTCCGAGGAGTTCTCATCATGTTTGGCAAGAGCAAGAAGCAACCCGCCATCCGCAGCCTGATCGGCGAAGGCACCCAGGTCCACGGCGAGCTGCGCTTCGATGCCGGCCTGCGCGTCGACGGCGAGGTGCTGGGCGACGTCGTCGCTACCGATCCGTCCAGCCTGCTGGTCATCAGCGAGAAGGCGCGCGTGCAGGGCAAGGTCATGGCCGGGCACGTCATCATCAACGGCCAGGTCCAGGGCCCGGTGGTCGCCACCACCCTGCTCGAGCTGCAGCCCAAGGCCCGCATCGTCGGCGACGTGCACTACGAAGCCCTTGAAATGCACCAGGGCGCCACCATTGATGGGGTGATGAAGCACGTGTCGGGCGGCGTCGACGAGGCCGAGCGCCCGCTGCTCAAGCTGGCCGCCGCCAACGAGGGCTGATGCAGGCCCGCGGCGCCCAAAACGTGGCACTTTCCGCCCTGCGAATATCCACAGGCGCCGAAGTTGCCGAGCTTTTGTGGCCCAATAGAGCCTGAAACCCCGAATTCGCAAGGAACCCCATGAGCGCCGTCGCCGAACTCTCCCCCGCCACCGCCGAGATCCCCGGCCCGCTGGTCTTCACCGACAGTGCCGCCGCCAAGGTCAAGGAACTGGTCGACGAGGAAGGCAACCCCGAGCTGAAGCTGCGCGTGTTCGTGCAGGGCGGGGGCTGCTCCGGTTTCCAGTACGGCTTCACGTTCGACGAGGCCGTGGCGGAAGACGACACGCAGATGAGCAAGAACGGCGTGACCCTGCTGATCGACGCGATGAGCCTGCAATACCTGGCCGGTGCCGAGATCGACTACAAGGAAGACCTCCAGGGCGCCCAGTTCGTCATCAAGAACCCGAACGCCACCAGCACCTGCGGCTGCGGCTCGAGCTTCTCGGCCTGAGCGTTCACCGCGCCTTGCACGACGGCGCCTGCGGGCGCCGTTCGCGTTTCAGGGCTCAGTGCGGGTACAGCGCGCCCAGCACGCGCAGGCCGGCCGCGCCGGTCACGCCCGGATGGTTGCCCGGCTTGCGCTCGCAGAACTGGCGCGCCAGCCAGGCGAAGGCGGCGGCTTCCACCTGCGTCGCCGGCAGGCCGGCGGTGTCGGTGGCGGCTACGGCCAGGCCGGGCCACAGCGCGGCCAGGCGCGCCATCAGCGCGTCGTTGCGGGCGCCTCCGCCGCACACCAGCAGTTCGCGGGTGTCGGGCGCGGACGAGCGCAGCGCCTCGATGGCGGTGCGGCACGTCAGCTCCAGCAGGGTCGCCTGCACGTCCGCGGGCGCGCGCGTGCCGCCCGCGCGCGCGAGGGCCGCGGCGAGCCAGCCGGCATTGAACAGGTCGCGACCCGTGCTCTTGGGGGGCGGCTTTGCGAAGTAAGCGTCCGCCAACAGCTCGGCCAGCAGCAGCCCGTCGACCCGGCCCGAAGCGGCCCAGCGGCCGCCGTCGTCGTAGGGGGCGTCGGTGTGCAGCTGGCACCAGTAGTCCATCAAGGCGTTGCCGGGCCCGGTGTCGAAACCGATGAGCTGAGCAGGTAGGGACTCATCCGTGGCGGGCAGCACCGTCACGTTGGCGATGCCGCCCACGTTGAGCACGGCGCGCGCTTGCGAACCGCCGAACACGTCGCGGTGGAAGGCCGGTACCAGCGGGGCGCCCTGGCCGCCGGCGGCGACGTCGCGGGTGCGGAAGTCGCAGACCACGTCGATGCCGCAGGTCTCGGCCAGCAGCGCGCCGTTGTTGAGCTGCAGCGTGAAGCCGGTGCCATCGAACTCGCCCGGACGGTGACGCACGGTCTGGCCGTGGGAGCCGACGGCGCGCACGGCGTGCGGCTCGACGCCGGCATTGACGAGCAGGTGAGCCACCACTTCAGCCTGCAAGCGCGCCAGCGCGTTGGCGGCCAGGGCCGCGCGCTGGAGCTCGTCCGGGCCGGGCGCGTTCAGGGCCAGCAGCTCGGCGCCGAGTGCGGGTGGCATCGCGACGTGGGCGTCCGCCACCAGGTGCAGGCCCGTCCCGGCGTCGTCGACGTCGACCAGCACGCCGTCGACGCCGTCCATCGACGTGCCGCTCATCAAACCGATGTAGAGGGTCATGAAGTGACGACGCGCCGGGTTCGGCTTTGCGAACGCGGCGCGTCGGTGTTCCGTGGAGGAGGGCTCAGTCTACGCGGGCGGGCTGCACGCCCAGCGACTCCGCGACCGCCAGTTCGGACTTCAGCTCACCCACCATCGCCGTGAAGCGCGGGCGCGAGGCGTTGTCCAGCGTCAGCGTCTCGGCCGACTTGGCGATCGTCAGCGGATCCTTGACGACGCCGGCGACGCGGAACTCGAAGTGCAGGTGCGGGCCGGTGGCCCAGCCGGTCATGCCGACGTTGCCGATCTGCTCGCCCTGGGCGACGCGCTCGCCGCGCTTGACGCCGATCTTGCTCAGGTGGGCGTAGACGGTCATGCGGCCGTCCGAGTGCTGCACCTGGATGACGTTGCCGTAGCCGTTCTGCTGTCCGGCGAACGCGACCACGCCGTCGCCGACCACGTGCACCGGGGTGCCGATCGGCGCGCCGTAGTCCACGCCTTCGTGGCGCTTCCATTCGTTGAGGATCGGGTGGAAGCGCATCGAGAAGCCCGAGGTGATGCGCGAGAACGCGAGCGGGCTGGCCAGGAAGGCGCTGTGCTTGCTGCGGCCGTTGAGGTCGAAATAGGCGCCCTTGCCGCTGGCGTCGGAGAACCACACCGACGAATACGCCTTGCCGCCGTTGACGAACTCGGCGGCCAGCACGCGGCCCGCGCCCTGGTTCCAGGGCACCGGCTCGCCGTCGGCGGTCAGCGCCTCGTAGACCACGCTGAAGGTGTCGCCCTTGCGCAGTTCGCGGTGGAAGTCGATGTCGGTGGAGAACATCTCGGCCATCTGCGTGGCGATCGGGTCGGGCACGTTGGCGTCGTCGGTGGCCGCGAACAGCGAGGTCCGCACGGTGCCGGTGGCCAGGCGCGTGGTCGTGCCCAGCGGCAGCGTCTCAACCTTGCTCGTGAAGCCGTGCTCGCCGCGCGTGATGGACAGGCGCGAGAAATGGGTGGAGAACTGGTCGTCGCGCTCCGCCGGATAGCGGGCGACGAGCTCGGTCAGCCGGCCGGTGTCGTCGGTGCTGGCCGAAACCAGCTTGCCGGCGCGACCCTGCCACAGCTTGCGCGACGTGACGTCGGCCTGCAGGAAGGCGTTGAGCTCGGCGTCGGACACGCCCAGGCGCTTGGTGAGCGTGTTGGCGGTGTCGTTGGCGCGCGTGACGTCGCTGCGGGCGAGCACGAGGTGCTGGGCCGCGAGGGCGTCGAGCTGCGCGTCGAGGTTGTCGGGCGTGAAGCTCTCGACGACCAGGCGCTTGGGCAGGGCCGAGGCGTCGGGGGCCATCGGCGCGAGGCCGAAGGCGGTGCCGGCGAAGACGGCGAGGACGGTGACGGTGCCGGCAGCGAGGCGGCGGGGGTGACGGTGCGCCCAGTTCGCGACGCGACCGAGCAGTGTCTGGACGGCGGCTTCAACCGCCTTTTCGGCTTGGTTCAGGGAATCCAACGACAGCTTCCAGCGGGAGGAGCTCAGGTTCGGCGATTGCCGCGTCCTTGCTCCGGTTTGAAGAATCCGCACCCAGGGCAGGGGGTGCCTGCGTGTGCGCGCTTAGAATCAGGCGACTTTTCGGTGCAGTTGTCGCGAAATATCGACACGAAGCTCGAAATCACCAGCTTTCGCTCGCTGGGCCGGCTACCGTGTGGTAATGCGGGAGCCGCCCTGCGCGAGCGACTATAGCAGTTACAAGTCAGGCTGATCCCCCAAAAGGGGGAGCTTTACAGTCTCTTTTACAAGCCTTGCAACTCCCGACAGCTCTGCCGTGCAGGCGCTGCCGAGAGGCAAAGCCGTGTCTCCGCCCGCTATTCTTCGCCGATGACCTCCACGCCGACCCCCGCCCAACCCTCCGACCGCGTCCTCGAGGCGATGCAGATCAGCTTGCGCGGCTGCGACGAACTGCTGCCGCAGGCCGACTGGCTGAAGAAGCTGATGCGCTCGGAGGCCACCGGCACCCCGCTGCGCATCAAGCTGGGCCTGGATCCCACGGCGCCCGACATCCACGTCGGCCACACCGTCGTGCTCAACAAGATGCGCCAGCTGCAGAACCTGGGGCACACGGTCGTCTTCCTGATCGGCGACTTCACCTCGCTCATCGGCGACCCGTCCGGACGCAACAACACGCGCCCGCCGCTGACGCACGAGCAGATCAAGGCCAACGCCGAGACCTACTACAAGCAGGCCAGCATGGTGCTGGATCCCGAGAAGACGGAGATCCGCTACAACAGCGAGTGGAGCGACCCGCTGGGCGCGCGCGGCATGATCCAGCTGGCCGCCAAGTACACGGTCGCCCGCATGATGGAGCGCGACGACTTCACCAAGCGCTTCGCCGCGCAGACGCCCATCAGCGTGCACGAGTTCCTGTACCCGCTGATGCAGGGCTACGACTCGGTGGCGCTAAGGAGCGACCTCGAGCTGGGCGGCACCGACCAGAAGTTCAACCTGCTGGTGGGCCGCCACCTGCAGCAGGAGTACGGCCAGGAGCCGCAGTGCATCCTGACGATGCCGCTGCTCGAAGGACTCGACGGCGTCGAGAAGATGTCGAAGTCCAAGAACAACTACGTCGCCATCGCCGAGCCGGCCAACACGATGTACGCCAAGATCCTGTCGATCAGCGACGTGCAGATGTGGAAGTGGTTCACGCTGCTCAGCTTCCGCGGCGAGGCGGAGATCGCGGCGCTGAAGGCCGAGGTCGAGGGCGGGCGCAATCCGAAGGACGCCAAGGTGATGCTCGCCAAGGAGATCACCGCCCGCTTCCATTCGGCGGCCGCGGCCGACGCGGCGGAGACGGACTTCCAGAATCGCGCGGCCGGCGGCATCCCGGACGATGTCAAGGACGTCGCGGTCTCCGGCGCGCCGATGGGCGTCGCCGCGCTGCTGTGCGCCGCGGGCCTGGTGCCCTCCAACGGCGAAGGCAACCGCAAGATCGAGCAGGGCGGCGTGCGGATCGATTCGGCCGTCGTCACCGACAAGGGCCTGAAGCTGGGCGCCGGCACCTACGTGCTGCAGGTGGGCAAGCGCAGCTTCGCGCGCGTCACGCTGAGCTGAGGAGCCGCCGGCTTCTAGTTCTTCTGCAGGTACTTCAGCAGCGGCTCGTCATACGCCGCCGCGCCGTGGTGCCCGAAGTTCATCGTCGGATCGATCAGCACCTTGCCGCCGATCGCGCGCCAGCGGTCGCAGAACGTGAAGTCCTCGCCGATGAACTGGCCGTCGACGATCGCCGTGTCGAACAGCGCGTAGAAGTTCGCGTCGTTCGGCACCAGCGGGTTGTCCAGGCGCAGCGGCGCGTGCGCGGCCACCATCTTTTCCAGGCAGTCGCGGCGCAGCCGCATGAAGCCGGTGCCCACGCGCTCGACCTCCATCAGGCGTTGCGCGTCCATGCCGATGGTCGCGCCGAACTTCACCGCGAAATCGACCTTGGTGCGGCTCTTGCGCTGGTAGACGCCGGCGACGAAGGGGACGTCGTACGACGCCAGCCGCACCAGGTCGTCCGGCGACCACGACAGGTCGGAGTCGATGAACAGGAGGTCGGTCGCGCCGCTCGCGAGAAAGCGCGCCACCAGCTTGTTGCGCGCGTCGGCGATCAGGCTGTTGCCGATCTCGAAGTCGATCTGCGGCGAGCGCCAGCCCTTTTGCTGCAGCGTCGTCATCGTGCGCACCAGCGAGGCCGTGTAGTGCGCGCCGACGTTGCCGTCCAGGCAGGGCGTGGCGATGAACAACGAGGGCGCGGAGGCGGGCATGGGCGTGGCGGCGGCAACAGGCGCTTCATCGTACGCGAAGCGTCCGCCGGGCCGGGTCACCGGGGCCTGTTCACACTCATAACGTGCCCGCGTGACCCAGCAGAAAGCCCGCCTTCAAGGCGCGAGCGCGCAGGCGTGGTGGGCCCACTCCAAGCGATCGCAACGCCGAAGGCGGGCTTTCTGCTGGGTCACCCGGAGGGCCGGTGGCCTGCGAAGCCCCAGGCTGCGTTGGAGGCTCCTTGCGGGCGTCCAGCCCGCCGCGTCGCCTCCGCCTTGCCTGGGGCTTCGCAGGCCGCCGGCGCGGGCACGTTATGAGTGTGAACAGGCCCTAGACTCTCGCCATGACCGCACCGAATTCCGCCGGCCCCGCGCTGGACCAACTGCTGCAGCGCGCCGACCGACTCCTGGCCCGCCTCGAGGGCCTGCTGCCGGCGCCCGCCGCCGAGCCCGACTGGTCGGCCTCGATCGCCTTCCGCTACCGCAAGCGCGCGCCGGGCGCGTTCGGCGCGGGCGCGCGCGTGGGTGTGCTCGAGCCGGTGCGCCACGTCGCGCCCATCGCGCTGGCCAACCTCAAGGAGGTCGACGCCCAGAAGGAGCGCCTGTGCGCCAACACCGCGCAGTTCGTGGCCGGCCGCTCGGCCAACAACGTGCTGCTGACCGGCGCCCGGGGCACCGGCAAGAGCTCGTTGATCAAGGCCTGCCTGCACGAGTTCGCGCCGCAGGGGCTGCGCCTGATCGAGGTCGACAAGACCGACCTGGTCGACCTGCCCGACATCGTCGCGCTGATCGAGGGCCGGCCGGAGCGCTTCGTCGTCTACTGCGACGACCTGAGCTTCGACGAGGGCGAGGCCGGCTACAAGGCGCTGAAGTCGATGCTGGACGGCACGATCTCGGCGAGCTCGGACAACGTGCTGGTGTACGCCACGTCCAACCGGCGCCACCTGCTGCCCGAGCAGATGAAGGACAACCTCGCCGCCACGCACGACGAGAACGGCGAGCTGCATCCCGGCGAGGCGATCGAGGAGAAGATCTCGCTGTCCGAGCGCTTCGGCCTGTGGATCAGCTTCTACCCGTTCAGCCAGCCCGAGTACCTGGCCATCGCCGGCCAGTGGCTGCGCCATTTCGGGCTCGACGACGCGGCCGTCTCGGCGTTGCGTTCCGAGGCGCTGGTCTGGGCGCTGGAGCGCGGCTCGCGCTCGGGCCGGGTGGCGTACCAGTTCGCGCGCGATCGCGCGGGAAGGCTCGCGAGCGACGGGAGCGCCTCGTGAGCGGCGGAAACGGCATCAGCGAGGCCGACCGTCGCGCGCACACCGAGATCGTCGCCTCCGAGGACGCGCCGTCGCACTATGGCGAGCGCCCGGTCACGGAGGTCGCGGTGGGCGTGCTGGTCGACGCGCAGGGCCGCTTCCTGCTCACCTCGCGCCCGGCCGGCAAGGTCTACGCCGGCTACTGGGAGTTTCCGGGCGGCAAGCTCGAGGCCGGCGAGACGGTGGAGCAGGCGCTGCGGCGCGAGCTGCACGAGGAGATCGGCATCACCATCGGGGCCGCGCAAGCCTGGCACGTGCTGATGATGGACTACCCGCACGCCCGCGTCCGCCTGAACTTCTGCAAGGTGTTCGCGTGGACGGGCGAGTTCGAGATGCGCGAAGGCCAGCAGATGGCCTGGGAGACGCTGCCGGTGGCCAGCGTCCCGGTGCTGCCCGGCACGATCCCCGTGCTGGAGTGGTTTGCGCAGGAGCGTGGCTTCACCGAGGCCACGCACCGCGGCTAGGTTCTAGAACACGCGCTCGTCGATCGCCAGGTCGAATTCGCCCGCCGGGCCGCTGACCAGCACCAGGCCGGCCTGATGCAGCATCAGCAGCGTCGCGCCGTCGCTCGGCCGGACGCCGCCGACGAGCCCCGCCGGGCCGCCGGCGACCGGCGCGAGCGCGGCCGTCGTGCCCTGCGACGTCGCCCTCGCCTCGACGTCGACCGGCGACAGCGAGAAGCTGTCGGCCTTCAGGTCGAGCAGGTCGTGCACGCCGCCCACGGTGCCGATCGCGAACAGCTCGGCCGGGACGATCGCCGCGTCGGCGAAACCGACCGCGAAGACGCCGCCGGTGCCCGACTGGTCGGCCTGCAGCAGGATCAGGTGGCCGCCGCTGCGGGCGACCTGGAAGTCGAAGCTGTCGTTGTCCGCGCTGTCGGTGGCGGTGAAGGTCGTGAAGTCCTGGGTCACGGCGTAGTGGCGCAGCGAGCCCGCCGGACAGTCTGCGATCGCCAGGCCCTGCGTGCACAGCGTCATCGTCGCGCCCGAGATCGCCAGCGTGCGCGCGGTGCTGGCGGCCGCGCCGCCGGCCGGGGTCGCGACGCTCAGCAGCGTGAACGCGGTGCCGTCGAGATCGGCCAGGGCGTCGACGAGGATGCGCGCGCCGATGAAGGTCTCCGCGCCGTGGCCGAAGTCGGCCTGGCCGATGAGGATGTCCGGGCCGGGCCTGAAGACCAGTCCCGAGGCGAACACGAAGCCGGACTGGTGCTCGACGAAGGTGTTTTCCGCGGCGCCCGAGCTGACGGCGAACTTCGTCGCGTCCTTCTTGAAGCGGACGTCGAGGTTGGTGCGCAGGCCCGAGGTGGTGAACAGCTCGTAGTAGCCCTCGCGGGCGTCCGCGAGCAAGGCGTGGCCGTGGGCGTTGGCGTCGCCGCTGCGCGCGGTCGAGTACGCGTCCATCTCCTGGTCGGCCGTGCCGCTGTAGTCGGCGTTCACCAGCGCGGTGACGGTCAGCGTGAGCACACCGCCCGCGGGCAGCGTGAACGGCCCGGCGAGGCCGGCCTCCGAGAACGTCGGACAGGTGGCGTGCTGCGCGACGCAGGCGACGCGGGGCAAGCCGAGGGGAGAAAACCCGCTGAAGCCGATCTGCACGCCGTCCGTGCGCAGGCCCATCGCCGGGATGTCCCCGGACGACGGGTTGGTGACGACGAACGTGAACACGGCGCTCTGGCCCTTGACCCAGGTGCCCGGCGCGTCCGTCGCGGCGACCGTGACGGGCAGCGCCGGCGGCGCGTGGCGCGGGCCGTCGCAACCCGCCAGGCCCAGGACGGCGGCCGCCGCGAACGTGGCGGCGAGGCGCGCGGCGAGGCGGCGTCGGCGCGGCTGCGCGAGCGCGAGCGCGAGGATGGCGTGCATGGGTTCTCTCCCTGGTGAAGTGCCGGCGTACGCAGGGCGCCGCCGGTCTGTGGCGCTGCATTCTAGGTGGGGGGCGAGTCGGGCTTGCCCAACGACGCAGGCCGCCGCGCGGCGCCTTCGCTACACTCGGGCGATGACCTGGCTCGACGAAGTGAAATGGGATCGCGATGGCCTCGTGCCGGTGATCGCGCAGGAGCGCGGCACCGGCGACGTGCTGATGTTCGCGTGGATGAACCGCGACGCGCTCGCGCGCACGGCCGAAACGCAGCGCGCCGTCTACTGGAGCCGCTCGCGCCAGAAGCTGTGGGCCAAGGGCGAGGAGTCGGGCCACGTGCAGCAGGTGCACCAGCTGCGCCTCGACTGCGACAACGACGTCGTGCTGCTGGAGGTCACGCAGCTCGGCCACGAGCCCGGCATCGCCTGCCACACCGGCCGCCACAGCTGCTTCTTCCAGAAGCTGGTGGACGGCGCCTGGACGCCGGTCGAGCCGGTGCTGAAGGCGCCGGAGAGCATCTACAAATCGACATGACACACGACAGCAACGACAGCCTGGCCCGCCTCGCCGCGGTGATCGAATCGCGCAAGCCGGCCAATGGCGGCGACCCGGCCGCGAGCTACGTGGCGCGCCTGTTCGACAAGGGCACCGACGCGATCCTGAAGAAGGTCGGCGAAGAGGCCGTCGAGACGGTGATGGCCGGCAAGGACGGCGACGCGAAGAAGATCGTCTACGAGGTGGCCGACCTCTGGTTCCACTCGATGATCGCGCTGAGCCACTTCGGACTGTCGCCGGCCGACGTGCTGCGCGAGCTCGAGCGGCGCGAAGGGCTGTCGGGCCTCGAGGAATTCGCGCTGCGCAAGTCGCAGCAGCGCGACGGCGAATCCAAGCATGAAAGGCGGACCGATGACCAATGACGTGCAGACCTACGGCGGCGAGGAGCCGCGCACCCTGACCCACGTGCTGTACGCGCTGCACACGGTGACCTGGTTTTCCGGCGGGATCTTCTCGGTGATCGCCATCGTCATCAACATGGTGAACTTCGGCAGCCTGCCCGACGATTTCTACCGCAGCCACTGGCGCTGGCAGTCGCGCACGTTCTGGTTCGCGCTGATCGCCTTCATCGTCACGGCGCCGCTGTGGCTGCTGTTCGTGTTCCCGGGCTGGATCGCCTACATCCTCATCGGCCTGTGGTACCTCTATCGTTGCATCCGCGGCTGGATCGCCTTCAACGACCGCCGGCCGATGCCCGTCTGAAACCGGAGTTCCCGATGTCGCACGACCCGAACTGCCTGTTCTGCAAGATCGCCGACGGCAAGATCCCGTCGAAGAAGCTCTACGAGGACGACGAGATCATCGCGTTCCACGACATCGCGCCCTGGGCGCCGGTGCATTTCCTCGTGGCCCCGAAGCGCCACGTCGTGTCGATGGCCGAGATCGTCGACGCCGACGCGCCGCTGCTCGGGCGCATGATGGCGCTGATCCCGAAGCTGATGCTCGACAGTGGCGTCACCAACGGCTTTCGCATCATCGCCAACGCCGGCAAGGACGGCATGCAGGAGGTGCCGCACCTGCACCTGCACGCCATCGGAGGGCCGCGTCCCTGGGCCAAGGGGTAAACGCGGGTGCTTCGCCGACCGGACACACCGGTCAACTAGAATGTCGGGTGTTCCTGCCGCGTGGATTGGCAGGCGGTACCGCCTTGGAGAATCGTTATGGGATCGTTCAGCATCTGGCATTGGTTGATCGTATTGGTGGTGGTCTTGCTGATCTTCGGTACGGGCAAGCTGAAGAACATGGGCAAGGACCTCGGCGGCGCGGTCAAGGGTTTCAAGGACGGCATGCGCGAAGGCAGCGCCGATGCGCCCGCGACGCCTCCGCAGCAGGTTCCGGGCACGCCCGCGCGCGATCCGAACACGATCGACGTCGAGACCAAGACCCGCACCTGACCCCCGCTGGCGCCGCATGATCGATTTCGGCTTTGACAAGATGGCGCTGATCGGCGCGGTGGCGTTGATCGTCATCGGCCCCGAGAAGCTGCCGCGCGTCGCCCGCACGGTGGGTGCGCTGCTGGGCAAGGCGCAACGCTACGTTGCAGACGTCAAGGCCGAGGTCAACCGGTCGATCGAGCTGGAGGAACTGCAGAAGATGAAGTCGCAGTTCCAGGAGGCCGCGCAGGAAGTGCACGACACCGTGCGCAAGGAAATCAACGACACGCGCGCCAGCCTCGAGGGCGCCGATGCGTCCACCTACGGCGACGCCGCCAGCGGCGTGGCCCTGATGCGGCCGCACGAGCCGACCACGCACTGGCCGAAGTCGAACTCGTCGTACTACAAGCCGCCGAAGAAGAACTGGCGCCTGAAGCGCGCGGCCGTTCCGGCCTGGTACAAGCAACGCAACGGCGTGCGCACCCATGCGCAGTCGGGCGCGGCGCGCGTGGCGCGTTTTCGCCCCCGCCAAGGCAGCGGGAGCGCGATTTGAGCGCGACCGTGGCCCGTCTCCCCTTTCCCTGGATTCGCTGAGATGGCCGACAAAGAAGACGAGCTCGCCGGTACCGAGCAGCCTTTCGTCGCGCATCTGATCGAACTGCGCGACCGGCTCGTGCGTTCGCTGATCGCCGTCGGCGTGGTGTTCGCCGTGCTGTCGTACTGGCCCGGCCCCGCCGCGCTGTACGACTTGCTGGCCCAGCCGCTGGTGGCGCAGCTGCCAGCCGGCTCGCACCTGATCGCCACGAACGTGATCTCCCCGTTCCTGGTGCCGTTGAAGATCACGCTGCTGCTCGCCTTCCTGGTGGCGCTGCCCATCGTGCTGTACCAGCTGTGGGCGTTCATCGCGCCGGGGCTGTACAGCCACGAGAAGCGGCTGGTGCTGCCGCTGGTGGTCTCGAGCACGTTGCTGTTCCTGGGCGGCGTGGCGTTCTGCTACTTCTTCGTGTTCGGCCGGGTGTTCCACTTCATCCAGGCGTTCGCGCCGAAAAGCGTCAACGTGGCGCCCGACATCGAGGCCTACCTGGGCTTCGTGCTGACGATGTTCCTGGCTTTCGGCGCCACGTTCGAGGTGCCGATCGTGGTGGTCGTGCTGGCGCGCATGGGCGTGGTCAGCGTCGCCAAGCTGAAGGAATTCCGCCGCTACTTCGTGGTGATCGCCTTCATCATCTCGGCCGTCATCACGCCGCCGGACATGGTGTCGATGCTGTCGCTGGCCATCCCGATGTGCCTGCTGTACGAAGTGGGCCTGTGGGCCGCCACGTTCACCGCCAGGAAGCCCGACGAAGAGACGGATGCCAAGGCCGCCTGACGCGCGGCGTCAGGGCTGATCCGCGTCGCGCGGCCTGGCCGGCGGCCGCTTCGCGACGGGCACGTTCAGCGTCATCGCGTCGCTGCCGCGCTGCACCGCCAGCACCGCGGTGGCCGGCGGCTTGAGCGCGCCGACCGCGCGCAGCAGTTGCGCGGTGTTGGAGATCCTCATCCCGCCGATCGCCGTCACCACGTCGCCGGGCTTGAGGCCCGCGCGGGCCGCCGGCCCGTCGCGCAGCACGCCCGTCACCAGCACGCCCTCGCGCACCGGCAGCTGGAAGCTGTCGGCGAACTCCGGCGTGAGGTCGCGCGGCTGCACGCCGATCCAGCCGCGGGTCATCTGGCCGTCGCGGATCAGCGCGTCCATCACCTCGCGCGCGATGTCCACGGGAATCGCGAAACCGATGCCCATGCTGCCGCCGCTGCGCGAGAAGATCGCCGTGTTGATGCCCACCAGCCGGCCCTCGGCGTCCACCAGCGCGCCGCCGGAATTGCCGGGATTGATCGCGGCGTCGGTCTGGATGAAGTTCTCGATCGTCGACAGGCCCAGCTGGTTGCGGTCGAGCGCGCTGACGATGCCGGAGGTCACCGTCTCGCCGACGTTGAACGGGTTGCCGATCGCCAGCACAGGGTCGCCCACGGAGACGTGGCGGATGTCGCCGAACGGGATCGCCGGGAGGTTGTCCAGCGACACCTTCAGCAGCGCCAGGTCGGAGTCGACGTCGGTGCCCACCACCTTGGCGCTCGCGGAGCGCCCGTCGGACAGGGTCACGTCGATGTCGTCGGCGCCGTCGACCACGTGCGCGTTGGTCAGCAGGTAGCCGTCGGTCGACACCAGCACGCCCGAACCCAGGCCGGTCTGGGTCGGGTTGCGGCCGTTGCCGAAGAAGTCGCGCTGCCACGACTGCATGGCGCCGTTCGGGGCCGTCCTGCGCAGCGCCGACTTGCTGGCCGTGATCGAGACCACCGCCGGCGCGGCGCGCCGCACCGCCGCCGCGAAGCTGTTGGCGTTCGTGCCGCGGGCAGGCAGCGCGGGCGCCTCCGCGGGCGCGGGGGCGCGCGGCGCGGACGTCACGGTCGCGCCCGCGAGCTCGCGCAGCCGCGCGGAGGCCCACCACTGCGGCTTCCAGGCCGCCAGCACCACGACGACGGCGAGCGCGACGGTCACCGCCTGGGCGAACAGCAGCCAGAGCCTGCGCATCACCGCGCGTCCGCGATCGGCGGCAAGCCCGCGCCGTTCTTCACGCGCACGAGCCAGTCGTCGATGACGCGCCCGAGCACGGGCAGCGGCAGCGCGCCATGGTCCAGGATCTCCTGGTTGAACGCCCGCAGGTCGAAGCGTTCGCCCAGCGCGTCGCGCGCCTTCTGGCGCAGTTCGCGGATCTTGAGTTCGCCCAGCTTGTAGCCCAGCGCCTGGCCGGGCCAGACGTAGTAGCGGTCGACCTCGGCCGTGGCGTCCTCGCGGGCCAGGCCGCCACGGGTGGCCATGTAGTCGATGGCCTGCTGGCGCGTCCACCCGAGCGCATGGATGCCGGTGTCGACCACCAGCCGGCCGGCCCGCCAGGCCTGCGCCCGCAGGTAGCCGTAATGGACGGCCGGGTCGGCGTACAGGCCCAGGTCGTTGCCCAGGCCTTCGGCGTACAGCGCCCAGCCCTCGACGTACGCATTCACGTCCGCCGTGCGACGGAACATCGGCAGCTGCGCGAGCTCGTGCGCCCGCGAGACCTGCAGGTGGTGGCCGGGCACGCCTTCGTGCATGAACAGGTCCACCATGTTCCATTTCGGCCGCTGCGCGAGCGCCACCACGTTGGCGTTGAACCAGCCCGGCGTCGAGGCGTCGACGGCGCCGCCGGAGTAGTTCTCCACCGTGTTGGTGCCCTGGTAGCTGGGAATGGCGCGGATGCCGTAGGGCGTGCGCGGCAACGTGAGGAACAGCTTGGGCAGGAGCGGGTCGATGCGCTTGGCGATGTCGCGGTAGCCGGCCAGCAGCTCGTCGCCGTTCGTGTAGTAGTACCTCGGGTCGCGCGCGAGCTGGTCGGCGTACTCCGCGTAGGTGCCGGCGAAGCCGGCTTCCTTCATCACGCCGGCGATCTCGGCGTGGATGCGCGCCATCTCGGCCAGGCCGATCTCGTGCACCGCCTTCGCGTCGAGCGCCAGCGTGGTCTGGTCGCGCACGAACATCTTGTAGACGGCGTCGCCGTCCGGGTACGCGCTCATCGCGCCGTTGTCCGGCGCCACCGGCAGCAGCTCGTCGACGATGACCTTGCGCAGTTCGGCGAAGGCCGGCGCGACCTGCGTCTGCAGCACGTTGGCCGCCTCGTCCTGCAGCGCGTTCCTGCGGTCCGCCGGCAGGTCGGCCGGCAGGCGCATGAAGGGGGCGAGCAGCGGCGTCTCGGTGAGCGGCTTGGCGAGCAGCTTGTCGATCTGGTCGGGCACCTGAGACAGCGAGGCCTTGAAGGTCACCCAGCCGACGCGCTTGCCTTCGCGCAGCCAGGCGATGTCCTGCGCGATGCGTTGCGGCATGGCCTTCAGGCGCGCCAGCGCGTGGCGCCCGTCGAGCTCGGTGCGCACGGGGAAGTCGTCCATCATCTGGGGCAAGCCCAGCTGCACCCCGTTCTTGGCCGAGATCACGCGCGTGCGCATCGCCGGGTAGCGCTGCCAGTCGACGGCCAGCTGGGCCTCCTGCAGCGCGAAGTCGTAGGAGATCCGGTCCTCGCCGGACAGCGCGTCGACGTCGATGTGCCTGAGCGCCTTCAGCTGCGCGCGGTCGTGCTCCTCGCGGCGGGCTACGGCCTCGGGCGAGGCGTCGGTCAGCCGGTCGTCGTAGCGGTGGTCGCCGGTGGTCGTGGCCCATTCCGGAGACTGCTGCATGTTCCATTGCCAGTCGCTGTCCAGCAGGGCGCGAAACCGCGTCGCCTCGAGCGCGGCGTGGAAGCGCCTGGCGTCGCCGGGCGACGGCGCCAGCGGGGTCCGGGCCGTGCCGGCCAGCGGCTGGGCGAGCGCACAGGCCGCCTGGGCGACGCAGGCCGCCAGCACGGCCAGGCGAAGGGGGTGGCGAAGCGAGGCGGCGAATGGAAGAGTCACGGCGGAGCACGAGGGCAAGCGATGGACGAGTGTGGCACGCGGCGCGCGCGTGGAACAATCGGGCGATGCCCACGCACGACACCGCCGCCGCGTCCGTTCCCGCCTCGAAGGCGGCGCTGCCGCTGCTCGTCACGATGGGCGACGCGAGCGGCATCGGGCCCGAGATCATCGCCAAGGCCGCCACGGCCGGCGAGCTCGCCGACGCGGTGGTGGTGGGCGACGTCGGCGTGCTGCGGCGCGCGGTCGCCGCCTGCGGGCTGAGCCTTCCGATCGCCGTGCTCGCGCATCCGGCCGACCTCGCCGCATGCCCGCCCGGCGTGCTGGCGGTGTGCGAGCCGCGCGGCCTGGAACCGGGCCTGGCCACGCTCGCGTTCGGCGCGATCGCCGCCCGCGCCGGCGCGGCCGCCGCGCGCTGCATCGAGCAGGCGGTGGCCTGGATGGACGAAGGCGCGGGCCGCGCCATCGTGACCGCGCCGATCCACAAGGAGGCGCTGTCGGCCGCCGGCGTCGCGTTTCCGGGCCACACCGAGATGCTGCAGGCGCTCGCCGCCGTGCCCGGCGCGCCGCTGCCGCCGGTACGCATGATGCTGGCCAACGAGGAACTGCGCGTCGTGCTGGTGACGATCCACCTGAGCCTGCGGCGCGCGATCGACGCGTTGTCCGAGCAGGCCATCGTCGAGACACTGCGCATCACGCACGCCGCGGGCCTGCGCTTCGGACTGGCCGCGCCGCGCATCGCCGTGGCCGGGTTGAATCCGCACGCGGGCGAGGGCGGCCTGTTCGGCGACGAGGAGATCCGGATGATCGCGCCGGCCATCGCGCAGGCGCGCGCCGCGGGCATCGCGGCCAGCGGGCCGTTCGCGCCGGACACCGTCTTCATGCGCGCCCGCGACGCCGCGAACAAGCCCGGCGAGTTCGACTTCGTCGTCGCGATGACGCACGACCACGGACTCATCCCCGTGAAATACCTGGGCGTGGAGCAGGGCGTCAACGTGACGCTGGGCCTGCCCTTCGTGCGCACCAGCCCGGATCACGGCACGGCGTTCGACATCGCCGGGCGCGGGGTCGCCGATCCGGCGAGCCTCGTCGCGGCCGCGAAGATGGCGCGGCGGCTGGCGCGCTGACGCCCTCGCCGCCGATCTGCCGGGTGGCAGGTCTTGCGCGCAGCGACGTGCATCGTCATCCTGCGCGAAGTCGCAGGATCCACGCGGCCAATGACGCCGCAGCAGGGGTGGATTCCGCGACTGCGCGCGGAATGACAAGGCTTCGCGGCCTCCCCGCGGCCCATTGAAAGAAAGGCGGCGAGCCCGGTCGGGTCGCCGCCATGTCCGTTGCAGTCGAGGCGTCGCCGCGGCGACCGCCGCCAGCTCAGAACATCACTTTTTCAGCGAGTCGCGAATCTCGCGCAGCAGCATCACGTCTTCCGGCGTCGGTGCCGGCGGGGCGACGACCGGGGGGGCTTCCTTCTTCAGCTTGTTGATCTGCTTGACCATCAGAAAGATGATGAACGCGAGGATGATGAAGTTGATGGCCACGGTGATGAAGTTGCCGTAGGCGAACACGGCGCCGGCCTTCTTCGCGTCGGCCAGCGACGTGGCCGTCTGGCCGGCCAGCGGGAGGAAGTAGTTCGAGAAGTCGAGGCCCCCCGTGACCTTGCTGACCAAGGGCATGATCAGGTCGCCGACCACGGAGTCGACGATCTTGCCGAACGCGCCGCCGATGATCACGCCGACGGCGAGATCCATGACGTTGCCCTTGACCGCGAATTCCTTGAATTCCGTTGCGAATCCCATGAGTCTTCTCCTGAATTTTGTAGATGCTGTTGACGGAGATCATTGAACGCACGGGACGCGGGTCGTCCGGACGCAATGTCTGGATCGCAGTATTACCGCGTGGAAGATCGCGTCAATACCGGGCGTCGGCTGCCTGTGCGCGAGTTGGCCGACCGAGGGTTTGCCTGTGGTGTCCGGGTCACTCGAACGCGTGGTTGTGCACGCTAAACTCGCAGGCGTTGCCCAGAACTGAACTTCGGCTCGAGGATGCTCATGAGTGAAAGCGTTGCAGTGCACGACGGTATCGACGAAAGCAAGCGGAGGTGGGTCGCCATCACGTGTGGCGCAGGAGCAGTGGCAGGTGTCGCGACGGCGGTCCCGTTCGTCAGCACCTTCGCGCCGTCGGAGCGGGCCAAGGCCGCCGGCGCCGCGGTCGAAGTGGACATCTCCGACCTGAAGATGGGCGAGAAGAAGACGGTCGAATGGCGTGGCCAGCCGGTCTGGATCGTGCGCCGCACGCCGGAGCAGGTCGCCGGCCTCGGCAAGGACACGGCCGAACTGGCCGACCCCGATTCCAAGCGCAACCCCGACGAGCAGACCCCGCCCTACGCACGCAACGAGCATCGCTCGATCAAGCCCGAGGTGCTGGTCGTGGTCGGCATCTGCACGCACCTGGGCTGCTCGCCCGGCGACAAGTTCACCGCCGGCGCGCAGCCCTCGCTGCCCGCCGACTGGCCGGGCGGCTGGCTGTGCCCCTGCCACGGCTCCACGTTCGACCTGGCCGGCCGCGTGTTCAAGAACAAGCCCGCGCCGGACAACCTGCGCGTGCCCCCGCACATGTACATGAGTGACAGCAAGCTGCTGATCGGCGAAGACAAGAAAGAAGCCTGATCCGAACCCGCGACGACGCGCGCGCCTGCGCGATGAAGCCTAGCTGCTGAAACAAAAACAGAGGACCGCATGTCTGAATTCAAGGTAGCCCCCGCCAACGCCCCTGTCGGTGTCAAGCTGCTCACCTGGGTCGACAACCGCTTCCCCGCGACCAAGCTCTGGAAGGAACACCTTTCGGAGTACTACGCGCCGAAGAACTTCAACTTCTGGTACTTCTTCGGATCGCTGGCGCTGCTGGTGCTGGTGATCCAGATCGTCACCGGCATCTTCCTCGTGATGCACTACAAGCCCGATGCGACGCTCGCGTTCGCCTCGGTCGAGTACATCATGCGCGACGTGCCCTGGGGCTGGCTGGTGCGCTACATGCACTCCACCGGGGCCTCGGCGTTCTTCATCGTCGTGTACATGCACATGTTCCGCGGCTTCCTGTACGGCTCGTACCGCAAGCCGCGCGAGCTGGTCTGGATCTTCGGCTGCGCGATCTTCCTGTGCCTGATGGGCGAGGCCTTCATGGGCTACCTGCTGCCCTGGGGCCAGATGTCTTACTGGGGCGCGCAGGTGATCGTCAACCTGTTCTCCGCGATTCCCTTCGTCGGCCCGGACCTGTCGCTGATGATCCGCGGCGACTACGTGGTGTCGGACGCCACGCTCAACCGCTTCTTCAGCTTCCACGTGATCGCGATCCCGCTGATCCTGCTGGGCCTGGTCGTCGCGCACATCATCGCGCTGCACGAGGTGGGCTCCAACAACCCGGACGGCGTCGAGATCAAGGACAAGAAGGACGCGCAAGGCATCCCGCTGGACGGCATCCCGTTCCATCCGTACTACTCGGTGCACGACCTGGTGGGCGTGGCCGGCTTCCTGATCATCTTCAGCGCGGTGATCTTCTTCGCGCCGGAGATGGGCGGCTACTTCCTCGAGTACAACAACTTCATCCCGGCCGATTCGCTGAAGACGCCGCCGCACATCGCGCCGGTCTGGTACTTCACGCCGTTCTACTCGATGCTGCGCGCCACCACCGACGACATGCTCAAGGTGTTCGACGTGCTGGTGATCGTCGCCGCCGCGCTCGCGCTGTGGAAGGGCAAGTTCGGCAGCGTCGCCAGGACGGTGATCGTCGTCGCGTCGCTGCTCGTGCTCACCGGCTTCGGCCTGTTCAAGTTCACGGGCATCGCGGCGCTCGCGGGTTGCGACGCCAAGTTCTGGGGCGTGCTCGTGATGGGGGGCTCGGTGGTGATCCTGTTCTTCATGCCCTGGCTGGACCACAGCCCGGTCAAGTCGATCCGCTACCGTCCCGACTGGCACAAGGCGGTCTACGGCGTGTTCGTGGTCGTGTTCCTGATCCTCGGGTACCTGGGCATCGAGCCGCCGGATCCGCTCAAGACGGCGATGTCCCAGGTCGGCACGGTCCTCTACTTCGCGTTCTTCCTGCTGATGCCGTGGTGGAGCCAGATGGGCACGTTCAAGCCCGTGCCGGATCGCGTCGTTTTCCACGCGCACTGATCGCCATGAAGAAAGACACCCTCATGAAGCGTCTCATCGCCAGCCTCGTCGTGGCGCTCTCGTTCTGCGGCGCGGCGTTCGCGCAGGAAGGCGGCCCGGCCTGGGACAAGTTCCCCACCGAGCGGCTGACCGACCAGGCCGCCGTCCAGCACGGCGCCAAGCTGTTCGTCAACTACTGCCTCAACTGCCACCAGGCCTCGTACATGCGCTACAACCGCCTGCACGACATCGGCCTGACCGACGATCAGATAAAATCCAACTTGCTGTTCGCCGGCGACAAGGTGGGCGACCTGATGAAGACCTCCCTGGCACCCCAGGATGCGAAGGCCTTTTTCGGGACCGTCCCGCCCGACCTGTCGGTGATCACCCGTTCTCGCTCCGGTGCCAAGGGATCCGGGGCGGATTACCTCTATACCTACCTCAGATCGTTCTATCGGGACGAGACGAGGCCTACGGGATGGAATAATAGCGTTTTCCCGAACGTCGGCATGCCGCACGTGCTGTGGGAGCTCCAGGGCACCCAGCGCGCGGTCTATGAGGACGAACAGGAAGAAGGCAAGCCGGTCGAGCATGTGTTCAAGGGTCTCAAGCTGGAGACCCCGGGCACGCGCAACGCCGCCGATTACAACGCCGACGTCGCGGATCTCGTTGCCTACCTGCAATGGATGAGCGAACCGGCGCAGAATTTCCGCGTGAAGCTGGGCGTCTGGGTGCTCATCTTCCTGACGGTGTTCTGGGTTTTCTGCTGGCGGCTGAATGCGTCGTACTGGAAAGACGTGAAATAGCGTCTTTCGCGACGATCCCCGAGGTTCTTTCGACCGGCTTGCCGGTCGAGTGTTTTTTGACGATTTGATTTTTCGACGGAGCCCCCCGCCATGATGGTGCTGTATTCAGGAACCACCGACCCGTACTCGCACCGCTGCCGCTTCGTGCTGTTCGAAAAGGGAATGGACTTCGAGATCCGCGACGTCGATCTCTTCGCCAAGCCCGAAGACATCGCGCTGATGAATCCGTACAACGAGGTGCCCATCCTCGTCGAACGTGACCTCATCCTGTACGAATCGCACATCATCAACGAGTACATCGACGAACGCTTCCCGCATCCGCAGCTGATGCCGGGCGACCCGGTCGCGCGTGCCCGCGTGCGCCTGTTCCTGTTCAACTTCGAGAAGGAACTGTTCTCGAACGTCAACATCCTCGAAGGTCGCGGCGGCGTCAAGGCCAACGACAAGCAGCTCGAGAAGGCCCGTGCGCAGATCCGCGACCGCCTGACCCAGCTCGCGCCGATCTTCCTGAAGAACAAGTACATGCTCGGCGACGACTTCTCGATGCTCGACGTCGCGATCGCCCCGCTGCTGTGGCGCATCGACTACTACGGCATCGAACTGTCGAAGAATGCCGCGCCGCTGCTGAAGTACGCGGAACGCATCTTCTCGCGCCCGGCCTACATCGAGGCGCTCACGCCCTCGGAAAAGGTCATGCGCAAGTAAGGCGACGCCGCCGGCCTCGGGCGTCCGCCCGAGCCGGCATCCCCGTTGCCCGTTTCCTGTTCCGTTTCGCCATCGTCGTTCATGACCCAGGTCAGCACCACCGAGATTCCCGGCAGCTCCACGCGGCCTTACCTGATCCGTGCGCTGCACGACTGGTGCACCGACAACGGCTTCACGCCCTACCTGGCCGTCCACGTCGACCGCTCGGTGCAGGTGCCGATGGAGTACGTCAAGAACAACGAGATCGTGCTCAACGTCGGCTTCGAGGCCACCAGCGGCCTGAAGCTCGGCAACGACTTCATCGAGTTCCGCGCCCGCTTCGGCGGCATGGCGCGCGACATCCTGGTGCCCGTCGACCACGTCGTGGCCATCTACGCGCGCGAGAACGGCCAGGGCATGGCCTTCCCGATGCCCACCGGCGACGGCGAGACCACGGCCATCGGCGACAACACCGGCCCGGTGACCCACTCGACGGCCCCGGCCGCCGACGGCGCCCCGCGCGGCCTGCGCCTGGCTCCCAGCGCCGGCCAGTCCGACGAGGGCGTGCCTGACGTGCCCGCCGAGGACGACGACACCGACCCGCCCGACACCCCGACGCCCGCGCCGACCCCGCCGCGCCCGGCGCTCAAGCGCATCAAGTAAAGTCCTGCCGGGGCGCGCCACGCGCTCCGCACGCCGACTTAGCTCAGCTGGTAGAGCATCCGCCTTGTAAGCGGGAGGTCATCCGTTCGATTCGGATAGTCGGCACCATCTCCCCGGTGGGGATCGCATCGATCGCTGGAGACTGGTCATGACTTCGCGTCCCTTCGTCCTGCCGGTCGCCGCCTTCACCGTCATGTTGGCCGCGTGCGCCGGCGAGGGGGCGGGCCGCAAGTCGACCGATGCGTCGACCGACGCCAGGTCGATCCTCGACTTCTCCACCCGGCCGCCGACGCGCGACCCGCACTCGCCCGGCTACCCGCCCGCCATCGAGCTGGCGGACGGCCAGGTGCCGTCGTCGCGCGCCGACGGCAATTTCATCCTGGGCCCGACGCATCCCGAGGCGCCCGAGATGGTCGAGCAGCCCGGCGTCGCCCGGGGCCGCGTGGTCACCTTCACGATGTCCTCCGCGGACAGCCGGATCTTTCCCGGGCAGGCGCGCGACGAGTCGGTGTACGAGGCGCCGGCGGATCCGGCCGATCCCGCGACGCTGGTGCTGGCGACGGTCCACCCCGCGCCATGGACGCGCGTGGTCAACGTCTACGTGCCCGCGGGCTACGTGCCGGGCACCCCGCTGCCGTTCATGGTCGACCAGGACGGCCCGAACCCGTGGCTGTTCACGGCGCTCGACAACCTGATCGCGCAGCGGCGCGTGCCGGCGATGGCCGTCGTGTCGATCGGCAACGGCGGTGGCGACGCGCAAGGCAGCGAGCGCGGGCTGGAGTACGACACCGTGTCCGACCGCTACGAGCGCTTCGTCGAGACCGAGGTGCTCCCGCGCGTGCGCGCGAGCGCGGGCGTCACGCTCACGAACGACCCCGCCGGGCGCGCGGCGTCGGGCATGAGCTCCGGCGGCATCGCGGCGTTCACGATGGCCTGGTTCCATCCGGAGCACTATGGGCGCGTGCTCGCGTACTCGATCACGGCGGTCAACCAGCAATGGCCGAAGGATCCGGCACTGCCGGGCGGGGCGTGGCAGTACCACCAGGGCCTGATCCCGTCGAGTCCGGCCAAGCCGATCCGCGTCTGGCTGGAGGTGGGCGACCGCGACCTCTACAACCCGAACCCGCGCGTGCACGACGACTGGCACGACTGGACGCGCGCGAGCGCGAACATGGCCAAGGCGCTGGAGCGCCAGGGCTACCACGTGCAGTTCGTGTTCGCGCGCAACGCCGGACACAGCGACGGGGCGGTGCGGCGGCAGACGCTGCTGGAGGCGCTCGAATACACCTGGCAGGGGTATCCGATCCGCTGAACGGCGGTGCGCCGTCAGCGTTCGATGGCCAGGTTGCGCCGCTTGATCAGCGCCTCGGACTCGCGCGTCTGTTGCGCGGTGGTTTCCGTCTCCCATCGAGCGGCCTCCTGCGCCGCCCGCGCATAGGCGTTGTAGCGCTCCAGCACGTTGGCGTCGGAGAACTGGAGCTGGTTCGGACTGCCGGCGACATAGGCGTACTTGCGGGGATTGGCGCTCAGCAGGTCGACGATGCCGACGAAGGCGGCGAGGCAGGCGCGCTCGTGCTCGATGAGGCGTTTCGTGCTCTCGTTGCGCATGGCCACGCTCGACGACAGGCTTGCGCCCGCCCGGTTGCGAACCTGGGCGGGCACCGTGTCGAGGGCGGCCTTCACGGTCGCGCGATCGCGCGCGGCGATCGCATCCGTGAGGCGGGCGAGCGCGTCCAGGCTGGTGCCCCAGGTGCCAAGCGTGTCGCGCGCCGCCGCGAGCCCGCTCGCGGTCGACAACGCGCGCGGCGACATGGCCTCGCGGACGTTCAGGTTCGTCATCACGGCCTTGTACGCCGTGCCGGCTGCATCGACTTCGCTGCGGTAGTCCGTCTGGGCCAGCACCAACGGCTCCAGGATGCCGACATGCGCGTCCTTGACCTCCTGCGTGGTGACCACGGCGCCGCGCTCGATGCGATTGAGAATCGGCGTCGACCGGGCATACGAGACGGTCATGAGGTGGCTCTCCCAGACGTCCGAACCGTACTTCCAGTCGACGCCGGCCACGGCCACCACGGCGGCCACCAACAGGGGCACGCCCGAGGCGCCGCGGCAGATCGCCCCCGCGGCGAAGCCCGCGATGGCGCCGATGACGGCCCAGTAGAAAACGGTGCGGACGACGCCGTCGGATTGGTAGTTCAGGCGGGCCGCATCCACCGCCAGGAAGGCGCCGACCAGGCCGACCGCGACCACGATGACGGTCGCGAAGTGCCACCGCGAGGCGTTCGGGTTCGCGCGCGCCGGCCCGCGCGCGCGAGGCGTGCGCGATCGCGCGATCGCCCAGGCCAGCGCCCAGGCCACGACGAGCGGCAGGACGCCGTACTCCAGCACCTGTTCCGCCCGTCGCCATTCGGGGACGCCGAACTGGACGGCCGCCAGCCACGCGGCCGACAGCACGCACCCCACCCGACGAATCCAGTCCGTCACCTTCATGCCGTTCCTCCCCGGTTCGGCCCGGTCCGCACCCCGCGACGTGCGGGGCCGGCCGGGAGCCTGAATCCCTGCCTGCGATTGTCCCGGATGAGCGTCGCGTCACCGGCCCGTCCAGTCCTGTCTTGCGAGAACTTCTTCCGGGAAAGATACGGGACGCTGTATCTCAGGAGGGTCGCCCGGGAACACCTGCCTGCCGATGGCGACATGCCGGCGGGCGCAGCATTGCGGATGCCGGGCAGGCCGGTCCGCCGGGGGGCGACGCTCCGGTTCGTCCGTCGGATCCGGCGGTTCGTCGCGCGCCGCTGTCCCCGGCGCCGGCGCCGGGAGACGATGACGCCAGCCCTCACTCTTCCCATCACGCCATGCAACGACTTCTCCGCTCCGTGGCCATCGGCGCCGCGGTATCGCTCGTCGGTACGACCGCCGGGGCGGCGAGTGCGTCGCCCGCGCCGTCGTGCCATGTGGGCCTCTACGCGTTCGACGATGGCTCGACCATCGACGTCGCGCCGTCCTCCGACGACCTGCTGCGCTGGCGGCGGCCCGACGGCACCAGCGGCGCGTTCGCGCTCGCCGGCGCGCAAGCGGGCGCGAGCCGGCTCGGCTGGACGTCGCGCCCCGACGGCCACGTCGTCCAGGCGCCCGATTGCGACACGCTGCGCTTCGACGGCGCGACGGGCCGGCGCGTGCCGCTCGTGGCGCGCGAGATCCGTTTCGACAGCGACGGCGTCGAGCTCGTCGGCCGCCTCGTGCTGCCGCCCGGCGAAGCGCGCGTGCCGGTCGTCGTGCTGTTGCAAGGGTCGGAGCACGACTCCGCGCTGACGTTCGACGCGCTGCAGCGGCGGCTGCCCGGCCAGGGCGTCGGTGCCTTCGTGTTCGACAAGCGCGGGACCGGCGCGTCCGGCGGCCACTACACGCAGGATTTCGAGCAACTCGCTCGCGACGCCGTCGCGGCGCTCGCGGCGGCCCGCCGGCTCGGCGGCGAGCGCATCGCCCGCATCGGGTTCGAAGGCCCCAGCCAGGGCGGCTGGGTGGCGCCGATCGCCGCGACGCGGTGCGACGTGGACTTCGTGACCGTCGTCTTCGGCCTCGCCGTGTCCGTGATCGAGGAGGACCGCTCGGCCGTCGCGAAGAACATGGCCGACCGCCACCACTCGGCGGCGGACACCGCCAAGGCGATGTCGCTGGTCGACGCGGCGGATGCCCTGGCGCTGAATCCGACGCTGGAGACCTACGACCGCTTCGCGGCGGTACGCGACCCGCTGCGCGGCGAAGCCTGGTTCAAGGACGTGCGCGGCGACTTCGCGTGGGCGATCCTGCCCGTCAAGCGCGACGAGGTGCTGGCGCTGGCCCGCCAGATCGACTGGCACACGCCATTTCTCTTCGACCCGCTCGCCACGATCGCCGCCGTCAAGCCGCCCCAACTGTGGGTGCTGGCCGAGGACGACGTCGATGCGCCGAGCGCCGAGACGGCGCGCCGGCTCGCACAGTTGCGCATGGCCGGCCATCCCATCACCACGGTGATGTGGGCACGAACCGAGCACGGCATCTTCGAGTACGAGACCGCCGCCGACGGCATGCGCACCTCGTTGCGCCAACCCGAGGGCTACCTGGGGTTGCTGGCCGACTTCGCGCGCGGCGAGGTATTGAGGCCGGCGTACGGCGACGCGGCGCTCTCGCGGCCGTAGCGGGAGGCCCGGCGACGCGCGTGACGACAGGCCCGGCCCGTCGCTTCCGCCCTCAACGCGCGATCCACTTCCACGCCGGCCGGTCCAGGTCGGCGGGCTCGAGGATCGTCGTCTCGCCGAACTGCTTCTCGAGCGTCAGCGCGAGACAGTCCTGGTTCTCCAGCGCCGCGATCAGGCGACGGGCGTGCGACACCACGAAGACCTGCGAGTGCCGCGCGGCATGGCCGATCAGGCGGCCGAGGGCCGGCAGCAGATCGGGGTGCAGGCTCGTCTCGGGCTCGTTGAGGACCAGCAGCGACGGCGGCCGCGGCGACAGCAGCGCCGCGATCCACAGCAGGTAGCGCAGCGTGCCGTCGGAAAGTTCGACCGCTTTCAGCGGGCGCAGCAGCCCATGCTGCTGCATCGTGGTCTCGAAGCGGCCGTCGTGCGATTCGACGATGACGCGGGCACCCGGGAAGGCATCCTCGACGGCGGCGTCCAGCGCGTTGGCATCGCCGATCTCGCGGATCGTCTGCAGCGCGGCCGCGAGGTCGGTGCCGTCCTGGCCCAGGACCGGAGTATGCGTACCGACCTGCGGCAGGCGCGCCGGCGCGGCCGCGTCGGTGCGGAAGTGGTCGTAGAAGCGCCAGGAGCGGATCTGGTCGCGCAGCGACAGCAGTTCCGGCGTTCGACGCGGGTCGGCCATCTGCGACAGCATGCTGTCGAAGCTGGTCATGCGCTCGTGCACGGTCTCCCATTCGCCGCCGTCGCCGCGCGTCCTCACGAGACCATTGCGTCGCTCGACGAGCATCGCCGATGGCCGTGGCGTGGCGCCGGCCCACACGTATTCGCCCTTGATGGTCGGGTCGCGCGAGAACGCGCTGGAGGTCGGCGTCGGCAGCCCCAGGTCGATTGAATAGCTGAACTCCGACCCCGTGAACCCGAGCGCGAGGCTCACCGGCTTCGTCCGCCGCGTCCCCTGCACGGGGATCTCGCCAAGCTTCATCGCGCGGGAGATCGTCTCGGGGCCTGCCCACAACGTCGACTCGAGCCCGCCTTCGCGCGCGAGCGACGCGATCACGCCACCTTGCGCCGTCTCGGCCAGCAGCCGCAACGCCTTGTAGATGTTGGACTTGCCGCTGCCGTTCGCGCCGGTGATGAGGTTCAGTGGGCCGAGCGGAATGACGAAGTCGCGCAACGTGCGGTAGTTCTGGACGGCGAGGGCTTCAAGCATCGGCCGGCTCCGCCGGTGCCGTGCCGCCAAGCAGGCGCGCGTTGAGGGCGCCGCCTGCGAACAGCATCTCGTGCAGGGCGGATTCGGCGGTCGAATGCAGCACGTCGCCCACGGTTCCTGCCTCGAGGTGATGCTGGGCGATTCGACGCAGCAGTTCCTTGATGAACGCCGGGCTGGCGCCGGCGGTGCGCACGGACAGATCTTCGACCAGCGACGCGGGAACAGGCAACCGCTTTGCGTAGAGCGCCACGAGTCGCTTGCGGTGGGCGACATCAGGCAGCGGGAATTCGATCGTCTGGTCGATGCGACCCGGTCGACTGGCGAGGGCGGGTTCGAGAGTCTCGGGTCGATTGGTGGTGAGGATGAAGAAGACATCGGCGCGCTCGCGCAGGCCGTCCATCTCGTTGAGCAGGCGATTGAGCATCACCTCGTCGCATGCATCCGCGCGATCCGAGCGGTCGCGGGCGATGAGGTCCGCATCTTCGATGACGACCAACGCGGGCTGCAACAGACGCGCCAGCGCCATGTACTGCGGCAACATGCCCGCGCCCTCGGAAGTGATCAGCAGCGTCGTGTGATCGGGCAGGCGCGAGGCCAGGTAGCGGATGCAATGGGTCTTGCCGGTGCCCGGCGCGCCGTGGAACAGCAGGCCCTTCTGGGACGACAGGCCCAGAGCCCGCAGTGCCGGCCGCTGTGCGGCGAAGATCAGGACGTTACGTTCGACGGCCGCGATCGTCGCCTCGGGCAGAATGATCTCGTCGCGTGCGACGGCGTCCAGTTCGTGCACCGTGATGCGAGGTGCATGGCCTGAATGGCCTTGTTCCTGTTCCAGCGACAGGATGCGTCCCCGATAGCAGCTTCCCTTCGACAGCCGCAGTTCCAGCGCTGCGAAGATCCTGGCGCAGAGTGCGGCACCGTGCTCACCGGGCGAGGCCAGGATCTCCACCTCGAGGTCACCTTTGGTGCCGTAGTCGTTGCTCTGGCTGAGCAGGGCGGCATACGCGACGCCCTCGTCGCGCAGCAGCCACAGCCCCTTCTTCAGGCAGCGCACGGTCTCGCCCCGGCCGATGTCCACCTCCTCATACTGTGCCGGCGCCGCCTCGAGTGCATTGCGGCCTTGTTCGAGCAGCTTCGAGAAACCGAGCATCTCGTGCCGGTAGGACTGATGGATCCCGACGAACGTTTCCGGGATGCGACGCTCGCCGAACAGGTCATCGAGCGCCCTTTGCAGGTCGGCCTGCTGGCGCAATGGATAGGTGCGCGAGGTCGCGATCAGATCCTGGGGCCGTGCCGGGTCGAAGTGATCCGCCAGGCGCATCCACAGGGCTGGGCTGGCCGGCGCCTCGGAGTCGGTGGCGTGCGCCTCGGGCGCGAGCAGCGCGTTGCACAAGGCCACGCAGTCGCTGCAGATGAACGCGGAGTCCCCCGAGAGAAGCTTGGGAACGTCGCTTTCACCGCGATGGCAGAACTGGCAGCGCCCCTCCGATATCCGGAGCTCGGTCATGGTGCTTTCCTCCCAGGTCGTCGTGATGCGGTCGGCGCTCATGCGCGACCAACGCGACCATACCCGATCCCGACGACGGACCATGCGCTATCCTCGACGCGCACCCCTGCCGAAAGCACCTGCCATGACCAGCCCCCTCAACGATCTCTTCGAGCAGCAACGCATCGAGAACGCCCGTCTCTCGGGGCAGGTCGTGGCGCTCGAGATGGCCGTGAAGGTGTTGTTCATGCAGAGCCCGAACCCGGGCGCGCTGGCGGCGTTCTATTCGAAGGCGATCGACGGGTTGCTCGACATCACGCTCGCCACGCGCATGCCCGAAGAGATGCGCGACGCGCTGGACCAGGCGCGCAACGGCCTGCTGGAGGCGCTGCGCACGCAGCCGACCGCGGGCTGATCAGCGGTCGCGCGTCGTCTGCAACTCGCTGCGCGTCGCCACGAACAGGTTCGTCAGCACGCCGCGCTGGCGCTCGTCGAGCTGGGCGTCGAGCTTGTCGTAGGCCACCTTCAGTTCGGCGAGCGCCTCCTGGCGGCCCTCGCCGTCGTCGACCTCGGCGGCGATGTAGGACTTCAGCGGCGCGATGGCGCTGACGCTGCTGGCGCTGCGGAACAGGATGCGTTGCAGGCGGCGCTCGTTGTGCTCGCCGACCTCGCGCAGGCTCGCGACGAAATCGCGCCAGCCGCCCTGCTGCGACGCCGTCAACGCGAGGTCGGGCAGGCCTTCTCGCAGGCGCATCGCGAAGGCGGCGACGAGGTCACGCGGCGGCGCGTTGTCGCGTCCGTGAGCGTCCTTGTCCTTGTCGGGGCGCGGGCCGTCCTGTTGCTGTCCGCGCATGCCGTGGCCGCCGCCACCGGGGCCGCCCGACTGGGCCATCGCCGGCGCGCCGGCGGCGGCCAGGCCGACCAGCGCCGCGAGGGTCGCGCGGCGACGGACGGCCTGCGTGGGCGCCGTTTCGGGGATCGAGGAGGAGGGCAGGTCGGGTGGGGTCACGGCGGAACGCGCGAGGGCGGAGGGCGGCGGGAGCCGCCATCATCCCCCGCGTTCGTTGCCGGCTTGTGAGGACGGCGCACCGCCGTCGACATGTCCACCCGGGGGGCTCAGGCCAGGTCGACGGTCGCGAAGGCGAGGGCCGCGATCTGGTCGTCGGTGAGCGCGCAGCCGCCCGCGCGGGCGTTCTCGAACGCGTCGGCGCCGATCTCCGCCACCGCCAGCGCCTGCACGCGCTGGCTCGCCGCGGCCTCGTTGCGCTCGCGGCCTTCCGACTTGGCGCGGTAGCCCTCGTCCGAATAGCCCGCGAGCCAGGCGGCGGCGCGCGGGCGGCGTTCCACCGCCGCGAGCAGGGCCAGGTAGTCGGCGCAGTAGGGCTGCATCTCGAACGCCGTGGCCTTGGACCACGCGGCCTGCAGCATGGCGCGCGCCGGCCCGGTCTCGTCGAGGGCCAGGTGGCACGCGCCGAGGTTCAGCCGGGCGTAGGCCAGGATGTGTTCGTTGCGCGAGCCGGACAACTGCTCGATCAGCGCGCGGCCGGTGCGCGCCGCGGCGTCCACGTCGCCCGAGGCGAGCTCGGCGTCCATCAGGTTGTTGAGCGACGTCTCGAGATCGTCGCCGAGCTGGGCGGCGATCGCGGCGGTGCGGCGGATCAGGGCGAGGCGCGCGACGGCCGCCTCGGGGCCGGCGTCGGAGCGGCTGAGGAAGAACGCGTGCGCCTCCAGCCCGATGTCGAGGCGGTGCGGCGGCCACGCCGGATCCTCGAGGCGTGCCAACTCGTCGAGCGCGGCCTTCAGCGCGGCGGGCGGCATGTCGGCCAGGCTCGATCCGCTGACCGCCCACTGGCCCAGCGCGCGATAGAGCAGCCAGCGGTCGGGTGCCGTCGCGTCGATGGTGCGCGCGAGCTCCAGCGCGCGATCGACGGCGGCGAACGCGCGCCGCTTGCGCGGGTTCGTCCACGCGCGCGCGGTGGCGAGCGCCGCACGCATGCGCAGTTCGGGCGCCTGCGCGAGCGCGGCGAGCGTGGTGCAGGTGTCGGCGAGCCCCATGCGGTCGGCGTGCATGAAGCGGCTCATCGCGTGCAGCCAGGTGGCGCCGATCGTCAGCGCGCCATCGACGAGGCCGGCGCGGATGGCCCAGGTCATCGCCTCGATGGCATTGGCGGCGTCGAGTTCGACCGTGCGCTTCCACTCGTCGACCCGCACCGTGCCGGAGTGGCGCGTGTGCCAGTGCTGGTCGTACAGCGCGGCGAGTGCGAGCGCATGACGCCGGCGCAGCCGCTCCTCGTCGCCGGCGGCCTGCTGTCGCTCCAGGGCGAGCGCGCGCGGGGAGGCGAGCAGGCGGTAGCGCGGCTCGGCGTCGTCGACGCCGCCGACCACGGCCACCAGCGAACGGTCCACCAGGCCGGACAGCGCGTCGAGCACGGCCCATTCGTCCAGGCCGCCGTCCTCCGGCGGATCGGCCACCACCTGCTGGATCAGCGCCAGCGACGCGCTGCCGGCGAACACCGACAGCCGCCTGAACACCGTCTGCTCGCGCTCGTTGAGCAGGCCGTGGCTCCATTCGACGGCGGCCCGCAGGGTCTGGTGGCGGGCCGGCGCGCTGCGGTCCCGGCTGGCGGTGAGCAACTGCAGCCGATCCTGCATCGACGCGGCCAGGCGTTGCACGCCGAACATCGGCACGCGGGCCGCGGCCAGCTCGATCGCCAGGGCGAGGCCGTCGAGCGCCGCGCACAACGCGATCACCGCGGGCGCGTTGGCGTCGGTGAGCGCGAAGCGCGCGTCGGCCGCCTGGGCGCGTTCGGTGAACAGGGCCACGGCGCCGAAGTCGATGGCCTGCGCGGCCGGCAGCGGCCCCTGCGGCACGGCCAGGGCCTCGAGCCGGAACAGGCGCTCCTCGGCGAGCTTGAGCGGCGTCTGGCTGGTGACGACGATGCGCAGCCCCGGCGCCTTGTCCAGCAACGCGTGCGCGATGCGGGCCACCTCGTCGAGCAGGTGCTCGGCGTTGTCGAAGGCCACGAGCATCTGCAACGGCGCGACGGCGCCCGCGAGTCCGACGAGCGGCTCGCCGGCCGGCGGGCGCACGCCGAGCGCGGACGCGATCACGCCGGGCAGCGCGGCGGGGTCGGTGACGCTGGCGAGCTCGATCCAGCACACGCCGTGCTTCCAGGCCTCGCGCTGGGCGTGCAGAAAGGCCTGGGCCAGCCGCGTCTTGCCCATGCCGCCGGCGCCCACCAGCGTGACCAGGCGATGCGCATCGACGAGGGCCGCGAGCGCGGCCAGGTCGCCGCCGCGGCCGATCAGCGGCTGCGGTCGTTCGGGCAGGTTGGTGCGCAGCGTAGGCGGCTCCGCGTAGAGGTGCGAGTCGTCGGCGAGGGACGCCGGCGCGGCGACGGCCGGCGCGGCAGCGGCCGGCGACTCGGTTCGCGCGGTGAAGCGGTAGCCGCGGCCGGGGATGGTGGCGATCAGGTCGCCGCCCAGCACCTTGCGCAACGCGCTGATCTGCGCCGCGAGGTTGTTCTCCTCGACGATCACGCCGGGCCAGACCTGGTCCATCAGCTCGTGCTTGGTCAGCAGCTGTGCGGGATGGTCTGCCAGCGCCAGCAGCAGGTCGAACGCGCGGGCGCCGAGGGCGGCAGGCACGCCGTCGACGAGCAGGCGACGCTCGTGCGCCTGCAACTCGAACCGGCCGGCGGGGCCGAATTTCAACGAGTTGACGGAGGGACTCATGGCAGGACGGCCTTGAGACGGTGCGGAATGAGCGCAGCGTAGCAGGCTCGTGCGCACGGCGCGACACATCTTTGGATCGGGCCGGGCCGCCGCCGGTGGGCCCGGATTCAGGACGTTTCAGAACGGTTCATGCCGCTTTCAGGACTTCGCGGCCGCTGTCCGCGAAAGTTCATTCACCGCAACGAACCCACCCAGGAGCCCGCCATGAACCAAGCCACCCGCACCACTTCCGACGTCGCCGGCCAGGACGCGACCCGTCAACCCGCGCTGCCGCGCCGCTCGCGCATCGGCGCCGCCGTCGCCAGCGCGCTGGTGTCCGGCGTCCTGTTCGGCAGCGTCGTGCTGGGCATGACCTCGATGGGCGAGGCCGCCCCGAGCTTCGTCGCCCAGGCCAGCGCCTCCGCCCCCGCCTGAACCGCGTTCGTCATCCACCGCCGCCCGAGGAGCCTTCCATGACCACGACCCGCACCGAACACGTCACGCCCAACACCAGCGCGGACAACGCCGCCAACCGCCCCACCGGCCTGCCGCGCCGCCAGCGCGCCGCCGCGGCGATCGCCAGCGCCGTGATCTCGGCCGCGTTGCTGGGCGGCGTCCTCTGCGGCTTCATCGGACCCGTCGACGCGCCCGCGGCCATGGCCGGCGCGGCGGCGACCGCGGCGCGTGCCTGAATCAGTGCAGCTTGACCAGCGGCCGTGCCCGCTTCACCAGGAAGCGCGCCATCGCCAGCACCGCCGTGCGCAGCGATCCCATCACTGCGCGGTGGTGCATCAGGTGCAGGCTCACGTAGACCATGCGGGCGAACAGGCCCTCGACGAACCAGGTCGTGGACTTGAACAGGTTGCCCATCAGGCTGCCGACCGTCGCACTGGAGCCGATCGACACCAGCGAGCCGTGGTCGTGGAACAGGTAGGGCGGGCGCGCCCCCAGGTCGCTGCCGGCCGGCAACTGCAGAAGCGCGTAGAGGTAGTCGGCCTGCTGGTGCGCCGACTGGGCGCGCGGCGGCACGGACTTGCCGCCCGGCTGCGGACACCAGGCGCAATCGCCGAAGGCGAACACGCCCGGCATCCCTTCGACGCGCAACTGGCCGTCCACCTTCACCTGGCCGCCGCGGGTCACCGGCAGCCCGACCTGGGCCAGCAGCGGCGGCGCCTTGATGCCGGCCGCCCACACGCACAGGTTGGCAGGATAGACGTTGCCGTCCGCGTCGATCACCTGGTCGGCGTCGACGCGCACCACGCGGCACGACGTGTTGACCACCACGTGGCGCTGGCCCAGCAGCCGCGTCGCGGCCGCCGACACGTTCTCGGCCAGCGGCGCGAGCAGGCGCGGCGCGCCCTCGAGGATGCGGATGCGCACGTCGCGCGCGGCGTCGATGTGGCGCAGCCCGTACTGCGCGTGCAGCGAACTGGCCTCGCGCAGCTCCGCCGCCAGCTCGACGCCGGTGGCCCCGCCGCCGATGATCACGACGTCGAGCCCGGCCTGCGGGTCGTGGCTCTTGCGCACGTCGGCCAGCGACAGCAACTGCAGCATGCGCAGCCGGAAGCGTTCGGCGTCCTGCGGGCCGTCCAGCGAGAACGCGTGGTCGACGACGCCCGGCACGCCGAAGTCGTTGGAGACGCTGCCGATGGCCAGCACCAGCGATTCGTAGCCCACGCGGCGTTCGGGCAGCACCTCCTCGGCGCCGTCCATCACGGCGCCGACGACCAACTGGCGCGCGGCGGTGTCCACGCCCGTCATCGGCCCGTAGAGGAACGAGAAGCCGCTGTCGTGCGCCAGCATCTGGTACGACAGGCCTTCCTGGTGGATGTCCAGCGTGCCGGCGGCCACCTCGTGCAGCGACGGCTTCCAGATGTGGAACAGCTTGGCGTCCACCAGCGCCACCCGCTCGGGGCCCAGGCGGCGGCCCAGCTTGCAGGCCAGTTCGAGTCCGCCGGCGCCGCCGCCGACGACGAGGATCTTGAAGGGTTGCTCAGTCATGGAGTTTCTTGTTCGTGGGTGTCGCCTAAGTGTTTACCACGAGATGCCGGCCGAGTCTGGAGGCGCGCGCTCAACCCGAGGTCTTGATCCGGTGCCGCCCCGCCCAGCCCCTACACTGGAGGATTCCGCTCCGGATTCGCCATGCACCTGCGCACCGTCACCGCCACCCGCTATGTCACGCCGCTGCGCGAAGGCGGATCGCTGCCGGCCGTGATCGAGGCGGACGACGACGGCATGTACGTCCTCAAGTTCCGCGGTGCCGGACAGGGGCGCAAGGCCCTGGTCGCCGAGCTGGTCGCCGGCGAGCTGGCGCGGGCGGCGGGCCTGCCGGTGCCGGAGATCGTGTTCGTCGACCTCGATCCCGAACTCGCGCGCACCGAACCCGACGCCGAGATCCAGGATCTGTTGCGCGCGAGCGCGGGCCTGAACCTGGCGCTGGATTTCCTGCCCAGCGCCGTCACCTTCGACCCGCTGGCCTTCACGCCGGACGCGGCCCTGGCGTCGCGCGTGGTCTGGCTGGACGGCCTGGTGAGCAACGTGGATCGCACGGCGCGCAACAGCAACCTGATGGTGTGGTGCGAGAAGCTGTGGCTGATCGACCATGGCGCCGCGCTCTATTTCCACCACCACTGGGACGGCTGGCTCGATCGCGCGACGAGTCCGTTCGCGTTGATCAAGGATCACGTGCTGCTGCCGTTCGCCAGCGAGCTCGAAGCCGCCGATGCGGCCCTGTCCGCGGCGCTCACGCCGCAGGTCGTCGCCGCCGTGGTGGCGCTGATCCCCGACGACTGGCTGGAGGACGATCCACTGTTCGCCGACAAGGCGGCGCAGCGCGACGCCTACGGCGCCTACCTGTGCAGGCGCCTGCAGGCGCCGCGCGCGTTCTTCGAGGAGGCCGTCCGTGCCCGCGCTCAGCACGTATGACTACGCCATCGTGCGCGTGGTGCCGCACGTCGACCGGGGCGAGTTCGTCAACGCCGGCGTGATCGTGTCGTGCACCGCCACCCGGTTCCTGGCGGCCCGCATCGAGCTCGACGAAGCCCGCCTCCTGGCGCTGGCCCCGGATCTCGACCTGACCTCGATCCGGCACGCGCTGGCGGCCGTGCCGACGATCTGCGCCGGCGGCGCCCCGGCCGGCGCCTTCGCCGAACTGAGCCCGCGCCAGCGCTTCGACTGGCTCGTCGCCCCGCGCAGCGCCAGCATCCAGACCTCGCCGGTGCACTCGGGCCGCTGCACCGATCCGCAGGCCGCCCTCGAGCACCTGATGGCGCGCATGGTGCGCACGCCGCGCGCCCGCGACGGGGCTTGAATCCGGCACCTGCCGCCACCGCCGTTTCGATGGCGACGCCGCACGAACTGATCGTGACCGGCGACATCACGCCGGCCCAGCGCGCCGCCGTCCTCACGCCGATCAATGACCCGTACGGGTTCTGGAACAACGGCAGCCCCGAATTGCTGAAAAAGGCGCTGTCGCCGGAATTCTTCGACCACGCGTTGCCGCCGGGCCGTCCGCAGGGCCCGGCTGTCCCGGCGGCGGCGTCCAAGGGCTTCATGCAGCAGGCAGGCTTGCTGGCGAAGTGAGCTATCGCTCCGGAACCGTGGCTCGGGGGCTCAGGCCTCGTCGACGATCGAATAGAGCCGGCGCAGTTCCTCGCGCGCCTGCGCGACGCACTCCAGGCAGCCGTCGAAATCGCCGCTGCCGTTCATGATCGCCACGCCCCAGTTGGCGCCCGCCGCGTCGCGCGCGTGCCAGAACACGCCGCCGAAGAACACGTCGGCGCAACTCTCGCAGGGCAGGGCGATGGCGCTGATCATGCGGCGGATGTAGTCGCGCGTCATCACGTGGCGGCCGGTGGCGTCGCGTTCGGCGTCGGCGTGCACCGCGACGTCGGCGGCGGCCTCCATCGCGGTCTTGAACGACAGCATCGACGGCGCGTCCACGGCGATCCCGAGGAGGTCGGCGGCGGCTTGCGTGCGCGCATGCCAACGCCAGCGGCCATCCGATTGCCGAATGAATTCCACCGTATCGTCGGTGATGATCTCGGTGCGATCCACGACCGTCCTCCAGGTGGGGGAATCGTAGGCCTTTTTCGTGACGCAGTCCTCGCCGTTTCTGGGGATGGCCACGGAAGCATCCTGTCACGCCACCGCCGGGCTCGCCGTTTGCCGACCAGAGCGTGAATCCACAGGAGGTGAGCCATGATTTCCACCGTCTCGACCCCGGAAAGGCGCCCGTCGTCCCATCCGGCTCCGTTCGACAAGGGCTGGGTGCCGCAGGACTACGTCGGCCCGGTCGCCTTGCCCGGCACCGGCCGGATGGTCTTCTGGACCGGCCGCATCGCGATCGGGCTGCGCTACGCACCGCCGGAGCGCGTGCAGCACTGATCCGGCGTCCCGTTGGCCATGTCATTGCGCGCGCAGTCGCGGAATCCACCCCAGCGACGACATCGTTCGCCGGCGTGGATCCTGCGACTTCGCGCAGGATGACGGGCGCGTCGTTGTACGCGCGGGGCCCGGACGTCCCCGGATCGAACCAAAAAAATGCCCCGCATCGCGGGGCATTTCCTTTGTCTGCACCGGACGCGCCAGGCGTCCGGACCAGCCATCAGTTCGGGGTGCGGACGATGATGTCGTTGCGCACGCCCGTGACGCCGTTGGTGTCGCGCGCCAGGCGCTCCGCCATCATGCGTTCTTCCGGCGACTTGGCGAAGCCGGACAGTTGCACCACGCCCTTCATCGTGTCGACCTTGATGGCCATCGCGCTGACGGTCTTGTCTTCGGCGAACTTGGCCTTGACCTTGGTCGTCACGGCGGAATCATCGACGTACGCGCCGACGGTTTCCTGATGGCGTTCGACGGCGCAGCCGGTGGCGGCGACGAGGGTGGTGGCGGCGACCATGGCCGCGATGGCGAGACGAGAGATCATGTTGTGCTCCTTCTGGAATACGTTGTGGATACGGTAATTGCACGATAGGACGCGCAACGCTCGAGCACGATAGGCGGACAGCGGGTCGTCCTGTCGGACGGCACCGACAGCGTGCCCGCGTTGCTGCGGTCGCACACGCTGCACGGGCCGGGAGCCGGCCTATTCGGTACGCTGCACCGCCTGGCCGGCGTTGGCAGGCTGGGGGAACGTGCCGGGGCCCAGCAGGGAGGCGACGTCCATCGTCGAGTCCACCGCTTCCTGCACGTGATCGGGCAGCGGCAACCGCGCCTGGATCGTGGTGCCCTGGTCCGGCCTCGACTTGATCTTGAGCTCGCCTCGCGCCGACTGGACGCGGAAGCGCATCCCGGCCAGACCGTGCGCGGCCGCGCGCGCGGCGCCCGGATCGAAGCCGACGCCGTCGTCGCGCACCGCGATGTGCGCCCAGCCGCCGCGCGACCCGACGCTGACCCACACGGTCGCGGCGCTGGCGTACTTGGCGACGTTGGTGAGCGCCTCCTGCACGATGCGATAGACGGTGAGCTTGCCGGCGTCGTCCAGCGCCAGCTCGTCGATCTCCGTCCGGACCTCGATCTCGCTGCGTTCGGCGAACTCCACGCACAGGATCTCGAGCGCGGCCTTCAGGCCCAGGTTGTTCAGCGACGACGGCCGCAGGTCCTCGATGATGCGGCGCTTCAGCGCAATGCCTTCGTCGAGCGTCTTGACCAGGTGCATCATGCGCTCGAGCACTTCGGGCGGTGCCGCGGCGAGACGGCTGCGCATGCGCGCCACGTCGAGCTTGGCCGCGGTGAGCAGGCCCCCGAGCTCGTCGTGCAGTTCGCGGGCGAGGTTGCTGCGCTCGTCCTCGCGCGCCGTCTGCAGGTGGTTGGCGATCTGCGTGATGTCGCGCGTGCGGCGCTCCACCTCCACCTCGAGGCGGTCGCGTTCGAAGCGCAGTTGCGCGGCGCGCTCCAGGCGCTCGTCGTCCAGGCGGCGCGCCTGGCGCGCGTACAGCAGCAACGCCGCCAGGCTCACGAACACCAGCGCGGCGATGCCGATGCGCGAGAACAGCAGCGTCTCGGTGAGCAGCTCGCGCGACTCGTCGATGCGCGTCGTCTCGACGCGCGCCATGCTGCGCGCCTGGCCTTCGATCGCGAGCATCGTCTCGCGGCCGATGTCGGTGAGCATCACCTCGCGCCAGCCTTCGGTGTGCGTGCCCTCGAACATCTTGACGGTGGTGTCGAGCTCCGACATGCGCTGGCGCGTCAGCTCGTCGAGCTTCCTGACGTCGGCGTTGCGATCGGGCCACGCCGAGTAGATCTGCGCGAGGCGGGCGAGCTGCGCCTGCACCTGCGCGGCGGCGCGGGTGTACGGATCCTTGTACTCGGGCCGGCCGGTGAGCAGGTAGCCGCGCTGCCCGGACTCGGCCGCGATCACCTCGCGCATCAGCAGGCTCACCTCGACGCGGGCCTCCAGCAAGGCCTCGCGGCTGGCGATCACGGCCAGCGCACGCTGGTGACCGATCTCGTTGGTGAGCAGCACGGCCACGCCCAGCACCATCGCCACTGGCGCCGCGAAACGACTGCGTCGCGCGGTTTCCAGCGTTCTCAGAAATGACATCTCGGGTTCCCCGCTACACTTGAATGACTCGGCCCGCCGCTTGCCCTCAACGCGACAGCGTGACCCTCGAGGCGAACCGGCCGATTCATTCGGCAAATCGCCGACCCGAATTCAAGTTCATCGATTCCGCGGGAGACTACATGATTCGCGTTGTGATCGTCGACGATCATGCGATCGTTCGCTCCGGCCTTCGGCAATTCCTGTCCGACCACGTCGACCTGCGCGTCACGGGCGAGGCCGCCGATGGCCGTGAAGCGCTCGAACTCGTCCGGGGCGGCGACCTCGACGTGCTGCTGATGGATCTGTCGATGCCCGACCAGAGCGGCGTCGACGCGCTGGCTTCCATCAAGGCGCGCCGTCCCGACCTGCCGGTGCTGATCCTCAGCGGCTTTCCCGAAACCCACTACGCCACGACGCTGCTGCGCCAGGGTGCCAGCGGCTACCTCAACAAGGGCTGCGATCCGGACGACATCGTCAAGGCGATCCGCACGGTGGCGATGGGTCGCCGCTACATCACGGCCCAGGTGGCCGAGATGCTGGCCGACGGCGCCGCCGGCGCGGCCGGTCGGCCGCCGCACGAAGGCCTGTCCGAGCGCGAGCTGCAGGTGTTCCTGCGCCTGGCCAAGGGCGAGACGGTGGGCCAGATCGCCGAGGGCATGTTCCTCAGCGTCAAGACGGTCAGCACCTACCGGGCGCGCACGCTCGAGAAGCTGCAGCTCGAGACCAACAGCGACCTGACCTACTACGCGCTCAAGAACGGGCTCATCCAGTGAGATGACGGCCCCCGGCCGCCGGGTACGGCGTCCACCCCCCGAGGAGGGTGCATGTGGACGTGCGGCCGTCCAGTGGACGGACGAACGCCTCATGCACGCCTTGCTCCGGAGCGGCCGAGCGCGGCGGCCGCGCGCTTTCGCCCGGCATTCGCCGAAATGCGGCATGGCGGATGGCGCGTAGCGGTTCAGGCGGCACGCGCGGCGCGCGCGACGCAGTGATCGACGAGTGCGTCGATCTCGCCCGACTTGTCGAACACCGCGCTGGCGCCCAGCGCGAGGCACTGGCGCCGGATGTCGGCGGTGGCGTAGTTGGTGAGCACGACGCGCTCGAACGGCGCCGCGGCGGCGTGCAGCGCGCGCAGCACGCCCATGCCCGAGCCCTGGCGCAGGAAGATGTCGATGATCGCGATGTCGCAGCGATTGCCGGTGTCGGTGAGCCACGTCAGCGCGCCGGCCTGGTCCACGGCGGTGCCCACCACCTTCACGGGGGCCATTTCCTCCAGCGCGGCGATCAGGTTCTCCTGGATCACCGGGCTGTCCTCGACGACGAAAGCCAACAGGTTCGACATGCCACAAGCCGGTCCGTCGACGATGCCGACGCGACCTTCTGCTCCACATTGTGCAACGATCGGTGCCAATCCGATCCGGCGGGGCGCACGCTCGTGGCGCCTCCGTTGCGGCGCCGCCATGGCGCCGCGCGACTCGTCCGACTGAATCAATCGTTCGGAGCGTCTCCGGAGGCCAGGTGTTGCCAGGTAGACGGAAAGGCCGCCTCGTCGCCGAGGTTGTCGTCGGCGTGCATGATGTCGAACGGGGCACCGATGCTCAGCAGCGCGCCATGTTCGATGTTGGCGTCGTGCGCCTGTCCTGCAGAAAAGTTGTCCATGTCTGCCTCCGACCAGCCGATGTCTGTTGGGTGACGGCGCTGGCGGGCGCTCGTCTACCGTGAGCCCAGTTTGCTCAGGCGTGGAACAACTGAACATAGGCTGACCGCCACACCCCCTGTCAGACATCACCTACATGGAGCCCCGCGGTCGCTGCCCCCCGAAGGGTGCTGCGCGAGCGCTCCCTGCCACCGAGGGGCCGGCCGCGAGCGGCCCGGCAAAGCCGGATCCGCCGCTCCCTTGAATCTCGATCAAGACAAGTGAGCGGCAACGCCGGCGCGTGTTGCGTGCCAACCTGGATTGAAGTGCTTGATGCCAAGGGGCGCCCGCACGTCACGATGGACGAGCTGATTTGTTTCAAGGTGTGCGCACTCTGTCGGTGCACGCCTACCGGCGATCGGCTCGTTGGCCGATTGGATCCGCGAAGGGCGGGGCGTACCTTAGAGCCATGACTACCTACACCACCCCCCACTTCGCGACTGGCCTTCCTGACCGCACCGTGCGTACGGAGTCCGGCAATCGCGCTCGCCCCGCAACCGCGGCCACTTATCGCACCGCCGGTGTCTCCAACGAGGCCGCCGTGCTCGCCGACGGGCCGACGCCCGACTGGCAACCCAGTGCTGCCAAGGGCGTGCCCAAGGCCGCCATTGGCGCGCTCGGCGCGGCCCTGGTCGGTGGCGTCGCCCTGGCCATCGTGCTGATGGCGCCGTCGAACAAGGTCACCAAGGTGGCCCAGCCCGACCCGGTCGCCCAGGTGGCGGCGCAGAACGCCGCCACGGCGAAGTCGGTCGAGTCCACCGACGCGTCCGTCAACGAGATGGAGAAGAACGCTCCCGCGGCCGGCGACGCTGCGGCCGCCGCTGCCACGCAGCAAGCGGCTCCGACCGCGCCTGCCGCCGTGCCGGCGCCCGTTCAGGCCGTGATCCCGGACGCGCCGCCGGTGGCGAACGCCCCGGTGGCCCGCGTGCCCAAGCACGCGCCGGCGCCGGTCGCCGCGCCCAAGGCC
>FTJN01000546.1_pt2 | contig 48109 bp, 48 predicted proteins | sample 1658361 | NCBI WGS metagenome assembly FTJN01 (sample SAMEA3914819, study PRJEB12502) | metagenome | biome: forest; material: soil | place: Canada | collected 2010-06-26 | depth 0.3 m
CGGCGTCGGCCTGCGCCGCGAGCGTGGTGACGGCGGCGTCGGGCGGCGGCAGGAGGGGGGTCGTGAAGATGGCCGGCGGCACCTCGACGCCGGTCGATGCCGGCGCGGGCCAGCGGGCGAGCAGCCGGTCCCGGCGCCGCCGCCGGTCGCCCGCCTCGCCGTGCCAGTCGACCAACGCCAGGTGCAGCGTGGCGGCGTCCTTGCGGGACGTCCAGGCGTCTGCCAGCGCGACGGCCCGCCCGGCGTGCCACGCCAGCAGCACCGCCTCGATCGCGCCGCCGTCCGGCCACTGCAGCGGCGCCAGCCACTCCGCCGGCAGCCGGGCGTTGAGCAGGCGGCCGCCACGTTGCCAGAAGGCCACGTCCGCGCCATGGCGCACCACGTGGACGCGCACGCCCCTCCAACGCGGCTCGGCGTGCAGGTCGCCCCGGCGCCAGGCGCCCAGCAGGTCGTCGTGACGGTCGGGCGGCACCTCGTCCAGCGGCGCGAACTCGCGCGCCGGCTGCGCCGGCACGGGCGGCGTCTCGTGCAGCAAGGCGTCGCGGCGACGCTGCCACCACCAGGCGACGGCCCGGGGCTCGGCGTCGAACGCGTGCGCCCAGGCGCGCTGCCACTGCCACTCGTCGATGAAGGGCTTGCCCAGGCCGCAGGCGGCGCGCACGGCCCAGCGCCGGGCGATCGCGTCGTCGAGGCCGGCGATGGCCGCGGCGACGGCGGCGGCGCGCGCCGGGGCCGGCAGCGCGGCCGCGGCCGTCCATCGCGGCATCCAGGCAGCCAGGGCGGGCCGGCTCTCCGGCGTGGGCACGCCTTGGGGCCAGGGCAGCAGCAGCGCGATGGCTTCGGCCGCCTCGTCGCTCGCCGCGTGCCCGACGTCGAACAGCCAGGGCGCCATGCCGTGGCTCGCCGCCAGGGCCTGCGCGGCCTCGGCGAGCGCCGCCTGCGTCAGCCGCGCCGGCCGAGCCGGCCGGGCGCCGTGCGCGGCCACCAGCCACTCACCCGCGAGCGCGCCCGCGTGGCGCCCGGCCGCGCGCAGGTAGCGCGCGAGGGCGTCGACGCGCTCGGCGTCGCCGGGACGGGATTCGAGCTCTTCGGTGAGGACGGCCAGGGCACGCATCCCTGCATGATGCCGCGCCCGGGCGCGCTCAGGCCGCGGTGCGCCAGGGTCGTGTCTCGATGCGGTTCAGCGCCCCGGCCGCCCACTCGCGCGCCAGCGGGAACGGGCCGTAGCCCGAGTCGACGTTGATGTGCCCCGCGTTGCCGAGGTTGATCCAGTCGCTGCCCCAGCGCAGCGCCCAGGCGTGCGCCTGGCCGGCCGACATCCACGGGTCGTTGTCGCTGGCCACGACGCAACTGCGCGGCGCGAGCCGGGACTGCGGCAGCACGGACGCGACGTCGAACCGGGTCGGCTCGGCCGGCGCGACGAGCAGCATCTGGGCGACGGCCAGCGCCGGATGCCGCGCCGCGGCGCGCACCGTGGCCAGGCAGCCGAAGCTGTGGGCGACGACCACGTGCGGCCCCGGGCCCAGCGCCGCGACGGTCTCGGCGACGCGTTCGCTCCAGCGTCCGAGATCGGGCGCGCTCCAGTCGTCCTGTTCCACGCGCACCGCGCCGTCGACCTGGTGTTGCAGCCAGCTCTGCCAGTGTTCGGCGCCGCTGCCGTGCAGGCCGGGAACGATCACGAGGCGCGGGCGCGCGACGCGGCGGTCGGTGGAGACGAGAGGCGAGTTCATGGGCCCAGCGTAAGAGCCGCCCCGGCGGCCGCCAACGAAGGAAATGCCATATGCAGCGTCGGCGGAGGCGGTCCCGAAAAAAGTGCGGCGACGGGCTCAAGTTCCGGCGCGGGCGGCCGAAGAGCCGAACAAGCGCTCTCTCCTTCTTGCACGAAAGCCTCGCGGACTATCGTTGGAAGTGGCGGGAAAAGCGCCGGAATTTCTTCACGTCGTCGCCGTCGCGCTTGTGCCAGCCACTTTCGCGACGCCCGGCGCGTGGGCAAGATGAACGCGTGCGTCTCCGCAAGGGTCGCCCGCGCGAAGGACCTCGCATGTTGACGCCCAGTACGCCCATCCCGACGCCGCTCTCGCCGGACGCCACGAACACCGCCAAGGCGGCGCGCGTGGAGGCGTCCGCGCGCTCGGCGTTCCGCAACGAGCTGCGCAGCGCCGTCGCGCACGAGTCCCATCTGGCCGACAACGCGGCCACCGCCGCCGCCGCGCGCCGGGCCGCCATGCAGGTGCCCGACCCGATGACCAGCCTGTCGACGGTGGCCGTCGCGGGCGCGATGAACAGCCTCCCGGCGGCGCTGAACATGATGCGCAACATCGTGATGGCCTCCGCCAGCGGCACGCTGTCCGAGGCCGATCGCCAGACCTTGCAGACCGAGTACGCGCAGCTCACCGCCAAGGTGGTCAGCAGCGTGGGCAGCGTCGGCGCGGGGGAACAGGCGCGGCAGTCGACGGCGCACGACGACGAGCGCGAGGACAACGCCGAGAACACCTGGCGCGAAAGCAGCGACGACCACCGCACCACGCTGACGCAGACCGTCGAGGAGCCGCGGCAGACCGTGCAGTACCTGCCGGTGGAGCGCACCGCCACGACCCAGAAGCAGACGCTGGTGCCCGACGGCCACGGCCCGCAGCGCGATCCGCAGGTGGACCTGCGCACGCACGAGCTGCACGTGGGCACCGACTCCTACGAACCGGTCTCCGTGCGCCAGGCCATGGAACACCCGACGACGCCCGAGACGCTGGGCCGCATCGAGTCGCACGCGGAGACCACGCACACCTTCGTCGCGCAGGCGGCGCAGATCACGCAGTTCGTGCAGGTGGCGCAGACGGAGCACATCGCGCCGGTCGTCGCAGTGGCCTGAAGCGGCGACGCCATTCGAGCCGGACGCGATCTGGCGACCGGAGGGGTCTGCCTCCGCATTCGTTCGCGCCATGCTTCTTGCGACCGTCCGAACGTTGCCCGCGGACGAAGGCGGTGCCTGACCTCGATCCCCGGCGAAGCCGGGGTCAGGCACTCCTCGAATCGCGGCCAGCAGTCCCCGCGTCGACCAAGGTGCGACACGATTCGAGGAGTGCCAGCCCCCTTCGGTCGAGACCCCGTCGATTTGAAAGAGGCGTCAGGCCGCCAGCTTGTCCGCCTCACGCGGCGGCTCGTTCAGGACGCGCGACAGCACTCGCCCCTCCAGCTCGGCGAACGCCGGCGATCCGTGCGCGCGCGGGCGTGCCAGCGCGACGATCTCGTCCAGCGTGATCCGGCCGTCCTCCACCAGCAGCACCCGGTCGGCCAGGGCCACCGCCTCGGCCACGTCGTGAGTGACCAGCACCGCGGTGAAGCGCAGCTCGCGCCACACCGATTCGATCAGGCGTTGCATCTCGATGCGCGTGAGCGCGTCCAGCGCGCCCAGCGGTTCGTCGAGCAGCAGCAGGCGCGGGCGATGCACCAGCGCGCGGGCCAGCGCGACGCGCTGGCGCTGGCCGCCCGAGAGCACCGAGGGCCATTCGTCGGCGCGATCCGCGAGCCCGACCTGCGCGAGCGCGGCGCGTGCGCGGGCGCCGGCGTCGGCCGAGTCCAGGCCCAGCTTCACGTTCTGCAGCACCGTGCGCCAGGGCAGCAGCCGCGCCTCCTGGAACATGATGCGCACGTCCTCGCGCGACGCCGGCGAAGGCGGGTCGCCGAGCCGCACCTCGCCTGAGGACGGCGTCTCCAGGCCGGCCAGCAGCCGCAGCAGCGTGCTCTTGCCGCAGCCGCTGCGTCCGACGATGGCGACGAACTGGCCGGGGCTCACGTCGAGCGCGATGTCGTGCAGCACGGTGCGGTCGCCGAAGCGCTTGCCCAGGCCGGCCAGGTGGACGCCCAGCCCGGTCGCCGGGGGCGTGATCCAGTCACGTTGCATGTGGGAAGTCTCCAAGGTTCAGGCGCTGACGCCCAGGTAGGCCGGATTCCAGCGCAGGAAGCGCCGCTCGAGCCCGCGCGCGACGAGGTCCGCCAGCTTGCCCAGCAGCGCGTACAGCAGCACGCCCACCAGCACGACGTCGGTCTGCAGGAACTCGCGCGCGTTCATCGTCATGTAGCCGATGCCCGATTGCGCGGAGATCGTCTCCGCCACGATCAGCAGCACCCACATCAGCCCGAGCGAGAAGCGCAGGCCCACGAGGATGGACGGCAGCGCGCCGGGCAGGATGACCTCGCGGTACAGCGGCCAGCCGCGCAGGCCGTAGCTGCGCGCCATCTCGATCAGCCCGGCGTCCACGGACTTGATGCCGTGGTAGGTATTCAGGTAGATCGGGAAGAACACGCCGATCGCCACGAGGAACAGCTTGGCCGACTCGTCGATGCCGAACCACAGGATGACCAGCGGGATCAACGCCAGCGGCGGCACGTTGCGCACCATCTGCAGCGTGGTGTCCAGCAGCGTCTCGGCGGTGCGGAAGGTGCCGGTGAGCAGGCCCAGCACCAGGCCCAGGCCGCCGCCGATGGCCAGTCCGGCCACCGCGCGGCCGGTGCTGATCGCGACGTCGTGCAGCAGCTCGCCCGACTTCAGCAGGTTCCAGAACGCCTGCGCCACGGCGAAGGGCTCGGGCAGGATGCGCGTGGAGAGCCAGCCGGAACGCGAGGCCGCCTCCCAGCCGGCGATCACGAGCAGCGGGACGATCCAGGGGGCGACGCCGCGCAGGCGTCCGGCGTTGGCGCCCATGGTCAGCTCGCGGCGCGCGCGAGGTCGGGCGCGGCCTTCGGTCGGATGTCGTTGGCGACGATCTCGCCGAACGGGCCGGTCAGCGTCGGGCCCCTGGTCAGTTTCTCGCGGGTGTCCAGCGGCAGCAACGGGAAGACGAGCTCGGCGAAGCGGTAGGCCTCCTCGAGGTGCGGGTAGCCCGAGAGGATGAAGTAGTCCATGCCGAGGTCGGCGTACTCCTGGATGCGGTCGGCCACCTGCCGCGGATCGCCCACCAGCGCGGTGCCGGCGCCGCCGCGCACCAGGCCGACACCGGCCCACAGGTTGGGCGCGACCTCGAGGCCTGCGCGCGGGTTGGACTTGTCGAACTTGCCGCCGTGCAGCTCCGCCATGCGGCGCTGGCCGATGGAATCCATGGCCGCGAACTTCTTCTGCGCGGCCGCGACGAGGTCGTCGTCCAGGTGCGAGATCAGCTTTCCGGCGGCGGCCCAGGCCTCCTCCTCGGTCTCGCGCACGATCACGTGCAGGCGGATGCCGAACTCGAGCTTGCGCCCGAGCTTCTCGGCGCGGCCGCCGACGTCGCGCACCTTCTCCGCGACGGCGGCCGGCGGCTCGCCCCACGTGAGGTAGGTGTCGCACTGCGACGCCGCGAGGTCGTGCGCCGGCCCGGACGATCCACCGAAGAACAGCGGCGGGTACGGCTGCGTGACCGGCGGGTAGATCACCTTGGCGCCCTTGACCTTCAGGTGCTTGCCCTCGAAGTCGATCGCCTTGTTGGTGTGGCTCGCCTGCAGCACGTCGCGCCAGATCGACACGAATTCGGTCGACAGCTCGTAGCGTTCCTCGTGGCTCAGGTGCAGGCCGTCGCCGGCCAGCTCGTCGGGGTCGCCGCCGGTGACGAGGTTGACCAGCACGCGCCCGCCCGACAGGCGATCGAGCGTGGCAGCCATGCGCGCCGTCTGCACCGGCTGAATGATGCCGGGGCGCAGCGCGACCAGGAACTTGAGCCGCCGGGTGACGTCGACCAGGCTGGCCGCCACCATCCACGAGTCCTCGCACGAGCGGCCCGTGGGCAGCAGCACGCCCTCGTAGCCGAGCGTGTCGGCGGCGATGGCCACCTGCTTGAAATAGTCGAGGTCGGTCAGGCGCGCGCCGCGGGAGGTGCCGAGGTAGCGCGAGTCGCCGTGGGTGGGGATGAACCAGAGGATCTTCATGGGGTGCTTTCGTTGACGGACGAAAAGGCGATCAGGCTTTCCAGACCGCGTCGGCGACGCGGATGGGTTTCGGAATCAATCCGAGCTTCGAGAACGCATCGGCCACGCGTTGCTGGTCGGCGATGTCCGCGTCCTTGAGCCGCGTGATCGGGCCCGAGGTACGCCGCTCGATGAAGCGGATCGTGGTGGACAGCGGCAGTCCGCTGGCCACCGACAGGAAGTGCGCGGTCTCGGTGCGGTTCGCCTTGACCCAGGCGTCGGCCTCGCTCAGCGAATCGAACAAGGCCTTGAGCGCGCGCGCGTCCCGCGTGAGCGCGCGCGACGCGAGGTAGTAGCTGTTGTTGCTGGTGAGCCCGACGCCAGTGGACAGCACCCGCGCCTTGCCGTCGATCTCGGCGGCCGCGTAGTACGGATCCCAGATGCCCCAGGCGTCGAGCGCGCCGCGCTCGAAGGCCGCGCGGCCGTCCGAGGGCGTCAGGTAGACGGGCGTGATGTCCGACCACTGCAGGCCGCCCTTTTCCACGCCGCGCACGACCAGGAAGTGCGCGCTGGAACCCTTCTGGAATCCGACGCGCTTGCCCTTCAGGTCGGCCAGCGTGCGGATGGGCGAATCGGCCGGCACGAGGATCGCGGAGCTGGTGGGCTTGGGCGGCTCGAGGCCGGCGTACCAGATGTCCTTGCCCGCGGCCTGCGCGAACACGGGCGGGGTGTCGCCGGTGAAGCCGAAGTCGAGCCCGTCGACCGCGAGCGCCTCGAGGATCTGCGGCCCGGCGGGAAACTCGACCCACTTCGTCGGCCTGCCGGGCAGGCGCGCCTCGAGCAGCTTGCGCTCGCGCACCACCATCAGGTTGACGGAGGACTTCTGGTAGCCGATGCGCAGCTGGGGCGTGTCCGCGCGCACGGGCAGCGCCACCGCGCCGGCCGCGGCGCCGGCGAGGGCCAGCGCCTGGCGGCGATTCAGGAACAAGGTCATCGGGCCGTCCTCACTTGCCCGCGACGGTCGCGCCGGCGGCGTTGGCCGGCAGCGCGTCGGCGATGCGCACGGCCTTGGGGATCAGCTTCAGGTCGTAGAAGGTGTCGGCCACCTTCTGCTGCTCGGCCACGACGGCCGGCGTGAGCGGCACGACGCCGTAGCGGTAGCGCTTCAGGCTGGTCTCGACCACGGCCACGTCCAGGCCCTGCAGCGGCGCGACGAGCGCGGCGGCGCGCGGGACGTCGGCCTGCACGAACTTCGCGGCGTCCTGCGTGTTGGCGAACAGCTCGTGGATCACGTGCGGATTCGCCTGCGCGTAGTCCGTCTGCGCCAGGTAGAAGCTGTAGCTGTTGACCAGGCCCGTGCCGTCGGCCAGCTGGCGCGCGTCGATCTGGCGTTCGGCGGCGGCCAGGAACGGATCCCAGATGACCCACGCGTCGACCGCGCCCTTCTCGAACGCGGCGCGCGCGTCGGCCGGCGGCAGGAACACGGGCGTGACGTCCGAGTACTTGAGCTTGTTCTTCTCGAGCAGCTTCACGAGCAGGTAGTGCACGTTGGAGCCCTTGTTCAGCGCGATGCGCTTGCCCTTGAGGTCGGCCACCGACTTCAGCGGCGAGTCCCTGGGCACCACCACCGCCTCGGTGGTCGGCGACGCCGGGTCGTTGCCGACGTAGACGAAGCGCGCGCCCGCGGCCTGCGCGAAGATCGGCGGCGCCTCGCCGACGAAGCCGACGTCGATCGAACCTACGTTGAGGCCCTCGAGCAGCTGCGGGCCGGCCGGGAACTCGACCCACTTCACGGCGACGCCCTGCGGCGCGAGACGCTTCTCCAGCGTGCCCTGCGCCTTCTGCAGCACGAACAGGCTCGCGGACTTCTGGAAGCCGATGCGCAATTCCCGGGCCGGGTCGGCGTGCGCGCCGAGGGCGCACAGCGTCGCGGCCAGCGCGAGCGTGCGGGCCAGCCAGGTGCGGCAGGATGAATGGATCATGGAACGTCCTCCAGGTCGTTGTTCGAAGCGGGAAAGTCAGGCGACGAGCGCCAGCGGGCTCGTCGATCGCAAGGAGAGCGGGCCGTCCGCCAGCGCCCGCTCGATGCGCCGGGTCACGTCGTCGTCCGCCACGTGGCCGTGCACGGCGTGCGGCGCGAACTGCGTGTCGACGGCGTAGATCGAGTCGAGGATGTGGCGCGCGCCGAGCGCCGCGAGCACCGGCTTGAGCGCGTAGTCGAGCGCGAGCAGGTGCGCGGCGCTGCCGCCGGTGCCCAGCGCGAGCACGGTCTTGCCGCGCAGCGCGTCCTGCGCCAGCAGGTCGAGAAAGGTCTTCAGCAGGCCGCTGTACGAGGCCTTGTAGATGGGCGTGGCCACCACCACGAGCCGGGCCGCGGCCACCTGCTCGCGCGCGCGCCGGATCGCCGGGTCATCGACGTCCGCACGCACCAGCGCCGCAGGCGGCAGGTCGCGCAGCACGATCTCGTGGCGCGGCTCGGACTCGGCGAACCGGTCCAGCACGTGACGCAGCAAGGCGGTGGAACGGGAATTCGCCGACGGACTGCCGGCGAGGGCGACGATGGACATGCGACGGGTGTTGCCTTGTGAACAGTTCCGTCACGATAAGGACACCGCCGCGCTGCGAAAACGAATCCAAACGGCTATCGATATCCGCGTGTCGCCTTTGTCGGCGAGCGCAGATCGTTATTCGTTCGACGGTTCAGCGCGTGCGCGTCGACAGGTCGGCCACCAGCGCGAGCAACGCGTTGGTGTCCGCCGGCTTGCGCAGGTAGAAGTCGAAGCCCACGGCCTGCGTCGCGATCTCCACGGCGATGCCGGTGGACGCGGTCAACGCGATCAGGAACGGCTGGTGCGCCAACGGCGCGCTGCGGATCGCGCGCGCCGCCTCGTAGCCGTTGAGCACGGGCATGTCGAGATCCAGGAAGACGATGCCGGGTTCGAAGTCCGAGGCGGTCTCGACGGCCTGCTGGCCGTTCGCGGCGACCCTCGTCTCGTGGCCGAGCGTCTCGAACAGGAGGCCCATCGTCTCGGTGAAGTCCTTGAGATCGTCGACGACGAGGATCTTGCTCAATTTGGTCTGCTCCCGAATTCCGTCGGACACATCCTGTCAGTGTCCTGCCGATGGCGCCATCCTAACTTGGCATTGTCCAAATGTTGTCGCGTCGTCCCGCGAATTGCCGATCCGGCTAAGGTCGAGCAGGCCAGGCCGGCGCGGACTCCGCCTCGTCGCCGAAGGCGGTACGGAACGTGCCGCATTCGAGCCCCTTCTCGCCCAGCGCCCGCACCAGCGCGGCCTCGTCGCCATGCGTGACGATGACCCGCGGGCAGCCGGTCGCCTCGACCGCCGCGAGCAGCCCTGGCCAGTCGGCGTGGTCGCTCAGCACGAAGCCGCGATCCAGGCCGGCGCGATGGCGCGCGCCGTGCTGCTGCATCCAGCCGCTGGCCAACGACTCGCGCACCCGCACCGCGCGCTGCCAGCGCCAGGGCGCACTCGCGCTCGGCGGAGCGACGATCAAGGCGTCGCGCAGCGAGCGCGCGTCCTCCAGCTCGGCCCAGGGCCGCGTCGGCGGCAGCGCGACACCCTCGGCGACGTGGGCCGCGTTGATCGCCTCGGCCGCCGGGTGCACGTAGATCGGCCCGGCGCCGGGCTCGATGCCGGCCAGCACGTGCTGCGTCTTGCCGAGGCTGTAGGCGCCGACCAGGCTGGCCTCGCCGGCCGCGGCGTTGGCCTGCCACCAGCGGTTCATGTCGTCGAACACGTCGGCATGGCGCGGCCAGCGGTAGATCGGCAGGCCGAAGGTGGCTTCGGTGACGAAGCAGTCGCAGCGCACCGGCTCGAACGGCTCGCAGGTCGGATTGGCGTCGCCGCGGGTGGAGACGCAGTAGTCGCCCGCCAGCACCCACACCTGGCCGTCGACCTCGATGCGCACCTGGGCCGAGCCCAGGATGTGGCCGGCCGGGTGCAGGCTGACGCGCGCGCTGCCGATCGTCACCTGCTCGCCCCACGGCAGCCCCGTGACGTCGATGCGGCCCAGGCGCGCGCGCAACACGCCGACCCCGCGTTCGGCGGTGAGGTAGTGGCGGTGGCCCGGGCGCGCGTGATCCGCATGCGCGTGCGTCACGACGGCGCGTTCGACCTTGCGCCAGGGGTCGACGTAGAAGTCGCCGGCCGGGCAATAGAGCCCCTGCGGGCGGCGAACCACCAGGTCAGTGGCCATGGAATGAACGCCGGGGCGCGCGGGTGCGGCGCGCCAGCAACGCCCGCGGCGACTCCGCCGCGCCGGCGAGCGCTTCGTCACGTCCGCGCACGACCCGCATGGAATACTGTGCCGCATGGAGCCGCCCCTTCCCCCCGCCGACGCCACTTCGACGCACGCCGCGCGCCTGACGCTGGACCAGCTCACCGCGCTGGCGCTGGGCGCCGACCCGGAGCGCCTGTCGCTCGCGCAGCTCTACCTGGGCGTCCGCGGCCGCATCCCGCGCCGCACGTACTGGCTGCACGGCGTGTTGTCGCTGCTGCTGCTGGGCGTGGTCGTCAACGGATTGCTGGTCATCGCCCGCGTCGACGACGACACGTCCGGCAAGCTCGTGAACCTCGTGTTCCTGTGGCCGCTGATCGCCGTGTCGGCCAAGCGCCAGCACGACTTCAACTTCTCGGCATGGTGGGCGCTGATCCATTTCGTGCCCGCGGTCGGCTCCATCCTCCTGCTCGTCGTGGACGGCATCATGCCCGGCACCCCCGGCGCCAACCGCTTCGGGCCGGATCCGCGCGAAGCCCTCGCGCGTGCCAGGATCAGTAGCGCCCACTGATGCCGGCCATGCGCAGGAACCAGTGCGCCACCATCGCGACGAACGTGCGCCGCAGCACCGCCAGCCAGCCCTTGGCGTAGGGCGGCGCCACCACGGCGCTGGACGCCGCCATCGCGATGTCGAGCTCCGCGGCCACGCGCTGCGCGAACGGCGCGTCGCACACGACGAGGTTGGCCTCGAGGTTGAGCAGCAGCGACAGCGGATCGATGTTGGAGCTGCCGAGCGTGGCCCAGTCTTCGTCGACGACGGCCATCTTCGCGTGCAGGTAGGCCGGCGTGTACTCGAAGATCTGCACGCCCTTGGCGAGCAGCTCGTCGTACAGCACGCGCGCGGCCACGCCGGCGATGCGGTAGTCGATCTTGCCTTGCAGCAGCAGGCGCACCTTCACGCCGCGGGCGGCGGCGTTGGCGAGCGCGACGCGGAAGCGCCGGTCGGGATAGAAGTACGGCGTCACCAGGTCGATGCGGCGCTGCGCACGCTGGATCGCCTCCATGTAGACGCGCTCGATCGAGCGGCGCTGGCGCAGGTTGTCGCGCACGACGAAGGCGAGGTTGACCGGCGGATCGGTGAGACCCGGGTTGGCGCGATGCGGCCGCACGATGCGCAGCCGCGTGGCCAGGCGCCGGACGCGCGCCATCGGCGCCGCGCTGCGCGCCAGGCTCGCGAGCTCGTCGCGCCACACGTGGCCCAGCGTCGCGCGGGTCCAGATGGCCTGCACCGACTGCTCCACCTCGGCCACCGCCTTGCCGCGCAGGCGCGCCGCGAAGTCGAGCCGGGGGGCGTCGCTCCAGCCGTGGTGCAGGTCGTTGCGGTCGGCGATCAGGTTGATGCCGCCGACGAAGGCCACCTGGGCGTCGACGACGCACAGCTTCTGGTGCAGCCGGCGCGCCTGGCCGGGCTGGAAGTAGCTCCACCAGCGGTCGATCGGGCGGAACACGGCCAGCTCCACGCCCGCGGGCACCATCCAGTCGCGGATCGCAGCCAGCGTCGCCTTCGAGCCGAAGCCGTCCACCACCACGCGCACCTGGACGCCACGGCGCGCGGCCTCGGCCAGCAGCAGCGCCAGCGTCTGCGCCACCGCGTCGTCGTGGAAGATGTAGGTGGCCAGCCAGATCGTGTGGCGCGCCTGCGCGATCGCCGCTCCCATGGACGGGAACAGGTCGTCGCCGCCGCGCAGCAGCTCGATCGTGTGGCCGCCCTCGAACTTCGGCTTGACGCCGAGGCTCCAGGGCGCGCGCGCATTGGCGCGCGCTTTGGCCCGCTCTTGACGCTTGGCGCGAATCGCGTGCTCCATGTCACTTGCCGGAAGCGCCGGCTGCGATGGCGCGGACGCGCCGGACGTCAATTTAGCTCAAGCTCGGCGACGTACGGCAGGTGATCGGACATTCGCGCCCAGCCGCCCCCACGCGGCACCATCGTGCCCTCGCAGCGAAACCCGCGCATGTAGATGCGATCGAGGGAGAAGACCGGCAGCCGCGACGGGAACGTCGGGCGCTTGGGCACGCGCTTGTCCTTGGACAGCGCACGGGTGAGCCCGGCGGCGCCCATCGGGATGTCCAGGCGCTCGCCCCAGTCGTTGAAGTCGCCGGCCACCAGCACCGGCTCGTCCGGCGGCAGTTCCTTGGCGATGTATTCGGCGAGCCGCTGCGCCTGGCGCAGGCGGCTCGAATGCACCAGCCCGAAGTGCGCGACGATCGCGTGCACGGTGGTGCCGTTCCAGCTCACGGGCACGTACAGCAGCCCGCGCTGCTCGAAGCGGTGGTCGGACACGTCGTGGTGCCCCACGTCGCCCAGCGGCCAGCGCGAGAGCAGCGCGTTGCCGTGCTCGCCATGCCGGGTGACCGCGTTGGAGCGGTAGGCGGTGTTGTAGCCCTCGGGCGCGAGGAACTCGGCCTGGCCCTGGTCGGGCCAGCCCAGGATGGTCTGGTCGAAGCGGGCGGCGTCGCGGGTGTGGTGCAGCCGCACCTCCTGCAGGAACACCAGGTCGGCGTCGAGCGCTTCGACGCCCAGCACCAGGTTGTGGATCTCGAGCCGCTTCGCGGCGCCCAGGCCTCGCACGCCCTTGTGGATGTTGTAGGTGGCCACCCGCAGCCGGGTGGACGCCGTCGCGGTCTGGGGCGGCAGGACGGTGAAGTCCGACGTCATGTTCATCACGGCAGGGAGTTCACGCCGCGAGGCGTGCGAAAGTGGTGGACGAAGGCCGCGAAAGCGTCTGCGGGTGATCCACTGGGCAATCCTCATGCCGTGGCATCCTACGCGTTCAGTCCGGCTTGCGCTCGCTCAACCATCTCGGCAGGTGGAGGATGGCCTCGGCGTTGGACGGCGAGAAGCAGGCGTCCGCCGCCGCGCGCCAGGGCAGCCACTGCAGCGCCGTGTGCTCGCGCGGCGCGAGCGTCACGCGGGTGCCCGCGGGCACCTCCAGCGCGAAGACGTGCTCCGTGTTGTGCGTGACCCCGGGCGCGTAGCGGGCGCGCCAGCGGGGATAGATCTCGTAGACGTTGACCAGTTGGCAGTCGCGCAGCGCGCCGGCCGGCACCGCGGTGGTGCCGATCGCGATGCCGGTCTCCTCGGCCACCTCGCGCACGCAGGTCTCGACCAGCGACTCCTCGAGCGTGTCCTTGGAGCCCGTGACGCTCTGCCAGTGGCCGGGCGCGTCCGCCCGCTCGATCAGCAGCACGTCGAGCGCCGGCGTGTGGATGACGACGAGGACGGATTCGGGAATCTTGGGCGGGCGCGGGTCGGTCGACATGCCGCCCATGCTAACGGAGCGGCTTGCGACCCCGCAGCCCGAACCACAGCCCGGCCGCGCACGGCACCCCCAGCCCGATCCAGGTCATCCAGTTCCAGGCGCCGTCGCCCACCAGGCCACCCACCAGCCCGGCGGCGCTGAGGAGCGCGATCGCCAGCGGCCAGCCCCACAGCGACCAGAAGGCCTTCATGCGGCGACGCTCCGCGCCTTGGCCGGCGCGGCCTTGCGCGCCGGGGCCCGCTTGCCCAGCCACAGGTACAGGCCGCTGCCCAGCACCACGATGGTCAGCACGTCCAGCACCGTCCACAGCCACTGCATGGGCACGCCGCCGTAGTCGCCGAAATGCAGCGGCTGCGACAGCAGCAGCGCGTTCATGTACCACGGCGGCTCGCGGCTGGCGGACACCGCGCCGGTGGCCGCGTCGACCAGCACCGGCCTGAAGAGGCGCGCGGTGAGCGCGGTGCGCCCGCGCAGGAACACGCCGTAGTGGTGCTCGCTGCTGAAGGCCGTGCCCGGGAACGCGATGAACGCGATCTTCATGTCCGGCTGCAGCACGCGGGCGTTGGCGAACGCCTTCTCGAGCGAGCCCAGTTGCGTGACCGGCGGCAGGCCCCGGTAGTGCGCGAGCATGTCCGCCACCTGGTCGTTGCGCCAGTGCGAGATGACGAGGTCGGCCCAGGTGTTGATGACGCCGGTGGCGCCGACCACGATCGCCCAGGTGAGCGTGACGATGCCCAGCAGGTTGTGAAGGTCCAGCCATTTCACGCGCGTGGAGCGGTCGCGCCGCACCTCGCCGAAGCGCAGCTTGCGCATGAACGGCGCGTACAGCACGACGCCCGACACGATGGCCAGCAGCATCAGCAGGCCCATGAAACCGAGGAACAGCTTGCCCCACAGGCCCATGAACAGGTCCACATGGATCGAGTGGATCACCGCCATCACGCCGCTGTCCAGCCTGGGTTGCGCCAGCGCGCGGCCGGTACGCGCATCGACGGCCACCTGCTTCAGGTCGGTGGTGGACGCGGGCGTGTCGCCCATCGTGACGAACCAGACCGTGTCGTCGTCGGGCTCCTGCGACACGTACATGCCCGTCTTGGACGGGAACGTCGCCTTGGCCACGGCCATCACGTCGTCGAGGGTGACGCGCGGGGCGCCCGCCGGCAGCGGCGGCGAGACCACCTCCGTGCCCAGCCACGCGCCGATCTGGTGGTGGAAGATCAGCGGCAGCCCGGTGAGGCACAGCACCAGCAGGAACACCGTGCTGACCAGGCTGCTCCACTTGTGCAGCCAGGACCAGATGCGCAGCGTGCGGGGGGTCATCGCAGGCGTGCGGCCAGGCGCATCAGTAGGCGAACGTGCCCGAGAACACGAACGTGCGCGGCGCGCCCACCGTCAGGTAGCCCTGGCCCGGGTAGCCGCCGGCCGAGGCCCAGTAGTTGCGGTTGGTGACGTTGTTGACGCCGGCGCGCAGCGTGACCTCGTGCGACCCGACGTCCATCGCGTAGCGGCCGCCGATGTCATAGCGGTTCCAGGCCGGCACGACCAGCGTGTTGGCCGCGTCGGCGTACTGGCGGGCGGTGTGCACGGCGCGCACGTTCAGCGCGAGGCCCTGCACGCTGGGCACGTCGAAGTCGAAGCCGAGGTTGAACTGCGACTTCGGCGAGCCGATGACCTGCTTGCCCGAGAGCGTGGCGTCGAGGAAGCTCGCCCCGCCCAGCACGCGCACGCCCGGCAGCGCCTCGCCGTACACCGTCAGCTCGGCGCCGCGGTTGCGCTGCGTGTCGATCTCCTCGAAGGTGGCGCCGACGAGGCCGAAGTTCTGCTTGCGCGACTGGAACACGCTCACCGTGCCGCCGTAGCTGCCGGTGTCGACCTTGACGCCGACTTCGCCCTGCCGGGTCTGGTACGGCTTGAACGCCTGGCCGGCATTGGTGACCGGGTGCACCGCGAAGCTGCTGTCGAAGTAGGTCAGCGGCGCGACGTCGCCCGCGACCAGGCCCTCGATGTACGTGCCGTACAGCGACACCTGCTTGTTCACCTTGAACACGAGGCCGGCGATCGGCGTGACGCGGGCGTCCCTGCTCGCGGGCGTGGTCACCGCGCCGGTGCCGTAGTCGAAGCTCGTGCTCTCGATCTGCTGGCGGCGCGCGCCCAGCGTCAGGAGCACGCGGTCGCCGGCGAAGGCCAGCGTGTCGGCCAGCGCCACGCTGCGCGTCACCACGCGCAGCGTGGTCAGCGGGTCGTCGAGCTGGCTGCCGCCGGTGTAGTAGGTCTCGTCGGGGATGCCGATGAAGGTGGTGTCGTACAGCGTGCCGGCCGGCACGCCGGCAAAGTTGGAGAACGCGAACGCGTTCTTCGAGACCGCCTGGTACGCGCCGAACGAGCCGACGACCGTGTGCTTGACCGGGCCGGTGGCGAACGTGCCGCGCAGGCCGACCTCGCCCGTCTTGATCGAGTCCTTGCGCGAATTCGCGGCGCCGTAGAGGGTCTGCGCGCCGCTGTTGCCGTCGACCGTCACGGCTTCGAGCTGGTTGTCCTCGTGGCCCTCGCGGAAGCCGCCGGCGCCCCAGGCCGTCAAGTTCGGCAGGAGGTCGACTTCGGCGCGCAGCGTGCCGAACGTGTCTCGCTCGTGCGAATAGGACCAGGGTTGGGCGAGCTGCTTGTCGGCCTCCGGCGCGAAGGGCACCTTGCCGAAGACGGTGATGTTGGGCGTGGCGGCCTTGATCCGGTTGTCCTGCGTGCCCACGTCGGCCGACAGGCGCACATTGCCCACGCGCCAATCCGCGCCCAGCAGCGCGGCGTCGAGCTTGTCGCGCTCGCCCTTGACCGACGAGTCGCCTTCGCTGTGCACGACGTTGCCGCGCAGGCCGAACTCCCGCTGCGCGCCGAAGCGGCGGCCGACGTCGATGGCCTCGGACAGCTTGCCGCCGTCCACGCCCACGGTGATCTCGGCCCGCGGCGCGTTGGCCGCACGCTTGGGCATCACGTTGACCGCGCCGCCCAGGCCGCTGCCGCCCGGCGCCGCGCCGTTGAGGAACGCGCTGGCGCCGCGCAGCACCTCGACGCGTTCGACCAGTTCGGCCGCCAGGTACTGGCGCGGCAGCAGCCCGTACAGGCCGTTGTAGGCGATGTCGTCGGAATAGACCACCAGCCCGCGCACCATGTAGGCCTGCTGGAAGTTGCCGAAGCCGCGCGTGACGCGCACGGCCGGGTCGTTCTGCAGCACGTCGGCGAGGCTGATGGCCTGCTGGTCCTGGATCAGCTTGGACGTGTAGTTGGTGATCGTGACCGGCGTGTCCATCACGTCCTGGCTGCCCAGCAGGCCCACCCGGCCGCCGCGCGCCACCTGGCCGCCGGCGTACGGCGCCTTCAGGCCGCCGGCGGAGGCGTCGGCGCTGGCGTGGATCACCACCTCCTGCGTGTCGGTCGCGCTGGCGGCCGCTGCGGGGCCCGCGGCCGCCTGGGCGTGCGCCTGCGAGGCGGCGAGCAGGACGACGGCGGTGGACAAGGCGCTGAGGCGGAAGGTGACGTGAGCCATGGGATTCCCGGATTGCTGTGACTGCGGATGCGATTAATTCTCATTCATATTCTATGCAACTCGATGCTGGCCCAGGGTGGAAGTGGGCACAAACAACAGCGCTGCCATCCTCGCGGCAGCGGCGTCGGCGCCCCCAGCGGACAGGGGTCGGGGCGATGCGTCCATCGTAGATTTGGCGCTGGCCCGGGACTGCACCGTCCGGGTCAACGACTGTCGCGCGCGGGCCCCCGGGCCGCGCGGGCGCGCGGGCGGGACGACCGCGCCACGCTCGCCTCGGCGAACGCCCAGAAGACCGCCATCTGCGCCTGCGCATCCGACGCGCCGGACGACGACTGGTGGCCCGCCGTCATGTTCACGCGAAACAGGATGGGCCGGCCCGAGCGCGACGCCGCGCGCAGCTTCGCGACCCACTTGGCAGGCTCCCAGTAGCTGACGCGATCGTCGCGCAGGCCCGCGGTCGCGAGCACCATCGGGTAGCCGGCCGCGGCGACGTTCTCGTAGGGCGAGATCGACGCCAGGTAGTCGTAGGCGCGCGGATCGGCCAACGGGTCGCCCCAGTCGGCGCGAAACACCGGCACCAGCGGGTGCGTGGCGTCGGACATGGTGTTGAGCATGTCCACGAACGGCACCTGCGCGATGACGCCCGCGTAGCGATCCGGGCGCAGGTTCATCGCGCCGCCCATCAGCAGTCCGCCCGCCGACAGGCCGTACGCCACGCAGCGGCCGGGCCCGCCGTAGCCCTGGGCCACCAGGTGGTCGGTGCAGGCGTTGAAGTCGGTGAAGCTGTTGCGCTTGGCGAGCCTGCGGCCGTCCAGGAACCAGCGGCGGCCTTTCTCCGAGCCGCCGCGCACGTGCGCGATCGCGTAGGCCCAGCCGCGATCGACCAGCGCGATCACCGGCACCGAGAAGACCGGCTCGGCCGAGAGCCCGTAGGCGCCGTAGCCGTACACGAGCAAGGGCGCGCGGCCGTCGGCGCGCAGCCCGCGCCGCGTCACCAGCGTGATCGGCACGGTCTCGCCGTCGTCGGCCCGGGCCTGCAGGCGGCGCACCTCGTAGCGCGCGGGATCGAAGCCGGCCACGTGCGTCTCGGCCAGCACCCGGCGCGCGCCGCTGCGCAGGTCGACGCCCACCCAGCGCGGCGGCGTGCGGGGCGACTGCAACACCAGGCGCAGCTCGCTGCCGTCGAAGTCCTGCACGTCGTCGAACTCGAGCGCGCTGGCCTCCTCGTCGAAGGCCACGACGAACTCGTCGCCCGCGCGGTTGCGCACCACGACGGCGAGCCGGCCCTGCTCGCGCTGGCGCCACGCGAGGTGGTCGCGAAAGGCGCGCAGCTCGAGGATGTTGACGCCCGCGCGCGCCGGACGCAGCGGCGTCCAGTCGGCGCGCCCGGGGGCGGCGGGCGACGCGGTCATCAACTGCCCGTCGATCGCGCCCGCGGCGTCGGTGAGCACGACGAGGCGGCCGCCCCAGTCGTCGACCTGGTAGTGCAGCCCCGGCTCGCGCGCCTGCACGAGCATCGGTTCGGCCGTCGGCGCGGCGGCGGCGACGAGACGCCATTCGTCGAGATCGGGGCCCCACACCCGGATCGAGCACCACGCATCGGACGCCGCGCGGCCCAGCGACATGAACAGGGCCGGATCGGGCTGGTCCAGCACCAGGGTGTGCACGACCTCGCCGCGCGCCGGCGTGCGCAAGGTCTTCGCCGGCCGGCCGAATTCGTCGCGCCAGACCCAGAAGATCCACTGCGAATCGGGCGACACGGTGAGGCCGTGCCAGCCGTAGGCGTCCTCCCAGCTGCGGATCTCGCCGGTGCGCAGGTCGTGCACGCAGACGCGGTGACGGTCGCTGCCGTGCACGTCCTCCAGCCACACGAAGAGCGTGTGGTCGGGGCTGGCCTGCGCCTCGATCGCGCGGTAGTAGGACTGGCCGCGGCTGCGCGCCTGCTCGTCGAGCAGCACCAGCTCCGGCCCGCCGGCGACGGGGCGGCGCACGTGGACGACGTGGTCCTCGCCGGGCCGCACGCGCGTGTCGTAGACGAAGCCGCCGCGCGGCAGCGGCGGGATCGTGTCGGTCTCGACGCCGTGGCGCGCCATCGCGGCCCGCCAGCGCGCCTGGTCGGGCCCGGTGGGCGCGAGCACGGCGTCGGCATAGGCGTTCTCGGCCTCGAGATGGCGCCGGATCTCCGGATCGAGATCGCGCCGTCCCGCGATGAAATCCTGGTAGTGCGGGTCGCGCAACCAGGCGTAGTCGTCGATGCGCACCCGGCCCAGTTGCTCGACGCGCAGCGGGCGCCTGGGCGTGACCGGGGGCGTCGGGCCGACCGGCTGCGCGGCGCCGCGCGAGCGCGCCGCGGCCGCCGGCAGCCCGGGCCACGCGGCGGCGATCGCCGCGCACAGCAGGCTGCGCCGCCTCATGCCACGCTCCGCGTGCCGCCCGCCCGGCTCATCCGCGGCCCGGGTTGAAGCGGCGCATCCAGGCGGGCAGCGCGGCGTCGGGTCGGGCGTCCAGTCCCGCGAGGATGTCTGCGTAGACGTCGTCGCGTTCGTCCTGCCCGAACTTGTAGCGCTCCCGGCAGTCGACGACCTCGGCACGGAACGCGATCACGCGCTGTGCGAGCAGGGCCAGCCGCGCGCCCATCTCGTCGATGGACCAGGCGTGCGGGCGGCCGGCCTCCTGGCGATCGGTGAGCTCGCGCAGGTGCGCGACGATCGCCTCCGGATCGTCCACCAGGCGCACCGCCACGTGCAACTGCGCGGTGGCGTAGTTCCAGGTGGGCGCCTGCGTCCGGTCGGCCATCCACGACGGCGACACGTAGCCCTGCACGCCCATCCACAGGACGCGCGCGTCGCCGTCGGCCCGCAGCGCCTCGACCTGCGGATTGCTGCGTGCGAAATGGCCCTCCACGGCCTCGAGTCGTCCGGTCGGCGCGAACCGCGGCACGAGCGGCAGCGGCGTCGCGAGCGGGCCGTCCGGACCGGCGCTGCAGACCCAGGCCAGCGGATGCTCCCGGGCGAGGTCGGCCAGGTCCTGCACGCCGCGCGCGGCGAAGCGGTTGAGGGCTGCGTTCATGCCCCCAGCCTAGTCCGCCGCGCCGCCGCAGTCCGTTTCGACCGGGCCGCACGCTGCCGCGAGCGGGCCAACCGGCGTCCGGTCATCAGGCGACCCTGCGCCGGGCGGCTGCGGTGTGACCGACTTCGAAGGGAACGCCTTCGGACGGCCGGGCGCCGCTCATGCGCGCGTTCAGTGCACGTAACGGCTCGGCGGAACACCGAACGCCCGCTGGAACGCCGCGGTGAAGGCGCTGGGGCTCTCGTAGCCGACGTCGTAGGCCGTCGTCGTGACCGGCTGGCCGCGGGCCAGCCGCGCCATCGCCTCCAGCAGGCGCACGTGCTGGCGCCACTCGGCCAGGCTCATGCCGGTCTGGTCGCGGAACAGGCGCGTGAACGTGCGACGGCTCATGCAGGCGCGCGCGGCCAGGTCGTCGAGCGAATCGGAGCGCGTCGGGTCGGCGATCAGCTCGCGGCAGATCGCGCCCAGGCGCGGCTCCTGCGGCATCGGCACGCTGAGGCTGGTTGCGGCGGGCGCGTCGATGCTCTCCAGCAGCAGTCGCACGATCAGGCCGTCGCGGCCGGCGCGGTCGTATTCGCGCGGCAAGGTCATCGCCTCGAGGATGAGGGCGCGCAGCAGGTCGGAGACCTCGATGACGCGGCAGTCGCGCCGCGTGTCTGCGGCCGCGTCCACGTACAGCGTGCGGATGGAGACGGCGCTGCGGCAGGTGACCTCGTGGTCGACGCCGGCCGGCATCCAGATGGCGCGCTGCGGCGGCACGATGTAGCTCGCGCGATCGGTGACGACCGACATCACGCCCGACGCCGCGTACAGCAGTTGCGCCCGCGCGTGGCGATGGCGCGGGTCGACGAAATTGGCAGGGTATTCGTCGGCCAGCGCCACGACGGGGCGCGGGACGTTTTCAAGGTCGCGGCTGTGGATCGTCATGCGCGTATTTAGCAAGAAACGGGCACGGCCGGCAAGCAGGCCGGCTCGACCCGGGCGCGATAGTCGCTGGCCCGCCGGAGGCAGCGCGGGCGCTCCTCGCCGCTAAGCTGCCCGGATGAGCCTGCCGTCCGACCCCGCGCCCGGAGACGATCTCGCGCCCGACATGCGCCGCTTCCAGCGCTGGCTGGCCGCAGCGTATGCGCAACACCCGCCGCTCGACAGCGTGAGCCTGCCCGAGGCCCGCCTGATCGCGGAGCGCGTGCGCGCCCCGTTGACGCAGGGCGGCCCGACGATGGTGCACCGGCGCGACCTGCAGATAGCCACGCCGCACGGCGCGCTGCGCCTGCGCATCCACACGCCCACGGCGGCGCCGTGCCACCCCGCCCTGCTCTACCTGCACGGCGGCGGCTGGGTCTTCTTCAGCATCGACACCCACGACCGCCTCATGCGCGAGCTCGCGGCCCGCGCCGGCCGCACGGTCGTCGGCGTCGACTACGCGCGGGCGCCGGAGGCGCGCTATCCGGTGGCGCGCGAACAGGCGGTCGCGGCCTGGCGCTGGGCGCTCGCCCACGCCGCGGAGCTGGGCATCGCCGCCGACCGGATCGCACTCGGCGGCGACTCCGCGGGCGCGAACCTGGCGCTCGCCGCGGCCCTGGTGCTGCGCGACGCCGGCGAGCGGCCGGACGCGCTGCTGCTCAACTACGGCGTGTTCGGCGACGACGACTCGACCGAGTCGTACGCGCGCTTCGACGGCCCCGCGTACAACCTGGGCCGCGACGAGATGCGCGGCTTCTGGGATCGCTACCTCGGTCGCCCCGGGCCCATCGACGATCCGCTCGCGGTGCCCCTGAAGGCCGACCTGGGCGGCCTGCCGCGCTGCTGTCTCGTGGTGCCCGAGTGCGACGTGCTGCGCGACGACAGCCTGGCGCTGGCCGAGCGCCTGCGCGTGGCCGGCGTGCCGGTGGCCGTCCAGCGCCATGCGGGCGCCGTCCACAGCTTCCTGGAGGCGATCTCGGATTCGGAGGCGGCGGAACGCGGGCTGGCGCAGAGCAGCGCCTGGCTGCGCGGGGACGCGCCCGCCTGAGCGCGCCGGCGCCTGGCGCGCGGGCGCGTGGACGCGCGCGAGCCCGCGTCGCCGCGACCTGCGAAAATGGCGGATTCACCGCTTCCCTGCCCCATGAATCCTCAAGTCGAAGCCATCCAGGCCAAACTGCGTCAAGTCGACGACTACCTGAGCAAAGGCCTGCTGCGCGCCGACGAGGCCGCGGCCCAGCGCGCCGCGCTGACGAAGAAGCTGATGGACCTGCTGGTGCCCGGCACGCCGGCCCCCAAGCTGCCGTTGCGCGCCCGCGCCTGGGGCGCGGTGGCGATGCTGGTGCTGGTGGGCGGCTTCACGGCCTACCTGATCTCGGGCCACGCCGGCCTGCGCGCGCGCAGCGAACTGATCCTGGCGCAAGGCAGGATCGCCGCGGCCGAGGATGCGCAGAACCGCAAGGAACGGCTGGAACGCCTGCGGCGCGGCGAGTCGCTGGCGCCCGACCAGTACGGGCGCTTCGCGCCGGCGGCGTCCGACGCGGCCGCCTCGGGGCCGGCGTCGGCTGCGATCGCGGGTTCGGCATCGGCCGTCGCGAAGGCAGCGGCCGCGTCCTCCGGCCAGTCGGCCGCCAGCGCCACCGCCACCGCCGAGGCGGTCGCGCCGCTGCTGTCGGGTCGCATCGTGCTCGCCCCGAAGTTCGAGAGCCAGGTCGCCTCGGACGACACCGTGTTCGTCGTCGTGCGAACGCCCGGCGATCCCGACGGCCTGCCGCTGGCGCAGATCCGCGTGGAGGTCAGCAACCTGCCGTTCGACTTCAACGTCGGCACCCGCGAGATGATCGGCTCGCCCGACCGCTTCATGCATGCCGACAAGGTGATCGTGTCGGCCCGCATCTCCCACAGCGGCAGCGGGCGCGTGAAGCCGGGCGACCTCGTCGGGCAGTCCGCCGTGGTTCAGCCGTGGGCCAACGACGTGCGCTTCACGATCGACCAGGTCGTGCACTGAGCCCGCACGCGCGGCGACCGCTCGGCGGCGAGGCGGCCGACTGGTCGCCAGTGGCTGGCCCGGCTCGCGCGGCCCGCAGAGTTGAGCGGGCGCGGCTGCGGGCGCGCCGGGAGGCATTGCCCCGCCCGCGGTGGAAATCGCCTCGATCGCCGGCATCGCAGCGCGGACGGGGGATGCCAGACACCTTCGGTGCGCCGCGCGGTCGGGAAATGCCGGTGGGGGATGCACCGGCAGGCGCGGGTGGTCAGGCCGTTCCGAGCGGCTGCGCGCCGGGCGGCGCTCAGGGCGCCAGCGGCCCGAGCAAGTAGGCGTAGACCTGCTTGCGCTCGCCCGCCGCCGACACCTCCATGAAGCCCACGCGGCCGTTCGCCCGCTCCGGAATCGGGGCGTGGAGGTCGATGAAACCCCAGGCGCGCAACCAGTTGGGCGTCACCTCGTCCTGCGACGTCGGGGCCCTTGGCAACTTCAGGCCGCAGTCGGCACGGCCCGCTTCCGGACAGGCCACGAATTCGAGCACCACCCAGGCGCTGCGGCCGGGTTCGATCGTGAGCAGGTTCTTGTCGCCGCCTTGCCAGGACACGATGCGCGCGGACAGGGGATAGTCGCGCTCGTCAACGCCCCGCTGCAGCATCGCGCCGTCCGGCAGCACATGCAGCGCGCGGGTCGTGCTGTCCGTCACCAGCAGCGTCACGCGGCGCAGCGGCACCGCGCCGGGAACGGTCTCGTCGGCGAGCGCCGCGACCTGCATCAGCGGCCGCGGCTGGGCCTGGCGGGCCAGTTCCTCGACGGCCAGGACCCAGGCCACGAGGAGCCCCGGCATGAACGTGAAGACGCTGGTGAGCAGGCCCGCGAGGCCCATCGCCAGCCAGCGCGTGCTGCGCCTGGCGAGCGACGACCGTTCCGCGGGCGGCAGCGCCCCGACCAACTGCCCCTCGTACAGCATCGCGGGCCACAGGATGGCCAGCCCCAGCAGCACGGCGCCGGCGACGTCGGTGTAGGGGATGTCCGCGATCCGGCGGCTGGCGAACTGCAGGCTGCTCATCACGATCAGGCCCAGCGCGCAGGTGGCGAGCAGGGACTGGAAACCCGCGATATACAGCCCCACCGTGAAGAACCGGTCGGCGACCTCGGGTGAGCGCCGGCGCGCCACGAACCAGCGCAGCACGAACAGCACGGCGATGATCAGCAGCACCGAGGCCAGGCCGCGCCCGAGCACCTCCTCCACGGAAGGCAGGCGGAACAACTCGGCCAGGTGCGGCAGATCCGGCGGGTCCTCGGTCTCGCTGGCGCAACTGCGCGTGATGGACAGCGAGATCAGCATCAGCGTGGCCAGCAGCGCACGGAATGCCGTGGTGGCGATGAACGTCGCGAGCGTCAGGAACGTGTACGGCGGCACGGCGACGGACAGCCGCCCGCGCGCATCGGCATGGCGATCGAAATGCCGCGGCGACCAGACGAAGCGTGCGAGGATCAGCGCGGCACCGCCGAAGAAGGCCAGCAGGCCGCGCACCGCGGCCTCGAGCTTGGAGGCGAACTCGAATTCGGGGGGTTTCTCCGACGCCCCCACCCCTTCGGCCGCGGCGCTCTCGGGACGCCGCCACGTGGGCCGCGGAAAGCGGGGTCGCTGGGGCGCATCGGGCGGACGACGAAACATGGATCCCCTCCTCGGCGGCCGTTGGCAGGCTGTTCGAAGGCGGAGTATCGATCAGGCGGACGGTGCGCGCGGCTTCGATCGAGGGGCGCGGAAGTCGGAACCAGGTCGCGCAGCCGGCCCCCAACCCACTCGACGTGCGCTCTCGACGGCGGCATTCGACGAAAAAGCCCGCATGTCGCGCAGGCGATCCATGCGGGCTCGTGGGCCGGCGCGCGGCCGGTCAGGTCAGGCCGGGGCTCAAGCCGCCGGCGTCGTCACCGCCGGGCTGCGCAGCCGGATGTGCAGTTCGCGCAACTGCTTCTCGTCGACCGCGCTCGGCGCACCCGTCAACAGGTCCTGCGCGCGCTGGGTCTTCGGGAAGGCGATCACGTCGCGGATGGACTCGGCGCCGGTCATCATCGTGACGATGCGGTCGAGGCCGAAGGCCAGGCCGCCGTGCGGGGGAGCGCCGTACTGCAGCGCGTCGAGCAGGAAGCCGAACTTGACCTTGGCTTCTTCCGGGCCGATGTTGAGCGCCGAGAACACCTTGCTCTGCACGTCGGCGCGGTGGATACGCACCGAGCCGCCGCCCAGTTCCCAGCCGTTCAGGACCATGTCGTAGGCCTTGGCGATGCAGGCGCCCGGATCGGTGTCCATCAGGTCCTCGTGGCCGTCCTTCGGCGCCGTGAACGGGTGGTGGACGGCGTTCCAGCGACCTTCGTCGTCGTCGCGCTCGAACATCGGGAAGTCGACGACCCACAGCGGCGCCCACTTGTCCTCGAACAGGCCGCCCGCCTTGCCGAAGTCGGAGTGTCCGACCTTCAGGCGCAGCGCGCCCATGGCGTCGTTGACGATCTTGGCCTTGTCGGCGCCGAAGAAGATCAGGTCGCCGTCGGTCGCGCCCGTGCGCGCCAGCACTTCGGCGATCGCCTTGTCGTGCAGGTTCTTGACGATGGGCGACTGCAGGCCTTCGCGGCCCTTGCTCGCGTCGTTGACCTTGATCCACGCCAGGCCCTTCGCGCCGTAGATCTTCACGACCTCGGTGTAGGCGTCGATCTCGCCGCGGCTGATCTCGGCGCCGCCCTTGACGCGCAGCGCCACGACGCGGCCGCCCGACATCGTCGCGGCGGACGAGAACACCTTGAAGTCGACGTCGGCCATGACGTCGGTGAGCTCGGTGAACTCCATCTTCACGCGCAGGTCGGGCTTGTCGGAGCCGTACAGGCGCATCGCCTCGCCGTAGGTCAGCACCGGGTACTTGCCCAGGTCGACGTTGATCGCGCTCTGGAACACGGCGCGGATCATGCCTTCGAACATGTCGCGGATCTCGACCTCGCTCATGAACGAGGTCTCGATGTCGATCTGCGTGAACTCGGGCTGGCGATCGGCGCGCAGGTCCTCGTCGCGGAAGCACTTGGTGATCTGGTAGTAGCGGTCGAAGCCGGCCACCATCAGCAACTGCTTGAACAGCTGCGGCGACTGCGGCAGCGCGAAGAAGTGGCCGTCGTGCACGCGGCTGGGCACGAGGTAGTCGCGCGCGCCCTCCGGCGTGCTCTTGGTCAGCATCGGGGTCTCGATGTCGACGAAGCCGTTCTTGTCGAGGAACTGGCGCACTTCCATCGCGACGCGGTAGCGCAGCATCAGGTTCTTCTGCATCTGCGGGCGGCGCAGGTCCAGCACGCGGTGCGTGAGGCGCGTGGTCTCGGACAGGTTCTCGTCGTCGAGCTGGAACGGCGGCGTGACGCTGGGGTTGAGCACTTCCAGCTCGCTGCAGAACACCTCGATGGTGCCGCTGGGCATGTTGGGGTTGACGGCCTCGGGCGCGCGGGCGCGCACGACGCCGACGACCTTCAGGCAGAACTCGTTGCGAACGCTCTCGGCGACCTTGAAGCTCTCGGCGAGGTCCTGGTCGCAGACGATCTGCACGATGCCTTCGCGGTCACGCAGGTCGATGAAGATCAGCTTGCCGTGGTCGCGGCGGCGATGGGCCCAGCCCATCAGGGTCACGGTTTGTCCGGTCAGCTTGTCGCCGACAAGGCCGCAGTAGGTGGTTCTCATGGCAATACTCCGTTTATCGGTACGGTTCGTCCGGATGCACGGCATGCCGGACGGCAGCGTGCTCGCGGTTGGTATGGAAGAGTGGTGGCAGGCCGGAGGTGGGGGATCACCCTCAGGACTGAACGCCGATGACCTCGGGGCGTTCAGCCCACTCGATTGGGGTCGGCCCCCACCGGCGGGAGCACGATCCCTGCCGGGGGCGCGACGACGCCCATGGAGATGATGTACTTGAGCGCCTCGTCGACGCTCATCGACAAGGGCTTGCAGGCCGCCACCGGCACCATCAGGAAGAAGCCGGAGGTCGGATTCGGCGTGGTCGGCACGTACAGGCTCAGGTGCTCGCCCGGCAACGCGGCGGCGACCTCGCCCGAAGGCTTGCCGGTGACGAACGCGATCGTCCAGCTGCCCTCGCGCGGGTACTGCACCATCACGGCCTCGCGGAACGCGTTGCCGTTGGTGGAGAACAGCGTGTCGGAGACCTGCTTGACCGAGACGTAGATCGACTTGACGATGGGGATGTGCGACAGCAGCGCGTTCCACTGCTTCAGCCACCACGCGCCCACCATGTTGGTGACGAACATGCCGGTGACCAGCAGCAGCAGCACCAGCAGCACCACGCCCAGGCCCGGCACGCCGGCCAGCAGCGCGAGGAAGTTCTCGGCGCTGGTGGGCAGCACGTGCTGCACGCCCAGCAGGATGCCGTGGAACATGCCGTCCATCAGGCCGATCGCCCACATGAGCACGCCCACCGTGATCGCGAGCGGCAGCCACACCAGCAGGCCGGCGAACAGGTATTTTCTCAAGAAGGGCTCCCGCCGCGCGCGAACGCGGCCGTGATGGCATGCATGGGGTGTCGGGGCGTCAGTGGCAGGCGCAGCTGCCGCCGCCGTGCGAGCCGGACGAAGACGCCGAGGCGCTGGGGCCGCTGTCGGACGAAGGAGCCGGCGCGGGCGCCGGGGCTGCTGCGGGCGTGGCCGCGCCGCCGGCGTCGCCAGGGGCCACCGGCGCGACGGCCGTGGCGGGCGCGGCGGCCCCCTTGAAGTCGGTGGCGTACCAGCCGGAGCCCTTGAGCTGGAATCCGGCGGCGGTCACCTGCTTCTGGAACTGGTCGGCGCCGCAGGCCGGGCAGGTGGTCAGCACGGGGTCGGACATCTTCTGCAACACGTCGCGCGAATGGCCGCACGAAGCGCAGCGATACGCGTAGATCGGCATGGCTAGGCTCTTGATTCGAAACGGGAAATTATAGATTGCCCGGGCCGGCCGGGGCGGGAAACCACGGACGGACGGACGGCGAGCCCAGAATATGAGGGCATTTCGTGACGAAACAACCCGGAAGCGCCCGGTCGATCGGAAGTGGCTGGCATGCGTGGACCCTGCGACTGCGCGCAGGATGACATCGGGTGATCCGACATCCTGCGCGAAGTCGCAGGATCCATGCACGCCGGGCGGCGCGCTCAGTGGAATTGCTGCAACAGCCGCACGGCGCACAGCCCGAGCACGAAGCCCACGGCCACCCACAGCATCGCCTGCAACAGCCGGTTGGTGCGCCGCTGTTCCTTCAACAGGGCGGTGACCAGCGCGGCCGAGGCCGGCGCGTCGTCGGGGGCGGTCTTCTGGGACGCCAGCGTCAGGGCCTGGTGCACCAGGCGCGGCAGCGCCGGCATGTAGTGCGCGTAGCGCGGCGCCTCGTCCTTCAGGCGGTCGAGGAAGCCGCGCCAGCCGATCTGCTGGTTCATCCAGCGCTCGAGGAAGGGCTGCGCGGTGCTCCACAGGTCCAGCTCCGGGTCGAGCTGGCGGCCCAGCCCCTCCACGTTGAGCAGCGTCTTCTGCAGCAGCACGAGCTGCGGCTGGATCTCGACGTTGAAGCGGCGCGAGGTCTGGAACAGCCTCAGCAGCACCTGGCCCAGCGAGATGTCCTTGAGCGGGCGGTCGAAGTGCGGCTCGCAGACGGCCCGCACCGCGCTCTCCAGCGCCTCCAGCCGCGTGTCGGCCGGCACCCAGCCGCTCTCGATGTGCAGCTCGGCCACGCGCTTGTAGTCGCGGCGGAAGAACGCGATGAAGTTCTGCGCGAGGTAGTCCTTGTCGGACTCGGTGAGCGTGCCGATGATGCCGAAATCGAGCGCGATGTAGCGGCCGAACGTGTCGGGCGCGATGCTCACCTGGATGTTGCCCGGGTGCATGTCGGCGTGGAAGAAGCCGTCGCGAAACACCTGCGTGAAGAAGATCGTGACGCCGTCGCGCGCCAGCTTGGGGATGTCGACGCCGGCCTGGCGCAGGCGGTCGACCTGGCTGATCGGCACGCCGTACATGCGCTCCATCACCATCACGCGCGAGGTGCAGAAGTCCCACAGCATCTCCGGCACCATGATCAGGTCGAGGCTGGCCATGTTGCGGCGCAGTTGCGCGGCGTTGGCCGCCTCGCGGATCAGGTCCAGCTCGTCGTGCAGGTAGGTGTCGAACTCGGCGACGACGTCGCGCGGACGCAGCCGCTTGCCGTCGACGCTGACGCGCTCGATCCAGCGCGCCACCGTGTGCAGGATGGCCAGGTCGCTCTCGATGGCCTGCAGCACGTTCGGCCGCAGCACCTTGACCGCGACCTCGCGGCCGCCCTTGAGGGTGGCGAAGTGGACCTGGGCGATGGACGCGCTGGCCACGGGCGTGTTGTCGAAGGTCTCGAACACGTCCTCGAACTTGCGGCGCAACTCCTTGAGCAGCCCCCCCTCGACGAGGGTGCGCGCAGCCAGGCCGTCGAACGGCGGCACGCGGTCCTGGAGCAGCGCGAGCTCGTCGGCGATGTCGGCCGGCAGCAGGTCGCGGCGCGTGGACAGCACCTGGCCGAACTTGATGAAGATCGGCCCCAGCCGCTCGAGGGCCTGGCGCAGGCGCGCACCGCGCGGCTCGTCGTAGCTGCGGCCGACGGCCATCACGCGGGCCAGCGCACGCAGCCACGGCTGGCGCACGCGCCCGAGCGCGATCTCGTCGACGCCGAAGCGCAGAAGCGTGAAGCCGATGAAAATCAGCCGGCTGAAGTGTTTCATCGGACTCGGCCGCTCACGCGGCGTTCGCCGAAAGCCGGCTCGCACGGGATGCGCATGCTCAGGACTTGTTGCGCGCCTGGAGCATGTCGAACATCTGCCCCATCGCCTTCTTGGCCACCTCGGCGGCCTGCGCGAACTGCGCGCTGGCGCGGCTGACGCCTTCGGCGACGGTCGGCCCGAAGAAGCGCTCGGCGTCCGCCGCCGGATCCCAGCGCACGTTCTGCGCGATCCAGTTGACGTCGGCCGCCAGCGCACCGTCGCCGTCGATGGACATGGGCGGCAGGCCGCCCTTGAACACGCTCTCGGCGACCTTGCCCGGCGCCGACGCGTCGATGCGCACGTTCAGGTCGGGCGTGACCGTGGCCTCGTCCGCCGTCTCCACGCCCTCGAACAGGCCGGCCGGCGTGATGCGCAGCGTCAGCGGGGGCGGCACCGGGATGAGTCCCGGCCAGCCGCTCACGTCGACGCGGACGGCCTTGCCCGCATGCGCGCGCAGGCGCTCGACCGCAGGCGGGCAGCCCGTCAGCACGTGGTTGGCGAACAGCACCATGCGATTGCGCACGGCGGGAAGCCAGAGATCCTGGAAAGGCAAGTCCATGGGGCGATTGTAGGTGGCGGGCGCGCGACCGGCGACGGCAGGGCCGGACTTCGCCCGCTAAAACGAACGGTAATGCGGGTGATGGGCGGCGGCGAGCAGTTCGCGGTCGCCCGCGCTGTTGCCGTAGGCGTGCAGTTCGACGCCGCGCAGGTCGCCGACGAGCGCCTGCAGGCGGCGCAGCTTCTCGGCGCCGGTGCAGTCCGCGCCCTCCAGCAGCCCGGTGAAGCGGGCGACGCCGTCGTCGCCCTGACCTGCCGCCAGTCGCGTGCAGAGCACGTCGTCGAACCCGAGATCCGACGCCACGTCGGCCAGGTAGAGATCGAGCGTCGAACTCACCAGCACCAGGCGATGACCCTGCTCGCGATGCCATTCGATGCGATCGACCGCGTCGACGCGGAGCCAGCGCCGCACGCCGCGCGCGTGCGCCTCGCCGAGGGCGCGCAGCCGGTCGACCGGCTCCCCGGCCACCAGGCGCCGCAGCACGCGCACCTTGAACGCATCGATCGAGATGCGCCCCAGCGCGAACGCGATCGCATGCAGGCCCAGCGCCGCGAACGTCGCCGCCACCCGCGTGCGCCCGAAGGCGCGCACGAGGAACGGCACCAGCGTGTCGCGGTCGGTGATCGTGCCGTCGAAGTCGAACGCGGCGACGACGCGGCGCGGCGTCCCGTCCGCCGCGCCCATCAGGCCGCGTCGAACCCGTTCGGATTCGTCGATTGCCAGCGCCAGCTGTCGGCGCACATCGCGTCGAGGCCGCGCGTGGCCTGCCAGCCGATGTCGGCCAGCGCGCGTGCCGGGTCGGCGTAGCAGCTGTCGATGTCGCCGGGGCGGCGGGCGACGACGTCGTAGGGCACGGGCCTGCCGCTCGCCTTCTCGTAGGCGGCGATCAGTTCCAGCACGCTGTAGCCGCGGCCGGTGCCCAGGTTCAGGAGCAGCGAGCCCGGCGTCGCCAGCAGCCGGTCCAGCGCCTTGACGTGGCCTTGCGCGAGGTCGACCACATGGATGTAGTCGCGCACGCCGGTCCCGTCCGGGGTGTCGTAGTCGTCGCCGAACACGGACAGGCGCGCGCGCCGGCCGACGGCCACCTGCGCCACGTAGGGCATCAGGTTGTTGGGCACGCCGCGCGGATCCTCGCCGATGCGTCCGCTCTCGTGCGCGCCCACCGGGTTGAAGTAGCGCAGGACGCCGGACTGCCAGCCCGGCTCGGCGGCGGCCATGTCGCGCAGGATCTTCTCGCCCATCAGCTTGGTCTCGCCGTACGGGTTGGTGGCCCGCGTGGCCGACTCCTCGCGGATCGGCAGCGCCTCGGGCTTGCCATAGACGGTGGCGCTGGAGCTGAAGACGATGCGGTGGACGCCGTGCGCGCGCATCGCGGCGCACAGCGCGAGCAACCCGCCGACGTTGTTGGCGTAATAGCGCAGCGGCTGCTGCGTCGATTCGCCCACGGCCTTGAAGGCCGCGAAATGCACGACGGCGTCGATGCGATGGCGTTCGAAGACGCCGTGCATCGCGTCGGCGTCGCAGACGCTGGCGCGCTCGAAGACGGGTGCCTTGCCGGAGAGCTGCTCGATCCGGTTGAGCACCTCGGGCGAGCTGTTGGAGAAGTCGTCGAGCCCGACGACCTCGTGGCCCGCGGCCAGCAGCTCGAGCCAGGTGTGCGACGCGATGTAGCCGGTCGCGCCGGTCAGAAGAATCGTGGCCATCAGGCAGTCAGCACTTGATGCCGACGTGCAATGCGACGGCGCCGCCGGCCATGTTGTGCACGTCGACGTGGCCGAAGCCGGCCGTCTTCATCATCGCCTTCAGCGTCGCCTGGTCGGGATGCATGCGGATCGACTCGGCCAGGTAGCGATAGCTCTCGGCGTCACCGGCCACCAGTTGGCCCACCCTGGGCAGCACGTTGAACGAGTACCAGTCGTAGGCCTTCTGCAACGGCGCGGCGATGCGGGAGAACTCGAGCACCAGCAGCCGGCCGCCCGGGCGCAGCACGCGGCACATCTCGGCCAGCGCGACGTCCTTGTGGGTCATGTTGCGCAGGCCGAAGGCCACGCTCACGAGGTCGAACTGGCCGGTGGCGAACGGCAGCTTCTCGGCGTCGCAGATCGTGGTGGGCAGCACCAGCCCCTCGTCGATCAGGCGGTCGCGGCCGACGCGCAGCATCGCCTCGTTGATGTCGGTGTGCACCACGCAGCCGGTCGGGCCCACGCGTTTCGCGAACGCGCGCGCGAGGTCGCCCGTGCCGCCGGCGATGTCCAGCGCCTTGTCGCCCGCCTTCAGGTTGGCCACCGCGACGGTGTACTTCTTCCACGCGCGATGCATGCCGCCCGACATCAGGTCGTTCATCACGTCGTACTTCTTCGCGACGGAGTCGAACACGCCGCGCACGCGCGTGGCCTTCTCGTTCTCGTCGACGGTCTCGTAGCCGAAGTGGGTCTGGGTCATCTCGATAGTCCTAGTGCGAATGGCAGGCGCCGCCGGCGGGCTTGGTCATGTCGGCGTCGCGGTCGAGGCCGGCCACGGCCAGGCGCTCGAGGTATTGGGCGAACAGCGCGTCCTGCTGCGAGCCCAGCCGGTACAGGTAGTCCCAGGTGAACAGGCCGGTGTCGTGGCCGTCGGAGAACCTGGGCTTGACGGCGTAGTGGCCCACCGGGTCGATGTCGTCGATCACGACGTCGCGCTTGCCGGTCTGCAGCGTCTCCTGGCCCGGGCCGTGGCCCTGCACCTCGGCCGACGGCGAATAGACGCGCATCAGCTCGAACGGGATGCGGAAGGTCCGGCCGTCGTCGAACTCGATCTCGAGCGCGCGCGATTGCTGGTGCACCGTGAGCGAGACGGGGAAGCGGTGTTCGGGAGAAGTTGGGGCCGGCATGGCGCCCAGTTTATCGTTTGCCTGGGAAGCGACCCCGGGGAGGGGGCCAATGACGGCGCGCGCTCACCGGGTGTGGCGCGACGGCATCCCCCCGAAAGAGGGAGTCCGACGATCGTAACAAACTGTGAGAATCGCGCGCTGTCGACCTGCACCTTGCGCGCTCACCCATGCCCCGTCTCCTTCCCTGGCTCCTGTTGGCCCTGTCCACCTCGGCATTCGCCGACCTGCAGAAATGCGCCGGCCCGCAAGGCACGACCCTGTACACGGACAAGGATTGCCCGTCCGTCGCCCGGCCCGCGACCTCTCCGGCGCGCGCGCCCGCGACGGCGGCCGCCGCCCCGGTGGACGCGCCGCTCGAGATCCAGGACACCGGCGTGCCCGTCATCGTCCAGATGCCGGGGCGCTTCGCCTGGCTCGACGACGACACGCTCGCGATCACCACCTTCGCCGACGCCAACGCCAAGGCGCCGTGGATGGTGCGCAAGATCGTCGCGTACGACGTGCCGTCGCGCCGCAGCAGCGTGCTGGTGCCGCGCGGGTTCATGGCTTGCACCAACCCGGCCTACAAGCTCGTCAGTCTCGAAGTGGGCGATCTCGAGTCGCGCTTCGCGATCGGCTCGCACGCCGCGCCGTCGGTGCAGCAGTTCGCGATCTGGGATCCGGCCGCGCGCACGCTGGGCCCGGCGCCGGCCGAGTTCAAGGCCCGCTGGCATCCGTCGGCCTGCATGAAGCCGGCGCCCGAGGATCTCGGACTTCACGACCTGCTGGGCAGCAAGAAGCCGGTGCGCTACCTGCAACCCGAGCACGGCACCGTGGTCTGGGGCGCGCTGGACGACAACGGCCATCCCTCCGGCCCGACGCTGGTCACGCCGAAGAAGAAGGTGACGCTCGCGCTGAGCGTCAACGACATGTCGCACGACGTGCGCTACGTGCCGTTCCGCAAGGCCTACCAGCTGGCGCCCGGGGTGCACGACCGCGCGCTCGATCCGCCGCGCGACATGCCGCTCATCACGATGGACCTGGACGGCCGCCTCACGCGCCACGCGATTCCCGCGGGCCTGGCGCGCCAGCTCGATGCGCTGGGCGCGCCCGCCCCCGCCGAGATGATCGCCACCGGGGCCGGGGACCTGGTCGTTCAACCGGGCCCGGCCGCCAACGGCGGCGGCCTGTACCTGGTGCAAGGCGAGCAGAGCCGCCGCATCTGGTGCACGTCGCGTCCCGCGGCGGGCCAGGCCGGGGGCGTCGACGCCTGCACGATGACCCAGGCGCCGGCGGTGTCGCCCGACGGCTGCCGCATCGCGTTCGACGCGCGCCCGGCGGGCGCGATCGCCAACGGCTTCCCGACGGCGCCCACGGTCAAGGTGCTGACGCTTTGCGACGGCAGCCTGCCCTCGGTGTCGACGGCGGCGGGCAGGAAAAAGGCGCGCTGAGGCCGCGTCAGGCCCGGGGGTTCGCCAGCTCGAGCCGCACCTCGTCGCGGCCGTACGGCCCGGTGCAGTGCCAGCCGCGACGTTCGTAGAAATGGCGCGCCCGGGTCGCCGCGCCGGTGCTGAGCCACAGCGCGGACACGCCGCGCATCCGCATCCAGTCCACCAGGGTGTCGTGCAGGCGCGAGCCGTGGCCGCGGCCCTGGGCGCGCGGATCGACGAACAGCGCCCAGAGGTTGGCGTTGACTGCGTCGACGATCGCGAAGGCGACGATCTCGCCGCCCTCCTCCACGACCCAGCCTCGCCCCGTGGCCTCGAGTTGCGCGACGACCTCGGCGTCGGCGATGCGCCCCGGCGCCAGCGTGTTCTCGGCGACGGCGTAGCGTACCCGCCAGATGCCGGCGAGGTCGTCGCGCGTGGCCTGGCGCAGCACGCCGCTCACTGCTTGGGCGCGCAATCCCAGTGCTCCGCGATCTTGCCGTTCTCGATGCGGAACATGTCGAACCAGGTGGTCGTTGACTTCTTCGCCGCATCCTTGGGGTCGCTGGTCTCGCGCACGAAGCTCAGGATCACCTTGTCGCCCTCGGCCACGATCGTCACCAGCGGCGCCGCGATGCGCGGCTGGATCGCCTTGGGCTTGACGTGTTGCGTGAAGAACGCGACGAACGCCGCACGGCCGGTCGGCACGTTCGGGTTGTGCTGGAGGTAGCTCTCGGCCATGTACTTCTCGGCGAGGTCCATGTGACCGGCCTCGAAGACCTCGCGCCAGAAGTCGAAAACCAGCTTCTTGTTGGCGGCCAGCCCGGGATCGGCGCTCGCGAGCAAGGCCTCCTGGTTGGCGGCCGGCACCACGGGCAGCTGCGCGCGGGCGGCGCCGCAGGCGAACAGGGCAGCGGCCAGCGCCAGTCTCAGGATCGTCGAAGCAGTCATGGGGACTCCGGGTCGTCAAGGGTTCGTCAGGCGGCCGGCGCGAGCGCCGCGACGGCGCGCGCGACGCGGGCATCGAGCTCGTCCAGCCCCACGCGCAGGCGCGCGACCGGCGCGGGCGCGACCTCGCGCACCGGGGCGGCCCACACCGGCGCGGGAAAGCGGCTGTCCCAGTCGAAGCGCGCGATCACATGCCAGTGCAGGTGCGGCACCACGTTGCCGAGGCTGGCCAGGTTGATCTTGGTCGGCGCCAGCGCTTCGCGCAGCACGCGTTCGACCGCGCCGACCGCGCCCATCAGCGCGGCCTGCTCGGCCAGCGACAGGTCGCTCCACTCGGCCACGTGGGCGCGCCACACGACGCGGTAGAACGCGGGAAACGCCGCGTCCTCCGCGCGGATCACGCGCCACTGCGCCGACTGGAACACGAGCACGCCGCCGGCCTCGCGGCAGAGTTCGCAAGCCGGGCGGAACGACGGCGATTCGAGGGCTTTGAAGACGGTCATCGGGGCGCTGCGCAAGAAGGGGAAAAGGTGCGGGCCGCTCCGGGTGCGACACGGCCGCGCGATGCGGTATTGTGTGGCAGCCGGCCCGTGCACCGCAGGCCGGCCACACCCCGACACGACTCTCCGCCACATCGCCGAATTACTCAAGATGACGTTGCAACGCCGTTCCCTGCTCGCGCTCGCCGCGGGCGCCGTCGCCCCCTCGGCCTCGCTCCTGAGCACCCGCGCCCGGGCCGCGGAGGCCTACCCGAACCATGCATTGCGCTGGATCGTCGCCTACCCGGCCGCGGGCGGCTCCGACTTCCTGGCGCGCCAGCTCGCGCCGCAGATGGGCAAGCAGCTGGGCCAGACCATCGTCGTCGACAACCGGCCCGGCGCGGCCGGCATCATCGGCACCGAGGCGGCGTCCAAGCAGCCGGGCGACGGCTACACGCTGCTCACCGGCGACAACGGCGCGATGGTGTTCCACACGGCGCTGTACAAGACGCTGCCGTACAATCCGGCCGACTTCGTCCCGCTGGGCTTCATGGCCAGCTTCCCGCTCATCCTCGTCGCCAATCCGTCCGCCGGCTTCAACAGCGCGACGCAGTTTCTCGAGGCGGTCAAGCGCAACCCCGGCAAGTACAGCTACGCCTCGCCCGGCGCGGGCAGTCCGCACCACCTGGCGATGGAGCTGCTCAAGCAGCGCACCGGCAGCTTCATCGTGCACGTGCCCTACCGCGGCACCGCGCCGGCCATGCAGGACGTGATGAGCGGGCAGGTGCCGATCATGGTGGTCGACACCGCCGCCGGCCTCGCGCAGATCAAGAGCGGCAAGCTGAAGGCGCTGGCCGTGCTCTCGAAGCACCGCATCGCGCTGCTGCCCGACGTGCCCACGCTGTCCGAAGCCGGGGGCGCGCCGCTGAAGGACTTCGAGGCCATCGCCTGGCAAGGCCTGTTCGCGCCCAAGGGTACGCCGCCGGACATCGCCGCTCGCCTCACGGCCGAGATGCGCAAGGCCATCCTCGCGCCCGACGTCAAGGCCCGGCTGGAGGCCTTCGGCCTCGAGGTGGCGCCCACCGACGGGCCGCAGCTCGCGGCGTTCATCCAGAAGGAGACGGTGTTCTGGCATGCGTTGATCAAGGAACGGCACCTGACGCTGGATTGAACTTCCCTCGACGAGGAACGCAACATGGGAATGGCAGGCTGCTTTGCGCCGGTGAGCCCGGCACGGCTGGAGGCGCTGCGGCGCGATCCGGATTCGATCGAGGAGTTTCTCTACCCCGATGAAGGTGAAGGCGAGGCCGAGGGCACCATCGACGTCGACAAGGCCTGGCAAGGCATCCACTACCTGCTGACCGGCACCGCCGACCAGGGCGAAGGGCCCCAGAGCCTGGCCGTGCTCGGCGGCGAGGAGTTCGGGCCCGAGATCGGCATCGGCTCCGCACGTTTCCTCACGCCGCAGCAGGTGAGCGACGTGTCGGCGGCGCTGGCCGGGTTCAGCGAAAGCGAGCTGAGGGCCAACTTCAATCCGCAGGACATGCAGGCCCAGGGCGTCTATCCCGAAATCATCTGGGTGCGCGACGGCGAAGATTCGCTGGACTACCTGCTGGAGAACTTCTGGCCGCTGGCGGAGTTCTATGCGGACGCGGCCGCCCGCGGCGATGCCGTGCTGCAATGGATCGCCTGAGCGTCACCGAAGGGCGCATCGCCGCCTTCGTCGACAAGTTCACGCCCGCGATCGCGGCGCAACTTCGCGACGCCCGCCAGCGCCTGCGCGCCTACTTCCCGCGCGGCGTGGAGATGGTGTTCGACAACTACAACGCGCTCGTCTTCGGCATCGGGCCCGGCGAGCAGTCGCGCGAGTCGTTCATCTCCATCGCCGGCTATCCGAAATGGGTGACGCTGTTCTTCCTGAACGGTGCCGGCCTCCCCGACCCCGAGGGCCTGCTGGAAGGCGGCGGCAAGCAGGTGCGCGGCATCCGCCTGAAGACGCCGGCCGACCTGGACTCGCCGGCGATCGCCGCGCTCATCGGGCACGCGATCGCGCCGCATCGCGACGCGCTCGCGGCCGCACCGCCGCTGGCCACCGTCGTCAAGATGGAGGTCGAGAAACAACGACCTCGCCGTCCCGTCGCCAGAAAGCCCTGACCATGCTCGGAACCAGCACCTACGCCGCCGCCTACGTCCAGGCCGCCCGTGCCGAGATCGGCGCGCAGATCCAGGCCTACCGCGACCTCGTCGGCGCCGCGTCCAAGGCCTCGGGCATGAGCCTGACGCGCATCGACGCCGCGCTGGCCGCGTTCGAGCCCGCGTTCTTCAACAACCTGCTGCTGGCCCTCGAGATGCGTTTCGTGCACCGGCTGCGCGGCGTCGAAGGCAAGGACGGCAATCCGCTCAACGAAGTGCGCATGCTGGCGGCCTCGCTGATGGACAACGGCGGCGTGCTGGCGCCGAATTCGACGATCCGTTACGACGCCGGCAAGGCGCTGCTCGGAATCGACATCGGCGACCGCATCGCGCTCAACGCCGACGACTTCGAAGCCCTTTGCGCTGCCTTCCTGGCCGAGATCGAGAAGAGGTTCCCCGCATGAAGCTGTCCCGCCCCCTGTCCGTGTTCCTGGTTTCGGTGGCCACCGGCGCCGTCGTCGTCGCAGCGACGTTCGGCTGGTGGGCCTGGCAGCGGCACCAGGCCCTGCCGGCGCGAGTCCTGGCGCCCGGCGTCGCGATCTCGGAGCAGTTGCAGCCGAGCGCGATGAGCGTCGCCCAGGAGAGTTTCACCACGGTGATCGACATGCGTCCCGACGGCGAGGCCGCCGGCCAGCCGACCTCCGCGGAGATGGCCGCGGCGGCGAACGCGCAACGCCTGCAGTTCGCCTACGTGCCGGTGCCGCATGGCGACATCCCCGACGCCGTCGTCGACTCGTTGTCGAACGCGCTCGCCGCGCGGCCGGGTCCGGTGCTGCTGTACTGCCGCAGCGGCCGGCGCGCGGCGCGCAGCTGGAGCCTGGTCGAGGCGTCGCGGCCGGGCGGCATGGGCGTCGACGAGATCATCGCCGCCGTGAAGTCCAGCGGCCAGGACGCCAGCGACCTGCGCGCCCGGCTGGAACAGCGCGTCCGCGGGCGCAAGCCCGCCGAAGGAGCGCCGGCATGAGCACCGCCCGGCCGCCCGAAGGGGCTCGCACCGCAGCCGTCAGGCGGAGGGTAGCCTTATGAGCGCACCCGATCCCTGGCACCCGCCAGGGCCCGACGCCATCGGCGTCGGGCGCGACGTGCTGCTGGTGCTGGTCGGGCTCGTGGTCGGCGCCATCGTCGGCCTGGTGATCGCCGGCTACGCCGGCTGGATTCCTCCGCTCAACATGTGCTGACGCCTGTCGAGCGCCGATCGGCTGGTTGTCGAACGCAGCGCTCGAGATGACGCCGCTGCCCGTCGTGACCACCGCCGCCGAAGGAAACACCGACGCGGCCGTGAGCGCGCTCGCTTGCTCGACCACCTCGTCGCGAGTTCAGCCGCCGCTCGACGGCTACTGGACGGGATGGCCGCGCGCCCGCGTCCGCCTGACGCACCGGACAAGCCGGTCAAACATCACGCCGCGCGCGACTGCGTGCGGCACGCCATGCACCGAATGTAAGCAAATGTGCTTTGATGGGTCACGGGGGTTCGCGCATCGCGCGCGGCCCGCCACCGCGAGCGTCAACCACGAGTGCCTGCGTCGCGGATCCATCGCACCTGGCGCCGCCGCGCTCGCGCGGTCCGCGCCTTCATTCGACTGCAAGGCTCCCATGGACTACCGTACGCCCCTGCAGCACCTGCTGCGCACCCTGTTGCCTTCCCACGGCCCGAGCGATCCGGTCGCCCCCGCGCCAGACTTCGAGGACACCTGCCCCGCCGACGGCCACGCGGCAGCGACACCCGTCGTGCGCGCTGTCGGGGCGCCGCAGCGCCAGCCCGGCGCGTGGGCCCAGTCGGCCCTCGACCTGGAACAGGGCACCGAGATCATGGAGTATCCGGACGGCGCCGCGGCCGATCTCATGGACGAATTCTTCGCCAAGTCGGAGAAGCGGGCCGCCTGAGGCAAGCCCTGCCGCAGGGTTCACGAGCCGGCCCACGCGCGCATCGCCTGCGCGCAGCCGCGCACGAACTTCGCGCGCCACGGCCGGTAGTGGGCATGCGGCCAATCGTCGAGGATCCAGTCCAGCGACATGAACATGCGCGCCACGACATAGGTATCGATCTGGCGCTCGACGTCGGCGGGCAGGCTCGCGACGCTCGCGTATCCCCGCAGCAAGGCCTCCTGCAGGCGCGCCGCCTGCGGGCGGTGGTCGTGCTGGTCGGTGAGCCAGTGGCGCAGGAACTGCAGCGGTGCCGCGAGATCCATCGCGTGGTGGCCCCAACCGCAGTCGCTGAAGTCGATCGCGCCGGCGGCGTCGCGCGCGAACAGCAGGTTCCATTGGTGCAGGTCGCCGTGGACGAAACCGTAGCCGTCCGGGGAGGTCGGCAGGCCCGCGAGCTCGTCCGCGAGGCGGCGCGCGGCGGCACGTGCCGCCGCGGCGCCCTCCGCGCCGAGCGCCCGCGCGCGCGTCTCGCCCGCCCACGCGCGCAGGTCGCACTCGTACGCACGGCGATCGGTCGCGATGGCGCCTTCCCGCACGAGCCGGGCCGAGACGCGATGCAAGCGCGCCGTCATCACGCCCACGCGGCGCAGGCGTTCCGGCGTCAGGCCGCGATCGTGCATGCGTCCGCCCAGCCAGGCGAGCAGCACCGCGTGGCGCGGCGGCAGCGCCGGATCCGGTTGCCAGCGGTGGAGGAAGCGACCCTCGCCGTCGGCGATCGGCCGGGGCACGTGCAGGTCCTCGTCGGCGAGGGCCCGCAGCCACGCGATCTCCGCCTCGATGGGCCGCGCATCGGCGCGTTCGGCCGGATAGACGCGCAGCGCGACGTCGCCGCCGCGCACGGTCGTGATGCGATGGATGTCGCAGCAGACGCGGGCCACCGGCCGCACGCGCTCGGCGGCCAACCCGCAGGATCGCAGCAACGCGTCGATCGCGTGCCGCATGGGCTGCTAGACCAGCACGCGCTCGATGCCGCCCGCGTTCGCACGCTTCACGTACTCGGGCATCCAGTTCTCGCCGAGGATCTTGCGCGCCATCTCGACGACGATGTAGTCGGCCTCGAGCAGGCCGTTCTGCAGGTCCTCGCCGTAGCGCGACAGGCCTTGCAGGCAGCTCGGGCAGGAGGTGAGGATCTTCAGGTCGGCGTCCGGCGCCGCGAGGCCCTGCGCGGCCTGGACGGCGCGCAGCGCCACCTCGTCCTTGCGCAGCTCCTCTTCCTTGCGGAAGCGCACTTGCGTGGCGATGTCGGGGCGCGTGACGCCCAGCGTGCCCGATTCGCCGCAGCAGCGCGCGCTCTTGACCACCGCGTCGCCCATCAGCGCCTTGACGGTCTTCATCGGATCCTGCAGCTTCATCGGCGTGTGGCACGGGTCGTGGTACAGGTAGCCGGCGCCGCTCTCGAGCCTGATGTTCTTCTCGAGCAGGTACTCGTGGATGTCGATGATGCGGCAGCCCGGGAAGATGTCCTCGAACTTGTAGCCCTGCAGCTGGTCGTAGCAGGTACCGCAGCTGACCACCACCGTCTTGATGTCGAGGTAGTTGAGCGTGTTGGCCACGCGGTGGAACAGCACGCGGTTGTCGGTGATCATCTCCTCGGCCTTGTCGAACTGGCCCGAGCCGCGCTGCGGATAGCCGCAGCACAGGTAGCCCGGCGGCAGCACCGTCTGCACGCCGGCGTGCCACAGCATCGCCTGCGTGGCCAGGCCCACCTGCGAGAACAGGCGTTCGGAGCCGCAGCCGGGGAAGTAGAAGACGGCCTCGGTCTCCGAGGTGGTCGTCTTCGGGTCGCGGATGATCGGGACGTAGTTCTTGTCCTCGATGTCGAGCAAGGCGCGCGCGGTCTTCTTGGGCAGGTTGCCCGGCATCTTCTTGTTGATGAAGTGGATCACCTGCTCCTTGACCGTCGCGGCGCCGACCGTGGCCGGCGGCGCGGCGGTCTGGTGGCGCGCGGCGATCTTGAGCACGTCGTTGGCCATGCGCTGCGCCTTCATGCCCACGCCCACCATCGCGGCGCGCGCGATCTTGATGGTCTGCGGATTGGTGGCGTTGAGCATGAACATGGCCGCGGCGTTGCCGGGCCGGAAGGTCTTCTGGCCCATCTTGCGCAGCAGGTTGCGCATGTTCATCGAGACGTCGCCGAAGTCGATGTCGACCGGGCACGGCGCGAGGCACTTGTGGCACACCGTGCAGTGGTCGGCCACGTCCTCGAACTCCTCCCAGTGGCGCAGCGACACGCCGCGGCGCGTCTGCTCCTCGTACAGGAAGGCCTCGATCAGCAGCGAAGTGGCCAGGATCTTGTTGCGCGGGCTGTACAGCAGGTTGGCGCGCGGCACGTGCGTGGCGCACACCGGCTTGCACTTGCCGCAGCGCAGGCAGTCCTTGATCGACGCGCTGATTGCGCCGATGTCGGACTGCTGCATGATCAGCGACTCGTGGCCCATCAGGCCGAACGACGGCGTGTACGCGTGCGACAGGTCGGCGTGGTGCACGTCGTCGCCGAGCGCGGCCAGCGACGCGCCGCGCAGCAGCTTGCCCTTGTTGAAGCGGCCCTCCGGGTCGACGCGCTGCTTGTAGGCGGTGAAGTCGGCCAGCTCGAGGTCGGTGAGGAACTCCAGCTTGGTGATGCCGATGCCGTGCTCGCCCGAGATCACGCCGTCGAGGCTGCGCGCGAGCACCATGATGCGGGCGACCGCCTCGTGCGCGGTCTGCAGCATCTCGTAGTTGTCGGAGTTGACCGGGATGTTGGTGTGCACGTTGCCGTCGCCGGCGTGCATGTGCAGCGCGATCCAGGTGCGCCCGCGCAGCACCTTCTTGTGGAGATCGCGGCACGCCTCGATGATGGGCGCGAACTCGGCGCCGGCGAACACCTGCTGCAGCGGCGCGAGCACCTGCGTCTTCCACGAGGCGCGCAGCGTGACGTCCTGGATGCGCTCGAAGAACGTGCGGGCGGGCTCGTCGCCCACGGCCGGTTGCACGATGTCCAGGCCCTGCATCCAGCCGGCCCACAGCGCGCGCACCTCGCCCACGAGCGCGAGCGCGCGCGCGACGCGGTCGCCCAGCAGCTCGGCCGACGGGATGTTCTGCGTGTCCTCGCTCTTGCCCAACGGCAGCGGGCTGGCCGACAGGAAATTCTCCAGCGCGTCCAGCAGCGCCAGCTTGTTGCGCAGGCTCAGCTCGATGTTGAGGCGCTCGATGCCCAGCGTGTACTCGCCCATGCGCTCCAGCGGGATCACCACGTCCTCGTTCACCTTGAACGCGTTGGTGTGCTTGGCGATGGCCGCGGTGCGCTTGCGGTCGAGCCAGAACTTCTTGCGCGCGTCGGCGCTGACGGCGACGAAGCCCTCGCCCGAGCGCGCGTTGGCCATGCGCACGACCTCGCTGGTGGCACGCGCCACGGCGTCCTCGTCGGCGCCCACGATGTCGCCGAACAGCGCCATCTTGGGCAGGCCGCCGCGCTTGCTCTTGGTGGCGTAGCCCACGGCGCGCAGGTAGCGGTCGTCCAGGTGCTCCAGGCCGGCCAGGATCGCGCCGCCGGGCAGCTTGGCCTGGGCGAACATGTAGTCCTTGATCTCGACGATCGAGGGCACCGCTTCCTTCGGGTTGCCGAAGAACTCCAGGCACACGGTGCGCACGTGCGCCGGCATCTTGTGCACCACCCAGCGGGCGCTGGTGATCAGGCCGTCGGTGCCTTCCTTCTGGATGCCCGGCAGGCCCGCGAGGAACTTGTCGGTGACGTCCTTGCCCAGGCCTTCCTTGCGGAACGTGCGGCCGGGAATCTCGAGGACTTCGGTGCGCTCGAGCTTCTTGCCGCTGGCGTCGAAATACTTCAGCTCGAAGCGCGCGACCGGAGCGTCGTGGATCTTGCCCATGTTGTGGTCCAGGCGCGTGACCTCCAGCCACTTCGCCTCGGGCGTGACCATGCGCCAGCTGACCAGGTTGTCGAGCGCGGTGCCCCACAGCACGGCCTTCTTGCCGCCGGCGTTCATCGCGATGTTGCCGCCGATGCAGCTCGCCTCGGCGGACGTCGGGTCGACCGCGAACACGTAGCCCGCGCGCTCGGCCGCGTCGGAAACGCGCTGCGTGACGACGCCCGCCTCCGTCCACACGGTGGCCACGGGCGCGGCGTGGCCCGGCACGGCGACGTGCTCGACCTCGGTCATCGCCTCCAGCTTCTCGGTGTTGATGACGGCGCTGCGCCACGTGAGCGGCACGGCGCCGCCGGTGTAGCCGGTGCCGCCGCCGCGCGGCACGATCGTGAGGCCCATCTCGACGCAGCCGGCGACCAGCGCGGCCATCTCGGCCTCGGTGTCGGGCGTGAGCACGACGAACGGGTACTCGACGCGCCAGTCGGTGGCGTCGGTCACGTGCGAGACGCGCGACAGGCCGTCGAACTTGATGTTGTCCTTGGCCGTGACCTTGCCCAGCACCTTGCGGGCGCGCTGGCGCAGGTCCCAGACGTCGCTGAAGTGGGTCGCGAACGCGGCGACGGCGTTGCGCGCGCCCACCAGCAGCTCGGCGACGAAGGCGTCGCGCGCGGCGTCGACGCTGGGCGTGCGGCGCTTCTCGACCTCGCCCAGGCGATGGTTCAGCGCGGCGATGAGCAGCGCGCGGCGCTTCGGGTTGTCGAGGAGGTCGTCCTCCAGGTACGGATTGCGCTGCACCACCCAGATGTCGCCCAGCACCTCGTAGAGCATGCGCGCGGAACGGCCCGTCTGGCGCTCCTCGCGCAGGCGGTTCAGGATCTCCCACGCCCGGCTTCCGAGCAGCCGCAACACGATCTCGCGGTCGGAGAACGAGGTGTAGTTGTACGGAATCTCCCGCAGCCGGGGAGCGGCGGGGTGGGTCTGCGCGAGCGTCGCGGCAGCGGCCAGGGTGGTGGCGAGGGGAGCGTTCATGGGGCCTGGGCACGAGGGACGGGGTTCGCGCGGCGGCGCACGAACTCACAGGTGTCCACGCCGGGAAAGTGCCTGGGGCGTGGAGTTGAATCGTAACCCAGCGGCCGCTGCCGCCGCCGCGTGGGGTCAGGCTTTCCGGCCGCACCGCGCCCTCGGTGTCGTGGCGGTTCTACACTGGGCGCGGCCGAGCTCGGGGACGCCTCGGTTTCGAGCAATCGTCGCTTCGCCGGACGCGAAGGACGCCGCCGTCGACCGATCCTGCGCGTCCTGCCGCACCGCAGCAAACCAAACGGAGAATCATGTCCACAGACTGGCCCTACCCGTTCTGGATCGCCCACCGAGGCGCCGGCAAGCGCGCGCCTGAAAACACGCTGGCCGCGTTTCGCGAGGGGGCGGCGCAGGGCTTTCGCATGTTCGAGTGCGACGTCAAGCTGTCGGCCGACGACGTCCCCTTCCTGCTCCACGACAGCGAGCTCGAGCGCACCACGTCGGGCCTGGGCACGGCGGGCGAGCGTCCCTGGGCGGCGTTGTCGCAGCTCGATGCGGGCAGCTGGCTGGACGCGCGCCACGCCGGCGAGACGCTGCCGACGCTGCTGGCGATCGCCCGCTTCGTGCTCGCCAACGGCCTGGCGGTGAACCTGGAGATCAAGCCCACGCCGGGCGTCGAGACGCGCACCGGCGAGCGGGTGGCGCGCGCCGCGGCGCAGCTGTGGGCCGGCAGCGCGCCACCGCCCCTGCTCAGCTCGTTCGAGGTGCCGGCGCTCGAGGCGGCGGCCGCCGCGGAGCCCGCGTTGCCGCGCGCGCTGCTGCTCGAGGAACTGTGGGCGGGCTGGTTCGAGACCGCGCAACGCCTCGCGTGCCGCGCGGTGGTCACGCACTACTCGCTGATGGACGCCGCGATGGTGGAACGGCTGCACCAGGCCGGCCTGCGCGCGCTGGTCTACACCGTCAACGACCGCGCCGACCTCGCCGCGATGCGGGCGGCGGGCGTCGACGGCGTGATCACCGACGAGGTGGAACGCTACTCGGCCGACGCGCGCGCCGGGCGCTGAGCGCGCGCCCCTCAGGGCCGCACGAGCTCCGCGCCGCCCTCGGCCTCGGTGTCGGGCAGCACCGGCAAGACCCGCACCGAGCGCATCACCGGACTGCGCCACGCGACGAGCGTCACGACGATGCCGCACACGCCCGCGAACGCCAGCGACGCGCGCAGGTTCACGTGCTCGCCCAGCCAGCCGCCGATCAGCGCGCCCGGCGCGGCCGGCAGCAGGATGAGCCAGCGCATCGTGCTGGTCATGCGGCCCAGCATGGGCGCGGGCGTCACCGCCTGGCGCAGCGCCAGGAAGTTGATGAACATCAGCACCGCCCCGAGGCCGAACAGCATCAGGTTGGCGGCGAAGATCGCGACGCCCCACGGGCCCACCGGCGCCGCGGCCAGCATCAGCCAGCCCAGGCTGCACGAGCCGATGCCGATGGTCATCGACGGCCCGGGCCCGAAGCGCTTGCTGATGCGATGGCCCACGAGGCTCGCCAGCACGGTGCCGAAACCCAGGCACACGTAGCTCAGGCCCACGCTCTGCTCCGACAGGCCCAGCGTGCGCGTCGCGAACAGGATGTTGACCACCGTCGCGGCGTTGTTGCACATCTGCCAGCCGCCGGCACAACTCGCCAGCACCACGAGCAGCTTGTTGCCCAGCACGAAGCGCAGGCCGGCCTTGAGCTCCGACCAGAACTCGTTGGCGCCTGCCGGCGGCTTCTCGTTGACGTGGATGCCGCGCAGGATCGCCGCCGACAGCAGCAGCAAGCCGGCGTCGAACAGCAGGGCGACCGGCGCGCCCAGCAGCTTGATCAATGCGCCGGCCAGGCCCGGGCCGGCGACATCCGCGCCCGAGCTCGCCAGCGCGTTCTTCGCGTTGGCCTCGACCAGCCGGTCGCGCTCGACCACCTGCGTCAACACGATCTGCGCGGCGCTGCCGGCCGAGGTGTAGACCACCCCGATCGTGAAGGCCACCACGTAGAGCCAGTGGATGGTCAACGCGTGCAGCCACCAGGCCACCGGGATGCTGGCCGCGGCGAACGCCAGCGTGACCTCGCCGGCGATGTAGACGGGGAGCTTGCGCACGCGGTCGAGCCACACGCCCGACGGCAGCGAGAACAGCACGAACGGCAGGATCTCCATCGTCGTCAACGCGCCCATCTGCGTGGGCGACGCATGCAGCAGCACCGCCGCGGTCAGCGGCAGCGCCAGCATCATGATCTGCGCGCCGAACGAACTGGTGAGCACCGACGTCCACAGGCGCCGGTAGACCACGTCGCGCAGGAGGTCGTCGGGCGCGAGCGCGAAGCGCGCACGGAGCGCGTCCAGCATGCGCCGGGGGGTATTGCCGCTCGAACCGAGGGCGTTCGAGGCCTGTCTGTCTTCCATGTCTTCTTCTCCCTGTCCTCGGATCACGTCGCGGCCTCGTGGGCGGCGGGTGAGCGGGTTGTCTTGCAGCGGCGGGTCCCGGATGGACCCCGACTACCGCTGGATGTCCCAGCAGTAGCGGGTCTGAGCCCGAAGGTGCTGGGAGAGCTAGATGACCGGTGCGGTTCCGGCGGCCGCGATGACGACCTTGCACGGATGCATCGCGTTGGTGCCGGACGGCGCGCCGCAGGACGGCGTCGAGGCGGGTGCCATCACCGGCGCCGCGCTGGGCGCTTTCGCCTCGATGCCCATCAGGTCGGCCAGGCGGCATTGCAGTCGCGGACCGGCCAGCTGGAGCACCACCGCGCCCACGAGCGCCGTGGCCACGATCACGCCGCGTCCCGCCGCACCGCCCTGCGCGCGACGCACCGACCCGTGACGCGGGAGGCGTCGTCGGTTGGCGTCGGGGCGGGTGTTCATGGGCGTGGCCAGGCGGGGATCGAAGGGGTGCCTGGATGGTAGCAGTGGGCCGTGGGCGCAGGCAAGCGCCACGCAGGGGGTGCCGCGCCGCGGCGCAACACCGCCCCGCCGCCGGTTCAGGCTTCCGGCAGCTTGTAGCCGCAGTGTGCGCACTCGACCTTCTTCAGCGACATCCACGGGAA
>FTJN01929910.1_pt1 | contig 47514 bp, 40 predicted proteins | sample 1658361 | NCBI WGS metagenome assembly FTJN01 (sample SAMEA3914819, study PRJEB12502) | metagenome | biome: forest; material: soil | place: Canada | collected 2010-06-26 | depth 0.3 m
AACTACACCTACCAGAAGGCCAAGAACGTCCGGCTCTACTCGCAGCTGGACGGCTCGCCCCTGCCGTTCCCGGGCCTGTCCTCGGACAGCGCCAACCTGACGGTCTGGTACGACAAGGGTCCGATCAACGCCCGCCTGGCCTACAACTACCGCTCCAAGTACCTGGTCTCGGCCGCCGACACGTCGCTGCAACCGGTCTATCGCGACCCGACCGGCTATCTGGACGGCAAGATCACGGTGAAGCCCGGCTTCACCTGGGCGCCGGGCCTGTCGTTCTTCGTCGAAGGCAAGAACCTGACCAAGGAAGAAGAACGTTCGACCGCCGGCGACATCCGCCTGACCGAACTGGCCTATTTCGGCCGCCGCTTCTTCGTCGGCATGACGGCGAAGTTCTAGGACCAACGGTTCCGGTCCGCGCCGACCAGGGTCTGACCTGGCGGCGCGGATATCCGGACCGGACGACATCGCTGGAGGCCGCGCCGGACACGGCGCGGCCTTTTGCGTTTTCGGCGGCCGGTGATGTCGGGAAGAAGCCTCTTGGATCGTCCTCGGGGCAGTCCTTCGCGCCAACCCCACGGAAAGCCCATGTCGTTCCAAGCCTATCTCGACACCGTCCAGGCCAAGACCGGTCTCGACGTCGACGCCCTGAAGGTCGAGACCGACGCCGCCGGCCTGTCGACGGGCGGCGTGCTCAAGTCCGAGGTGAAGGCCGGTCAGGTCGTGGCCTGGGCCAAGGACAAGCTGGGGCTGGGCCATGGTCACGCCATGGCGATCTACGCGCTGCTGTCGGGCAAGCGAAAGCCGGGGGATTGACGGTCAGCTGCGCGCGGTCAGCCCGAACACCCGAAATTGTCGCACCCGCAGGTGGCTCTGTGTCGTGCGCAGGCCAAACCAGCCGCGGGTGTAGGGCTCGGCGTCGTTCAGCTCGAACAGCTCGCGGCCGTCGCTCCAATACTGGATCAGCCCGCCGTCGGCGATCAGCCGCACGGTCCGCCAGCGGTTGGCCACCAGCATCTCGTCGGCCGCCGCGTGGTCGTGTTGGGGTAGCAGCGGCCGGTCGCCGGGACGGCCCACATAACGCCGGAAGCGGGTCGAGGTGTTGCCGTTGCCGCCCTGGCCGACATAGTAGGTCTTCAGGGTGTCGTAGTCGGCGAAGGCGCCCGAGCGGGGACGCGCCAACGGGCTGTCTTCCGAGGTGTCGCGCGCCATCCAGAAGGCGTTGAGGTCGCTGACCCGGTCGTTGGGACCGCCCGCCGAGACGGCTTGGGCCTCGTATTCGATCATCACCGGGCCGGCCAGCTCGGGCCGGAACCACAGGGTCAGTCCGGCGGGCGTGTCGATGTCGAGCACGCCGTCGCGGGCGCTCACCTGGGCTGGTTTCTCGGCCTCGAGCGCCCACTGACCAAGGCCATGTTCGAAGTCGTCGGCGTAGAGGCGTTTGCCGCGCCGATAGGGTTCAACCGGCCCGGCAAGAGCAGGGCTGGCGACCATGGCGGCCAGGCCGGCGAGGCCGGCGAGAACGGCGCGGCGGGTCATCAGGCTTCCTCCACCGCGTCCAGCCCGCCCAGCGCCACGCGCCGCGCCGACTGCAACAGGACCTGTGGGCGCGGATCGGGCGTCAGGGTCTCGATGCGGACATTGTCCAGGGTCAGGCCGTGCACGTGGCGGACCCACAGGCCATGGGCCGGGGTAGGGCCAAACATGCTGGGCTCGGGATAGGCCTGGGCCATGTCGTCCGGCCGCCGGTCGGCCCAGGCCGCCTCGCCACCGCCGGCGTAGACCAGGCGGATGTCCCGCAGTTCGACATCCTCGATCGGATCGTCGGCCAGGCCGGCGATCGTGGCGGCGTAGTCGGGCAGGATGTCGAAGGCGGTGAGGCCGCGGACGCTGATCCGCCGCATCGCGCCGCGCGTCGCGCCGTCCGGCCCGCGTCCCCGGTCGCCCAGGCGCAGGAACAGCGGGGCGGTGGTGACCTCGCGCATGACGATGTCGCGGATGGTGACGTCCTCAATGGTCCCGCCATCGACGGTCTCCAAGGCCAGGCCGCGCGAGCGCGTGAAGGTGCAATCGCTGATCGTGATGTGGCGAAAGCCGCCGTTGGACTCTGTGCCCAGCTTGATGCGGCCGGTGACGCGGTCCTGGTCGGGCGCGAGTTGCTGGGTGCGGCCCAGCGTGCCGTCCAGCAGGGTCCCCTCGTCGAAGCCGCTGACGTGGCAGCGGGCGATCTCCACCCGCTCGGTGGCCCGAACCTCGCCCAGGGCCAGCGAGCTCTTCAGCACGATGGCGTCATCGTTGGGGGTGTTGACCCGGCAGTCGGTGATGACCACGTCGCGGCAGCAATCGATGTCGAGGCCGTCGCGGTTGGTGTCGATGGTCAGGCCTCGGATCGTCAGGTCGTCGCAGCCGGTGGCCAGCACCGCGAAGTGGCCGCCGCGATGGATCGTGAAGCCCTCCAGCCGCACGCGGCGGGCGTTCTTCAGGGCGATGGCCTTGTTGCCTTGGCCGGCCATGGCTTCGAGCCCCGGCACGAGGATCGCCATCTCTTCGGCCGACAGGTTGGCCATGCTGACCGGAAACTCGCCGGCCTGCCGAGTCCAGCGCGAACCTGGACCTTCGCGGGTCATGCCTAGTCCATCAATCAGGCCCGGACCGACGATGGCTACGTCCTCGACGCCTTCGCCCCAGATCAAACTGTTGCGCCAATGGCTGTGGCCGAAGTCCTGGTAGAGGTCGAACGGATTGGGCTCGGCGGGGTCGTAGGCGCCGGCATGACGGACCGGGTCGGCGGCCTCCAGCACGCAGCCTTCGTCCAGCCGCAGGGTGACGCCGCTGAGCAGCCGGATCGAGAACGACAGCCAGCGTCCGGCCGGCAACACCACCTCGCCGCCGCCCGTTGCGTGCGCCGCCGCGATCGCCGCGTTGATCGCGGCGGTGTCCAGGCTCTGGCCGTCGCCTCGCGCGCCGAACGAGCGGACGTCCAGGGTCATGCGTAGAGGCCGTGCCGCTTGAAGAAGGCGCTCAGCAGGGCCGGCCAGGGCATGGCGATGCCGCCGGGGCCGGTCAGGCCAAAGCCGTGGCCGCCGGACTCGAAGACGTGCAGTTCGCTGGCGATCTTCTGGGCGCGCAGGGCCTGGAACATCATCAGGCTGTTCTCCATCGGCACGACCTTGTCGTCGGCCGCGGCGGCGATGAAGGTCGGCGGGGCGTCGGCGGGGATGTCGTGCTCGGCCGAGACCGCCAGGCGCTGGGCGTCGGTGGGATTGGCGCCGAGCAGCGACTTCAGCGAACTGCCGTGGGCATGGGGCGCGGTCATGGTGACCACCGGATAGAACAGGCCCGCCGCCATTGGCCGGGTGGGCAGGCGGTCAGCGGCGTCGACCGGGGCATAGGTCTCGGTCGCGAACCGGGTGGCCAGGCGCGCGGCCACGTGGCCGCCGGCCGAGAAGCCGGTGACGGCGATCCGCTCGGGGTCCAGGCCCCACTTGCCGGCATTGGCGCGGATCAGGCGGATGGCGCGCTGGGCGTCCTGCAGCGACACGTCCGGCCCCGCCGCCCAGCCGTCGGCCGGCAGGCGGTAGTCCATGACGAAGGCGGTCACGCCCTGGTCGGCGATCCAGGCGTCGATCGGCCCGCCCGCCTTGCCGACCGCCACGCGGATATAGCCGCCGCCGGGGATCATCAGGATCGCCGCGCCGTTCGGCTTGGCGGGCCGGCGCATCATCAGCCAAGGCTTGGTGATGTTCAGATAGGCCGTGTCGTTGGGATCGCCGCCCGGCTTGCGTAGGATCACCTGCTCGGTGACCGTGACCTTCTCGCCGCCGGGCGGCTTGCCGGGCCACAGGTCCATGACCTCGATGGTCGAGGTCGGAGCTTGCGCGCGGGCCAGGCCGGGCGTGGCCATGGCCAGGGCGCCCAGGCCCAGCAGGGCGCGACGGTCGAGAGCGGGGTCAGTTGCCACGGGGGGGCTCGGTGCTGTGGGCGGCGCTGGCGGCCAGGACGAAGCTGTCGGGCGAGGGCGGCCGCGCTGGATCGAACGGCGTCAGGTCGCCTCGCAGGTGGGCGGCCAGGTCCGGCGCCTGCGCGCCGATCCCCGCCGCCACGCACCGGGCCAGCACATAGGCGCCGTAGTTGTTGTGATGGGTGGCGTCCTTGCCGCCGTCATTGAAGGCCTTCCAGGCGTTGTCAGGACCCAGGGCCTCGTAGAAGGCCGCGCTCATCGTCTGCAGATCGATGACCGGGACGCCGGTCTCGCGGCCCACGGCGCGGACGGCCTCGGGATAGTCGCCCAGGGTGTTCACCACCTTGCCCGCCGCGTCGAACTTGCGCCGGTGCATCGAGGTCACCAGGACGGGCTTGGCGCCGCGCCGCCGGGCCTCGCCGATATAGGCCTTCAGGTAGTCGCGATAGGTGGTGGCGGCCTCGGCATAGGTCTGGGGCCAGTTGGCCTTCTGGTCGTTATGGCCGAACTGGATCAGCAGCCAGTCGCCCGGCTTCATCCGGCTGAGCAGCTTGTCCAGGCGCCGCTCGATCAGGAACGCCTTCAGGGTCTCGCCGGACTCCGCGTGGTTGGCGACCGAGACGTCGGGCTTGAAGAACCGGGGCAGCATCTGGCCCCAACTGGCCGCGGGTTCGAAGCGCTGGTCGGTGACGGTGGAGTCGCCGGCCAGGTAGACCACGGGCACGGTCACCGGCTCGACCCGCAGGCGGCGCAGGGCCGGGGCGGGGCCGCAGAACTCCAGGGTCAGCTTGTTGTCCCAGTCATAGGCGCCTTCCTCGCGCGGATTGAGCGCAACGCGCACGCCACCCGGGGCGTTGGGTGGCGGGGCGGTCAGGACGGGGGTGCGGACATTGACGACGAGCTCGAGCGTCGTCGTCTTGCCGGGCTTGGTCACGACCCGCTCGGCCATCAGCCGCCGGGACTCGGCCTTGATCGTGGTGTCTGACGTGGCCTCGCCGCCCAGCTCCAGGGTCACCCGATAGTCGCCCTCGGGCACGGCGATGGAGAACAGGAACGGCCCGCCGGCGGGCGAAGGCTCGAAGCCGTAGCCGGTGGCCGGATCGTAGAGGGCGTCACGCGCCACGCGGACGTGGCCGGGGGCGATCTTGTCGTCGCCGAAGTCGAAGGCCCAGGCCTGCATCGGTGTCACCGGCTCCGCCGCCCAGGCTCCAGCCGCCGGCATGGTGGCGAGGGCGGCCAGGACGGTGCGTCTATGCATCATCACGGCGCGGCCTCCCCTTGCGATCTGCGTCGCGCTGCGTAGATTCCAGAATTATCGGCCGCGCCCGGCGAAGGCAACGAATTTCATATTTCGAGATATAGTCCCGTAAAATGGAACTTCGAGTCATCCCACTGTCGCGTTAGGCCCGCGGTGGCCTGGACGGCCTGTCCGATCCCGCAAAAGCACCGCCCGCTCAACAGGCGAGAACGCTAGGCGTCGGCGGAATTGCCGTTTAGTCAGGCGACGGCCGAATGGTAGAAAGAGCGTCGTGAAGCCACGCTTGGTTCGCTTGAATGAACTGGCGCGATCGATCCGGTTTCGAAGGGAGTTCCCGCAAGATGGCGACTGCTGCAGCCAAGCCGCCCCTGAGCCACAATCTGGACGGCCAGAAGCTTGGCAGCAAAGGTCGAGACACCCGCGAACGGGTCCTGGCGGCGACCCACCGCCTGCTCGTCGAGCCCGACGCGGTCATCTCGCTGACCGCCGTGGCGCGCGAAGCGTCGCTGGGGATGACGACGCTCTATCTCTATTTCAGCGATCTGACCGAACTGCTGCTGGCGGTGCTGGAACCGATCATGGCGTCGGCCGAGACCTCGTATGTCGCCCATCTGCGCCAGCACTGGCCCGACGCGGCGCTGCACGAGCATTGTCTTGAATTCGTCGAATCCTATCATGCCTTCTGGGAGCGCCACACGCGCATCCTGCACCTGCGCAACAGCTTCGCCGACGCCAATGACACGCGGATGCGTCAGTTCCGGATCCAGGTTTCGCAGCCGCTGATGCACCTGCTGGTCCGGCAGATGGGCGGCGATCCCGCCATCCCGCGCTCGCCGGCGGCGGCGATGTCCACGGTGCTGCTGACCAGCATCGAGCGCCTGATCACGGTGACGACCGACGTCAACTTCTCCAGCCTGTTGATCGACGATCCGGTGGCGCACATCCACAGCCTGCTGAAGGCTGAAGCGCGACTCCTTGAACTCGGTGTCCGCGACTGCCGGGCGGCGGTGCGGGCCTAGTCCTCTCAGAAACCCATCAGCGACAGGATTTCGCGCCGAGAACGTTCGTCGTCGCGGAAGACGCCCATCATCCGGCTGGTCTTCATCGCCACGCCCGGGGTGCGCACGCCGCGGCCGCTCATGCAGGCATGGCTGGCCTCGATGACCACGGCCACGCCCAGCGGGTTGAGATTGTCCCACAGGCAGTCGGCGATCTGGGCGGTCAGGCGCTCCTGCACCTGCAGCCGGCGGGCGAAGCCGTGCAGCACGCGCGCCAGCTTGGAGATGCCCACCACCCGGTCGCGCGGCAGGTAGGCGATGTGCGCCTTGCCGATGATCGGGGCCATGTGGTGCTCGCAGTGCGACTGGAACGGGATGTCCTTGAGCAGCACGATGTCGTCATAGCCGCCGACCTCCTCGAACACCCGCGACAGGTGGACGCCGGGGTCCTCGTCATAGCCTTCGCAATATTCCTTCCAAGCCCGCGCCACGCGCGACGGCGTGTCGACCAGACCCTCGCGCTCGGGGTCTTCGCCGGTCCAGCGGATCAGGACGCGGATGGCTTCCTGCACGTCGTCGGGCACGGTCGGCTTGGCAGGACTCATCGGTCGTCTCCGTAAGGCTCGCGGCACTATAGCCTCAGGATAGCGTCGAGTTCCGCTTCGGTGCGTGAAGATCGTCCTGGCGGTGCCAACCGGCGGTTAGGCCAGCCGCGCGGAAGCCAGTTCGCGCAGGGCGCCCGTCTTGACCTTCTCGCTGCCCGTGACGGCGAATTCGTCCTCGCGGAAGAATAGCACCTCGCGCGGCACCTTGAAGCTGGCCAACCGATGCTTGAGGAAGTCCTGGATCGCCCGCCCGTCCAGCGTGGCGTCGTCATGCGGCACGATGCAGGCCACGACCACCTCGCCCAGGTCGTCGTGCGGCACGCCCACCGTCTGGGCGCGCTTGACGCCGGGATAGGAGGTCAGCACAGCGTCCACCTCCAGCGGCGAGACATTGGCTCCGCCGGTCTTGATGATGTCGGTCAGCCGGCCCTCCCAGAACAGGTAGCCGTCCTCGTCGACATAGCCTCCGTCGCCGGTGCGGAAGAAGCCCTCGTCGTCGAAGGTCTCGTCCTGGGTCTTGCCGACATAGCCCAGCATCAGGGTGGGGCCCTTGATGCCGATCTCGCCGCGCTGGCCACGCGGCACGACCAGGCCCGTCAGGGGGTCGAAGATCTTCAGGATATTGCCGGGCAGCGGCTGGCCGAAGCTGCCGCGATACTCTTCCAAGGGCGTGTTGGCCTCGACCGCCGTGTTGATCGTCAGGGTCTCGGTCGTGCCGAAGGCCGGGCACATCTTCCAGTCGGTCTTCTTGAAGGTCGGATGCTCGAAGATCTTCGAGCCGTAGGTCACGTAGTGCAGGCTGCTCAGATCGGCGCCGGCCCATTTCTCCGAGGCCTCCAGCCGCGCCCACTGGTGGGGGCGACCGATGGCGAAGCTGACCCGTTCGTGCTCGATCAGGTCCAGCGCCTCCTCGGCCTGGAACACCGGCTGCAGCACGATGGCGCCGCCCGTGCTCAGGGCGTAGCCCAGCACCTGCGAGATATTGCCCGACCAGAAGAAGCCGTTGCCCGTCCAGCAGCGGACGGGGAAGTTGACCGGGTCCAGGTCCATGATCCGCGGCCAGCGCCACCACTGGATGGCGAAGGCGCGCTGGGTGTGGACGATGCCCTTGGGCAGGCTGGTGGTGCCCGACGAGAAGAACAGCGCCGCCGTGTCGGAGGGCTTGGCCGTGGCCGCGCGGGCCTCGATGGCGGCGTCGGAGATCGCGCAGCCGCCGGCCAGGAAGTCGCGCCAAGTCTCGACCGCCGCGCCGTCCGGAGCGGCCGGGCCGCCGCCGGTGACGCTGTCCAGGGCGACCACGCGCTGGAGGAACGGGAACTTGGTCGAGCCGATCTGGCCCGGCTTGCCGGTGAGGATGGCGGGCTCCAGTTCGCCCAGCATGGCGCCGAAGTCCTTCTTCAGGACCTGGCGGTCGTGGAGCAGGATCGAGACGCCACCCGCCTGGAGCAGGTGTTCCAGCTCGTTGGGCGTGGAGAAGGTGCTGAGCGACACCATGACCCCGCCCGCCAGCGCGATGCCGAACAGGCTGGACAGGTGCTCGGGCCGGTTGGTCATCAGCACGCCGACCCGGCTGTCCTTGCCGACGCCGACGGCGACCAGGGCCTTGGCCACCTCCACGGAGCGTTCCCAGAGCTGGTCATAGCTCCAGGCCACGCGCGCGCCGTCCGGCATGCGAAGGACCAGCGCCTCCTTGCCGGCGTGGCGACGTGTGACCTCGCGCGCATAGCCCGCGATGGTCAGGGACCCCATGCCCCGTTCGTCGGACAAGGGGGCGCCGTGGACGATCGACGGCTGGCCTGTACTGGTCATGGCCACGGTCCTAGTAGGGCAGGCCGACGTCGGCCTTGCCGGTGAGGATCGTCTCGCCCTCCTGGGTGGTCATGCGCAGCGACACGACGACCACCGGGCCGCCGTAGGGCGACACATCGATCTTCTCGATCACCTCGGCGTCGATATAGGTCACGTCGCCCTCGAAGGCCGGGCTGCGGAATTGGGTCTTGGAGTGCCAGATATAGCCGTCGTGGCCGGCCCAGTAGGCGATGGTGTCCAGGTGCCAGGCGTTCATCGAGGCGCCGTAGCCATAGGCCCCGCCCATGCCGATCTTCTCGGCCTTGTCGGGGTTGATGTGACCGCTGGACGGACCGTGATAGAGGCCGTCGTGCATGCGCGGGTCGATCTTCGAGGCCTCGTGGTCGTAGGTCATGGTCTCGCCGAAGCCGGCGTCTTCCTTGGCCGGGTCGACCACGCCCTCGGGCGGGTTCCAGCGCCAGGTGCCCCAGATGTTCTGGCGATGGGCGCGGCACTCGTTGGCGAAGCTGACGACCGAGTGGGGTCCCACCACGCGGCGCGGCAGCTTGTCGCCGACCTTGACGTCGGCGTAGCGCGGCGACGTGCCTTCGCGATTGGACAGGATCCATTCGTGGCGGAGTTTGTTGACCTCGGCCAGTTCTTCCGACGTCCAGCGCTTGGGCGCGCGTTTGTTCTTGCCGTAGACGCCGCGCTTGTTGGCCTCTTCGACCAGGTAGCGGATCGCGGTGGCGCGTTCCTTGGCGATCAGCGCGCCGTGCTGGTTGCGATGGGTGGTGTCGCCGCGCGAGAACATGGTCGGACCGGCGAAGGAGGTGTCGCTGACACTGTAGCCGTCGAAGCGGCGCTCCTGGACCAGCTTGTCGCCCGGACGGATCGGGGTGCCGTAGAACCACCATTCCTCGCCGCCGAAGATCAGGTGGGTGCCGGGCACCTTGCCCACGCAGGCGGGGTGGCAGCCATGGCCATAGTCCATCGCCACCGTGAAGGACTGGGGCGCGACGACGCCGCCGAACTTGGAGCCCTTGGCGAATTCCTCGTCCCAGTGGACCGGGTTGGCGTAGTCGAGCGCCTGCACCCAACGCCGGATGTCGGTGGCGTTGCAGGGGTCCCACATCTCCGCGAAGATCACGGGCTTGCCGACCCACTTGTCGACGTCGCGGGTATCCAGCTCGACCTTGTCTTCGGCGATGGGGTTTTCGACGGCGGCGGTATCGGACATCCAAACTCTCCGGATAGCTCAAGGCGAAGGAGCGCGACGGCGTCGGGCTCGGTGTGGTCGTCGACCCGCCGGTGTCTTGCCGGCGATCGGATCGGTGGCGTGCGGCCCACGGGCGCTCGTGGTCGGCCGGTCCGGCGTATTTGAACGCGGGGCGGGCTGGCGAGGCTAGGCCGCGCTGGAGATCGAGTGCTGCTCGGCGCCGTCGTCGATCGGCGGGGCGACGCAGCGCTGCACCGCCTTCTGGAGCAGGGCGACCAGGGCCTGGGGGTCGATGTCCGCGTTGGGTTCGTGGATGAAGCTCAGCACCATCGGGCGCTCGCCCAGGTCGCTGGGCATCAGGATCGCGGCCATCTGGGCGCTGCTGCCGAAAGAGGCCGGGCCGATGGCGTAGTCCTGCCGGGCCAGGTCCTGGATCAGCAGGCTCATGTCGGGATAGCTGAACTTGCGGTCGTCAGGGGCCTCGGCGTTCAGGCGGCGGATCACGCCGGCCCGGCGCTCGGACCGGACGGTCGACAGCAGCAGCTGGCCGGCCGCGGAGCCGCACAGGGCGTCCTGCTCGCCGTTGCGCAGCTCGCCCTGGACGCGCGGCAGGTATTTCGAGCCCGCCGCCCAGCGGAAGATCTGGGCGTTCAGGCCCACCATGCCCAGCAGCGCGATCCCGAGCCCGGTCTGCGAGACCAGCCGTTCGATCAGGGTCGAGAGACTGCCGTCGCGCATGAAATTGGGCTGCGACAGCGATCCCAGGATCGCGGCGCGTGGGGTCAGGGAATAGAAGCGCGAGCCGGTCTCTCGATAGAGAAGGCCAAGCTCCACAAGACTCGCCAGCAATTCGGACGTGCTCGACTGCGGTCGATTATAGCGACGCACAATGTCCATCACCGTCGCCTGACGGTTATGCTCGTCGAAAAACTCAAGCACTTCCACGACCCGGCGAGCGGTCTTGGCTTTGTTGCTGTCGAGAACGGTGGACATCGTGCTCCCCCCTTTATTTTCCAGCAGGCTCGCGCGATCGGGAGGGCATGTCAAGAAAAACTGAGGCAGCCTCGGTTTATTGCTCGCGAGCCTTGGACGGAATGGGTTTTGGGGTCCATTGGCGAGGTGTCCCAACGGTTATCGACGGCGCGGTTGTCTGGAGATGATCGCGGTCTTGCCTGGCCGGCGGGGGCTCGATTGACAGCCTTTCAAGAGCGACGGAGGCAGGCTGTCGGTGGGCGAAGGCGCGCGTTGCGACGCGCCGGCCCGCGCGTCTTCTGGAGAGGAACCGTCCGCGATGACCATCCGCGAGATCACCGAGCGCCCCGTCGTCATCGGCATCGAGCCCTATGTGTCCAAAGCCTATGCCCGCGCCGAGGACGACAGGCTGTGGGCCAAGGTCTGGCAGGTGGCGTGCCGCGCCGAGGAGATCCCCAAGGTCGGCGACTACGTGACCTACGACATCTTCGAGGAGTCGATCATCGTCGCCCGCGTCGCGCCCGATCGCATCGCCGCCTACTACAATGTCTGCCTGCATCGCGGCCGCCGGCTGACCTCGGGCTGCGGCCACACCAAGCGGTTCGTCTGTCGGTTCCACGGCTGGAAGTGGAGCCTGGACGGCGAGAACGTCGAGGCCCTGGCCCGCGACGAATGGGAAGGCGCGCTGACCGACGAGAACCTGCGGATGAAGCAGGTTCAGGTCGACACCTGGGGCGGCTGGGTGTTCGTCAACATGGATCCCGACGCCGAGCCGCTGCGCGACTATCTGGCCGTCGCGGCCGACATGCTGGATCCGTTCGAGCTGGACCGGATGCGCTATCGCTGGCGCCAGTGGCTGACTTTCCCGTGCAATTGGAAGGTCGCCATCGAGGCCTTCGTCGAGGGCTATCACGTGCCCGGCACCCATCCGCAACTGACCAAGTACGGCGCCAAGGCGACCTGGAGCCAGGCGCACGGCAGGCACAGCGTGTTCGGCCCCGGCGCGGCGCAGAAGGGCTTCGGCGGCGCCTCGGGCGGGGCCGGCGACGCCACCGACATGCGCGTCGCCCTGGCCGAGGTGCTGGGCCAGCTGTGGGAGGAGGTCAACGCCACCACGACCCAGACCATCGTCGACGCCGCCGGCCGGCTGGTCGATGAACTGCCCGCCGACACGCCGCCCATGCAGGTCCAGATCCATCTGATGACCCAGGCCGCCAAGGCCGACGCGGCGCGCGGCGTGCTGTGGCCGAAGATCGACCCGGCCCACTTCGCCAAGGCCGGCACCGTCTGGCATGTCTTTCCCAATACGGTGGTGATCCAGGGACCGACCTTCGCCCTGTGCTACCGGGCCCGACCGAACGGCCGTGACCCCAACAGCTGCATCTTCGAGGTCTATGTCCTGGAGCGGTTCCCCGAAGGCCAGGAGCCCAAGGTGGAGAACCGCCTCACGCCCATTGAGGACGAGGCGGCGTGGCGCAAGGTGTTGGGCCAGGACTTCGCCAACATGGAGGCCGTGCAGCAGGGCATCAAGTCGCGCGGCTTTCCAGGGCCGCGGCCTAACCCGGTGCAGGAGCGGGGGGTGACCAACTTCCACCGAGTGCTGGCGGAATACATGGGAACCGGGGCTCCGGTTCCGCTGGATTGAGGGGGAGCGAAAACCTCGTCCTTCGACAAGCTCAGGATGAGGTTTTCGACTGCCGGGCCCACACCATGGTCCTCATCCTGAGCTTGTCGAAGGACGAGGACCACGCACGGCGTTGAGTGTCGACAGCCCCCTAAGCCGGCGCCTTCTTCGCCACCTTCTTCTTGCTCAAATCCCCATTCGTCGCCCGCTGAGCGATCTCGTTGGCCGCGATGTAGCCGAAAACCATGGCCGGGCCGATCGTCGCGCCGGCGCCCGGATAGCTTAAGCCGAAGGGGCTGCCGGTGGCGTTGCCGGCGGCGTAGAGGCCGGTGATCGGCTTGTCGGCCCCGTCCAGCACCCGGCCCTTGGCGTCGCACTTCAGCCCGCCCTTGGTGCCTAGGTCGCCGAGGTTGATGGGCACGGCGTAGTAGGGCGCCTTCTCGATCGGACCCAGGCACGGATTGGGCTTCACGGTCGGGTCGCCGAAACCGCGATCATAGCCGCTGGAGCCGCGGCCGAACTCGGGATCCTCGCCCTTGGCCGCGTGGTCGTTCATGCGCGCCACCACGCCGGTCAGCTTGGCGGGGTCGAGATCGATCTTCCGGGCCAGCTCGGCGATGGTGTCGGCCTTGAAGATGTAGTGATCCCACCAATCCACCGGGATCGACGCGTCGTTCATGATCGCGGCGGGCAGGAAGCCGCCGGCCGTGAACTTGGCGCGGAAGGTCTTGTCGAACACCAGCCAGCACGGGGTGTTGGCGCCGGTCTTCAGTTGGTCGTCGACCATGGCCTGGCCGAACAGGTCATAGCTGCAGCTCTCGTTGACGAAGCGGTCGCCGTTGCGGTTGACGCAGACGCTGTAGGGCCGGCCCACGTCGAACACCGCCTGGTGCGTCTCCTCGAAATTGGAGGCGCTCTGGCTGGGCATGATCATGGTCGGCGCCCACCAGCCGGCCTGGGTATGTTCGGTGGTCGCGCCGATTTTCTCGGCGGCCAGCAGGGCCTGGCCGTCATTGCCGCCCTGCGGGGTGCTGCCCCACCAGATCGAGGTCTTCACCGGGTAGAACCGGTCGCGAAGCTCCTGGCTCCACTCGAAGCCTCCGGCGCAGATCACCACCCCGTGGCGGGCCTCGATGTCATAGGGCGTGCCGAACTTGCTGACCCGCACGCCCGAAACCCGGCCGTCGGTGTAGAGCAGCTCGTCCAGCTTGGTCTCGAGGCGAACCTCCACGCCCTTGGCCGCCAGCTGCTCCTGCAACGGCCCGATCAGCGCCGCGCCCGAGGTGAACCAACGATCGCGCTGGGTGACCTTGCGGGTCTTGCGGTCGGCCCAGTAGCGGCCGACCACCCGGGCCAGCATCCGCTTCCAGCCCTTGGACCTGGCGGCGATGGTGAAGGTCTCCTCCAGGTTCATCGCATAGCGGTTGAACAGCTTGAAGCGCGGGTACTGCTCGCGCATCAGCGGGAACTTGTCGCCCAACCTGGCGCCGTCCCACATCGGCAGGACCAGCGATCGGTCGGCCCGCGCGCCGGGCGATTCCGAGAAATAGTCGGGCCAGGGCATCGGCATGAAGCTGATCCCCTGGTCGCCCAGATAGCGCAGCATCTCGCCGCCGGTGTCGACATAGGCTTCCAGGCGCTCGCGGTTGAGCGGGCCTTGCGTCACCGCGTCGAGATATTTCAGGGTCTCCTCGCGGGTGTCGGTGGTGCCGCTCAGGCCGTGGTTGGGGATCCAGGCGACGCCGCCCGAGGTGGCCGAGGTGCCGCCGTACTTGTGGGCCTTCTCGACGATCAACACGTCCAGGCCCAGATCGCGGGCCCGCAGGGCGGCGGTCATGCCCGCCGATCCGGACCCCACCACGATCACGTCATGCGTCTCAGCCATGCCACCACTCCCCACTTTTCGTCTTTTTGGGCTTATCGATTTGGCGGCACGCTAGCGGCCCATCTCGCGGGCTTCGACCCCGTCCTGGCCATCGATCGCCCGAGTGCTCGATGCGACTGATCTGGCTTCCATCGGGGACAAGTGCGGCGGTGTAGGAAGAGTATGTCGGATCGGAGAGTCCGCCCCGGGGAGCCCGCATGTCCGCCTTGAGCCATTTTCGGATCGTCGAACTGTCCGAGGGCGTGGCGGGGGAATATTGTGGCAAGCTGCTGTCGGACTTCGGCGCGGAGGTGGTCAAGATCGAGCGGCCGGGCGGCAGTCCGACCCGGGGGCTGGGTCCATTCCTAGGTGACGAGGCCGGCCCCGAGCGCAGCGGCCTGTTCGCCTATCTCAACACCAACAAGCGCTCTGTGGTGCTGGATCTGGAAACCTTGGCCGGCCGCGAGATGCTGTCGCGGCTACTGGCCCGCGCCGACGCGGTGATCGACGACCACGCGCCGGGCTGGCTGACGGCCCTGGGATTGGACCTGACGGAGGTCGAGCAAAGCCACCCCGGCCTGGTCCTGTGTTCGGTCACACCCTTCGGCCAGTCCGCGCCGGACGAGCGCGCCCACGCCGAGGACCTGACGGTGATCCAGGCCAGCGGCTGGGGCTATCACACGCCCAGCGGCGCCGATCCCGAGCGTCCGCCGCTGAAGGGGGCTGGGCGGTTCCTGGCCAGCTACGAGGCGGGGATGGAGGCGGCGATGTGCGTCGTCGCCAGCCTCTACGGCCGCGAGGAGACCGGCCGGGGGCGGGCGATCGACATTTCCAAGCAGGAGGTGATGGCCTCGCGCGTCGACTATGTGCTGGGCCAGATGGTGGCCGGCGACATGGATGTCGACACGGGACGCGCGCGGTTCGACCTGGGTGGTCCCGCCGGGATTTTCCCGTGCCGCCAGGGCTTTGTCTATCTGTGGATGTCGGCGCCGTCGCACTGGAAGGCGGTGGGGAAACTTCTGGGCGATCCGGAGTGGATGAAGGCCTTCCCCGACAACTGGTTGGAGCGCGGCCTGACGTCCGAGCGGATCGCGCGGTGCCGGCTTCACGTCGGCGAGTGGCTGAAGACCCAGGACAAGAACGCGGTCGCCGCGACGGCCCAGACGCTGGGGCTGACCCTGGTTCCCGTCAACGACGCCAGCGATCTGGTGGCGTCCGAGCAGTTCAAGCATCGGGCCTTTTTCGCGGAGGTCGTGCATCCGGTGCTCGGCAAGGCGCTGTATCCCACCGTGCCCTACAAGCTCAGCCGCACGCCGGCCCGGATCGCGCGACCCGCGCCGCTGTTGGGCCAGCACGACGCTGAGGCCTTCGCGTGATGACCCGTCAACGCGGTGGTCCCCTGCAAGGCGTTCGGGTGCTCGAGCTGACCAAGGTCTGGGCGGGGCCCTATGCGGGCAAGCAACTGGCCTTCCTTGGGGCGGAGGTGATCCGCATCGAGAGCCATGGCTCGCTGGACGTCACCCGCACCTTCGGGGTGGACGACATCGACAAGGCCCCGGGCTTTCGGGCGGTCAATCCGCAGAAGCTGAGCGCCCAGGTCGACATGAAGTCCAAGGAAGGGATCGCCCTGCTCAAGGACCTGATCGGCCAGTGCGACGTGCTGATCGAGAACCTGCGTCCCGGGGCGATCGACCGGCTGGGCCTAGGCTATGAGGTGGTGAAGGCGGTCAAGCCGGACATCGTCTTCGTCTCGATGGGCATGTACGGCAATGACGGGCCGCTGGCCTACCAGACCGGCTATGCGCCCTGTTTCGTGGCGCTGGGCGGCTTGAGCGCCCTGGTCGGTTACGCGGGCGAAGCGCCGGCGGGCATGAACATCCGCTATGCCGACTCCACCTTCGGGACCGCCGCGGCCTATGCCGTGCTGGTGGCCCTGGTCCACAAGCAGCGGACGGGCGAGGGGCAGTTCATCGACGTGTCGGCGGTCGAGACCATGACCAGCATGATCGGCGACAGCGTCATGGACCACAGCCTCAACGGTCGGATCGCGGTCTGCGACGGCAATCGTCATCCCGACATGGCGCCGCACGGGGTCTATCGCTGCGACGGCGCCGACTGGATGGCCATCGCCGTTTCGTCGGACGCGGCCTGGCGGGCCCTGGCCGGCGCGATGGGGCAGCCGGCCCTGGCCGAGGTGGCGCGGTTCCGTACCCTCGCCGACCGCAAGGCCAACGAGGTTGAACTGGATCAGCTGATCTCGGACTGGACCCGCGACCAGGACGCCGGGTCTCTGGCGGACGCGCTGCAGGTGGTCGGTGTCGCGGCGGCCAAGAGCGCGGCCTCGGTCGATCTGGTCTCCGACGCGCATCTCTGGGGGCGGGGCTTCTATCACGAGGTGACCGACGCCTCGGGCGAGAGCCGGCCGATCATTGGACCGTCATGGCGGATGTCGCGGCCCGCCGAGATCACCGACGGGGCGCCCACGCTGGGCCAGCACAACGCCTATGTGTTCGGGGACATCCTGGGGCTGTCGACCGAGGAACGGGAGCGACTGATGGAGGCGGGGGTGATCCGCTAGGTGGACGCCTTCTCCGCGCCGAGCACGATCGCGCGAACCTGCCCGACATGGTCCCGCCCGGCTACCTCGCCACGTTCTGGATCCCCGGCCACGACCGCCGCGGCCATCGCCTGGAAGTCGGCAAGCCGCCCACGCTCAAGCCTCGGCGATCGGTACTGGGCGTAGAGGATGTGAATCCCCAACGACCGGAACAGCCGTTGGAGCTCGCTGTTGCCGCCGATCTCGATCAGCGCGCGATAGACATGCCGCCGGCCCCGGCTGAAGGCGCCGGACGCGTCGGCTTCCGCGCCGCATTCCAACTCAGCCAAGGCGCCCTCCAGCAAAGCGCGGTGGTCCTCGGCCCGATAGCGCCGCGCCGCTGTCCGGACGATGAGGCCAATCAGCGGCTCGGCGACGTCGAGCACGTCGACGGTCTCGGCCAGGTCGAGCCGGCGGATCGCCGCCGAGCGGTGCCGTGTCAGGTCGATCACCCCGTGCGCCGCCAGCCATTGGACGGCCTCGCGGACGGCGTTGCGGCCGACGCCGTACTGCTGGGCGAGATCGGTCTCCACCAGGCGCTGACCGGGGACCAACTGCTGGGTCTCGAGCGCCTGCATGATCCCCCGCGACACGCGCCGGGAGGCGGCGGGACCCCGCGTCTCGGCCAGATCCATCTCATCGCCCGAGCGGCTATTCGCGCTGGATTGTTCCACAATATTGTTCCGTCAAATTCCAGGACGCTAGTATCGGGTTTCGAGGGCGACGGAAAGCTCGCCCGATCCATCTGGGAAGAAGGGAAGCGACCATGGCCGACGCAGCGGAACGTCCCTCGGCGGAGGAGATCATCCTCTATGAGAAGAACCCCAAGACGAAGATCGCCACGATCACCTTCAATCGTCCGGACCATCTGAACGCCCCGACCATCGCCGCACGCCTGCGCTATTCCAAGCTGCTGCACCGGGCCAATATCGATGACGACGTGAAGGTCCTGGTGATCCGCGGCGTCGGCAACAATCTGGGCGGCGGCGCCGATCTGCCCGAACAGGCCGAGATGCTGTCGGAAACCGCCGAGGTCTCGCTGCTGCGCGAGTTCGAGATCGGCGAGGACGAGGACGTCAAATATCCGCCCAAGGACTCCTACCGCTACCTGGCCTCGCTGACCCAGCTCTACGCCAATTCCAACTATGGCTGCCGCAGCCTGCAGGACTTCAAGAAGATCAGCATCGTCGAGGTGAAGGGCTATTGCTACGGCTGGCACTTCTACCAGGCCGGCGACGCCGACCTGGTGATCTCGTCCGACGACGCGCTCTTCGGCCACCCGGCCTTCCGCTATGTCGGCTGGGGGCCGCGCATGTGGCAGTGGGCCCAGACCATGGGGCTGCGCAAGTTCCAGGAGATGGTGTTCACGGGCCGGCCGTTCACCGCCAAGGAAATGCAGGACTGCAACTTCATCAACAGCGTCGTGCCGCGCGACCGGCTGGAAGCCGAGGTCGAGAAATACGCCCTGGCCTGCAGCAAGACCCGGCCCAGCGACGTGGTCTTCATGCAGAAGACCTTCTTCGAGGTGATGAAGCAGCAGCAGGGCGAATATATGGGCAGCATCCTGACCGGGTGGATGGAGTCGATGCTGCCGCTGGTCAAGAACGACGGCGACGAGCTGACCCTGGGCGACGACACCTTCGAGCGGGGCGTCAACAACGCCGTGAAGGACAATGACAGCCAGTTTCCGCCCGACTTCCGGCTGAGCAAGAGCGGCCGCAAGGCGAAGGTCTAGGAACCTGATCGTGAGCCGGGCCGAACCGGCGTGGGTCCGGGGTGACCTCAGCGGCCTGAGCATCCCCGCCGATATCCAGGCCCTGGGCGAGGGCGGCGTGTCGTTCCTCACCGACGCGTTCCACAGCAGCGGCGCGCTGGCGCTGGACAACAGCGTCGCGCGGATCACCACCTTCGAGGAATGTTCCGGAGGCAGCACGGGCCGCAAGTTGTTCCTGTCGCTGATCTATGACCGGCCGCAACCCGGTCTTCCCACCGACCTGTTCGTCAAGTTCTCGCGCGACTTCGACGACCCGATCCGCGACCGGGGCAAGGATCAGATGGAGGGGGAGGTGCGCCTGGCGGCCCTGTCGCGCTCGCGCGGCTTTCCGATCGCCGTGCCGACCTGCCTGTTCGCCGACTATCACGCGGAGTCTGAGACCGGCCTGCTGATCACCCAGCGGATCGGTTTCGGAGAGGACGAGGTCGAGCGGCATTACGACAAGTGCCTCGACGCCGAGATGCCGCGGCCGCTGGAACACTACCAGGCCTTGGTCAAGGCGGTCGCCCGGCTGGCGGGGACGCACAAGGGCGGACGCCTGACGTGCGATGTCGACGCGCTGTTCGACTTCGACCCGGCGGCGGCCGCCGCCAGAGACCCGATCCGCTATGACGCGCGACAGATCCTCAACCGCCTGTCACGGTGGGCCGCGTTCGGGGTGAAACACACGGGGCTGGTCCCAGAGGCGCTGTCGGCCCCGCGTTTCATCGCCAAGCTGAGGGAAGACGCGCCGCGCTTCCTGGAGCACGAGCCCGCGATCAAGCGGTTCCTCCATGCCGACCCGGACTTCGTCGCGCTGTGCCACTGGAACGCCAATGTCGACAACGCCTGGTTCTGGCGGGGCGAAGACGGCGCGCTCCAGTGCGGGCTGATGGACTGGGGGCGGGTGGGCCAGATGAACGTGGCCCTGGCCCTGTGGGGCGCCTTCAGCGCGGCCGAGCCCGCGATGCTGGAAGAGCATCTCGACGGGCTGCTGGCCCTGTTCGTCGCGGAGTATCGCGCCCAGGGCGGACCGGCGGTCGAGGTCTCCGACCTGGCGCTGCATCTTGAGTTGTTCGTCGCGACCATGGGTCTGGCCTGGCTGATGGACGCGCCGGCGCTGATCGAGGCCTGGGTCCCGGAGCTCGACGCCATCCAGGACCGCCGTGATCCCCGGTTCAGTCAGAACGAGGCGGCGCGTACGCAGCTGCACATGGCGACCAATTTCCTGAACCTGTGGCGGGTCCGCGACTTTGGCGCGGCCCTGGATCGGTTCGTATGTCTCAGCGAGGCTTCCGCCTCGTGATCATGGTGCTCTCTAGATCCGCTCATCCCGGCGAAGGCGCCGGGATGAGCGGTTGAGAGGGAGGTGAAAGCGCGCCCTCAGGACGCTACCCCCACCCGCGTCAGCTCATAATCCCCCGCGTCGTCCACGTGCAGTTTCCAGCCCGGATAGACGACGATCGTCGTGAAGGTTTCCTCGATGATCGCCGGTCCCGGGATCTCGTGGCCGGGTTTCAGGTCGGCGCCCAGGAAGATGTCGGTCGGCAGATAGCCTTGACCCAGATTGGCGCGGCGGGTCTTGGCCGCCTGGGGCGTGGCCTTGGGCGCGGTGACACCCTTCGTCACGATCGGCGAGGCGGTGATCACCGAGGTGGCCAGGCGCACGCCGGTGACTTCCGGGACTTCGCCCTCGCGGATGTGGCCGTACTCTTCCATGTGGCGCTGGTTGAAGGCCGCGATGGCCTGGGCGCCGAGTTCGCCGTCGACGAAGGACAGGTCGCCCAGACCCTTGGCCTCGTGCAAGTCGAAGGTCAGAGCCCAGTTCTGGCCGGGATAGCGCATGTTGACCTGGTACTTGGCGATCACCTCGTCGGCGCGGAACGTGGCGTCGGTGAAGTACTTCTCGGCGCGGGCGGAAAGGTCACGCCACAAGCCCTTCATCTTGTCGATGTCGAGAGCGTTGGCGGGCGAGGCGTAGGAGCGCTCCTCGTCGATATGCGGATTGGCGACCAAGGTGCCGAGCGCCGAAAAGGTCGGGGAAGCCTTGGGCACCAGGACCCGCTCGATGCCCAGGTCCTCGGCCTGGATGGCGGCGAAGGCCGGGCCGTTGCCGCCATAGGCCAGCATGACCATGTCCCGCGGATCGATGCCCTTGCCGGCGGTGATCCGGCGCACGCCTTGCGACATGCTGGCGTTGACGACGCGCCAGCAGTCGAAGGCCGCGTCCTCGGCGCTGGAGCCCATCTGGTCGCCGAGCGCCTGGAAGGCCTCCACGACGCCGGCCTTGGTCAGCGAGAAGCTGCCGCCGGCGAAATCGGACTCGGCCGACAATATGCCCAGCATCAACAGGGCGTCGGTGATGGTCGGCTGGGTGCCGCCCCGCCCGTAACAGATCGGGCCTGGGTCCGAGCCGGCCGAGGCCGGGCCGACTTGCAGGGCGCCGTTGTCGACATGGCAGATCGAGCCGCCGCCGGCCCCCAGGGTTTCGACCTTCACCATGGGCACGCCCACCAGGTAGCGGTGGTGCATGTTCCAGCCGGCCTCTGCGGGCGCGGCGCCGTTCAGGACGACCGAGATGTCATAGGACGTACCGCCCATGTCGACGCACAGGATGTTGGAATGGCCCTTGGCCACGCCGACATGGGCCGAGCCGATCACACCACCGGCCGGGCCCGAGGCCAGCACCCGGATCGGCGAGCCTTCGATATATTCCTTGGTCATCACCCCGCCGCTGGCCTGCATGACCATCAGCTGGTTGGGATAGCCGGCCTCTTTCACGCGGGTGACCAGCTTCTCCAGATACGAGGTCACCTTGGGCGCGACATAGGCGTTGACCACGGTGGTGCTGGTGCGCTCGTACTCGGGCGAGCGGGGCAAGACCTCGTGCGAGACCGAGATCTGCACGCCGGGCATTTCCTCGGCGACGATCTGGGCTACGCGCTTTTCGTGCGCTGGATTCACGAACGAGAACAGCAGCGAGATCGCCACCGACTCCACGCCTTGTTTCTTCAGCCGCGCGCAGACGGCGCGCACGGCGTCTTCGTCGAGAGCCTTGTAGACCGAGCCGTCGTGCAGGATGCGCTCGGGGATGGTCAGGCGGCGGCGGCGCGGGGTGATCTGGGGCGGCGGCTCCAGGCGCACATCCCAGATGCTTTCCTTGAAGCCCCGGCGGTATTCCATCTCGTCGCGGAAGCCCTCGGTGGTGATCAGACCGGTGACCGCGCCGTTCATCTCGATCAGGGTGTTGTCGGCCACGGTGGTGCCGTGGACGATGGCGTCGCACTGGCCCAGGAAGTCGGCCAGCGACAGCCCTTCGATCTCGGCCAGCTTGGTCAGGCCCGTCAGGACGCCGAGGGAACGGTCCTCGGGCGTGCTCAGGTTCTTGTGGAGAACAACCTTCGAACCGTTCAGAAGCGCGAAGTCCGTGAACGTGCCGCCAATGTCGATACCGACGCGATAACCCATAATAACCCCTCGATACTCTTTAGGCGGCCTGGTTCGGGCGCATGGTCTGACGCAGCGCCTCGGTGGCGGTGACATCGACCGCCAGGTCGTAGTCCTCGACGCTGCCCGTGAAGACCACGCCGTACTTGTCGCGCGCCCGGCCGAGGCTGATGATCTCGTCCAGGGCGTCTTCCTTGACCGCTTCGGGGTCACGCAGGACGGCCGGCTCGAAGCCGCCGCCGCCGCCGTGCTGGTAGGCGATCACCGCGCCGGCCGGCAGCTGGGCCCGGGCGGTCAGGTCGATCTTGTATTCGTTCGGCGTGCCGACCTCGAAATGGTTCGAGTAGGGGCTGGCGTCGTCGCCGCCCAGCAGGCCGCTCATCGGGTGGTCGGACGACACCATCCAGGCCATGGCCATGGTCGGCTCCAGCACCTTCTTGACGTTGAGGCTGCCGGGCTGCCCGCGCCAGCGGCCCGCGCCCTCGGTGTCCATGGTCATTTCGCGGTTCAGATTGACGACCGGGAAGCGACTCTCGGCGTCCTCGGCCTGGGCCAGCAGCAGGTTGCCCAGCCCCACCGGGCACGAGCCCCAGCCGTCGATGCCCTGCACGGCCGAAACGTCCATGGTCCGGGCGTCGACGCCCTGGTCCATCCACATCTGGCCGGTCTTGTCGAAGCCGATCACGGCGTTGGGCATGCCGATCTTGTAGACCTGCGGCGCGGAGCGATCCGGGGCCACCTGGGACAGGGCCACGCAGACGGCCTCGGTGATCTCGCAGGCCGGGTGGAACGAGCCCAGGGCGGCGGGTTTGTTGATCGGCGGGTGGGCGATCGTGCCCTCGGGGATGATCATCTCGACCCCGTGGAACAGGCCCTCGTTCTTGACGATGGCCGGATCGATCGAGGCGGCGATCTGGGTCATGATGTAGCCGCGGCTGTTGGCGAACGTGTTCCACACGCCCACCAGGCCCTGGCGGTCATCGGTGCCGGTCAGGTCCACCGTCAGCTGGTCGCCTTTCACGGTGCAGGTCACGTGGACCTTGATGTCCTTGGTGCCCAAGGTGTCGTGGTCGATCAGCACGTCGGCCTGGTACTCGCCGTCGGCCCACCGGCCGACCTCCTCGCGGAAGCGCTTTTCGGTGTAGTCGATATTGTAGTTGATCGCCGCGCGGACCGCGTCCGTGCCCCACCCGCGGATGACGCCTTCCAGCAGCCTGGCCGAATGCTGCACGCCGCCGATCATCGCCGCCAGATCCCCCGCGAACGACGGGAAGCGGTTGTTGCGCTCCAGCAGCTTGATGACGTCGCGGCGTTTCTCGCCGCGATGCACCAGCTTCAGGCAGGGGATGGCCAGGCCCTCGGTGAAGATGTCGGTGGCCTCTAGCGTGAAGCCGCCAGGATCCTTGCCGCCGGTGTCGCCCTGGTGGGCCTGCAGGGCCTGGATCAGGACCAGCTCGCCATTGTCGTCGAACACCGGGGCATAAACATTGTAATCGGGCAGGTGGCCGCCGCCGTAGTCGGGGTCGTTGCCCACGAAGACGTCGCCCGGACCCCAGTCGTAGTCGTCGAACAGGTCCAGGCCGTAGCGCACCGTCAGCTGCGAGACGAAGGTCAGGTGCGGCGTGCCGATCGACACCGCCGCCAGCCGGCCATGGGCGTCGATGACGGCGGCGTTGCGTTCGTTGGACTGGTTGATGATCGGCGACGAGGCCGCCCGGCCCAGGAAGGTCGCGGCCTCGAAGCACACCGTCTCCATGGCCCCGCGAATGATGCTGGCGGTGACCGGGTCGATATTGGTCGTGGTCGGCAGCGGATCGCGCTTGGCGGCCAGCCGCTTGTTCAGTTCGAAGGACATGGCGCGGATCCTCTCGGTGGAGTCATTGTTCGGTCGACCAGATGTCGAGCTCGGGCGGCACGGGGGTGGTCTGGTCGATCTCGACGAGCCTTCCCCGGGGAGTCTTGCCGTAGACCGACAGGGCGATGCCCAGATCGATCGGCGAGGCGGCTTCGGTCGAAGGTTCGCGGACGGCGGACGTCGCGCTCGGCTCGCCCTTGCCGCGTCCCGCGTGTGGGGGCCCACGAGTCATCGATCCTCCACCTGAACTTCGCCTTGTGCGCGGCTTTCCGATCTTGGCTAGGCCCCGGCGAGGGACCCCGCAAGCGTTCGGAAGGCCCGCTGCGATCTGCGGCAAGACGGGGTGCACACAGCGCCTAGCGCGCCGTTCGTCTGGCGGAAGGGTTGGGTTTTTCCAGTCAAGATCGACTGCGCGCCGCGTCATTCGGCGCGGGACCGGCCGTGCTAGGTGCTTGGCTCCCCAGGAGCACGCGAACCCGCCCATGACGTCAGAGTCCTTCACCCGCGCTCTCAAGGAAAGCGACCTTCCCGCTGGCGGCCGGCAGGTCGTCGAGATCGGGGGAAAGCCGATCCTGTTGTGCCATACGGGCGGGCGGATCCACGCGGTGTCCAATATCTGCTCCCACGCCCACGAGAAGCTGGACTGCGGCCGGATGTCGGCCAGCTGGATCGCCTGTCCCGTCCACGGGGCGCGGTTCGACCTGGCGACGGGGGCGGCGAAGAACCCGCCGGCCACCCGGCCGATCGCCGTGTACGCCGTGCGCGTGGTGGAGGGGTGGATCGAGGTCGGGAGCGCCTAAGCCGCCCCTGCCGCGGCGGCGTGCAGCACCCGAAATTCACGGGGCGCGACCTCGTAGCATTTCTTGAACATGCGGCTGAAATGGGCGCTGCTCTTGAAGCCGGCGAGGTAGGCGATCTCGCAGATCGAATAGTGCTGCATCCGGTCGTCCTTCAGCCAGCCTTGGGCGGTCTCGATCCGCTTGTCCCAGACGAGGTTGGAGAACGACAGGCCAGTCTTCTTGAGGACGTGGCAGAGGTAGCGGTGCGAGATCCCGCAGCTCTCGGCGACCATCTTGGCGTTGAGGTCGCAGTTGGAGAAATGCTGGTTGATGTAGCGGGTGATGTCCGACACCCGGCGATCGCCGATCGAGTGGCGCGGCGCGGCGTCGCCGGTGATGCGGGCGATGGTCTTGCCCAGACCGTTCAGAAGCGCCTGGACCAGCTGTTCGGCCACCTCGGAGTCGATCAGGCCGTCTTCCTCGAACAGCAAGGTGAAGACCCGCTCGGCCAGGAACACGTCGCCCTCGGCGCTCGGAAACGGCCGGCCCACCTCCAGGCTCTCGCTGATCAGCGAGTGCAGTTTGTGCGAGGGGACCACGACATGCATGGCCTCCAGGTAGCCGCTGTCGTCGGGGGTCAGCTCCATGTAGAACGGCCGCGCCGAACGGGTGATCGCGCATTCGTGCGGATTGATCGAATAGCGGCCGCCGCCGTGCGAGACCGTGATCTGTCCATGCCGCACGAACCAGAAGACGGTGACGTTGGTCTTGTCGTTGCGGATGTGCGCCCACGACCGGCGGAAGGCCAGGCCCGCCTGGGACGTCAGCTTGTAGATCGAGTATTCGCCGGCCAGGCTTTTCTCGATCCGCATATCCAGGTCGCGCGTCGACAGCGGGGTCAGGTCGCCGTCGTAGTAGTCGACGTTGTTCTTGCCGCGAAATTCGTACCGCCGCATCTCATGGTTCGCGGTCGTCATGTCGAAAGCCAGCACGGGCATCTGGGGTACGCTCTCCCTTGGCGCGCTCTTACGGCGTCTGCTGAAGAGACGATAACACGCAAAAGGCCGTCCAACCGGATGACCCCGCCGCATCGCTCAGGCGATCAGATCGCGATTTTCTCGGCGTTCTGACTCGATCGAAATTCCCCGTCGTGCCGGGGCGCTTGCCGCAGATCGCCATCGGATTTGATCAGGACGGCGACGGCTCCGGATGTGTTGGCGCGGTGCGAGACACAGGCGCTAAGACGCAAGCCAAGATCGCCCGAACAGCGCGTGAAACGACAACAACAAGCGGGAAATGACATGGGCGGGACAGGAACGGGAAATGGGTCGGACGCCTCCGGCAAGCCGGTGGTTCTGATCACCGGGGCCAGCGCCGGGATCGGCGCGGCGACCGCCCGGCGGTTCGCGGAGGGCGGCTTCCGGATCGTGGCCGTGGCCCGACGCCAGGAACCGCTCGACCAGTTGGCCGAGGCCCTGTCGGGGATCACCGAGGTCGCGACGCTGGCGGTCGACGTCGCCGCGCCGGGGGCTCCGGAACAGGCGGTCAAGCTGGCCATGGACCGCTTCGGTCGGCTCGACAGCCTGGTCAACAACGCCGGGGCGGGCAAGTGGGCCCCGGTCCACGAGACCAGCGACGCGGTGCTCGACGAGGTGATCGACATCAGCCTGAAGGCGCCGTTCCGCTTCTGCCGCGCGGCGCTGGGCGTGATGAAGGCCGGGTCGTCGATCATCACCGTGGGCTCGACCTTCGGCATCCTCGGCGGGCTGGACGGCGGCGCCTATTGCGCGGTCAAGGCGGGCCTGATCGGCCTGACCCAGACGCTGGCGGCGCAGTACGGGGCGGCCGGCATCCGCTCGAATCTGGTCGCGCCGGGCATCATCAAGACCGACATGACCAAGGACTATTGGGACGCCGCGCCGTTCCGCCGGTTGAACCACGAGATGACTCCGTTCGACCGCGAGGGCACGGCCCAGGACGTGGCCAACGCCATCTATTTCCTGGCCTCCGACCAGGGCAGCTACATCAACGGCCAGACCCTCGCCCTCGATGGCGGCTGGGCCACCACCAAGTACCTCAGCGTCGAGGCGCTGATGGCCGAGCGCGTGCCGGCGGCCTGAAAGCGGCGGGGCGGTTTGCGCCGCCCGTCGCGCGCTGAAACACTGGAAGGAACGAGACATGGCTTCGACGGGAACCGAGATGGAACAGCCGGCGGTTTGTCCGATGAGAGGGGCCGACGCGGCGACGCTGCTGGCCCAGGGGTCGCTGACCGACCGCGAAATCTCGGCGCGTCCCAAGGCCTATTACGACGCCATGCGCTCCGACGACCCGGTGCACTTCGACGAGAAGCTGGGCATGTACCTGGTCTCGCGGTTCGACGACATCCAGACCGTCCAGCGCGACCCGGTCACCTTCTCGGTCGAGCACGGCTATGCCGAGCAATACGCCAAGGGCTTCGCGGCCGAGTTCAAGGAGATCCTGATCCGCGACGGCGGCGGGTTCTTCCCCGACGCGATCATGACCGATCCGCCCTACCACACGCGCATCCGCCAGCTGATGAACCACGCGTTCTCGGCCCACCGGGTCAAGCTGCTGGAGCCGGGCATCGAGACCATCGTCGGCGAGGTCATCGACGGCATGGCCGCCACGGGGCGGGCTGACGCGGTTCAGGATTTCTCGGTCCCCGTCACCATCCGGGTGATCTGCGAACAACTGGGTCTGGACGTCTACGACGCCGGCAAGATCCAGCGCTGGTCGCTGGCCGTCACCGCCCAGATCGGCCGGATGCAGAACCGCGAGCAGATGCTGGAGAATGCTCGCGAGGTCTGTGACCTGCAGAACTTCCTGATCAAGCACATCAAGGATCGTGAAACCAATCCCGCCGAGGACATGATCTCCGACCTGGTCCATGCCACGACCGAGGATCCGGACAATCCCAAGCTGACCTTCCACGAAGTGGTGTCGCTGGTCCGGGCCCTGCTGATCGCCGGCAACGAGACCACGGCCACGGCGATGACCAACCTGATGTTCATCCTCGCCACCCAGCCGGAGGTGGCCCAGGTGCTGCAAGACTCGGTGGACGACGACCGCCTGCTCAATCGCTTCGTCGAGGAGCTGCTGCGCATCGAGCCGCCGGTGCGCGGCCTGTCGCGGATGACCACCCGCGAGGTCGAGCTCGGCGGCAAGCTGCTGCCCAAGGGCGCGCACATGCTGCTGATGTACGCCTCGGGCAATGACGACGAGTCCCAGTTCGCCTGTCCGCGCGACTTCGACCTCAATCGCGGCAACCTGGGCAAGCACCTGGCGTTCGGCGGCGGTCCGCACCGTTGCATCGGCCTGTCGCTGGCCCGCATGGAGATCCGGGTGGCGGCGCGCGAAGTCGTCAAGCGGCTGAAGGACATCCAGCTGGCGATCCCCGTCGAGGAAATCACGTATCTGCCGACCGTCGCGACCCACTCGATCGAGCGACTGCCGATCACTTTCACGCGTCGCTAGGAGTTCGTCTTGGTTCAGGAATTGTCGGGCAAGGTCGCCATCGTCACGGGCGGCGCGGGTGGGATCGGGCGGGCCACCGTCGAGACCTTCGTCGAGCAGGGGGCCCGGGTGGTGATCGCCGACGTCGATGTCGAGGCCGGCGAGGCGCTGGCCAAGGCGCTGGGCCAGGACGCGGTGTTCCAGCGGGTCGACGTCTCCAAGGCCGGCGACATCCAGGCGGTGGTCGACCTGGCGGTCGAGCGGTTCGGCGGTCTGCACATCATGTTCAACAACGCCGGGATCTCCGGCGGCCGCCATCCGCACTTCCTCGACGACGACCTGGAGGACTTCAACACGGTCATCGGCATCAACCTGTACGGCGTGATGATCGGGACCCAGCGCGCGGCGCGGCACATGGCCAAGAACGGCGGCGGCGTGGTGCTCAACAACGCCTCGATCGCCGGCATCATGGCCGGCCAGGCCCTGATGAGCTACCGGGCCTCCAAGGCCGCCGTGATCCACCTGACCAAGTCGCTGGCCATCGACCTGGCTCAGCACCGGATCCGGGTCAATTGCCTGGCCCCCGGCCACATCCGCACGCCGATCCACGCCATGACCAGCCAGGCGCTGTCGACCGACGTCAGCGTGCGCCTGCAAGCCGCTCTGGCCCCGGTCTGGGATTCCAACAAGCCCCTGAAGCGTGACGGCGTGCCGGCCGATGTGGCCCAGGCCGCGCTGTTCCTGGCCAGCGACCGGGCGGCCCAGATCACCGGCGCCATCCTGCCCGTCGACGGCGGCATCTCGGCCGGGGACTCGGTCAATCACCTGGAGGAAATCCTCGCGGTCCAGGCCAGCGTGCTGGGCGGCGAGGAATGAGCGGCCTCACGGTGACGTTCGTCGAGGACGGCGGAACGGTCAGGACGATCCAGAACGCCGCGCCCAACCAGTCGCTGATGGAGGTCGGCCGCGCCAACGGCGTCGAGGGCATCCTCGCCGATTGCGGCGGGGCCTGCGCCTGCGCGACCTGCCACGTCTATGTCGATCCCGACTGGCTCGATCGCGTCGGCGCGCCCGACGCGATCGAGGCCGAGATGCTGGACATGGTCTCCGACCTGCATCGCGCCAACAGCAGGTTGTCGTGCCAGATCCGCCTGGGGCAGGAACTGGATGGCCTGAAGGTCACGGTCGCGCCGGTGTTCTGAGGCGCGCTCCTGTTCCGGATTTTTGCCTTTCGGATCCGCTCATCCCGGCGAATGCCGGGACCCAGATGGAATGGCTTTGAGGCTGACGCCAAGGGCTCCGAGCCCTTCCCATCGCCGCACCGCTAAGGGATCTGGGTCCCGGCATTCGCCGGGATGAGCGGAGAAAATGGATTATGCTTCGCTGTGAACAACGCGCGCTTAGGCGGCGCGGCGGGCCGTCGCGGAGAGACCACGCCTCATGATCCACCAAGACGACCTGCACCGCCCCCTCTACACTGGCGACGTGCTGGCCAACGCCCTCAACGACGGGGGCGATCGCCCGCTGCTGCATCTGAAGGACGGCCCGACCCTGACGGTCAGCCAGGTCCGCGACGCCGCCAGTCAGTTCGCCCAAGGCCTGGCCAGCCTGGGCGTGGGCAAGGGCGCGCGGGTGGCGATGCTCTCGCCCAACCGGCCCGAATGCCTGCATGTGACCAACGCCACCCAGATGCTGGCGGCGGTCTATGTGCCCCTGCATCCGCTGAGCGGTCTGGCCGACCACCTGCACGTGATCCGCGACGCGGGCGTGCAGGTGCTGATCTTCGACACCGACCGCTTCGAAGCCCGCGCCACCGAGATCGCCGAGGCGGTTCCGGGGATCCGGTTGCTGGCGTTCGGCGACAGCGCGCTGGGCGAGGACCTGTTCAAGCTGGCCCAGGGCTTCACGCCCCGGCCGTTGGTCGCGCCCCGGGTTGGGCCGCATGACATCGTCCGCATGGGCTATTCGGGCGGCACCACCGGCAAGCCCAAGGCCCTGCCTAGCTGCCACCGCACCGCCGTCACCACCCTGCAACTGATGCTGACCGACTGGGAGTGGCCCAGCCCGCCGCATGTGCTGGCCTGCGCGCCGCTGACCCACGCCGGCGGGGCGCTGTTCATGCCGACCCTGATGCTGGGCGGGACCCTGCGGGTGCTGCCGACCTTCGAGCCGGTGGTGGTGATGCAGGCGATCCAGGACCATCGCATCAACTGCATGCTGCTGGTCCCGACGATGATCTACGCGCTGCTGGACCATCCGCGCTTCGACGACTTCGATCTCTCCAGCCTGGAGACGGTGTTCTACGGCGCCTCGTCGATCTCGCCCTCGCGGCTCAAGGAGGCCATCCAGCGCATCGGGCCGGTGTTCTCCCAGTTCTACGGCCAGGCCGAGGCGCCGATGGCGATCACCACGCTGCGCAAGGCCGAGCACGACGTGAACGACCTTCGCCGCCTGGCCAGTTGCGGGCGGCCCAGTCCGTGGATCCGCCTGGCGCTGCTGGACGCCGAGGGACGGCCCGTGCCCGACGGCGAGCCCGGCGAGGTCTGCGTGCGCGGACCCTTGGTGATGGACGGCTATCGCGATCCGGAGCTGACGGCTGACGCCTTGCGCGACGGCTGGCTGCACACGGGCGACGTGGCGGTGCGCGATCCGGGCGGCTTCCTGCGCATCGTCGATCGCACCAAGGACATGATCGTGTCCGGCGGCTTCAACATCTATCCGCGCGAGATCGAGGACATCATCGCCGAGCACCCGGCGGTGTCCCAGGTGGCGGTGATCGGCGTGCCGCACGACAAGTGGGGTGAGGCGGTCAAGGCCCTGGTGGTGCTCAAGCCGGGGCAGGTCGCGACGGAGGCGGAGCTGATCGCGCCGGTGGCGGCGCGGAAGGGCTCGTACCAGGCGCCGAAGTCGGTCGAGTTCGTCGACGCGATCCCGCAGACGCCGGTCGGCAAGCCGGACAAGAAGGTGCTGCGGGCGCGGTATGCAGCGGGATGAGCGGGTTCAGGAGGCCCGCGCCGGCAGCCGATCCAGCCTGAAACCGCAATCGGCCGCCGTCTCCTGCACCTCGATCACATTGCCTTCCGGATCGCGCCCATAGACCGACTTCACATGCCCCGCGTCCACCGGGTGGGGCGAGCCGAAGGTCATGCCCAGGCCCTTCAGGCGCTCGTACTCGAACTCGATGTCGGTCACGTCGACGCAGAAGTGGGTGTAGCCCTTGTCGTAGGGGTTGAGCGGCGTGGTCGAGGTCGGGGCGGGGGCCTGGAACTCGAACAGCTCGATATAGCAGGTCCCGGCCCGCATCATGACCGTGCGCGCGGCCGAGCCCGGCACGTCGATGATCTGGTCGATCACGGGCTCGTTCTCCCACACATAGATGTCGCCCACCGTCTCGAAGCCGAACGCTTCTTCATAGAAACGGATCATTCGGTCCAGATCGCGGACATGGATCCCGACGTGGTGGATGCCTGTGATCATCGCCTGTGGTCCGCCCTGTTCCCCGGCGCTCTTCCAGCGCTCTGACCGCCGAACGATGGCGAACTTGCCCGCGGCGGACAACGGCGGGGGAGGGCTCTAGCAGACCCAGACAAATGCGGGTGCATGCCCGATCATTCAGAAGCCGGGGCCCCTGGCGGTATCCTCCAGTCCAAATTCGCCGGCTAGCGCGCCAAGAACGCGCCGCGGGCGAAAGGGACGAGGGACGATCCAATGGGCAACACGCTGATCGCCGGCGCGACGATCTGGGACGCGAGCGGAGCGGGCGCCTTCGCGGGCGACGTCCTGGTCGAGGGCAATCGGATCCGCGCCGTCTCCCGCGCGCCGGGGCAGCTGGGCCGCGCCGACTGCGAGGTCATCGACGGCGCGGGCCTGTTCCTGATGCCGGGCATGACCGAGGGCCACGCGCACCTGTCGTTCGAGAACGTCTGCGCCACCGAGGACCTGATCAAGCCGTCGCCCGAGGAACAGGTGTTCACCGCCGCCCGCGGGGCCAAGGCGCTGATCGACGCCGGCTTCACCAGCGCCTATGGCGCGTCCGAGGCCAAGCTGCGGCTCGCCGTCGCCGTGCGCAAGGAGGTCGAGGCCGGGCGGCTGCCGGGGCCGCGCATTCGGGCCGGCGGGCTGGAGATCAGCGTCACCGGCGCCATGGGCGACGAGAGCGTCGAGCACAATCCGCGCATCGGCCCGGCGACGATCGTCGATGGGGTCGAGGAGATGCGCCGCGCGGTGCGGCTGCACTGCCGCGAAGGCGTCGACAACATCAAGCTCGATGTCTCGGGCGACCCCTTCTATCCGAACACCCCCGGCCACACGACGCCGATGACCTTCGACGAGATCCGCGTCGCCGCCGAAACCGCCCATGCCTATGGCCGCAAGATCAACGCCCACACCCGTTCGATCGAGGGCTCCAAACATTGCGTCCGCGCCGGGGTCGACGGCCTGTTTCACGTCGAATATTCGGACGATGAGCTGCTGGACCTGATGGAAGCGGCCAAGGACCGGATCTTCGTCGTCCCGACCGTGGGCCTGTTCCACCAGATCATGCGCGGCGAGGCCGCGGCCCACGGCCTCACGCCCGAGGTCGGCGGCTATATGAACATCCCCGACCTGCTTGAGAATTCGATCAAGACCCATACCGAGCTGCGCAAGCGCGGCATCCGGCACCTGATCGGCGGCGACTATGGCTTCGGCTGGAGCAAGCAGGGCGAGCAGGCCCGCGACCTCCAGTTTTTCGTCGAGTACTACGGCTATACGCCCGAGGGCGCATTGCTGTGCGCCACGCGCAACGGCGGTCTGGCCATGCGGGGCGAGGGCGACCTGGGCGTGATCCGCGAGGGCGCCCTGGCCGACCTGCTGCTGGTCGCCGGCGATCCCCTGAAGGACATCACCATCCTGACCGACAAGGATCGGCTGACGCTGATCATGAAGGACGGCCAGGTCCACAAGAACGACACCGGCGCCGCTCGGCGCAGCGCCGCGGCTTAAGCCCCGCTTGGACATCGGAGACCCAACATGAACATCCAGGTCGGCAAGCTGGAGCCCGGGCAAGCCCGCTGCCCCGCCGTGAGCACGCAGGACATCATCGCCAAGGACAAGGTCGCCGCGCCCGGCTGGGTGCGCTCGGAATCGTACGAGTTCCTCGGCGACGAGGACATCTCGACCGACCGCTATATCGACCCGGCCTTCGCCAAGGCCGAGATGGAGCGCCTCTGGACCCGGACCTGGCAGTTCGCCTGCCGCGAGGAGCACATTCCCGAGGTCGGCGACTACTATGTCTACGATATCGGGTCCTATTCGTTCATCGTCACCCGCGTGGCCAAGGACGAGATCCGGGCCTATTTCAACGCCTGCCTGCACCGCGGCACCAAGCTGCGTCCGTCAGGCACGGAAGGCAGCGCGACCGAGTTCCAGTGCCCCTTCCACGGCTGGAGCTGGAACCTGGACGGCAGCAACAAGCGCGTCGTCTGCCAGTGGGATTTCCCGCACGCCAATCCCGAGCTGTTCAAGCTGCCCCAGGCCCGCGTCCAGTCGCTGGGTGGCTTCGTGTGGCTGAACATGGATCCCGACGCGCCGACGCTCGAAGTATATCTCGGCGAGGAAGTGCTGGCCCACTTCAAGGCCTGGAGGCTGGAGGACCGCTACATCCACGTCCACGTCCAGAAGTCGTTTCCGGCCAACTGGAAGCTGACGGTCGAGGCGTTCCTGGAGGCCTATCACGTCATCGAGACCCACCCGCAGGTGGCGCCGTCCAACGCCGACGCCAACTCGCAGTACGACGTCTATGGCGAGCACGTGAACCGCTTCATCTCGCCGCTCGGCGTCTGCAGCCCGCACCTGGAGGGCCAGTACAGCGAGCAGGATATCCTGGACCAGTTCACGGTCGGTGACGGCACGATGCTGGGCGCGGAACGGCCGTCGGTCGGCGAGGGCACGGCGCGCCAGGCCATGGCTGACATGTTCCGCGGCATGTTCGAGCAGGCCACCAACAGCGACCTCAGCAAGGTCTCGGATTCCGAGATCCTCGACTGCTTCTCCTACACCGTCTTCCCCAACACCTATGTGTTCCCGGGCATCTCGCTGCCGATGGTCTATCGCTTCCGGCCTGATCCGAAGGACCATCGCCGCTGCATCTACGAGGTGATGTTCATGCGTCCGGCCCCGCTGGACGGCCCGCGTCCGCCGCCGGCCGAGCCGGTGGTGCTGACCGACAGCCAGTCCTTCACCGAGGCCGAGGGCATGGACCCGGGCTTCGGCCGGATTCTCGATCAGGACACCGACAATCTCTACGCCCAGCAGGAGGGGCTTGAGGCCAGCGCCAAGCACGGCCTGACCCTGGGCAACTACCAGGAGATCCGCATCCGCCACTTCGAGCAGGCCGTCGACAAGTACATGGCCATGGAGCCGAAGAGGCCCGACTGGAAGCGCCCGAAAGCGGGCTGAGCCGACTTTAGGGACTGAAAACCTCGTCCTTCGACAAGCTCAGGATGAGGTTTTCCGATGCCACGGCCGAAGAAGTGGTCCTCATCCTGAGCTTGTCGAAGGACGAGGACCCCGCACGGCGCGGGCCGTAAATCTAGGGCGAGCGGCGGCGCGGCGGCGCCCGCCGCTCGCCTTCGCGTGTCGCCGATCCGGCGGCCTGACCGTCTGGTCTGAGTGCGAAACGACACTGGCCTGCGATGGCGACGGGGCCATTCCCCATTGGCCCGGCGCGCCTTGTCCCGCCTAGACTTTCCCCAGTTGACGCACGGCGGACCCACCCGGTTCGGCGGCGTCGTGAGCGACGCGCCGCGAAGCTCCACCCGCGTTTCTGAACAACCACCACACCCCGAGGCGGCGACGCCTCGGGACGCCTCACGACGGCCAACCGTCGGGGGTCAGCCCAACGCGCTCTTCACCCTAGGGAGGATTTAAATGAACCATCACGCACCCGGACTCTCGCGACGCCGCCTCATGGGCGCGGCGGCCACGCTGGCCCTGGCCGGCGCCTTGGCGACCACCTCGGCCCACGCCCAGGACAAGGCTCAGGACAAGGGCGGCGAGCCGTCTGTCAGTCTCGAGGAGATCGTCGTCACGGCCCAGCGCCGCGAGGAGAACCTGCAGAAGGTGCCAATCTCGGTGGCGGCCATCACCGCCGAGTCCCTGGCCAGCAGCGGCGTGGCGACCACCGTGGCGCTGCCGCAGGTGGTGCCCAGCGTGCAGCTGACCCGCTCTGGACCGTCCGGCATCTTCTTCGTGCGCGGCGTGGGCAACACCAGCGGCGGCACCGGCGAGGAGGGCGCCAACGCCATCTATGTCGACGGCGTCTATCTGCCCGACCTGGGCCAGACGGTGTTCCGGTTCAACAATATCGAGCGGATCGAGGTGCTGAAGGGCCCTCAGGGCACCCTTTTCGGGCGCAACGCCTCGGGCGGCCTGATCAATGTCATCACCCGAGAACCGGGTCAGGAAACGGTCATCAAGGGCCAGGTCGGCTACGCCAATTACGACACCTATAGCGGCCAGCTCTACGCGGCGGCGCCGTTGTCGGACACGCTCAGCGCCGACATCGCCCTGGCCGCCTCGGACCAGCACGACGGCTGGGGCCGCAACCTCTCGACCGGCAAGAAGGTCGGTTTCGGCTGGAACGCCGGGGTGCGCTCCAAGCTGGTCTGGCGGCCCACCGATACGGCCAAGATCGTGCTGTCGGGCGAGTACGGCAAATCGCATGACGACTTCGCGTCGCTGTTCCGCCTGGCGGAAGGTTCGGTCGGCACGGGCGGCACGGTTTCGGCCGGCGGCTACAACACCAACACCCCCTATCCGCAGGAGGTGCGGCAACGCATCTACGGCGCCAACCTGACCGCCGAGTTCGATCTGGGCTGGGCGACCCTGACCAGCATCAGCGGCTTCCGCGGCAACGAGACCCGCAGCGCGCTCGATCCCGACGGCGCCCAGCTGCCGCTGGCGCGCTATGCGATCCACTCGGACACGGCCTCGTTCCAAGAGGAGGTCCGCCTGGCCTCGACGGCGACCGACCCGTTGAGCTGGCAGGTCGGGATGTTCTTCCTGCGCAACAAGGCCGCGCTGGTGCAGCAACAGCAACGGGGCACCGCCTTTGGCGGCGTGGATGCCGGGTCGGACCTGTCGTCGCGGATGCGGACCCAATCCTATGCCGCCTTCGCCGAACTGACCTACGCCGTGACCCCCAGCACCCACGTCACGGGCGGCCTGCGCTATACGCGGGACGATCGGACGCTGGACGCCAGCCAGACCCCGGTCGGGCTGACCCCGGGAACGCCGACCTATAACGGCCAGAACCTGCCGCCGATGACCGACGACCTGACCTACGGCAAGTTCACCTATCGCGTGGCGATCCGCCAGGACATCACCGACGCGGTCAACGTCTATGCGTCCTACAACCGGGGCTTCAAGTCTGGGCTGTGGGCGTTGCAGTCGCCGGCCGCCGCGCCGGTGCAGCCGCAGTTCATCGACGCCTACGAAGTGGGCCTGAAGTCCGAAGCCTTCGACCGCCGGCTGCGGCTGAACCTCGCCGCCTTCCACTATGACATCAGCGACTATCAGGTCCGGGCGGCCGTCGGGCTCGGCGCCACCCCGACCCTGCTCAACGCCGCCTCGGTGAACGTCGACGGCCTGGATACGTCGTTCGAAGCCGCGCCGGTCGAGCGCCTGCGGATCTTCGGCGGGTTCACGCTGCTGAAGTCGAAGTTCTCGGACTTCCCGTTCGCGCCCTACACCTATCCCAATCCCTCGGTCTGCACCCCGACCGGGTCCGCGCCGGGCGCCGTCACGGGGGCGCCGACCGGGGGCAACCGCACCTGCCTGGGCAGCGCCAAGGGCAACTACACACCGCTGGCCCCCAAGTTCGCCGCCAATCTGGGGGCGGCCTACACCGTGCCGGTCGGCGCGACGGGGGATGTGCGGATTTCGGGGCTCTACAGCTACAACGACGGCTACTTCTTCGAGGTCGACAACCGTCTGCGGCAGGCCGCCTACGGCATCTACAACGCCTCGATCGAGTACCGTCCCACCAAGACCTGGGGCGTCGAGCTGTGGGCCCAGAACCTGACCGACGAGACCTATCACGTCCAGAAGCTGGGCAGCGCCCTGGGCGATCTGGCGGTGCTGGCGCCGCCGCGCACCTATGGGGTCAACATCAAGTTCGACTTCTGATCGCTCGCCGCCCAGAGCCCGTCGGAGCGTCGCGCGCGCTCCGACGGGCGATGCTTCGTCGGTCGCGATGACTGCATCGGCACGTCGTCTTGTCCCGGGCGGTGGCGGGGGCGCCGCGCCGCTTCAAGCGCCTCCATAAGACTGGAGAGCGCGCCCAGGGGCGGCTCCCGCGCGCGGCGCTCCCTCGCCGCGCGCGCCTTTCGCTGGAGTCTCCGCTCGTGACCAAGACCGTCGTCTCCCTGCAAGATCGCTACGAGCAACCGTCGGGCCAGGTCTTCCTGTCGTCGATGCAGGCCCTGGTGCGCCTGCCGCTGGACCAGGCGCGGCGCGACCGGGCGGCGGGTCTGGCGACCGGCGGCTATATCACCGGCTACCGCGGCTCGCCGATCACCACCCTGGACGCCCAGCTGTGGGCTTCGGAGACGCTGCTCAAGGCCCACGACATCCATTTCGAGCCCGGCCTCAACGAGGAGCTGGCGGCCACCAGCCTGCGCGGGACCCAGCAGTTGCACTGGTTCGGCAAGTCCAGGTTCCAGGGCGTTTTCGCCATGTGGTACGCCAAGGGCCTGGGCGTCGACCGGGCCTGCGAGGCGCTGAAGCTGGCCAATTTCGAAGGCACGGCCGCTCACGGCGGGGTGCTGGTGGTGGCGGGCGACGACCACGCCGCCAAGTCGTCGGCCTCGGCTCACCAGTCCGAACACACCCTGATCGTCGGCTTCATCCCGATCCTGGCGCCCTCGACCACCGACGAGATCCTGGAATACGGCCAACTGGGCTGGGAGATGTCGCGGTTCAGCGGTCTCTATGTCGGCCTGAAGACCGTCACCGATACGCTGGACCTGACCTCGTCGGTGATCCTGCCCAGCCTGTCGATCGTGCGACCTGACCGGCCGGGCGGCGTGGACCTGAACCTGCAACGGGGGCTGCCGGCCTTGCGGCAAGAGTCGTTGGTCGTCAACGCGCGCCTGCCGGCCGCGGTCGCCTTCGCGCGGGCCAATGGGCTGAACCGCGTCGTCATCGACGCCGAGCGACGGAACCTGACGATCATCACCGCCGGCAAGTCCTATCTGGACGTGCGCCAGGCGCTACAGGACCTCGGGCTGGACGAGGCGCGCTGCCGGGCGCTGGGGATCAGCCTGGTCAAGCTGGGCATGACCTGGCCGCTGGACCAGGCCTTCATCCGCGAGGCCTGCGCCGGCGGCCGCGAACTGCTGGTGGTCGAGGAGAAGCGCCCGGTCATCGAGGAACAGATCGCCAGCGCGCTCTACGGCGTTGCGGGTGACCGGCCGACGATCCTGGGCAAGCGCGACGAGCAGGGCCGGGTGCTGTTCCCGCTGGACGGGGTGCTCGACGCCGCCATGGTCCGGCGCGCGATCGTCCGGCGGCTGGAAGGGCTGGGCGGACTGGACGAAGCCCTGCGCGCTCGCCTGGCCAGGCTGGAAGCGTTGGAGAGCGCGGCGGTCGCGCCGACGACGGCGATCCGGCCGGCCTATTTCTGTTCAGGCTGTCCGCATAATTCCAGCACCGTGGTGCCAGACGGCAGCTTCGCGATGGGGGCGACGGGCTGTCACGGCCTGGCCGCCTTCATGCCCGAGCGCAAGACCATGAACGTGGTGGGCATGGGCGCCGAAGGCATGCCCTGGGTCGCGGCCCAGCGCTTCGTGGAGACCAAGCACGCCTTCTCCAACATGGGAGACGGCACCTACACCCACTCGGGAATCCTGGCGATCCGCGCGGCCGTGGCGGCCGACACCAACGTCACCTTCAAGATCCTCTACAACGACGCGGTGGCCATGACGGGCGGGCAGCCGCTGGAAGGCAATCTCAGCGTCGATACGATGGTCCATGAGCTTCTGGCCGAGCGCGTGTCGCCGGTGGTGCTGGTCAGCGACGAGCCCGAGCGGTTCGAGGGCGGCCGGCTGCCTGCCAGCGTGCGCATCTTCCATCGCGACGATCTGGACAAGGTGCAGCGGGAGCTGCGCGAGGTGTCGGGCGTCTCGGCCATCGTCTACGAACAGACCTGCGCCAACGAGAAGCGCCGTCGCCGCAAGCGGGGCACGGCGCCTGATCCCGACCTGCGGCTGTTCATCAATTCGGCGGTCTGCGAGGGCTGCGGCGACTGCTCGCGCCAGTCCAACTGCGTCAGCATCCAGCCGCTGGAAACCGAGTTTGGCCGCAAGCGCGCCATCGACCAGTCCAACTGCAACAAGGACTACAGCTGCGTCAAAGGCTTCTGCCCGTCGTTCGTCAATGTGCGCGGCGCGAGGCTGGCCAAGCGCGCCCTGGACTTGACCGCCCTGGCGCCGTGGATCGCCCGGCTGTCCGAACCCAAGATCGTCGACGTCAGCGACAGCTATTCGATGCTGGTCACCGGCATCGGCGGCACCGGCGTGCTGACGGTGGGCGCGATCCTGGGCATGGCGGCCCATATCGAGGGCAAGAGCGCCAAGGTGCTGGACATGACCGGCATGGCCCAGAAGGGCGGCGGGGTGATGAGCCACGTCCGCTTCAGCGTCTCGGCCGACCGCATTCCCAGCGCCCGGCTGGGCGTGGGCCAGACCGACCTGCTGATCGCCTGTGACCTGATCGTCGCCTCGGGCGCGGACGTGGCCAGGACCGTGCGCGGCGACACCCGGGTGATCGCCAACGCCGACGTCGTGCCGACCGGCGAGTTCCAGACCAAGCAGGACGTCGACCTGAGGCCGTCCGTCTTCCTGCCCGCCATCCAGCAGCGGGTCGCGGAGGGCAATATCGACCTGCTCAGGGCCAACGCCCTGGCTGGCAAGCTGCTGGGCGACACGATCTTCACCAACCTGATGATGGTGGGGTTCGCCGCGCAGAAGGGGCTGTTGCCGGTCGGCCTGCCGGCCATCGAGGAGGCCGTGACCCTGAACGGCACGGCGGTGAAGGCCAATCTCCAGGCCCTGACCCTGGGCCGCATCGCGGCGGCGTTTCCGGATGAGCTGCTGACCTTCGCCGGCCTGGCGGGCGAGGCCTCGCCCATGCCCGCGACGCTGGACCAGATGCTGGAAAGCCGCGCGCGCCACCTGACGGCCTATCAGGACGAGGCCTATGCCCGACGCTACCAAGCCTTCGTCACCCACGCGGCCGACCGGCTGCGCGCGCGGGGCGTCACGGAGGTCGAGCCGTTCCTGATCACCGTGGCCAATCAGCTGGCGCGGCTGATGGCCTACAAGGACGAATACGAGGTGGCGCGGCTCTACAGCCTGCCGGCGTTCCGCCAGTCGCTGGAGCGCCAGTTCGAGGGCGACTTCAAGATCTCGGTCAACCTGGCCCCGCCGCTGCTGGCCTTCCGCAAGGACGCCAAGACGGGGCGTCCGCGCAAGATCGAGATGGGGAGCTGGATCTTCCCGGTCTTCGGCCTCCTGAGCCGTTTGAAGGGCCTGCGCGGCACGCCGCTGGACCTGCCGGGCCACACCGCCGAGCGGCGCATGGAGCGGCGGCTGATCGGCGAGTACCAGGACCTGATCCTGTCACTGGTCGAGACGGTCACGGACGCCACCCTGCCGACCGCCGTGGAACTGGCGGGCGCCGCCTCGGTGATCGCGGGCTATGGGGCGGTCAAGGAGGCGGGGGTGGAGGCCTACCGCGAACGGGTCGCCCTACTGCTGGAAGCGTATGCCCGCGCGCCGGACGTCAACGCGATGCAGGGCGCGGCCTAGCGGCTACGGGACCGTTCACGTCCATCGATGTGGGGAAGTGGAAAAATGGTCGGCCCCAAACCCGTTTCCGGGTTTGGGGCCGATGGTGCCACGACAGGGACTCGAACCCTGGACCTCAGCCTTACCAAGGATGCGCTCTACCACTGAGCTATCGCGGCGAAGAGGAGGGGGCGTATAGCGAACGAAACGCGGTTGGCAAAGGCTAAATCGTCTTGACCGAACGTCGCACCGCTTTCACCTGTGGACATATGAGCCAGAACCCCAAGCCCAATAACGAAAAAGCCGAGCGCGAAGCCAGGCTGGCTCAAGCGCTGCGCACCAATCTTCGCCGCAGGAAAGCCGCCCCCGCCGCCGCGGCCAAGCCGGAAGCGCCCGCCGAACTGGACGATTCCCAGCCTGAGTGATGAGCCGACCGGGCAGGAACCGTGAGGAATCCGTGCAGCCCCTTGCGCGGGCTCTTGCAACCAGTAGAACCGCCCCTTCACATGTGACCGCGCGGCGATATCCCCCGTAGCCGCGTGACGAGGGACTTTCATTGGATCGTATCGCCATCACCGGCGGCGCGCAGCTGAACGGGATCATCCCGGTGAGCGGCGCCAAGAACTCGGCCATCAAGTTGATGGCGGCCAGCCTGCTGACCGATCAGCCCTTGCGGCTGACCAACATGCCGCGCCTGGCCGACACCAAGTTCCTGGGCAAGCTGCTGACGCGCCTGGGCGCCAACGTCGATGAGCGCGAGGGGCCGGACGGTTCGGAAACCATCCTGCACGCCGCCGAGATCACCAGCGGCTTCGCGCCCTACGACCTGGTCCGCCAGATGCGCGCCTCGTTCAACGTGCTGGGTCCGCTGATCGCCCGTACCGGCCAGGCCAAGGTCAGCCTGCCCGGCGGCTGCACCATCGGCGCCCGCCCGGTTGACCTGCACCTGCAGGCCCTGGAGGCCCTGGGCGCCAAGATCGACCTGCATGAAGGCTACGTCTACGCCCAGGCCCCACGCGGCCTGAAGGGCGCGGAGATCACCTTCCCGTTCGTCTCGGTGGGCGCCACCGAGCACGCCATGCTGGCCGCCGTGCTGGCCGACGGCGTCACCCGCATCCACAACGCCGCCTGCGAGCCCGAGCTGCTGGACCTGCAGATCTGCCTGAACGCCATGGGCGCCAAGGTGGAAGGGGCGGGCACCTCGACCATCACCATTACCGGCGTGGCCAAGCTGCACGGCGCGACCCACTCGGTGATCCCCGACCGCATCGAGATGGGCACCTATGCCGTGGCCGCCGCCATGGCCGGCGGCGAGGTCCAGCTGACGCGCGCCCGTCCCGAACTGATCGACAGCTTGCTCGCGAAGCTGGAAGAGGCCGGCTGCGGCGTGATCCGCACCGAGGACGGGGTGATCATCAAGCGCAACGGCCACCGCCTGGAAGCCGTCGATCTGGAAACCCAGCCCTATCCGGGCTTCGCCACCGACCTGCAGGCCCAGTTCATGGCCCTGATGACCACGGCCAAGGGCGAGAGCCGGATTCGCGAGACCATCTTCGAGAACCGCTTCATGCACGCCCCCGAGCTGATGCGCCTGGGCGCCGACATCTCGGTGTCGGGCGGCGAGGCCGTCGTGCGCGGCGTCGAGCGGCTGGAAGGCGCCGAGGTCATGGCCACCGACCTGCGCGCCTCGGTCAGCCTGGTGATCGCGGGCCTCGTGGCGCGCGGCGAGACCACGGTCAGCCGCATCTACCACCTGGATCGCGGCTTCGAACGCCTGGAAGAAAAGCTGGGCGCCTGCGGGGCCCAGGTCCGCCGGATCAAGGGCGAAGCCGAAAGCGACGCCGACCATGACTGAGGTTCCCGCCCTGAAGCTGCTGGCCCAGGACGCCGACGACCTGTCGGTGATCTCGGCCGCCTTGCAGGACGCCGTCGCCAAGATCGGCGACATCCGCTGGGACGCCTCGGCCCGCACCCTGACCCTGGCCTGCAACCGCTTCCGCTGGGAAGCGGCCGGCAAGAAGGGCAAGGGCGAGCGCATCCGCTCGGCCTTGCAGCTGGGCGACGTCACCGGCGTACAGGCCCGCAAGCTGCGTCGCGACGCCAAGGGCGCGGTGGTCGAACTGCTGTCGATCGCCTTCGAGCCCGGCGAGGCCCCTGGCGGCGCCGTGTTGCTGACCTTCGCCGGCGGCGGGGACCTTCGGGTCAACGTCGATTGTCTGGACGTGATCCTGGCCGATGTGTCGGACGCCTGGTCGACGCCGCGCCGGCCGGGTCACGCGGACTAGGCGGCCGTCGCGCGATCGGGCAGTCTCCGCCACGAGCCTATTCGTCAGGAGAGTTCGTCATGGTCCGCTCGAAGATGTCGATGCGAGCGGTCGCTGTCATGCTCGCGTTCCTGGTTTCGATCCCGATGGGCGCGCCTGGCGTGGCGCACGCCCAGGCCACGTCTCGAACCTGCGACGGCCAAGCCGGCGAGACGGCGGGGCCTGCCTGCCTGGCCGCCCACCAGATGCTGGGGAGCCTGCCGTCCGACCCGCTCTACTGGGTCATCTATACCTTCGCCGATGTCGAGAGCGCCAACCGGGTCAAGCCGCCACGCGCGGTGGTCGTCCAGGCCTTCGACCAAATCTGGCTCTTCGATGTCGGCGGCAAGGGCCATGAGCTCGAAGGCGGACGCCATATGGCCGATGTGGGCCCCCTGCCGTTGGATGCGCTCCAGGGCGACTTCACCGCCGAATATCTGAAGTCGACGTTCGCGCCGGGCATGACCGCGCCGGTGCACGTCCATTCAGGCCCCGAGGCCTTCTACGCGGTCAGCGGCTCCAGTTGCCTGGAAACGCCCGATGGCGTTCAGGTCGCGCGGGGAGCAGGCCATTCCCTGATGGTGCGGCGCGGTCCGCCCATGCTGTTGAAGGCGATCGGCCACGAGCAGCGCCAGGGTTTCGCCCTGATCCTGCATCAGGAAGGTAGCCCGCCCACGACCCTGACGTCGGCTTGGACGCCCAAGGGCCTGTGCCCGTCCGAATGACGCATCGCGTTTTCATGGAGACCCAATGAGCGAGACGCCCCCCAAGCGCCTGCCGATCCGCTGGCTGACCCTGGCCGAGATCGTGGCGGTGGCCGCCCTGGTGATCACCGGCCTCAGCTTCTGGGACAGCCATCGCGAGCGGGTCCGCGATGATCGTGACCGTTCGGCCGCCGTCGCCGAGAAGCAGGCGGAAGCCAAGGCCGCCGCGCTGAAGCAGACCTTCGTGATGACCGGGGCGCGCGAGGACGGCGGGGCCAAGGTGGTGCTGACCTCGGTCAATGACGGCCAGGTGATCCAGACCCAGACCGTCTGGTTCCCGTCCGAAATTCGCAGCGACAGTGTCGAGACCACCGGCAATCCGCGCCTGGAGGCGGGTTGGATCGAGAACGGCCTGCGCAAGCACACGGGGAAGACCAAGACCGGCCGCGTGCCGGTCGGCGTGCTGACCGTGTTCCTCGAGGACGGCCAGACCAAGACCGACCGCGCGGTTTACCAGCTGGGCTACAGCATCCACCCCCGCACCCTGCGCGCCGACAAGGTGGAGCTGGAAGGCCTGTCGGTGGCCCGCCGCGATGTCTCCGGCGATCTGCAGGCGGCGGCCGGAACCCTGTGGTCGGCGCGGTGAGGGCGCGAGGCAAGGGTTGGGGACACGCCCATGGGCATGTCCCCGTCCGTGGCGTGCTGATCGGCGCCTTGGCCCTGGTCGCGGTCGCCACGGGATCGCTGGCCCGGATCGACCCGGCGCCGCGCGCCATCGTCTTCCAGCCCGCCAAGGCCGCCGACCCCGGCTGGCGCGGCGTCGCCTGCGCCGCCGTCGAGGGCGGTTGCGAGGCCGACGACGAGGCGGCCAGGCTCTATCGCGCCGCCAATCTCGGGCCCAACGACTACTACGCCATCCTGCTGTCGGGCCCGACCCTGCTGACGCTGTCGGTCGACGCGGACAAGCACTGGCGGGTCAAGGACCGCTGGAGCCTGCGGGACTACGCGCCGACGCCCGACGCCGATGCCGGCGACCGCGCCGATCCGCCCCACCTGTTTCCCGCGCTCTATCCGCTGGGTCCAGGCGACTGGGGCGTGGCGCTCCTGAGGGGCCACAGCGAGATGTATTCCGGCGGCGGCGCCAGCGTCGAGACCGCCGACTTCATCAGCCTCAAGGCCATCGCCGCTTCAGCCCAAACCGCCAAGCCGGTCTATGGCGGCGTGCCGTTCAGTTGCAGCAAGATGATCCGGGCCTGCTTTTCGGAGCAGGACTACAAGACCTCCAAGCACTGCCACGACGAGTCCACCGGGTCGTTGAGGATCCGCTACGCCCCCGCCAAGCCCGGCGCGACCCGCCACGGCTGGACCTTCGTCTGGAACGAGACGGACTGGCCGCAGGACACGCCGGAGTCCAAGGCCACGCACGAGGTCTCGACGATCGACATCCCGCCCGGCGGCGTGTTCGACACCTCCAACGGCGCCTTCCCCTACTGCGACGGCGGCCTGACGGAGTAGGGCGCGGGCGGTTTACGCCACGGGCGCCATGACGATCGGGCCCGCCCGTGCTTGGATGCCGGCAGGCGGCGCGCGCGAGGCGAAGACCGCAAGCCCAGGAGAGGCCACATGGTTGTTGTCAGCGTGCTCTATCCGGCCACGGCCGGCGCCAAGTTCGACCAGGCCTATTACGACGCCACCCATATTCCGATGGTCAAGGCGGCCTTCACGGCCACCGGCCTGACGGACGTGAAGGTGTTCCACGGCCTGTCCGCCGCCGACGGCGGCCCCGCGCCGTTCGTGGCCATGGCCCACCTGACCTTCGAGAGCCCCGAGGCCTTGGGCGCCAGCATGGGCGGTCCGCGCGGCGAGGAGATTCGCGCCGACGTGGCCAACTTCACCACCATCCAGCCGGTGATCCAGGTCAGCGCGCTGGCTTAGGGGGAAAGACGGGGACACACACTCACCCCGAGGCCGTGGATAGCCTGGCCGGGCGTGTGGGTGAGTGTGTGTGTCCCCACCTTCGCGCACGGTCTCGCGCCGTTAACCAGCCAAGGCCTTGGTTGCGATACATTTCGCCACGTTTCAAACCCGTCGCGCCTTGCTACCCTTAACCAAGTTGAATCGGTTCGAGGGCGTCATGGTCAGCAGCATCACCACCGGCTACGCGACCAATCCCTACGCCGCGACCGGCACAAGCACGGCGACGACGGCGAACACCACCACGACCAGCGCCCAGGCCGATACGGCCGCCGCCAAGACCGGCGGCTCCAGCGTCAATGTCACCCTGTCCGCCGCCGCCCAGGCCGCGCTCGCCGCCCAGACCGACACCCGCACCACCGACGCGGTGGTCGCCTCGGCCCGCTCGGCGCTGGACAAGCTGCTGTCCGACGCCAAGGCGACCAGCGCCCTGAAGGACGGCAAGGCGACGATCGACGTGTCGGGCCTGGACCGCCGCGGCCTCTACGCCATCGCCAGCAACAAGGGCGGCAAGTTCTCCATTGAAGAGCAAGTGGTCGCCACGCTGCAGATGAAGGCCACCCGCGACGCCTCGCTGTCCGCCTCGGCCTCGGCCATGCGGGTGACCGGCGACTATGCCGGGCTCTACAAGGCGGCCCTGGCCAATCTCGAGGCCGCCGGGCCCGAGGAGAAGGCCATGGGGCAGTGGGCCAAGGACAAGGCCGCCCTGACCGAGGGCCTCAAGCAGGCCACCGACAAGCCCGGCGTCGCGCCCACCGGCATCGACGGCGATCCGGTCGCGGCCTATCTCAAGGAAACCGGCGGCGTCGTGGCCAGCCCCCGCACCCGCGACATCAACGCCGTGGCTTCGGACGTCCGTAGCGTGCTCGACAAGCAATACGCCTCGGCCATTGGCGACGGCATGGCCACCTCGCCCGACGACGGGACGATCGATTTTTCCAAGTTCGACGACCGCTCTCTGGCCGCCGTGGCCCTGAACAAGGGCGACCAGTTCTCCGAGCACGAGATCGCCCAGGCGGCCGCCGAGGTGAAGACCCGCAACCGCGACAGCATCTCCAGCAGCTACAAGAGCACGCAAGGCTCCGACAGCTCGGCCTTCGGCAAGAGCCTGATCACCCAGTACGCGGCGATGAGCGACGAGGAACGCCAGGCCTCCGGCTGGACCCCGGCGCTCTACGACAAGATGGTCGCCATGCAGAACCTGTCGGAAAAGCTGGCCTCGCTGTTCAATCCCGACGGCAGCGTGAATTCGGGCGGGACGAGCCTGATGGATTATATCTGAGGCAACGCCTCCGCCTGTGGAGGAGGCGCAATCGGCCTTAGACCCGCCGCGCGCCTGGGCTAAGACGGATCCAACGTACTTCCGTAGACGGAACCGCCTCAATGCCCTCGCTCAAGACCACCACCCGCGCCGCCGTGCTGGCGCTCCTGCTGTGCGGAGCCGCCATGCCCGTCCTGGCCCAGACCACGCCGCCGATCCCCACCATCCTGACGACGCCCGAAGCCCGCGACG
>FTJN01929942.1_pt1 | contig 47464 bp, 33 predicted proteins | sample 1658361 | NCBI WGS metagenome assembly FTJN01 (sample SAMEA3914819, study PRJEB12502) | metagenome | biome: forest; material: soil | place: Canada | collected 2010-06-26 | depth 0.3 m
CCGCGCGACCCAAATAGGCGAAAGTCACCTCCACAGGCATAGCCTTATGTCCTAAGGACATAAGGCTATGCCTGTGCGTCGTCAACCGCGACCTCGTTGAAATGGCGTGAGGGGGTTGACATGTATGCTCCGATAGAATTACGTCCTCAGGACGTAATTCTATCGGAGCGACCTTGTACATAAGTCAAGCTCTGGAAGGCGTTCTGCTGGAGCAGGATGATCCGGTCGTCACCGACTATGACATCTACCGGATCGGCCATCGACTGTTCGAAGCGCGCAGCTTTCACGCCGCGCCGATCACCCGTCTGCCGGAAGACTGGAATTTCGATCGCGCCCAGAACGTCATTCGCCAGTTGCGCAAGCGGACGGTTATCGCGCCGGACGCCGATTTCTCAGGCGGGGTCTGGCGCGTTGTGCAGAGCGCTCGTTCGGGCGAGGCGGCCGACATCGCCTGCATCGCTGATCCCTTCTGCTATGTGTCTCATCTGTCGGCGATGCAGCGCTTTGGGATCACTGATCGCAGCGCCGAAGCCTTGCATCTCACCACGCCGGCCCGACCCCAATGGAACCTGCTGCGCCTAGCGCAGATGAAAGCCGATTTCGGTTTCGATCCCGGCCGCATTACGCCGGCGCTCCACAGACCCAAGATCGCCGGTGAGCTGCGTCGCCGGCCGGTGGTCGTTCACGAAACCCGCCACCCCGCGACGCCGACCCCGATCCGCGGCGAGCGGGCGCGCATCGCTCCAGTCGGCCGGACCTTCGTTGACATGCTGAGCGAGCCGCAGCTTTGCGGGGGCATGCGCCATGTGCTGGACGTCTGGGAGCGCGAGGCCGAGACCTGGCTCGATCAGATCATCGGTGCGGTGGACGAGGCGCATGCCCAGATCGTCAAGGTTCGGGCGGGCTTCATCCTGGAGGAGCGGCTTGGCCTCGCCGATCCCCGCATCGAGGCCTGGACGGCGTTCGCCCAGCGTGGCGGCTCGCGCAAGCTCGACGCCGAAAGCGACTATGTCCCGGTGTGGTCAGAAAAGTGGATGATCTCGATCAATGTCTGACGCGCTCGAGGACGACGAGGCTCCCGACATCGTCGATATCGACGTGCGCGCCTGGGTCGAAGCCGCCAACCACAATCCCGACCTCTATCGTGACCGGCAAGTCGCCGAAATCGTCCTGTCGTCGATCGGCCTGGCGCCAACATTGCGAACGCGGCTGGTCCTGAAGGGCGGGACCTTGATGGCTCTGGCGTTCAACAGCCTGCGGCTGACCGGTGACATGGACTTTACTGCCGATGGTGAACCAGAGGCGTTTGACGAGATGCTACGCGCGGAGCTTGACGCCTTGCTCCCCAAGACGGCGATCCAACTGGGCTATCTTGATCTGGTCTGCCGCGTTCAATCGATCAAGAAGCTGCCTCGGCCGCTCAACTTCGTCGAACACGCCTTTCCCGCGCTCCTCGTGCGCATCGCGTCGGCTCGGCGCGGTGTCGCCGGGGAGGTCGAGCGCCTTGAGCGCGGCGTCGCGCCCCGCGTGCTGGACATGGAAATCAGTTTCCGCGACCAAGTCTACGACTTCCAGACTCTCAATCTGATCGACGCCGGCGTGGCCGTCAGGGCCTTCACGCTGCACGAAATCATCGCCGAAAAGCTGCGGGCGCTGTTGCAGCAGCCGATCCGCAACCGTTATCGCCGCCAGGACATCTACGACATTGCCTTCCTGGTCGATCAGCATCCGATGAGCGCGGGCGATCTGGCCCTGATCCATGAAACCTTGCTGGCCAAGTGCGCCACGCGCGACATCGTCCCGACCAAGACCTCGCTTGACGATCCGGAGGTCGTGCGGCGTGCGCAGGCCGATTGGGAAACGCTCAAGCTGGAGTTGTCGGATCTGCCAAGCTTCACGGAGCGGTTCGCGATCGTCTCGGGGCTTTATGCCAGCCTGCCCTGGCTTGACGTCGAATAGATGCGTTAAGGGCGACTCTGGCAGCGTCGCGTCTACAACGTCGCTGAGTACGCCCACGCCCGAACCCACATGCTCCAGGAATGGGCCGACATGATCGACGCCTGAGTGGGGGGCAAGAAGCACACGCCGGTGCTGCAGCCTTCGATCACCCATGGGGGTGGTCCTGGACCCGGCGGTATGAGGTCGATGTGGATCTTGCCGTCGGATGGCCCGGCGGACTTTGAGGGCCGCAGTTGGCCCTTAGGCTGCGGTCATCGCGTCCAACGGCAACGCGACCTCTTCAAGCTGACGGGGGATTGTCGGTTTCCCGCCGTTCCGGCGGATTTCGGCGAAGCTCCGGGGCCGGGTCGATGGCGTCGGCTTCCCTCAAGGCCCATTTCGCCCAGCCGCCGAGTTTCTGAGGAATGTTGTCCGCCGGAGAACCGGCCAGCACTCCAGCGACGAATGCGCGGATAGCGTTGGCGCGATTCCACTGGTTGGCCTGCGAAACCAACTCATCGCGCCGCTCCTGTGCGCGCCCGCGCCGTCGCTGCTCGGCGCGTTCCTTGCGCCGCCGCCGGTCCTCGCGCTCGTATTCTTCGGCTCGTCGGCGGCTTTCCAGTTCGTTCTGATAGGCCGACCGCGCCCACACGCGATAACGTTTTTCGGCGAGTGTCAGCAACGCGCCTGCGATTTCATGACGCCGGTCTTCGATCTGCCGTTCCGGTGTATCCGGGTAGGGCTGGCTTTCATCGTTCGTTGCAAGCCAGAGGGTTTGCTGTGCCCCGTCGCCACTGAAATAGACGGATACGAAAGTGGCATAGATGGCGACGCTGAACCGGCTGCCCTTCTCATCTTCACGGGCGTCAACCATGCTGCCCGCCCGTTCCAGCAGGGAACACAGATCGACAACAAGCTGATACCGACGCAACTCGACCGGGGAAGGCTTCGGGAGGGCAGCCCTTTTTCCAGGAATGGGTGGGGCGATGTGTAGCATGGCAATGCGGCTGAAATTCCCGCGCGCAGGGGCCGGCGTCGCGGCGGGCAGCGTCGAGGCGATGCGCGCCGCCATGGCCTCAATGGACTCCTCGAAGATCGGCTCCAGCACCGGTGGTTCGGTGAGCGTCTCACTGAGAGGGAACCTGTCGCCGACGGTCACGACGCAATCTGCGCCGTGCGGCCGAGGCGGCAACGGCGTGTGCTCGGGGTTCTTGCCGGATCGCAAGCGCGCCCAATGCCCCATCGGCGGCAACGGAATGGCGGCGCACTGACAGGCCCGTTTGAGTATGGCGGGGGTAATTTTCAGTTCGGCGGCGACGCGGGTCGGCGGTTCCGTCCAGATCCGCTCGTAGAGCGATTGGCGATAGAAGAAGTGTCTCATTGGGCGGAACATCTAGCCCGCCCTTCGATGCCTGTCTTTCTTCCGCATAGAGACGTCCGGACGAAACCCCTCGTGGCAGCGGCTCGGCGATGTTCTGGACATCATCGATCGGCTCGTTGTCGCTAGCCACCTCGTCGGGACGCAGGTTCCATCGGATCGGCGGCGAGTCGACGCTCGCGCCAACTCGCCTGGCGTCTGCTGCGAACCGGCCAGATGCACCAGCAGCTCGTTCATGCCGTTCGAGGTCGCCCAGTCCCATCTCACCTCGCGAACATGTCGATTCAGCGCGGGTCGGCGAGCGCCGGATACATGTCCAGCAGGACCCGCGTCACCCCGTTGGTCCAGCCGAACCCGTCCTGCAGCGGGTACTCCCCGCCGCCGCCGGCCTTGGCTTCCTCGACGTCGTACTTTTCCAGCATCTTGCCGCTGGCCTGGTATTCGCGGGCCACAGTCTTCAGCCAGCGCTCGCCGATGTCCTTGGCCAGGGCCTCCTCGCCGTAGCGGCGCAGGCCCGAGACCGCGACCCATTGCAACGGCGCCCAGCCGTTCGGGGTGTCCCACTGCTGGCCGGTGGTGACGGTGGTGGTGCGCAGGCCGCCGGGGGCCAGCAGCAGGGCGCGGGTCGGGACCGCCACGGCCTTGGCCTGGTCCGGGCTCGCGGCGCCGACGAACAGCGGATAGAGGGTCGCCGCGCTGGGGTGGTCCAGTCGCGCGCGGTCGCGCCACTGGTAGTCGAGATAGAGGCCGCGCGGGGCGTCCCAGAGATAGGCGTCCATCGCCGCCCGGCGGGCCTTGGCGCGACCGGTGAAGTCGTCGACGCAGGGCCGGTCGGCGAGGTCGGCGCAACCCGCCGCGATCGCCGTCTCCAGGCCGTACATCAGGCTGTTGAGGTCAACCGGGATGATCGAGGTGGTCTGGATGGTCTTCAGGCTCTTGCCGTCGGCCATCCAGCGCGAGCTGAAGTCCCAGCCGCTCTCGGCGCCCGAGCGCAGGTCGCGGAAGACGTCGCCGGCCGGGCGGCCGGCGACTTCGCGGGCCGTCAGCACGTCCTCGCGGTAGGACTCGTCGCGCGGCGTGGTCCGGTCGTCGGCATAGCGGTTGAGGATCGCGCCGTCCGGCAGGGCCACCACGCGGCGCCAAGCCTGCCCGGGCTTCACGGTCGTCTCGCCGTCCATCCAGAAGGCGTGCTCGCGGCGCATCAGGTCCACGCGGGCCTTGAATCGCGCCTTGTCGGTCTTGTCGGCCAGCCCGACCATGGCGAAGTAGAACGGCGGCTGCGAGCGGCTGAGATAATAGGTGCGCGTGCCGTTGGGGATGTGGCCGTAGCGGTCGATCAGCCCGCCGAAATCGTCGACCATGTTCTCGACCGCCTCGGTCTTGCCGTCGGCGGCCAGGCCCAGCAGCGTGAAATAGCTGTCCCAGTAGTACATCTCGCGAAAGCGCCCGCCGGGCACGACGAACGGCTTGTCCAGCGGCAGGGCGCTGTCGCCTTCCACGGCCTTGACCGGCGGACGGGTCAGCACCGGCCACAGGGCGGCGATGTGGGCCTTCAGGGTGGTGCGGTCCTTGGACGGCGGCGGAAGCGGCGCGCTTTCCGGCACGACGAAGTTGGCGCGCACGAAGCGCTTCAGTTCGGCGTCGGTGAAGGCCGCATGGGCGCGGTAGGCGGCCAGGATCTGGGCCGGCGGGCGCCTGGGCGCGGCGTCGACGAAGGTCTTGCCGTCCGGGAACAGCTTGCGCATCTGCACCTGGTGGAACAGCTCGCCATAGGTGTCGGCGGGGGAGGCGACGTTGGCTGGCGCTTGCGCCATGACGGGCACCGCGCCGAGCCCGCTGGCGATGAGGGCCGTGGCGGCGGCGAGGGCGAGCTTGCGGATCATGGGCGAGCCTCGTGTGTGCTTACAGGACAGGTGTCGCCAGGACCCGGATCGAGATCGAGACAGTGTCCGTCGATCTCGTCTTGCGGGACCTTAAGATCAATCAGAGCCGCCAGCGTTGGCAGGATGTCGACCGTCTCGACCGAGAGTGGCTGCTCGAACGGCGTCTGGCCGGGACGTAGGAACAGCATCGGCACGCGCCGATCGTAGTTCCAGGGCGAGCCGTGAGTGGCGACGTGGTCCTTGACCTGGTCGGGGATGATGCGCGGAACGAGAAAGACGAGGAGGTCACCTGAGCGCTCGCCGTCGTAGGAGGCGCGGGCCTTCTGCAGCAGGCTCCAGTCGTCAACGGGCGGAACGAGCGGGGGGCTGCGGGCGATCTCGTCGGCGCTGAACACCGCCGCCACCTGCGGAAAGGCGAGGATCTTGGCTTTGACCGCAGCGAGCACCTGCGGGCGTGTGGCGGCGGGGACGGCCGGCGAAAGCCAGACATCGCCCTGCGCCGCGCCCTCCAGTAGGGGCTGTTCGCCTAGGTCCAGCCCGAACTCCCCGGCCACGTCCCGGCCGATGTCGGCCAGGCTGAACTTCGCATCGAGGCGGCCCGCGTCCGCCATGCCGCGCTCGGCATGGCGCTCAGGCGCGTCATAGCCGCCGTGGTCGGCGGTGAGTACGATCACATAGGGCGCGCCGTTGGCGTCGAGAGCGGCCAGGATGCGACCTACCGTCCGATCGAGCGCGGCCTGTTGGGCGCACATCTCCGCGCCTTCGGTCCCAAAGGCGTGACCCACCGCGTCGTTGGCCGACAGGCCGATGGCAAGAAGATCTGGCGCCGGCCCGTGACCAAGCTTCAAGCTGGCGAGCAGGCCGATGGCGATGTCGGCGGTCGTCGCGTCGAACTCGGGGGTGTTGCGAAAGTCGGTGGCGGGGGCGCTCAAGACGCCGATTGTCGGACCCTCGGGGCTTAGCTTGATGGGCGATGACCTTGAGGCGCAGGAGGGCGGCAATCGCGGCTTGCTGGGATGAGCGATGACCTCGGCGACGCGCGCATTGACCTGTTGGACGATGGCTGGCGCTGCCTGATCTCGGTCGGGGAGGGTGACGTAGCTCGCCCGTTTTCTGGGGTCGAGATACCAGATCGCGTCGGTCATGTGGCCGCCCATCATCACCGCGGCGCGGTCCTTGCCGGCCACGGCCACGACGCGCGAGCGCGGGTCGGCGCGCTTCATCCGATCGCCCAGGGTCGGCGTGCGAAGATGCAGCGGCGAGACGACGTAGTCCGCTGGCGACGATGTCGTGCCCGGTTGGCGCTCGTCCTCGGCGCAGTAGACAACGTGGCTTTTGGCCTTGCCGCGCGAAACGCTGTGGTCGATCCATTCGTTGGCGATGATGCCGGTCCGGGCCGGGTGCGAGCCGGTCAGGATCGTTGAGTGACCCGGACAGGTTTCGGTCGCGGCGTGGCTCTGGTAGCCGGACGGAAACACCACCCCGCTCGCCAGTCGTTTCATGCCCGCGACATAGGTCTGTCGATACTCGGCGAAGAGATCGGCCGAGAACTGATCCACCGAGATGGCGACGATCAGTTTCGGCTTCGCGGCGGTCTGCGCCTGGGCCGCCATGGGCAGAAGAGCGGTCGCTAGCGCCGCGCACCAGAAGTTTTTCATCTCATCTTTCCCGTAACATACGCAGCCCCGGGACCCGGCCTAAGGACCTGGCGAGCCTGGTCACCGCCGAACCCACGACGGCTGAAATCCCGAAAAAAGGGCGAGCGGCCGACAGGACCGGCCGCTCGCCAGGGGCTGATCGAACTGATCGCCCGTCTTGCCGGCCATAGGGGAGCGCCGGCAAGCATTCCGCGCAGGCTGTGGTGAACTGCACCTCGAAAGCAGCTGAGGGGAGCACGTCGCGCTACTTCGACTGGTAAGGGCCAAACCGCTTCACGACCTCGCGCCGCGCGTCCGCGTCATTGAGGACATAGACCTCATACTGATCGCCGCCGGGCGCGACGCGTATGACGACATGGCCGCTGTAGCTCTTGTAGATGCTGTCCATGATCGGACCGATCGCCGCTCGGGTCTCGGACGCCATCCCGATGGAAAAGACGTCCCTAGGGCCGGGATAAAGACCCTTCGAAGCCATTCTGGTGACGACCTCTTCGCCGGGCTGCGGCGAGAGCCAGTTCTCCTGCACCATGACGCGCGGAGCCAGGTTGCGCAGGATGTTCTCGTTGACCGTATCCCGGTTGCCATGATGGTCGAGCAGCATGACGTCGACCGGTCCGACGACCGCCGACACAGGCGTTTCGACATCGCGCCACCAGGGCTGGGTGTAGTTGGGGACGCCCGGGATATCGCCGCCCGAATAGTACTTGAACCGGCCATAGGCGAGCGTCAGGACATTGCTGAACGGGTTCTCGTCAAACCCGCAATCGGTGACCGCGCCCTTGGGGATGTAGTAGTGCGTTTCATCGCGCGCGCCGGTCCAGAGGATGCCGCTCGAGGCGATGTTGCGAACGTGGAAGGTCGGGAAGGCGTCGGCTTGTTCGAGCTTGATTTGATCGAGCGCGCCCGGTTTTAGCCCCACCACGGCCTGACCGTGCTTCATCCGGTATTGGGCGAAGTCGAGATAGTTGGCCAGCGACAGACCGTTGGAGCCCGGAAGACCGCCGGGGCCCGAACATTTACGTAGATCGACCGGATAGTCGTAGGACGGCGCGGCCCGATCAATGAGCGTGTCGATGGGAATGAGATCGGCAAGCTCCGTGATGCCGGCTAGGCGATAGGCGCCGGTCTTGGACATGGGCTTGTCCGGGGTGATCGTGCCCATGTGATCGGTGTGAAAATGGGTGATCAGGGCGTAGTCGAGTTTCACCGGCCGGCCGGCTGGCGCGAACTGGCGGATATAGTCGGCAATCCAATAGCCCGCCGAATGCTCGCCGTCGGGAAGAGGCGGAAAGGCCTTCAGCGGCTTCACGCGCTCGGCAAATTCCGGGTCGGCCTCGCCGGCGTCGATCAGCATGGTCGTGCCGTCGGGGAGCACGAAATAGGTCGCGTTACCTCTTCCCGTGCTGATGTGATGGATGTCGAGATAGCCCTCCGACCAGGCCGGAAGCCGGGAGGCGTTGTCGGGCGCGGCGACCGCCCAGGGGGCGGTTGCACAGGCCACCGTCACGACCGCCAGAGCGACGCATCCACGCAGACCGACCGAACCCCATCTGCCTATCGGCTTTTTCAGCTGCTCCAGGAGACTGCGCAGGCCGGCGCCGGGAGTTTTCATGGTGGCTTCCTAGGAAAGGGCGACGGGCGGCGTCGTTGATTGAGGCGGGCGGCGATCGGTCTGCCGCGGCAGCCGTGAGGTTCCGGTCTGGCTGGGCGATAGGGCCCTTCATCCGAAGTAACCGCCGGCCCCGGCTTAAGCGGGGCCGGCGATCGGATTTAGAACTTCATTCTCAGGCTGACCTGGTAGCTCGGCCCAAACAGCGGACGGCCTAGGAAGACGCCCCCGGTGGCCACGCCGCTGCCGAGGACGCGAGTGTTGCCCTCGGTAATCGCCAGCTTGTTGGTGACGTTGGTGCCGGTGAACGCCAGCTCCATGTCGTTGTTCAGGGCCAGCGAGGCGCCGATATCCAAGGTCGTGTATTTCGGAAGAGGCTGCAGGTTCTGGATGTCGGCGAAGCGCTGCGACACGTAGGTTCCGGTCGCGTACAGCGTCAGGCCGCCGACCGGCGTGTCGACCGTGTAGGCCGGCGTCACACGGGCTTGGAAGTCAGGGTTGCGCAGCACCTGATTGCCGGTGATGCCGGGACCGCCGGCCACGTATTTGCCGTGCTGGTAGTCGCCCGACGCCGTCAGAGAGAAGTTCTTGAACGGCCGAATGACGCCGTCGAACTCCATCCCATAGGTGTCGGAGCTGGTCAGGTACCGGATCACGGTCCCATCCGCCAGGATCTGGGAACTCGGCTGACCGCGGAAGGTGTTGTAGAAGCCCGTCAGATTGACCGCGTACCAGTCGCCGCGCGTCTTGATGCCACCCTGCAGCTGTTCGACCCTCGTGGTGACACTCACGCCGGCGCGCAGGTCGTCGAAGGTCGGCAGGGCATAGCCCTTGTTGTAGCCGATGAACGCGTTGAAGCCGTGGGCGATCTCATAGTTGGCGTCGACGTTGAACGCCGCCTTCTCACCGCTGTAGTGTACTGGCCTGGAGCCCGGCAGCAGGACGGACGCGTTGACGTCGTAAAGCGCGAGCGGATCGGTGGAAATGTTCTGTTTGGCCGAGTTTTGGAAGGTGGCGTCGATCTCCTCCCACTCGTAGCGAGCGCCGGCGTCGACCTTCAGCCGGGGGGTCAGCTCCCACTGATCGGTCAGGAACAGCGCGGTGTTGCGACCGCTGTAGACGTTGTGGAGCGCCAGGGCCGTGGGGGTATAGACGCCGCTGCCGTTGGTGATCTTTACGCCGTTGTCGAGGACCAGGTTGATCGGCTGGGCGTGGTTCTGGAGGGTCATCAGCTGGTTGTGACCGGTGAGCCAGGTGTCATCCGAACTATAGTCGGCGAAGTAGACGCCGCCGGTCAGCGTGTTGCCGCTGAAGAGCTCTCGCGACAGGCGCGCTTCGTCCTGGAACGATTTGATCTTCTTGACGACGTAGAACACGCCGACGCCGATCACGTTCTGGTTCATGTCCGTGAGCGCGCCACCGGTCGCGATCGAGGTCGCTACGCCGCCGGTCGCTTGGCGTCCGGCCGCCGCGGTTGCCGCCGCGTTGGCATTAGCCGTCGCGACCTGGGTGGCGATGAACGAGCCGAGCGTGACGGGCGTGGCGCCGGTGAACTGGGCGATGGTGGGGGTGGTCCCCGACGAGTAGGCCATCTTGTTCGAGAAGGAAAAGTCACCGAACTTCTTGTCGAAGTCGAACCCGACCAGATGGATATTGATGCCGCGACCGCGGGCGAGATCCACGGTCTTGGAGACCGGCGTATTGGTGCCGTTGGACGCGACGTCGAACGTCACGATCCGGGTGGCGTTGCCCAGGAAGGTGTCCCGCGTCGGATCAAAGCCCGGGAAGGGATGAAGCTTGATGTCGTTGCCCGTGCCGGTGCGAATGAGCGGGATCGGCGTGAAAAACGCGTTGCGATCGTAGGTCTGGCGTCCGTAGAGCGTGGCCGAACCATCTTCGAACTCACGGGTCAGGGTGCCGACCACCTGATAGCCCTGGTCGGCCGGGAACTGGGTGTTCCGAACGCCCTTGGCGGTGCGATAGAAGCCGCCGACACTGCCGTACCAGCCCTTGCCGAGTTCGGCGCCATAGTAGCCGTCGGCCCGCAGCAGGTTGCCGGTGCCGTAGGTGACTTGCGCCAGGCCGCCCGGGTCGGTCTTGCCGTTCTTCTGGACCCAATTGACCGTCGCTCCGGGCTGGCCGTTGCCGAACAATACGGCCTGGCCGCCGATCGTGGCCTCCACGCGCTTGACGGTCTCGTCGAGACGGAACTGGGTCGAGTTGTCGAGGAACGAGAGGCTGGGGACGGGATAGATCGGCAGGGAGTCGATCTGCATGGTGACGAACTTGGCGTCGCCCCCGGTCGGAAAGCCGCGGACGGCGATATTGGGACCCGAAACGCCGCCGGTGGTTTCAGCCCAGATGCCGGGAACCTGTTTCAGCACGTCGGCGGCGCTGATGGGCGCCGCGGCCCGGATAGCGTCGCTGCTGATGGTGGTGACCGCGTAGCCGGCTTCCAGCTTGCGCTGGCCGGCCGGGTTGGCCGAACCGACGACGACGATTTCGTCGACCGTGGTGGTTGGAGCGTCGGTCTGGGTTTGCGCGGCGGCGGGAAATGCGATCGCGGCGACAGACGCGAGCAGGGACATTCTTAAGGTCAGGCTCATGGGATCCCCCCTGGGAAAAAAGCAGGTGGATCGCGCTCTTGCTGATTATGTGATGGCGCGACCCGGACGTTGGAGGCGCGCTGGTGAGCTCGCTTCCGAAAACTAGATGCGGCGGGCTCGCGAAATCCGGCTAAGCGCCGGAAACTTTTTTATGGGGCGTGTGTCGCGCCGCTCAGGCCGGCGCGGGATAGACAGGCGAGGGGGATGTCCCGACCCGGGTGCGGGTCAGAAGCGATAGCCCAAGGACAGGCTCAGGTTTCGGCCAAACAACGGTCTTGCGATGATGGGGCCGGATGACAGGACCGCGCCAAGCACGCGCGTATTGCCTTCGGTGAGACCAAAGGCGTTGAACACGTTCTGCGCGACAAGATCGGCATACAGCCCATTGTCCAGTTCCAAGTGCACGCCGGCGTCCACCGTTGAATAGGACGGGAGCCTCTGAAGGTTCTCGACGTCCGAATAGCGCTCGCCGACATAGGTGTAGGTGGCGCGCAGCTTCAGCGCGGCCCGCGCTATGTGTGTGCTGTAGACGGGCGAGACGGCGAACTGGACGTTGGGCTGGCGGACGACGCGATTGCCCGTGTTGTCGCCAAAGCCGCGATAGCGGCCGTTCTGATAGGTCCCCCGAAACTCGATCTTCCACTGCGGGACTGGCGTGATGTCAGCGTCGACTTCGACGCCCGCCGCATTAGCCCCGCCGAGCAGGATGATCGACCCGACGGTTCCATCCGGTTGCGCGAGCAGGCGCGTGAACTGAAGGCCCGCGAACCGGTTGACGAAGACGTTCACCGACGCGCGGACTGGCCCGGCGGCAAGATCGCCCCCCGCTTCGAGTACATCGGCCGACTGGTTGCGCGGTCCGCCGATCCGCAGCTTCTCGAAGCTCTGCAGGTTGGAGCCGTGATTGAAGCGCACGTGCAGCGTCAGCCGGTCGGGGAACGTCTTGTGGACGAGCCCGGCCGTCCAGGACAGTTGATGGGCCTGGTCGCTGAACCGCGTCGCAGAGTCGAGCAGCAGCGCGCCGTTGTTGTCGTAGAGCGTTCGCGGATCGCCGTCGAAATCGGTATTGCCAAGGACATCGCGCACGCTGCCCTTCAGCGACTGCTGCTCGATCCGGACGCCGGCGTTCAAGCTGGTCCGCTCCGAGACCGTCCATCTGTCACTGAGAAACAGGGCGATGTTGGCGCCGCGGCTATCGCCGACGATCTGGTTGGTCGTCGCGCTGACGAACCCGTCGCGGCTGGCCTGCACGCCGTTGTCGAGGCGAAGGTCGATCCGCCGGGCGTTGGGTTCGGCCAGGAGCAGCAGGTTGTTGCCGAAATAGCGGAGGTCATCGGATCGATAGGCCGAGACATAGAGGCCCCCGGTCAGCCTGTGGCCCGCGCCGATCGTCCGCGAAACACGAAGCTCGTCGGTGAAGGACGTGATGGTCTTCTTCACCGACCAGAGCCCGGCGGGGAGGACGTAGCGATCGGTCGAAAGGGGCGCGTCGGTCGCGGCCAGGACCGCCTGGCCCGACAAGGCGCGACCCGCCGCCATGACGACGCGAGGGTCGGCGTTGGCGCGCGCCACGGTGTCGGCGATGTACTGGCCCAGCGTCGTGGGGACGGGCCCGGTGAACAGGCCGATCGTATTGGCGTCCCCGGTCGTGAGGTTGAGCCGGTTGGTGACCTCGATGTGTTCGCCGGGAGACCAATCGACACTTGCGCCGGCGACGAGCAGATCAAGCCCGCGTCCTTCGTCCAGGTTGACGGGAAGAAGCTTGCCCGGGCCGGTCTCGATCGAAAGCCGCCGGGTGTCCGAGCCGATGAGCGTGTCCCGCAGCGGATCGAAGCCTGGAAGGGCGCTAAAGCCGCCCGAGCCGTTCGCGAGCAGCGGCGCGCCGGTGTAGAAGGCGTTTCGGTCGCGTGTGTAGCGGACGTAGGCAGTGATGGCGCCGCCGGCGAACCGATGGGTCAGATTGGCGCTGATCTGACCGCCCTGGTCGGCGGGGAACTGGGTGTTCCGGACGCCATCTGATGTCCGGTAGAAACCGCCGATGGCGAAAACCGTGTCATCCGCCAGTGGGCCGGTGAAATAGGCGTCCGCGCGGCGCGTTCCATAGTCGGTGGTGGTCAGCCGCAGCCCGCCCCCGAACTCCGGCGTCCCGGTGCGCTGGATGAAGTTGATCACCGCGCCGGGCTGGCCGTTCGACAGGATCGGGCTCGTGCCGCCGCGCAGGATCTCGACATGGTCGATCATCTCGTCGACGCGAAAGAGCGTGGTGTTTTCGCTGAAGGCCAACTCGGTGGGCGGGAAGATCGGTGCGCCGTCGATCTGAACGGTGAGGAAGGGCGCGTCCCCGGTGGTCGGGAAGCCGCGGACGAACACGTTGGCGCCCGTGGCACCGCCGGTGGTTTCGGCCCAGATGCCGGGGGCGAACTTAAGAAGGTCGGCGGTGTTGTTTGGCGCCAGCGCGTGGATTTGCTCGAGCGATGCGGTCGTGATGGCCAGCCCCGCATCGAGCCTGCGTTCGGGCGAGATCGTGCCGGTGACGACAAGATCCGAGACCCTATCCGCGTCAGGCTCGGACGGGGGCGCCGCGGCCACCTTCCGGGGAGGCTCGGCTCTCGCCGGCCTCATCGCGACACTCGGTGTCGCGGCCAAGCCTTGGGGCCTGGCCGCCAGGCTGATGGCGTTGCCGGTATGCGCCACGATGTAGAGGTTGGTTCCGACCAACAGCCTGCGAAGACCGTCTTCGACGGTAAGTCGCCCCTTCACCGCCCGCGTCCTGAGGCCAGCGAGACCCGCCGGTGACACGATCTGGATCTTCGCCTGACGCGCGAACTCCGGGATGCCGGTGACCGCAGGCTGTTCGACAACGTTGAAATTGGTCTGCTGAGCAAGCGCGGACACGGGCGCCGACGCAAGCAGCGGTGCGATGATCGCGCCTATCAGCCGCGCCGGAAACACGTGTTGCCCCCTGACGAATGACATGCGCCCGCGTGCTGAAGATAGGTCCCCGTCCAGTAGATGCGCGAAGGCGCGATTTTCCGGCTACGCCGAACCCGATTTTTTTGAAGAAATTCGTATGGTCTCGCCCTGACTCGTGACGACCCCGTCGAAGCTGGCGGCGATGGCCGTGGCGAAGCCCTTCGGATCGTCGGCCTTGAACAGGCCGGTGATCCTTTGTCGGGCAAGTTCGGGGTCAGCCACCACGATCCGGGTCGCGCCATAGCGATCGAAGGCGCGAACCGCGTCCCCGAGCAATTCGCCGCCAAAGGACAGCATGCCGTCACGCCAGGCCAGCAGCTGTTCTTGCTGTGCGGCGGCCACGGGCCGCACGCCGTTGGCGAGCAACGGCTCATCGGGGGCGAGCGTGAGGGCATGATCCTTTTCGACCGTAACCGTCCGTTTCTGTCCGAACATGCCTTGGGATTGTGAAGCGATCAGCTTCCCCTTCGTGACAAGCGTCACGATGGGCGTCTTTCCTAGGCTCTGGAGTCCAAAGGCGCCCTCCGCGGTCTCTAGCACGAGGTCTCCGGCTTGCACGATCAGAGGCAGGTCCTGCCACCGCGCGACGTTGAGGAACAGCTTGCCGTGAACAAGTTCGAGCTTTCTGTCATTTGACGAGACGGCGACATCAACCCGCGTGTCGGTGTCCAGCGTCAAGGTCGTCCCGCCCTTCAAGACGATACGCCGGATTTCGCCAACACCGCTTTCCAGCGTCCGATGGCGGCCAGAACCGATCACATAGGCTGCTGCAAATGATGCGGCGAGCGCGCCGCCGCCGCCCAGCGCTATGCGTCTGTTCAGCGTCCGCGCACGCGGCTCATTCTGAAGGGCTGGGGCGGGTGCATCTTCCGTCTCCGGCTCCGTCTCAGGCATTTTGCCGAGCGCCACGGCGCGCTCGGCATGGATCCACGCGGCTTGGGCCCGCACAAACGCGCCAAGGCGACGGCTGTCGCCTTCGAGCCACTGATCCAGCTGCGCCCGATCCTTCGCCGTCAGTCCACGCTCAGCCTTCGCCGCCCAGATCGTGGCGGCGTCTTCAATCTCGCTGGCTTGTTCGCGATCGGGCATTCGACGGTTTGACCTCTACAACCGTAGGGTCCTTTGTGGGACTATGTCCCTTAGATGACTTGGCGATGACATTTCCGCCACGACCAAATTGCGCAAGCAGAAATTTCAGGCCCTTGGCGCTGTACTTCTCGACGGTGTGCTCGGCCAAGCCAAGCTGGAGGGCGGTCTCGCGCTGCGAAAGCCCGTCGACCCGGCGAAGCCAGAAGACCTTGCGAACCTGCGCCGGCATCTCGCCGATCGCCGCTTCGACGCGTCGCAGTTCGCGTTGCCCGTGGACGTGTTGCTCCGGGCTGGGGGCGTCGTCGGCTTCGCCAAGCGCGGCCAGGTCGGCGATCGAGCCGATGGGAATGATTTTGCTTCGACGCAGGCCCTGAAGGAAGACCGACTTGGCGACCTGAAAGGCATAACTTCTGGGATCGCGGATCGACTCAACGCTCTCCAGCTTCGCGAGGATGGCGTAGGTCTCCTGCACGATGTCGTCGATATCGGAATCCGAAATCTGCGTCGTGCGGCGAATCCAGGCGCGCATGGCAGGCTCATGCGGCAAAACATGCGCCGCCAACCACCGACTGCGAGCTAGGTAGGGTGCTTGCATAAGCTCCGCATCGCATGGGTTCGTGACAACCGTGCGTAGGAAACCGAGATTGACCAATGATTGGTCGTGATCGGCGACAGGCGCTGGTTTTGTGCTGCGAGGTTGGGCACGCCTCGGTCGGAGGTCAACGGAAATCGTGGTTTCGGATACCTGGGCTTGCTAGCACGCGGTCGGCGCACCGGAGCTGGGTGTGGTGGGCAACGTCCTAGCTTCGGACTTCCGTCACGACATCACGGGGGCATGGATGGGAAGAAGCGCCGCGCCCAGCGTCGTCGCTGCTCCGCCGAGCGTGGAGATCTCCACGCTCGGCGCGCGCTTTAAGTTCTTGAAGGGCGAGATCGCGGTCTCGTTGATGCAGGTCACAAGCTGTTCCATGAACGAATAGGGCAATGGACTGGAGATGACGATCGCACCGGGGTTGAACCAGGCCTGAGCCATATTGACGACCAGTTGGAGCTGTCCGGCGGCACGCAGAATCCATTGATGGATCACCTCGCCATGACTTTTTGTCATCGCCTCGAAATCGGAAATCGACCAGATATCGACGCCGTTTTCCCGAAGGAAAGCGAGAAGATCCAGCGTGGAAGGACGTGGAGAGCCTGGGTAGAAGACGCCGATCTCACCGGCGTTTCCATATTCGCCCTTGAGAAGTCGCCCATCGGCGATCATGCCCGCGCCAATGCCGTGACCCAGTAGGATGACGACGGCGTTGGTGTGCTTGGTGAGCAAGCCGCCAAGATAGTATTCAGCGAGCGCGGCGGCGTTGGCGTCGTTTTCGATCCACACGGGGACGCCAAGTTCGTCTTCCAGCATCTGCGCTACAGGCAAGTCGAGCCAGCCCGATAGGGCGTCGATAACATGCCACCATTGACTGTCGTCTCCTGGCTTTGAATAGCCTGGCAGGCCAATTCCAACGCCGAGCAGCGGTGTTCCGAGCAAACGGTGCTGGCCGGCAAGCTCATTCATCCGGCTCCTGAGCACGCTGGCGAACACGGCGGGTTCCGGGCTGTCGAAGGGCTCGCTCAGGTGTGCAATCGTCCTGCCCGCGTAGTCGACGAGGGCGATGTCCAGAAGGCCTTTCTGGATTGCGGCGCCAACGGCGTATCCGCCGGCAGGGGAAATTTGCAGCGGAATGGATGGGCGGCCGCGTCCTTGAGATCCCCGCGCAGCCGTCTCCTCGATCAGGCCGAGCGCCAGCAGTCCCTTGGATATTTGCGTGAGCGAAAAATTGCTCCAACCCAAGCTCAGGGCGATGTCGCTTCGGCAGGTCGGTCCATGAGTCCGCAGATGCTGGATCACCTGCTTCTCATCTTTGTTGAGCCGAATTTTGGTCGCCGACACCATGCTTCACCTACGCTGGTCAGATCGTGCTTTGCCGCTCGGGAAGGAGGCGCGCTGACGCTGCGCATCGGACGTCATGAGCATCGGCCTCATCACCAGACGGACGCCTGCCCGGGACGTTGGCCGAAAGGGCGGAGGGAAGCCCCGTCCCAGCTAAACAGCGGCTCGCCACGCCTGCTTCCGACCGAGACCGGGGGCTCGCGCGGACGGGAATCGCCGCGCGAGTCCTTGGACGCTTAGTGCAGGTCGCGCCCTTCCGTTTCGGGGAGGAAGATCGCCAGAATGGCGGTCGCCAGCAGAAAGGCGTCGATGAAGCTCACGGTCATGTTGAAGGTTGAGGCTGAAGCGACCAGCAGACCAACGACGCTCGGCGCTGCGGTGTTGGCCACGCGCTGGGCGAAGACGCCCCAGCTGTAGCCTACCACGCGAATCTTCGTCGGATAGAGTTCTCCGAGCCAGGTGTCCCACACGCCCCAGGCGCCCATGCTGAAGAAGGCCAAGATGAAGTTGCAGGCGTAGAGCGTGGCCTGATTGGGCGCGTTGGCGAAGCCGAAGCCCGCCAGGGCCGAAATCGCCACGAACGTGATCACCACCCATTTGCGCCCGATCCGGGCGGTCAGGAACGAGGCCGCGACATAGCCCGGAATCATGCACAGCGCGGAAAGGGCGATGAAACCGTAACTCTGAGGAAGGCTCAGGCCACGCTGCTGCAGCAAGGTCGGCAGCCAAGTCTGCAGGCCCCAATATCCCCAACTGAACGTGAAGTTCATTGCGATCTGCAGCAGGGTCACCCCCAGGATGCGTCCTTTGAAGATATCGATGATCGAGCCCTTGCCCAACTCGTCGACGGAAAGGAGCCGCTCGGCCGGCACGACGATCTTGCCGTCGGTCAACCTGGCGATCACATCCTTCGCGTCCTGCTGGCGTCCGACGCCGACAAGCCAGTAGGGCGACTCCGGCGTCCATCGCACGACGGCCAGGGCCCAAAGGGCGGCGAGCGAACTGAAGGCCAGGATGGCGCGCCACCCGAGCGGGGTGAGGAGCGCCGTGGCGCCGAGCGCCAGCAGCATGCCGACCGGCCAACCTGCAGCCAAGTAGACCGCGTACTTGCCCCGCACTTTCACTGGCAGCAATTCCTCAAACAGCGGGAACGTCGCGACAATCATGCCGGCGGCCGCGACGCCGGCCAGGAACCGGCAGGCGTAAAGCAAGGCGAAGTTTCCCGCCGCGGCGCTTGCGAGCGAAATGATCCCGTAGAGCAACATGCTCCAGACGATGCCGCTCTTGCGGCCGATGCGTTCACAGATCGGCCCCCAGGCCAAAGCGCCCAACCCCATGCCGACGAAGATGGCCCCGATGAGGGTCCCGATTTGGACCGGGGTGAGATTGAAGTCCTTGCCGATCAGGGGCGCCGTATAGACGATGATCATCATCTCCCAGGCGTCGATGGCGAACACCACGAACAGCGCGATCGCCGCTAGGAGGTGGCGTCGCGTCAGCGGCAAGGTCTCGAACAGCTCTCCTACCGGCAGGGCCGCATGGCGCGCCCCGGACTCATGCAGTCCGATCGCGAATTCTCGGGGCGCTTGGGCGACGCCCGGCGTGACGGGTTCCGGCGGCGTCGGGGCAGCGGTCATGGTCGGGCTCCTGCGGTTCATACCGTCGCCGTGCGCTTGACGTTCGGGGCGTTCGCCACTTCGTCGAATGCTTGGGCATGTTCGTTATGACCGCGTCGCGGCGCGTGAGCGCGCGTTCGAGCGGGTAGGGTGGAGCGCAAGAGGGATAGGTCTTATACGGACGAAGGATAGGGCAGGGAGCACACCCCGGCGCTACGGCCGTCCTCCAGGTTCCTCCAACGCCCCAAACTCGCTGCGGTCGACGCTGAGAGCCCGTTGGGATCGGGCCTGCGCTGATCAATCGCGCATCACGTCACATTGAACCTGCGCGGATTTCGTCTGATAATGATGAGGTCGTCAAATCCCGGCGTTCAGATCGGGAGCGATGCGCAAAAACGGTGTCAGCTCTTTGCATCGCGCTTTTCGGGCCGTGCCGGAGCCGGCGAGCCGATGGAAAAGGGATGGAAATGATGGCGGCCAGGAGGTCGATCGCCGATACCGAGGCGCGTGACTCCGAGCTTGAGCGCCGCTGGTTCATCCCCACCAAGCTGACCGCGCCGGTTCATGACGTGCGACTGGTGGCTCGGGACAAGTTGGTCGGACGGCTCGACGTTCTGTTGAGCAAACGGCTGGGACTGATCGTCGCCCCGGCCGGCTTCGGCAAGACTACCCTCATGGTGCAGTGGCAGGCGCGCCAGCGCGAACTCGGCGCCCAGGTCGCCTGGTTGACCCTGGACGAGAGCGACGGGGATCCACTGGAGTTCCTATCCTACATCATCTTGGCTCTAACCGCCGCGGGCGTTGATCTCGGCGCGCTGGAGGCAGCCGCCGAGCAAGGCATGCTGGAGGGCGCTCTGCGCCAGACCACGGTCCAATTCCTGGAGAGGGTCGAGCGCTGTGGCCGCAAGATCGTCCTCATCTTGGACGACTACCATCGCCTCGATGCCCCGGGCGTCGATCGACTGCTGACTGAATTGGTCGCCGCCGCGCCGCGCAATTTCACCATCGTGGTCAGTACGCGCGCGCCGCTGAAGCTGGATCTTCCGCGCCTGCTGGCGACCGGGTTGGCGACCGAATTCGACGCGGGCTTCCTGCGCCTGTCCAAGGATGAGTTGGAAGAGGCGTTCGATCGCCCCTTGAGCGACGCCGAGCGCGACATCGTGTTTTCGCGCACTGAGGGTTGGTTCATCGCCGTCCAGCTGGCGCGCTTGGTCATGCGCGAGGGTGAGCCGATCGAGGCATGTCTGACACGGTTCAAAGGCGACTCCGGTCATATCGCCAACTATCTGGCCGAGCAGGTCTTGGGCAGTCTGCCGGAGGATCTGCAGGATTTCCTGATCAAGACTTCGGTGCTCGAGGGGCTCAACGCCTCGTTGGCCGACGCCCTGACCGGGCGCACGGACGGCCTGGAGATGCTCAGGCGGCTGGAGCCTCTCAGCGCTCTTTTGACACCACTGAGCGACCAGCCGGGCTGGTATCGCTATCACCAGCTATTCGCCGAATGCCTTCGGGATCTTCTACGCCGCCGCCATGGGCCCGAAGTTGCCCACCTGCACCTGCAGGCCGCCGCTTGGTTCGAACAGCAGGGCAACGTCGCCGCGACCGTCCGCCACGCCGGAGAAGCGGGGGACTACGATCGCTGCGCCCAGCTGATCCAAGACGCCGGCGGATGGGAGCTGATCCTGTTCGGCGGCATCGGCTATCTGCGCAACCTGCTCAGGAATATTCCCGACGCGGTGTTGCGCCGTCACCCCCGACTGCAGATCGCCAAAGCCTATCTCTGCGCCAAGGACGGCGACCTTGCCGCCACGCGCGCCTTGTTCAATTCGGCCAGGTCCAATGCGAACGAGACGTCGCCCGGTTCTGCCCTGGCGCGTGATCTGCTCAACATCGGCGCCTTGCTGGACATCTACGAAGATCGCCACGTGGGGCAGGCCGATCTTGACGCGATGAACGGGCGGATCACCAGGCTTCAGCCCGGCGATCCCCTGACGACGGCCATCCTCAGTTGCGAATACATCCTGGCCAACATCGCGGTGGGACGTTTCGCCGAAGCCGAGCAGCGCGCTCAAAGCGCGATCCAGTCGATGCGCGAGGCGCGCACGGTGCTGGGGCTGAACTATTGCTACCTACATGCCGGGATCGCCGCCCTCTACCAGGGCCATCTACAGGTCGCCGAGGCCCATTTCTCGGTCTCTCGGCAAATGGCGGCCGAGAATTTCGCCTCCGATCCCGGTCTGAAGGCCCTGTCGGGACTGCTCTACGGCGCCCTTCAACATTGGCGGGGACGCATCGACGCCGAACAGAGTGGCGAGATCATCGACGACATCGACTATGTCGAAGCCTATGACGGCTGGTTCGAGCTCTACGCCAACGGCATGCAGGTCGAATCCTGTCTTGGAGAGTCGTCCCTGGCCGCCGTGAGCCGCGGTCGCCGGATCGCCGCGGCGCGCGGGCTGGGCCGGCTGAGCGCCCTGGCCGACATCCACCAGCTGCGCTGCGCGCGTTCGGGCGAGGAGGAAGCCCTAGCCGGCCGAGTGCTGGCCATGCTGCCCCATGGCGTCTGGCTGCGCGATCGCTTCCAGTGGCGGCCCTTCATCGAAAGTCGCCTGGCGCTGGCGCGCTACTATGCGGCCGCCGACCGTGTGCGGGCGGTGCAGTCGGCCACCGAGGCCGGCGATTGCGCGCGCCAATTGGGGGCCGTTCCCTTCCTGATCGAGGCGCTGATCATCCGAGCCGAACTCTTGGATCACGCCGGCAACCGAGAGGGCGCGCTGCAAGATCTGAAGGACGCCCTGACCCTGGCGGCGCCCGAACGGATCTGCGGCCCGTTCGAACGGGCGAAGGGTCTTGCGCCTTTGCTTCGCGCGATCATCAAGGCCTCGCGTTCCGGCGCGGTCGACGTCCGATTGATGGCTTTCTCGGACACGCTCCTGTCTCGGGTGGCGCGCGCCAACCCGACGCTGGCCCAGCACGCGGAAGCCCCGGCCTTCAGTCCGCGCGAACACGAGGTGCTGGAAGACCTGGTTCAGGAGCGCTCGAACAAGGAAATCGCGCGCTCCCTGGACATGACCGAGCATACGGTCAAATTCCATTTGAAGAACATCTTCGCCAAACTGAAGGTCGAACGCCGCGCCCAGGCGATTGTCAGGATCCGCGAGTTGGGGTTGGGCTAGGGCGAGTAGGGCGGTCGCGGGCGGTTTCGAGGTTCTATCGAACGGTTCGCGAGGCTCGACATGAGCCTGACACATGCAGCGCCTATGGTGCACCCAGCACGCGAGAATCTAACGGATTCACGCGCTTGATTAGCGGTCCTATCCGCCGCCCTCAGACAATCCTACCCTCCATACTCTCCAACCTACTCGTTCGCCCTGTTCCGGCGGCTCGCGGTTGTTCCTAGCCTTGAGTTCGATGTTCAGCGCGCCGCCTCGTTCGAGTTCGGCGCCCAGGACAAATCAATGGCAGGCCGGTGGCTGGACAATTCCAGGGGGAAAGAATGGTTCGGAATTTCAAAGTTTGTCTTTGCGTGGGCACCGCGGTCGGCGCGGCGCTGATCTACGGCTCCAGCAGCTTCGCCCAGGAGGCGGCGCAGCCCGCCGCCGCCGAGCCCGTGGCGCTTGAAGAGCTGGTGGTTACCGCCCGCGGACGGGCCGAACAGCTTCGGGACGTGCCCATTTCGGCCACGGCGTTCTCGGAAGGGCAGATCGAACGCGCCCAGATCCGCGCGGTCTCCGATTTCATCGGTCTGACGCCCAACATCACCATTGTCCAGGCCCAGAACGCCGGCTACAGCGCCGTCAGCATTCGCGGCATCACGCAGGTCCGCAACAGTCAGTCGCCCGTCGCGGTCGTCGTCGACGGTGTCCAGCAAGTCAATTCCTATCAACTCACCCAGCAGCTGTTCGATCTTCAGGGGATCGAAGTCCTGCGGGGGCCGCAAGGCGCGCTCTACGGGCGCAATGCCGAGGGCGGCGCGATCCTGATCACCACCAAGCAGCCGACCAATGAGCCTGAAGGCCATTTCGTCGTCGGGGCCGGCTCGGGCAAGGAATACAGCGCCCAAGGCGTGGTCAGCGGTCCAATCGCCGAGGACAAGCTGTTCGGCCGCCTGGGCGCGACCTATGTCGATCGCAAGGGCTATTTCGACAACGTCTACCTGAACAAGAAGCAAGACCCCTATGAGGACTTCACCGTCCAGGGCCTGCTGAAATGGGTTCCGACCGACAAGTTCTCGGCCGATCTGAAGGCCTCCTATTCGGTTACCGACGGCGGCGCGTTGAACTATCACTTCCAGGGCGCGGTCCTGCTGCCCAACGGCCTGATCAACCCGGCCAATCCGGTCGACTTCACGGTCCCCGGCGACGCCAACCTCGTTGATCGCACCTTCATCTCCCGCGACATCGGCACCGATCACCGGACGATCACCGACGTCTCGCTGAAGCTGTCCTATGACCTGGGCTTTGCGACCCTGCGCTCGATCACCGCCTGGAGCCACGTCGAAGAGCTCTACACGGGCGACGGCTATCCCTACGGCAACACCACGACGCTGCAGCTGATCCCCGGCACCGACCTGTTCGACGTCGACGCCAGCGCCACCCAATACCTGGACGTTGACGCCACCAGCCAGGAGGTTCGTCTGACCTCGCCCAACGACCAGCGGTTCCGCTGGATGGTCGGCGGCTACTATCTCTCAACCGACCGCTATATCTCCACGACCACCGGGTTCAACAACGGCCTGGGCATCCTTGGGATCAAGCGCACCCCGGCCGGCGCGAGCTCGATCAATCGGACCCTGAGCTTCCTGGGCGACGACAATCACAACGTCACCTATGCCGGCTTCGCCAACTTCGACTACGAGGTCACCGACCAGCTCCAGCTGTCGGCGGCCTTCCGATACGATGAGGACCGCAGGACCCAGCTCGTCTCGCCCTACAACACCTCCGGCGCGCCCGGCGCCACCAACAAGGCCAAGTTCAGCCAGGGGCAACCCAAGTTCACCGCGGTCTATAAGGCCACGCCCAGCCTAAACCTCTACGGCTCCTGGGGCGTCGGCTTCCGCAGCGGCGAATTCAACCAGAACGGCGCGGCCGCTGCGGCCGCAGCGGCCGGCACGGTCGGCATCAGTGATAAGGTGCCGCAGGAAAAGGCCGAGACCGCCGAGATCGGCTTCAAAGGGTCGTGGCTGTCCAACCGGCTGCGCGTCAGCGGCGACGTCTACCAGACCGACGTAAGCAACCAGCAGTACTTCGTGTTCATCGGCGCCATCGCCGCCCAGGTCCTGGTGCCGATCGACGACGTGCGGCTGCGCGGCGGCGAGCTGGAGGTCAGCGCGGCGCTCGCTCCGGGGCTGCAGGTTTCCGCCGGCTTGGGCGTGACCGACAGCAAGATCCGGAAATACACGGTCAACCCGGCTAACGTCGGCAACTGGGCGCCCTACGTGCCCGACATGACCTTCAATCTCGGTGTTGAGTACCGCCGGCCGGTGTCCGAAGGGCTCGTGTTCGCCACGCGTGCGGACTACCGCCGGATGGGCAAGCAGTACTGGGACACCGACAACTCGACGGCGCGCGATGCGGTCGATCTGGTGTCGCTTTCGCTTGGCTTGGAAGACGCCGCGGGTCGCTGGACCGCTTCGATCAAGGCCGAGAACCTCTTCGACGAGCGATACAACGCCGAATACGTCGCCGGCGGCTATGTGCAGCCCGCCAATCCGCGGGTCGTCCGCGGCACGATCCGGGTCAATTTCTAGGAGCCAGCGGCGACGCGTTCGACGCGACCGTAATCATCATGGTTCGAGTTCTGTTCACAAACGGCCTGGTCTTCGACGGCCATTCCCCCGATCTCCTGGCCGACCACGCCGTGGTGGTCCAGGCGGGGGTGATCACCGAGGTCACCCCCGATCCGCCGCAGGGCCCCTTCGATCGCATCGTCGATCTGAAGGGGCGCACCCTGATGCCCGGGCTGATCGACGCCCACTACCATGCCTACGCGGTGGACGCCGATTTCGTCCGGCTGGAGGCGATGCCGGCGACCTATCTTGGGCATCGCGGCGCCAAGCTCCTGACCGAAAGTCTTAGCCGCGGTTTCACCACGGTGCGCGACGTCGGGGGCGCAGACCACGGGCTCTGGCGCGCCATCGAGGAAGGCTATGTCGTGGGGCCGCGGCTCTTCTACTGCGGCCGCGCTTTCAGCCAGACCGGCGGCCATGGCGACGCGCGTTCGCCGGGGCATGACGAAGCGCCCTGTGGCTGCGCGCCGCGCGGCGCGCTGGCCCAGGTCGTGGACGGTGTCGACGCCCTGAGACTGGCGGCCCGCGAGGCGCTCAGGCAAGGCGCCCACCATCTGAAGATGTTCCTGTCCGGGGGCATTTCCTCGCCGAGCGATCCGATCTGGATGTTGCAGTTCGCCGACGAGGAGATCGCCGCCGTCGTCGACGAGGCCGCGCGGCGCCGGGCGTACGTGGTCGCCCACGCCTACACGCCCGACACTATCGCCCGGGCCGTGCGCCTGGGGGTCCGGTCGATCGAGCATGCCAACCTGATCGACGCGCCGACCGCGGCGCTTGTCGCCGAGCAGGGCGCGTTCGTGGTGCCGACCTTGGTGACCTACGACAGTCTGCGTCGCAATGGGGCTTCGACCGGCGCGCCGGCCTTCCTGATGGAGAAGCTGGAGTCGGTCGCCGCCCAAGGCTTGGAGGCGATCTCTTTGTGCCGCGCCGCCGGCGTGAAGCTTGGGTTCGGCACCGACTTGCTGGGCGAGTTGCACCGGGACCAGCTCGATGAGTTTCGCCTTCGTGGCCAGGTCGAGACGCCGTTTGAGGTGCTCACCTCGGCGACCTCGACCAATGCGGCCCTGCTGCAGATGGCCGGACGGATCGGATGCGTGGCGCCAGCCGCCTTCGCCGACTTCATCGTCGTGGACGGCAATCCGCTGGAGGACTTGTCGCTGCTGTACCGCGGCGCGTCCGGCATCCGCTCGGTCTGGAAGGACGGGGTCTGCGTGAGCGGAATCGATGAGTGACCCGGTCAACAGCGACGCGATTTTGGTCCGGGATGAAACAATAAACCTAGGGAGTCGGGAAAGATGATCCGCTTGGTCGTTATGTACAATCTTCCCGACGGGGCGGACGAGAGCGCATTTCTTGAGTGGCGGCTGGGGCCCCACCAGAAGTCGAACGCCAAATTGCCGGACATGTTGCGAACCGATTTCGCACGGGTGGTCAAGGCTTGGCCCGACGATGCCGTACCGAGGTTTCGTTTCGTCACGATCCTCGAGTGGCCGGACATGGAGGCCTTTGAGCATGCTTTCTATGCGCCGAGAGTTCAGGCCGACTTGCTCGAAAACATCAAGAAACTCGGGGACTACGAATATTCGATCTCCGAAATACTAATCAGCTCGGAATTTGAGGCTTAATCGTCATGACCGACTATCGCGTCTCCGCCGACATCGGCGGAACTTTCACGGATTTCGTCTTCGAAGACGAGACCGGCGCCACGCGCATCGGCAAAGTCCCCACGACGCCGCAGAACCCTTCGCGCGGCGTGCTGGACGGCCTGGCCGCGGGCCCGTGCACGCTCGATGAGATCGACTTCTTCGTTCACGGCACGACGGTGGGACTCAACGCCTTTCTCGAGCGTCGCGGCGCCCGAACCCTGCTGCTGATGACCGCCGGCGTGTCGGACGGCTATACGATCGCTCGCGGCCATCGCACCCACCTCTACCACCTGCAGTATCGCAAGCCCGAACAGCTGGTTCCGCGTCGCGACGTCCATGAAATCCGTGAGCGCCTGGCCTGGGACGGTTCGGTGATCGAGCCGCTCAACGAGGAAGACTTGCTGGCGGTGGCCGAAACGGTGAAAGCGCAAGGCGTCCCCGCGATCGCCATCTGCTTCCTGCACGCCTTCACCAATCCAGCCCATGAGCGACGCGCCAAGGAAGTGCTGAGCCGCGCCCTGCCGGGCGTCTCGATCTCCCTGTCGAGCGATATCGCGCGGGAATGGCGCGAGTATGAGCGGGCGTCCTCGGTGGTCATGGACGCCTACGTGGCGCCGGTGGTCGAGCTTTACCTAAAGACCTTGCGGGCCGAACTCAGCCAGGCGGGGATGGACAAGACCATCCACGTCATGCGCTCGAGCGGCGGGGTGATGACCGACCGGATCGCGCGCGACCAGCCGATTTCGACGCTGCTGTCGGGGCCGGTCGGCGGGGCGATCGGCTGCGTGCAGCTGGCCAAGGACACCGGCCGTCGCAACCTGCTGGGCGTCGACATGGGCGGGACCTCGTTCGATCTGACCCTAGTCATCGACGGAGAGCCGCAACTATCGACGGAGACCTCTCTGGAAGGGTTGCCGCTGTTGATGTCGGTCGTCGACATCCACACCATCGGCACCGGGGGCGGCTCGATCGCCTGGATCGAGGGCGGCGGCCTTCGGGTCGGGCCCAAGAGCGCCGGATCGCAGCCGGGGCCCGCCTGCTACGGTCGCGGCGGGACCGAGCCGACGGTCACCGACGCCAACTTCTTCCTGGGCCGGCTGGCGGCCAACTCCCTGCTGGGCGGTCGGATGTCTCTGGACGCGGCGGCCACGAGCGCGGCGGTCGCCAAGCTGGCGGGGCCGCTAGGCATGAGCGATCTTGAATTGGCCGAAGGGATCTTGGCGATCAGCAACGCCAAGATGGCCGACGCCATGCGCACCATCACCGTGGAAAAGGGCATCGATCCGCGATCGTTCACCCTGGTCGCCTACGGCGGCGCCGGTCCGATGAACGCCGCGGAGCTGGCGTTCGAATTGGACATCGCCGAGATCCTGATCCCGCGTTTCCCCGGCACGTTCTCGGCCTGGGGCATGTTGCGCAGCGACATCCGCTCGGACTTCTCGACCAGCTTCTTCACCCTGGCCGACCAGGTCGACCAGCGAGCGATGCTGACGGCCTGTGAAGGGCTTCAGGCGCAGGGGCGGGCGCTGCTGGAACAGGAGCACGTGCCGGACGACCAGATGATCTTCGCCCTGTCGGCCGACCTGCGTTACGTCGGCCAGGAATATTCGCTGAGCATCCCGTTTGGACGTCAAAGCGCGGTCGGCGACATCCTCGGCGCCTTCCACAATGCGCATGAACGCCGGTTCGGTCACGCTCAGCCGCAAAACCCGGTCGAGTTCGTCAACCTCCGCTTGGCCGCCATCGGCCGACTGGCGCGCGTGCGCCAGGGGTTTGCCTTTACGCCCCAAGTCGGCTCGCCGCAGATCGGTGAACGCGAAGTCGTCTTCGCCAGCCGCGCCATGGTCGCAAAAATCTACAACCGCGCCCTGTTCACCGACCAGGCCCGCTACCTGGGTCCGGCCGTGATCGAGGAGGAGAGCGCCACCACCTTTGTCCCGCCGGGCTACGCTTTCCAGCTCGACGACTGGGGCAACATCCTGATCCAGAAGGAAGCCTGATCATGGACGCTCGCGTCATCGGGGCCAGCCCCATCACCACCGAGATCCTCCGCAACGCCTTCGGCTCCATCGCCGAGGACATGAACGCAGCGCTGATCCGCAGCGCCTACAGCCCGCTGATCTATGAGGGCAAGGACTGCGCCGTCGCCCTGCTGGACGAGGACGGTGAAGTCCTTGGACAGTCGCTAGGCGTGCCGCTTTTCCTAGGAAACCTGTCGCTGTGCGTCCAGATGACCGCGCAGATGCACGGATGGGACTATTTCCAGGAAGGTGATGTGGTCTTCCTCAACGACTCCTACATCGCCGGCACGCACCTCAACGACGTGACCGTGATCCAGCCGATCTTCTGGCGCGGTCAACGGATCGGCTTCGCCACTTCCAGGGCCCACTGGCTGGACGTGGGCGGCAAGGATACGAGCCTGTCGATCGACTCGACCGAAATTTACCAGGAGGGCATGCGTTGGGCGCCGACCAAGGTCTACGCCGGCGGCGAGCCGCGCACCGAGATCCTTGATTTCCTGCGCCGCAACAGCCGCTTCGGCGCGACGCTGATTGGGGATCTCCACGCCCAGATCGCCGCTGGCCAGACCGGCGAGCAGCGGCTGCGGGCCCTGGTGGACCGGTTCGGCTACGACACCGTTCAAGCCGCCAAGCGCGATATCTTCGCGCAATCGGAACGACTGGAGCGCCAGGCGGTCGCGGCTATTCCCGACGGCCGTTACGAGGCGGAAGGTTGCCTGGACAACGACGGCGCCGGCGTCGATCCCGTGCAGGTCAAGCTCTCGGTCGTGGTCGAGGGCGAGACCATAAGTCTCGACCTTGAAGGATCGGCCGCGCAGACCCGCGGGTCGGTCAACTGCGGCTTCACCCAGACCATCTCGGCCGCGCGGCTGGCCTTCAAGCTGCTGATCAATCCCGGCCGGCCGGTGGACGGCGGCACCTTCCATACGCTCAAGGTCACCGCGCCGCTCAATTCGATCTTCAACGCCCAGGAGCCGGCCGCCTGCGCCTGGTACTTCTCGTCCCTGGGCCTTCTGATCGACCTCTTCCTCAAGGCCCTGGCTCCGGCCATGCCCGACCAGGTCGCCGCGGCGCACTACGGCGACTCGATGGTCATCTCCTTCAACGGGTTCGACAGCCGGACCAACGAGCGCTTCCTGGTCGTCGAAGCGACCACCGGAGGCTGGGGCGGCTGGTCATCGGGCGATGGCCAGGACTCCCTGATCAACGAGGTCAACGGCAGCTTCCGCGATCTGCCCGTGGAGATCTTCGAGCACAAATACCCGGCCCGAATTCTCAAATATGGCATCCGCACCGACAGCGGAGGCGCGGGCCAATATCGCGGCGGAAACGGGACCGTTCGGCAGTATCAACTGACCAACGACGCCAACCTCTCCCTGTGGTTCGAGCGTTCGGCGACCCCGGCCTGGGGTCTGTCGGGAGGTCAGGCAGGGCAGGGGCCGGAGGTCGTGATCCGGTCGCCGGACGGCGCTGAGGAGCGCTTGCTGAAGGTCAACGCCAAGCCGCTCAAGGCCGGGACGATCATCACGATCGCGACCGGCGGCGGCGGCGGCTATGGCCCCCCGAGCCAGCGCGCGCCGGAGGCGGTACGTCGTGATCTCCTCGACCGCTTCGTCTCGCCGGCGTCAGCCGCGGCGACCTATGGCGTCGAAGCGGCCTGACAACGCCGCACCGGCCCTCTGCGGCCTGGGCTCCTAACATGATTGGAGCTCAGGGCGCCGACCATGAGCGCCTCGGCGAGCCCCCGCGCTCGTCAGGATGCCTCCGGGTCAGGAGGGGCCATCGCGAGGATACAAAGGCAGCCACGCCAATGCAGGAGCATAGTCAGGACAGGGAGGAGCCGACGTTGCGCGCCGAACGCGCGGAGCGTCGCCTCGAAATGGCGCTGGACCTGGCCCAGATGGTCATTTGGGAGCTCGACGAGGATACTCGTCAGGTTCGCTGGTGGGGGGACGACCAGGCGCTGTTTGGCAGATCGCTGACCTACGACGTCATCACGTCCGATGATCTTGGTTTGGTCCATCCTGACGACCGCCCTCAGGTGGCCGCTTGCTGGCGCGAACACGAGCAAGAAGGCGTCGCCCGCTGCGAGTACCGGGTCAACCGCCCCGACGGCAAGCTTGTCTGGCTCTCGTCCTCGCGCGAGGCCGTCGTCGATGGCTCGGGTCGGCGGATTGGCCTCATCGGCGTCCTGCGCGACATCACCCATCGGAATATCGCCGACGCCGCGCTCGACGCGGCGCTCAAGGACGCCAGGTCGGCCAGCCAAGCCAAGGGCGAGTTCCTGGCCAACATGAGCCACGAGATCCGCACGCCCCTGAACGGCGTCCTTGGGATCGCGGGGGCGCTCGCGATGACCTCGCTTACGCCGGAGCAGCGCGAAATGGTCGAGATCATCGAAAGCTCCGGCAAGACGCTCCAGACGCTGCTTTCGGACGTCCTTGACCTTTCGCGCATCGAATCCGGCCAGCTCGAGATCGCCTCCGAGCCGTTCGATCTAACCGTTGTGGCCGCGCAGGTCGGCGCTCTGTTCAAGGAGGCCGCGGCCCGCAAGGGACTGGACTTCGAGGTTGAGATCGACCCCAGCCTCGCCGGGCTCTGGCGAGGAGATCCGGTGCGTCTGCGCCAGATCCTGTCCAACCTCGTGAGCAACGCGATCAAATTCACCGACGGCGGCAGCGTGACCGTGAGGGTGAGTTCCAAGGGCCGGCGTGTCGCCTTTGCGGTCGCCGATACCGGCATCGGCTTCGACGAAGCGTTTCGTCAGCGCCTGTTTGGCCGTTTCACCCAGGCGGACGCTTCGATCACCCGGCGCTTTGGCGGGTCTGGTCTGGGGCTGTCCATCTCTAAGGCGCTCGCCGAGCTCATGGGCGGAAGCCTGGCGGCAAGCGCCGAGCTCGGGCAGGGGGCCACATTCCGGTTGGCCCTGCCGTTGAAGCGCGCGGTCGATGAACCCGACCGGCAACTGAGCCGGGCGTCGTCGCCGCCCCTTCAGCCGGTCCGCGAACCGCTCATCCTCCTGGCCGAGGATCATCCGACCAATCGGCGCGTCGTGGAGGTGATCCTGGAGGGGCAGCCCGTGCGGCTCGTCGTTGTCGAAAACGGGGTTCAAGCCCTGACCGCGGCGGCCGCTCAGGACTTCGACCTGATCCTGATGGACATGCAGATGCCGGTGATGGATGGGCTGGCCGCCACCCGCGAAATTCGGTCTCACGAGCGCAAGCATGGGGGGCGCCGCAGCCCGATTTGCATGCTGACGGCCAACGCCATGCCCGAGCACGTTCGCCAGTCGCGCGCCGCCGGCGCCGATCGCCATCTGGCCAAACCGCTTTCGGCGCAAGCCCTTCTCAAGCTCGTTGCCGAACTCTTCGACCCGGAGCGGCCAGCCCCAGGTGACGACGATGGCTAAGGGCGACGGGCCAGCGCCAAAGTCGTCCGGCCAGGGCGAGCACGAACCTCGAACACCGCGCCAGTTTCCTCCCGTGGACGCGGCAACTGCTGGCCGGACGCGGTGGCGTTCGGCCAGCCCTCTTATGCAACTTGAACAGGGACGGCGGCCATCGGTCGGTCCCTCAGCTTTGACATGGTGAGATTATGGCGGGTCAATCCCTCTACAGCGGGCCAACCTTCGACATGGCGCGCAAGCAGTTCGCACTGATCGCCGATCATCTGCAGATCGCCGAGGACGAGCGCGAAAGGCTCCTGCTGCCCAAGCGAACGATCGCGGTGTCCTGCCCGATCCATCGCGATGATGGCTCCATGGCGGTCTTTCAGGGATTTCGCGTTCAGCACCACCTAACGCGCGGACCGACCAAGGGCGGAACGCGCTTTGCGCCGTCGGTCGACCTGGGCGAGGTCGCCGCGCTGGCCATCTGGATGAGCTGGAAATGCGCCCTGGCCGGCTTGCCCTACGGCGGCGGCAAGGGCGGCGTGACGGTCGATCCCTACAGCCTGTCGAGCCGCGAGTTGGAAGCGCTGTCTCGGCGCTACATGCAGGAGATGATCCCGTTCGTTGGCCCCCACACCGATGTGATGGCGCCCGACATGGGCACCAACGAGCAAGTGATGGCCTGGTTCATGGACACCTACTCCATGTACCAGGGGCGGACGGTTTCGGAGATCGTCACTGGCAAGCCGGTCGAGTGCGGCGGCACGGCTGGACGGCGAGAGGCGACGGGGCGCGGCGTCGCCTATCTGGTGGGCCGAGCGATGGACCTCCTCAACCTTAGTCCGTCCGGCGCGACGGCGATTATCCAGGGCTATGGCAATGTCGGCGCGGTCACCGCGTCGGCGCTGTCGCAGCGTGGGGTGAAGATCATCGGCGTGAGCGATCACACGGCCGCCTACTACGATCCTCGCGGGCTGAACCTGGAAGCCCTGGATGCTCACGTGGCCCAAAACAGAATCCTGCGCGGGTTCTCAAGCGAGCTGCTTTTTGACCCCGAGGATCTCCTCGTGCAGCCCTGCGATATCCTGGTTCCGGCGGCGATGGAGCGGGCCATCACCATCGACAACGTCGATGCTTTGAACTGCAGGATCCTGGCCGAAGGCGCCAATGGCCCGACCACGCCTGAGGCGGACGCGGTGATCGAGGCGCGCGGCGACATTTTCGTGCTGCCCGATATCCTGTGCAACGCCGGCGGCGTGGTGGTGAGCTACTTTGAATGGGTCCAGGGGCTGCAACAGTTCTTCTGGGACGAAGCCGAGATCCTGGACAAGCTGGATCGGGTTCTTGAGCGATCGCTGCAACGGGTCTTGCGACGGGCGGAGCGGGACAAGATTTCCCACCGCAATGCCGCCCTGGCGATCGGGGTTGAAACCGTGCGGCAGTCCAAAGTGGTGCGGGGGCTCTTCCCATGACCGGGGATCGGCGGACTCCACCAGCGGCCCCGGCCACCATCCGCGCTGGCCTTGTTGAATCCAGACCTGGCGAGCGCGCGGAACGGATTGACGGCGCGGCGACCGGCCGTCACGCCAAAACGTCCGCGTGCCAACTTGCCGACCCGACCACGCCGCCCGATGAAGACTACTGGCAGCGCGTGATCGATCGGGCCACCGACTAAGCATTCCAGATCAAGGGCGGCACAGCCGATGATGGAGCCTCATGTCCAACGTGCGGCGCTTCTTGCCGAAGCGCACGCACGGCCTTTTCACCCGGTTTCGACGCCGCGCCAGTTCATCCATTTTGCCTTCACGACCGATGCCGCACAGGCCGACGCCGATCGCGCGGCGTTGAACGAGTACTGCCAGCTGCGCGGGGTTTCAGGACCTGGGACCTCGCTCAAGCATTTCCGGGTCGAGTTTGGCCGTGTCGGTCTTGTGTGGGAGCAGCACAGCGAATTCACCACCTATACCTGGGATCTCGACCCCCAGGATCCGGAAGCTTCGGCTCGTCCCCGATGCGAATGGATGACGGGTTTGCCGCAGCCTGGACCGCTGCTGGTTCTGGCGGACCTCCAGCTCGTCCAAAAGTCAGAGGAGGATGTGGCCGCTCTCTTCAGCGCCAACTCTCTGGCAATGTCGTTCATGGACGGCGGATCCGCGTTGGCGGCCACCGACTTTCGCGTGGATGGCGAAGGCTTTGTCCGCATTGTCGTCGCTGACATATCGCTGTCGCCCGGCCGCGCGGGCGCGCTTGTTCAACGCCTGCTCGAGCTTGAGACCTATCGAGTCTTCGCCTTGCTAAGCCTGCCCGAAGCCCAACGCCTGACCCCCGAGATCGCCATCATCGAAGGCGAACTGCTGGAGATTGCCTCCGCCATGCCCGCCCTTCAGGGCCTGGAGGGCAATCATGAACTCCTCCAACGCCTGATCGCTTTGGCGGCCAGGCTTGAAGCGGCGACAACCGCCTCGATGTACCGTTTCGCCGCTGGCCGCGCCTATGCCGAGATCGTGGATGGTCGGCTCACCGCCTTGGGGGAGGAGGGGTGCGCGGGACGATCGACGTTCGCCAGCTTCATGTCGCGCCGCCTCGCGCCGGCCATGCGCACCTGCAGCACGATGGAGGATCGACAGGCCAACCTGTCGCGAAAGATCGCCAGAGCCGCGCAACTGCTGCGCACCCGCGTGGACATCGAGCTGGAGCACCAGAACCGCGATCTCCTGGCCTCGCTCAATACCCGCACCCGCCTACAGTTGCGCCTGCAGCAGACCGTCGAAATCCTCTCCGTCGCGGCGACCACCTACTACGTGGTCAGCCTCGTGGCCGATCTTCTACGCGGGCTTAAGCACGGGGGTGTGCCTCTGGACACCGAGGTTGTCACAGCGGTGGCGGTTCCGGTCGTTATGGCCGCGGTCGTGGCCGCCTTCGTGCTGCTCCGAGGAAAGCCAGCGGTTCGACCAGGTCTTCTCGCGCGACGCAGGAGGGCTGGCATTGGCGAAGACGACAGTCAGTCCTCTGCTGGCTAGGACGACCGGCACCCCCTCCCGACCAGTCCGCGCGGCGACCGCGGTCGTTGCCAGCCAGCGCGTTTGCGCACGCCAACGCTACGTTTTCAGCGCAACACTATCGGCGACAGCGTTGCTCGTTTAAGTTTCGATGCGCCCATCTAGGGTGGCGGCCTGAAGGTTCAGGCCTAGAGACCGCGAAATTGCGATGGCCGCACTTGAGGCAGCGATAGCGAAAATCTTCATCGACGTGGCGGTCTCCGCCGGCGTGGACGTTGTTGCGAAGCGGGCGGCCAATCCCATAATCCGAGGCGCTGGTCGGGCCTACAAGGTCTATTCCTTGGTCTCGACTTTCGAGGGGGCATACAGCGCACTTCGGATTTCGGCATACTCAGACGCCGCTCGCTTGATTGGCCAAGAGATCATCATCGAACTTGGCTCGCGACCGCTATCGCAGGCGCTTCTGAAAATTAGCGCTGCAAACTATGAGATACATTTAAAGGCTGAAGGCTACGTCCTAACGCCTGAATATGCAGAAGCAATAAATGCTCCCGGAACACTTGGGTTTTGGATCTATAACAATCCAAATTTCTTAGCAGAAAACTTCACCGACTTCGGAAGACCGCTGGCTGCCCAAGCCTCGATTTGCGTTTCTCGCGCGGTGCGGGCGAGAGATATTGCCATGGAGCTTACGAGCTACTCCGAAGCGAACGCTCCCCGCCGTTTCCATAATTGGGAGAAATCGACGACCTGGGCGGATCGGTTAAACTCTGAACTCGGCCACATCCTGTGGCGGCCGGTTCCGGAGATCGGCCTTGGCATGATCAACACCTCCGCCTCGTCGACCTACTCCGGGATATTTAGACGCAATGACGCGGAGGGCTATGGCTGCATCGTGTGGGGCAATGGCCTTCGATACTACGGTCAAACCAGACATGGTGGTCCTGCCGGCTACGGCGCATTCTATTTCCAAGACGGCAGCATTTATTTTGGAAAAGTAGGGGGGTCGGAACGCCAGCTTGGTGCGTCAATTTCTGCCCGGCGAGACTGGGTTTACTACGGCGAACACCTGGGCACGACACCTGATGGCTATGGAAGAAGAGTTGGACATGCAAATGGCGTGGAGTCCGTCTCGGCTTTCTGGACGAAAGGAAGCCTCGATAAGGCGTTCCAAACCATGTCTGATGTGCATCGAAGTATCGCGGCAAGGATGGAAAGTCCCCATGTCCAGACCCTGCGAGCGGAGTACGAGCAGCGAGCGAATGAGGTAGATCGCTCGATTACGATGGCTGACAGTTCGGTCCTGAGCCACGTGCAGAGTCATTTGTAGTCGAAATGCCAATTTGCATGCCGGGACACGGGCATGACGGCAGTCGACCAGTGATATTGGCGCCAGGTGGCCTAGCGGCTTGGCGTCCTCTACAGACGCCAAGCGCCTAGACGAGCGACATTAGACTGGCGTTTCCGCCGGCGGCGGTGGTGTTGGTCGAACGAGAGGTTTCCTCCACCAACCAGTCATTGCGATACCGCCCATCGCCATCGTCCACTTGCACGAGCGGAATGACGCCTTCCATGGACGCCAGCCTGGCAAGGATCGGGGCCACCCCATCGGGCCGGGCCTCTACGAGGGCCGCGGCGAAGTCGGATGCCGGGGGCAGGTCGGTCAGCCAGCGCACACGGTCGGTGACCTCCCTGGGGAGGTCGGCTAGGTCGGCGGGCATATCGCCGGGCCAGACCACCGTGGCGAAATTGCCGGCCGTCAGAGCGGCGATCAGTTGGTCCAAGAGACCGCCCGCGGTGTGGGGCAGCAGCAAGACCGAGCCGCGCGGGTGAAGCGAATAGACGTTCTGTTCGCCAACCGGACCCGGAAGTTCCTTCTCATAGCCCAGGAGGCTGCTCGCCATCGCGGCGCGCGCGCGGGTCGCTCGATCGCCCTTGTCATGGCGATCGAGCCAATCGGCCAATTGTTCGAGCGCGCGGTTGGAAGGCGCTGGGCCGGCAAAACCGATGTCCGGCGCCTGTTGGACGAGGCGGCCCAGATAGAGCGGGCCGCCGGCCTTGGGACCTGTGCCCGAAAGGCCGCGCCCGCCAAAGGGCTGCACGCCAACCACCGCGCCGATCACATTGCGATTGACGTAGATGTTGCCGGCGCCGACGCGGTCGACCACGCGCGCCACGGTCTCGTCGATGCGGGTATGGAGACCAAACGTCAGGCCGTAGCCGGTGGCGTTGATCTGGTCGACCACAGCGTCGAGGTCTTCACGGCGGTAGCGCAGAACATGGAGCACCGGGCCGAAGACCTCCCGCCCGATCTGATCGATCCGATCGACTTCGATGATCGTCGGCGCGATGAAGGCGCCGTAGTCTGCATCGGCCGGCAGCGGCAGTTGCTCGATCGTGCAGCCTTCGGCGCGCATCCGCGCGATATGCTCATCGATCGCGTCCCGCGCCGCCGTGGTGATCACCGGTCCGATATCGACGGAGAGCTGATCTGTCCGGCCTATCGAGAGTTCGGCCAGCGCCCCCTTGAGCATCGCGATCTGGCGATCGGCGACATCGTCCTGAAGGCACAGGATGCGCAGCGCCGAGCAACGCTGCCCGGCGCTGTCGAAGGCCGATGCGATCACATCCGCCACGACCTGTTCGGCCAGCGCCGAGGAATCGACGATCATCGCGTTCTGGCCGCCGGTTTCGGCGATCACCGGAATTGGCGCGCCGCGCGGCGAAACGTGGCCGGCCAGTTCCGCCTGGATCAGCTTGGCGACTTCGGTCGAACCGGTGAACAGCACAGCGGCTGTCAGGTCCTGCGCGACCAGCGCCGCGCCGACGCGACCATCGCCGGGCAAAAGTTGGAGGACGTCGGCGGGTATGCCCGCCGCATGCAGGATGCGAACGCCCTCGCCGGCGACCAGCGGCGTTTCTTCAGCCGGCTTGGCCAGCACGGTGTTGCCCGTGACAAGTGCGGCCGCGATTTGACCCGTAAAGATCGCGAGGGGGAAGTTCCACGGGCTGATGCAGACCACAGGCCCCAACGGCGTGTGCATGTCGGTCAAGGTCGAGCGGGCCTGAGCGGCGTAGTAGCGCAGGAAGTCGATCGCCTCGCGAACCTCGGCGATGGCGTTGGGCAAGGACTTGCCCGCTTCACGCACGATCAAGCCGAGCAACGCGGGCATCCGCGCCTGAAGGAGGTCTGCCGCGCGGTCCAGGCAGGCGGCGCGATCCGAAACAGGCGTGGCTGCCCAGGCTTCAAAGGCGGTGAGCGCACGCTGCATGGCCTCGGGAACTTCGGCGACCTCCGCTTCAATGACCGCGCCCACCTGGTCGCGATGGTCTGCGGGGCTGTGCACGAGGCTGATCGGGCCGGCCCCGCTAGCCGTCGCGGCGCTCCACTCGGTCTTGGCGCCGGCAAGCAATTGATCGGCCAATTTGGCCAGCGTTCCTTCGTCTGAAAGGTCCAGTCCCGCCGAGTTGCGCCGCTCGGCAAAAATTTGGTCCGGCAGTGCGACCACCGGATGCGGCGCCCCGAGCGGATCGATTTGGCGAGCCGCGACGACCGGATCCTCCGCGAGCGCCTGCGCCGAAACGCTTTCGTCCCAGATGCGATGGACAAAGGACGAATTGGCGCCGTTCTCAAGCAGCCGTCGCACCAGATAGGCCAGCAGCGTCTCATGCGTTCCGACCGGCGCGTAGATCCGGCAGGGGCGGTTGAGTTTATCCGGGCCGACCACCTCCTCGTAAAGCGGCTCGCCCATGCCATGCAGGCACTGGAACTCGTAGTCGCCCGTCGAGAAGTCGCCGCCAGCAAGGTGATAGATCGTGGCGAGCGTCTGCGCGTTGTGCGTCGCGAACTGCGGGAACAGAACGTCACGCGCGGCGAGCAGTTTGCGAGCGCAGGCGATATAGGACAAGTCGGTGTGAACCTTGCGCGTAAAGACCGGGAAGCCCGCTAGCCCGTCGACTTGGGCGCGCTTGATCTCGCTGTCCCAGTAGGCCCCCTTGACGAGCCGCACCATGATCCGTCGACCGGCCCTGGTCGCCAGATCGATCAACCAATCGATCACCTGCGGGCAGCGCTTGCCGTAGGCCTGGACGACAAACCCAAGCCCGTTCCACCCCGCCAGGTCGGGGTCGAGCGCCAGGTCCTCCAGCAGGTCGAGCGACAGCTCCAGCCTGTCGGCTTCTTCGGCGTCGATGTTGAAACCGATGTCATAGCGCCTGGCCAGCCGGGCGAGCTCGCGCACCCGCGGCAGCAATTCGGCCATGACGCGATGGACCTGGGCCCGCGAATATCGAGGGTGGAGCGCGGAAAGCTTGATCGATATGCCTGGCCCGGCATAGACGCCCCGGCCAGCGGAGGCCGCGCCGATGGCGTGGATGGCTTGCTCGTAGTCGGCCAGGTAACGCGCCGCGTCGGCCGCCGTCGTCGCCGCCTCGCCCAACATGTCGTAGCTGTAGCCGAAACCTTGAGCCTCGAGTTTGCGCGAGCGCTTCAACGCCTCGTCGATCGTCTCGCCGGTGACGAACTGCTCGCCCATCATTTCCATCGCCATGTCCACGCCGCGGCGGATCACGGGCTCGCCGCATCGCGCCACCAGTCGGGTCAGCGCCGCGCTCAGTCCGGTCTCATTGACGCTGCCGACCAGCTTGCCCGTGACGACCAGGCCCCAGGTAGCCGCGTTGACGAACAGTGAGCGGCCCTGGCCGACATGCGCGCGCCAGTCGCCGTTCGCGATCTTGTCGCGGATCAGCGCGTCGCGGGTCGCGCGGTCCGGAATGCGCAGGAGCGCCTCGGCCAGGCACATCAGCGCCACGCCTTCCTGGCTGGAGAGCGAGTATTCCTTGACCAAGCCTTCCACGCCGCCGCGTTGACCCTTGGTGCGGAGCGCCTCCACCAGGGCGACGGCGGTTTGGGAAATCTGCTTTCGCAGGCCGGCCGGAGCTGCAGCCTGCTCGATCAGATCAGCGACGCAGTCGGGCTCGGGCCGGCGGTAGGCGGCCGTTATGCTCTGACGCAGCGCGCTTTGTTCACGCACGGGCGGCGCCCAGTCGTGAAAGGCTGGCCTGGGCGAAATTGTCATGTTCGGCGACTCTTGTGGCGTGATGCACGGAGCCTACGTGGACATCGCCAGGCGCTTTGCCCATAGATTGCCAAACAGCATCACCTTTCGGACAAACATGAGGTCTGGTTTGAGCGATATGCCTTCGATTTCGCCGCCTGATAGCCAAATTGACCACATCGATCGAAAGATCATCTCGGAGCTGCGCGTCGACGGGCGTTTACCGGTTACGTCGCTTGCCCAGCGCGTCGGCTTGTCGAAAACACCCTGTCAGATCAGGCTGCGCAGATTGATCGACGAAGGCTATATCCGCAGTTTCCGCGCGGTGGTCGATCCGACCAAGTTGGGCCTAGGGCATATCGCCTTTGCGAAAATCAAGCTGTCCGACACTCGGGAACGCGCGCTCGAAGAATTCAAACGCGCGGCCTTGATGGTTCAGGAGGTTGAGGAGTGCCACATGATCGCGGCCGATTTCGACTATCTGATCAAGGTCCGGACCGCTGACATCCTGAGCTATCGCGCGGTTCTGGGCGAAAAGATTTCGAGCCTGCCGCATGTCGCGAGCACATCCACCTTCGTCGTGATGGAAACGATCATCGACCAGGGCGGATAGCGCTGAGCATGGTGAGCCGTGCATCGTGGCGTCGGCGCCGAGCTTAGCCCCGCTGCGTGGCGGAGAGACTTTCGCCGTTGATCCCATCATGCTCGGACGCCAACTCGTCGGGGTGTAGACGCCAACGAATGGGTGGTGAGCCGACACCTGGCGCCAATTCGCCTGGTGTCTGCTGTGACCCGGCCAAATGCACGAGAAGTTCGTTCATGCCGTTGTCCATCGCCCACTCCCAGCGTGGGTGGCTGCTGTCGGCATGGCGGCTGATGTCGGCGACCGGTTCGAGATGAAGGATGGTGCGACCACCGTCCAGGTCGCGCCGCGCGAAAGCGAACACACCGCCGCCGCGCACGAACCGACCGTCGCGATGATAAAGGCTCATGAAGGCCACGCCATAAATCTCGACGTCATCGGTCATCGCGCGCTTGCCTTCGTCAGCCGTCAGATTGAGTGAGAACATATTGAGAACACGCGCTGAGCCAAGAGTCGAATCTTCCCGACGAGAATCTTCCGGATTCGCCGGCCGGCGATAGGGGGCTCCGAACCGGCCGGCCGCTCAGGACCGTCGAACCGGCCGTGTGCGACGAGTGCGCACGTCAGGCCCTTCGGCGATTTGGCGCTCCGGAACGTCGTCGGCCGCGCGCTTTCGTTCCGCTAGCCAGGCCTCGACCTCGCCCAGATCCCAGACCACGCAGCGGCGCGTGAGGGAAAAGCGGCGAGGGAAGTCTCCGCGCTTCTCCATCTCATAAATGGTCGTGCTCGCCAGCGGCACGATTTTCAGCAGCTCGGGGCGGCGAATGGCTCGGGTGGTCGGCATGGCCCCGATGGGACGGGCCGTTGAGGGAGCAGCGTTGGACATGGCGGGTCTCGCTTTCGCGCTCACTAGTCCAAGGCCTGGGTCAGCCGACAAGCGACGATAGAGCCAAGGTGGGCTCTGGCGTGGAAAGACAGGCGTTCGGCGGTTTCGGGACGCGCCGACTCGTGTCCTCAATGGCGATCGTTGGCGCTCATCCGCGCTCTTTCGTGCCCTTTGACGACATGACGCCCGAAGCCTTCCGCACCCTTGCCCTGAGCTTTCCTCGCGCCCAGGAGCGGCCAATCCTCGGCTCCCAGGAGTTTCGCATCAAGGACAAGGTCTTCGCCACCTTGGGATGGCCGGAGGCCGGTTGGGCGGTGATCAAGCTAGCGCCGGCCGATCAGTCGCGGTTCCTGGGCGCTTGCGAGGGCCTGTCGCCCGAACCTGGCGGACGCGGCAAGCGCGGGGTGACCCGCGTGCGGCTGGCCGCCCTCGATCCCGATCGGCTGACCCCGGTCCTCAAGGCCGCCTGGATTCAGGCTGGCGGTCCCGTCGCAGACTACGCCTAGCCCCGGGACCTGTCCTTCGGCGAGTCCTCGGGCTTGGCCAAGGCCTCGGGGAGATCTTGCGCATAGAGGGTTGCTGGATCGGCGCCATCGCGGATGGCCATCTGCCGCAGGATGCCCTTGACCATCTTCGCGTTCAGCTTGGGCTTGTCCCAGCGCGCCGCGCCGCCCAGGCGAATGGGCTGTTCTGGGTAGCTGAGGAAGGTGAAGACCGCATCGACCACCTGCTGCATCAGGGCCTTCATCTCCTCATCGGAAATCCGCGAGGCCTCCAGATAGGGCATCTCGCCGGCTGGGCTGACGATCTTGACGTCGCTGAAGTCGCCGGCCGGGCTGATCACCTCACGGCCAGCGTGCCAATCTTCGATGATGGAGTTGCGAAAGCAGCTTTCGACCAAGGCCAGGGTGAGGCGCTGCAAGGCGCGGTGTTCGTTCTGATCGGTCCACGGGGCGTCGGCCATGGCGTTCCTCGAAATCTGGACCCTAGTCGCCGCAATAGGTGACGTAGTCGATCTCATCCAATAGCGCCCCAGCCGAAGATTCCCATTCATCGGCCGCCGCGATGAGGGCCGACTTGGCGCGCGCCACCCAGTCGGCGTCCAGACTGGCCGCATTGGCCAGGGCCCTCAGATCATCGGGTTTGATGTCGTTGATCATCTCACGCCTCGACAGGTTCGCCGGGTGAGCATAGCGCGGTTTTTACGGGATAGCTCCGGCCCGCCTCAGTCCTCGGCTGGCGGGTCCACTGGGCTCACGGCCCGCCACCAGGGCCAGCGGTGTTCGCCGTCGCGCTCGACCTTCTCCATCTCGAACCAGGCCACGTCGCCCTCAGTGAGCCGGCTGATCCCGCAATCGTGCCTTTGCGCAAACCTTGACCTAGCCGTTCAACGCACGCGAGTTCTTGACTTAAATACAACTGAAGAACATGGTTATCTGAACCGTTGGACTCGGGGGTTTCCGTGCGGCTCTTTCAAATCCTTTTCGTTGTCTTCGCGCTCGGCGCGGGTCTCTTCGGCGGGGCGCCGGAGGCGAAGGCCTGGGGCGAATACGGGCACCTGACTGTCTGCGACCTCGCCTACAGAAACCTCACGGACAAAGCGCGCGAGGAGCTCAACAAGCTGTTGGCCGGGCCAGACGGGAAGGGCGTCACCGTAAGCCGCGGCGACGTGGACCTGCGAACTTACACCTCGTTCAACGTCGGCTGTCTTGAGGAGGATGCGCGTCCGCGGCGCCACCCCAAGGACCATTTCCTCAATCTCGACCGCGGCACGGCCGTTATCTCGTCGCCGGACTGCCCGGGGGGAAATAAGTGCATCCTGGCTGGGATCGATCGTGACCTAGCCATCCTTCAGGATGGGTCCAAGCCGAGGAAGGACCGCGTGCTGGCCCTGATGGCGATCGGCCATTGGGTCGGCGACATTCACCAGCCGCTTCACGTGTCGTTCGCCGACGACGCCGGCGGCAATGGCGTGGACGCACGGCTCACCGGAAAATGCGGGACTTCCAACTACCGCGTCTCCAATCTCCACGGTGTTTGGGACAACTGTCTGCTGCAGGCTGGCATGTTCGAACGCGTGCGCAAACGCGCCGACTACAAAGCCACTTGGGGCGAGCGCACCATCACCTATCGCGCCGTTGACACCTTGATGGCCAACACGACGGCCACCGAAGAGAAGGAGTTGGTCAAGGGTACGCCTGTCGATTGGGCCAACGAGTCCTTCGCCATCACCCGCCAACCCGGCGTCCTTTACTGCACGATGGCGGCGGGCGTGTGCCGATACTCCGCTGAGCAGGCCGTTCTCCCCGACGGCGGCGCCCCCCGCAAGCAGGCCCTGAGCCAAGACTACCTGGCGGCCTACGAACGGATTGCCCAAGAACGGGTTCGCCGCGCCGGATTCCGATTGGCGCATCTGCTCAATACCGCGCTCGATCCGGGCTACGCGGGTCCCACGGCGAATGGCGCGCAGCGCGCCTAGTGCCGCCTGGTCGATAGCAAAGATTGTTCTGAAATTCGGGGCCGATTGTCATCGCGCCATGGAAGGGGAGGCGTCGATGGCGCGCGTGGGGCTAGGCGGTCTGGAAGATCGCCTGAATGGCGTCTTGGGTCCGGTCGGTCGCTTCACGGCGCCGCGCTGGCCCATTTTTGCGGTCGCGGCGTTCTACCTCGCGATTCTCGTTGTCGCGCCATCCCAGATCGCCAGCGTCGTCGATGCCAACTGGACCGACGGACGGTGGACGGACTGGCTGGCCTTCATCGCGCCGGTGATCCTGGCCGGTGTCGGCCACTTAGCGCTGCTGTCTGGGCAGGTTGTCATCCTGCGAACGTGGGACAGCGTGATCGCCAACGTCCCGCTGGCCGCTTTGACCCTGATGGTCGGGCGGTGGGCGCCAGGCGCGCTATTGCTGATGATCCCCGCGCTTCTGGTCGGTCTGGCCGTCTGCTACGGGCTCGCGCCCCTGATAGTACGCCATGGGCGGGCCTGGCGCGTCGGTGCGATCCTCTCTGCGGCGCTGGTCTACCTCGCCTGCGTGGTCGCCCTGCAGCTCGTGCCGCAGGAGTTTCCCCGGGCGTTCGGGCCGCTGGGCGTTCTTAGCCTTGGCGTCGCCATCCTCGGGCTCCTAGCAGCGATCGCCGCGATGAGGCCGGTCCTTTCGACGCTCTATCTGGTCGTCTGCGTGCTCGCCGCCATGACCTGGCGCGATAGTCGGCCCGTCGAGCTCTACGACACGTCCCATTATGTCAACGGCTACGGTCTATACGATGGCCTCGATACCTGGTTGCGTTCGCGCGGCGACCTCGACGACTATCGGCGCGCCGGCCGGCCCTATCCCGTGATCATCGCCTCGGCCGAGGGCGGTGGGATCTATGCCGCCGCTCATGCCTATTCGGCGCTCACCGCCATGAGCGAGGTCTGCCCCAGCTTCGGTCAGCATCTGTTCGCCACGGTAGGGGTGTCCGGTGGATCGATCGGGACGCTGCTCTACGCCGCCAAAAGCCAAACCAAGGTCCCGAACAAGGCGCTGCAGCCCTGTCACCATCGAACGGCGGCGATCGATACAAGGCCGTTGACGGTGGACCTGCTTTCACCGGCCCTGGCCAACCTGCTGTTTCTGCGCACGGCGGACTTCTTGATCCCAGGCCCAAACCTCTTCCAGGACGGCGGCAAAACCCTCACCGACTCCATCGCGGCCATGGATCCCGGCAATCCGGCCATGCTGGCGCCGCTCCGCAAGAGCTGGAACCCACGCGGCGCAAGCCCCATGACCATCTTCGTTTCGACCGACGTGCTCAGCGGAAATCGGTTCGTGTTCTCGCCGGCCGGCGACAGCGGCGCGCGGAACGCTGAGAGCTTCCCCGGAGGGAACATCGTCTCGCCCAGCGATATCCCCGCCAACACCGCCGCGTTCATCAGCGCCCGGTTTCCCTGGCTAACCCCGACCGCGCGCCTTCAGGTCTCGGACAAGTCTTTCCGTGTCCTTGGGGATGGCGGCTATTTCGAGAACTCCGGCGCCGACACCGCCATGGATCTGATCCAGCAGATTCGAGACATCCCGCGTGCGAATGCCCGGTGCAAGGAATGGCAATCGTCGGACCCTGCCCAACAGCACCTGTGCGCGTGCCCGCTTGTCGTGGTCTCGAGCTTCACCGAGCCTGTCACTTGGTCGGGCTGCGCGATCCCCATCTTTATCGCCTACATGCCGATCGCCGAGGTCCGAGAGGGCCTTCCTGGGTACGTGTATGAGGACACGCCCCATCCGCCGCAATCCTACCTCCTTGATCCGCTCTCGACGATGCTCCAGGCCCGCGGCGCGCGGGGGGATTTGGCGCTCGACCGGGCCAGGAGCGCCTTCGCCGGCGGGGAGGATCCGACCCTTGCGCAAGGGACCGGCGTCGATGTCGGCTACTTCCCGCATGAACTTGCGGTGGCCGAATTGGGTCTGCCGCTCGGATGGAAGCTCTCGAGGAAGTCGGCGACCGACATCGTCGCTTACGCGGCGCCGACGACGGTTTGCGCGCAGGACGGGGAGCCGGAACCCACCCCCACGCCGGCGCTGGTTTCGTCTTCCGCTTCCAAGAGCGACAAGCGCGCAGGCGAGGAGGAGGGCTTGGCGCAGGCCGTCGGCCACGAGAATGGCTGCAACATGCGCATGCTGGCTTGGCTCTTCAAACGGCCGGACGGCCCCGCCGGGATCGCCATCCAAGGTTTTGGTGGAGGCTAGGCGTGAGACGGCGCGAACGCCCTTGCAGCGCGTGAAGCGGCGACGTCGATGCGGTCGGGGCTATTGAAGCCGTTCCCGGAGATCCGCGTCGTGACTGTAGTTGGAAGGTCCTGTGAAACGAGGACCTCTCATGACCCTGCAAGATATCTTGACCGGCCATCTCGATGCCGCCCGCGGCGCCGTTCGCGGTCTCCATCCGCTTGTCGATCCCCGCTTCCATCTGCGCCACCTCGTCGACGCGCTGGCGGAAATCCACGCCAAAGTGGTGGTTACCCCCGAGATCGGCCAGGCCTTCGCGGGCGTCGAGCAAGCCGTCGGCGCGGTCGCCGTCAGGCTCAATAGCTGGGACGCGATCATCGACGGCTTGGAGTCTGACAAGCTCCGCCTGAACGAGCGGCTCGATCAGCTCACACGGGCTTTGCGGAGCGCGGATCCCGATCCAGCCACGGCCCACATCTTCAATCTCTGGGGCGGGGTTCGCCGGAGGAGGTCTTGAGCGCGCCCGCTGCCGCGGGCGTGCGGCTTAGGGCTCCGCCCTCGGCGCACTTCGGATCGGCTTCCGCCCAGCTTCGGGGCGGGGACGGAAAAGCTTGATCTGACGGGCAGGCGACGCCCCTGCAGCCGGGTCCCCGCGAAGCCGCCCCTCCGTTTGCACACCCGGTCTCGCCGACGGGCGCCGGGGTCAGGCGCGCCTTTTGCGCCTGACCCCCGAGCCCCCAAAGGAGGCCATCATCTCCAAGGAAGACCGTACCGCCGCGATCGCCAAGCTCAACGACGAGCACCGCGCCTATCCCGGCCCCGGCTGGGTGATGACGCCCGGCGTCCAGGCTTTGGGCGCCGAGGCGCTCGCCCAGGCGACCGCCGCCGTGCGGGCCTTTTCCGCTTTCAGCGAGGACAACGACCCGCACGGCGAGCGCGATTTCGGCGCGTTCGATCTGGGCGGCCAGCAGCTGTTCTGGAAAATCGACTACTACGACCTGAATCTGGCCTTGGCTTCGCCCAATCCGGCCGACCCGCGCGCCACGCTCCGGGTCCTGACCCTGATGCTGGCCGAGGAATACTGAAGGAGCCGGCCGGGGCGGCGGCGCCCCGGCCCTGGGGGCAGGCTATGGTGAAGGTCGGCGCCGCGCCCGGCAAGAGGCGCGGCTCGTTGACCACCGACCAGAGTGCGGTCGGACAATTTCGGCGTCGCCGGCGTGTACTGGAACACCAGCCGCGCCGGGGCGAGGTGGGCGGCCAGAAATCCCGTCAAGGCGTCACGGACGCATGAATTGGAAGCAGCGCCGCGCCCAGCGTTGTCGCCCTCCCGCCGAGCCTGGATGCCTCCACGTTCTGCGCACGCTTCAAGTTATTGAAGGGCGAGATCGCGGTCTCGTTGATGCAGGTCACAAGCTGTTCCATGAACGCATAGGGCAGTGGACTGGAGATGACGATCGCACCGGGGTTGAACCAGGCCTGAGCCATATTGACGATCAGCTCCAACTGCCCGGCGGCACGCAGAATCCATTGATGGATCACCTCGCCATGACTTTTTGTCATCGCCTCGAAATCGGAAATCGACCAGATATCGAGGCCGTTTTCCCGAAGGAAAGCGAGAAGATCCAGCGTGGAAGGACGTGGAGAGCCTGGGTAGAAGACGCCGATCTCACCGGCGTTTCCATATTCGCCCTTGAGAAGTCGCCCATC